>OKJV01000028.1_pt1 | contig 163511 bp, 153 predicted proteins | sample 1612551 | NCBI WGS metagenome assembly OKJV01 (sample SAMN04436805, study PRJEB24849) | human gut metagenome | biome: human gut; feature: NICU; material: stool | host: Homo sapiens | place: USA: Saint Louis, MO | collected 2011-05-05 | reverse complement strand
GATGCGCTCCGGATGAATATGATGATCTCATATCAGGAACTTGTTCGCACCTTCCCTAAAATACGTCAGCAGAAACATTTCATTATTAAAATAGATTAAGAGGCATCGACAATGCGTCTGGCATCATATGCTATTGCGTTACTATTCATCACTTCACTGACGGGCTGTAAACCGGAAAATGGAAAGGCTTTTGTTGGAAATTGGATTGAGGAAACAAATTCAAAGATCCCGGCTAAAATTTCTATAGCAGACATGAAATCAGGGCAACGTCATTTCTATGCGGTAAAAATAACCGATCTCATATGGGATAAAGAAACGGGCGTCCATTACAACACGAAAAAAATCAATGCCATGCTGGATAAGGAAAACTTCCTGTGGGCGAATAATGGGGATAACTTCATCATTTTTGACGATCATCTTATGTACAACGGAGATCGCTACAAACGCGTTCAGTAGTACGGTTGTGTTTAAAACGCTGGAATGCCCCCCATCCGCGACAGCCCACATCGCAAATGAGGGGGCTAAAGGGCAGGAAATATCAGAACACTACAGATAATTTAAAGTGTAAACCACCTTTCCCGTTATGTTACCTGCCACAACAGAATCTTCGGTCTGAATAATACGCGCCGATAATGGAATGACATATGACGTTTCTCCCGTTGTAGGTAACGTTCCGGTTATTGCACTATCACTGATTTTTATAAGGTTAGTTCCTGCGCTGTCAGGTAGACCCTGGCTGAGCTGTATCCCTACCCCTTGTGCAGCATCTGTTGCTGACGTGTCCGTAGCGATGATGCCGTTATCAGCATCAATAACGCCGCTGACGGAAGTAAAAGAAACAGTCCAGGGGTTAGGCGTCAAGGCTCCTGTGGTTATGCCTGAAGCGTTTTCCGACCAGACATTTCCACTCGTTGCATTTCCAACTGCCCTGGTACAGTTCGTTAAAACAATACTGGCGGGCACCCACGGGCTGCTAGATCCTTTACTCTTAAACCTCGTTTGCGACCAGTTCCCCAATGGGACGGTATAATCAGGTGTCGTACAGGTTGAAGTATTAATCTGAATGCTGCCAGTAAAAGAGTAAGTTGCAATTTTTACATAATTCTCTGTTTGCTTCCCAAGACTTATCGAAACCGCTGGCAAATTCGTAGCATCAAGGAGTCCTGGGGTGATATCGCCCGTTTTTATAAGTGTTATATCAAAGGCGTTAGTACTATAAGGATTATCTACTGTACAATTTATATCATCACCACTGAGACATATAATTTCTTCATAAGGCCATATGACTTTTGAACCATTCCATATACTAATACCCACTCCAGGAATACCCGTTTCGTATACTGTTGTATAGACGCTTCCAGAATACCCTGACACTGGTTGAGGGGTATAATCAATCTGTCGTTTAACTCTAAAATAACCGTTAGTACTTGCACAGGTTACCTTGTAGGGACTTAGTCCCGAGCGGTAAGTTTGCCTGTATATTTCAGAACCTACGGGCATATCCTGTCCAACCGATATAATCTGATGTATTAAGGGTATTTGAACTGTTTGTTCCTGTTGTAACATGCTTGTATTACTCGTATTCAACACACATGTGGCAAAGGTTGAAAATGGATACAAAAGCAAAACAGTTAACATAAGCCTGTACATATCACCACCTACTTCCTTTATACAATAATGCCCATTTAACTACTCCTGCATCGTTACGCTTATTACGCAAGGCCGTTACCCTCTTCATTTAACTAAAATGATTGCGATACGTTTGATAGGTGACCCCCACCTTAAAAAGCTCGGCATCGGATTTAATGCAAAGCTTATCCATCAGGCGCCTCTTATAGGTACTGATCGTTTTAATCGATAAACCATAATATCTTGACATGCTATGAGGAGATAATCCGAGCATAAACCATGACATCACCCTTAACTCCTGTTTCGAAAGCCTCATGGTTTTCCTTGCCCGAACAAGATTCGTCCTTCTCTCATGATGTCGAATTGTACCCTGAACCAGAAAACTCTGTATTTCACTGGCATTAAATCTGGTCGTAAAATAATCCAACTGTTTATCAAGGCAAAAAGCCCTGACCAGAGGCTCCATGTCAGGCCCGGCCATTATCATATTCTGGCTATCTGCCGTACGCATCCACGCTACAATTTCATCTGAACGGATTTTGCGTAGTCCATATTTTTCCGCTAAAAGCGGATGGGAGGAGAGCAATTCCACCATTGCTGAAAATAAAAACTCATTATCAGTAAATACACAGACTAAAACTTTCATTAGCTTCCTGACGTTTTTACGTCGTATTAATTACAAATTGAATCGAAGATGAGCAATTTTTTTCCCGATGTGGACGGAAGTGAATACTTCATTTTGCAGCGTGACCCTTCGCCTTCAGCCCAGCGTAGCTCCAGTATCCCACTTTGCTGCGCCAGACGGGCATACAGGCGGCCCCCCTGCCCCACATACCCCACGATATTATTGCTGGCATCTGTCGCACGAGCAGAAAAAGGCACACCCTCACCGTTACTCCTGCGTACTTTTATCAGTACCGGTACGCCCTCAGTGGCGCGATATTTCACTTTCACTACGGCGCCAGCGTATGGGATCACTTGCTTGCTGGTGCTGTCGAGATCGAGATCATCCTCTACCGAGGTGGTATCTATCGATACGGCATTTTTCTGATAGGGCATCAGGTTTGGTACCAACGCATAGCCCAATCCATCCACGCGCGTTCCGGCATAGCCGGGAATTTCAGCACCTTCCGCACCCTTCGCCTCAACCAGCGCAAAGGTGTTGCCTGTCCAGGGTGAGAAAGTGACCCCGCCGGAATGCGCGACGGCCGTACCGCTCACCCCCACTGAGCCACTCTTCCATGCTTTCCCCTGAGCATAGTTTGCTGTAAGGGTAGAAACTGGCCCGGTCCAGCTCCCGCCTATTTGCCCGGAATCCCCTGAGTGATACTGATGCGACGCCCCGGCATTCCAGCTGAACTGCTGTCGCTCGCCGGCGCTGCCGGAAAGCGCAACCTGCTCGCTGAAATGTCCTTGCCCGTCTCGCGACACCTGCCCGGTAAGCAGCGGTGTGCTGGCGCTACCCAAAGGCATGTTAAAACTCAACGTCCAGATATTCTGAAATTCTCCCCCCGCCGAGCGGCTTCGGTTGACACCCAGGCTCCAGTTCACCCTGCCCGTTGTCAGGGTATAGCCCGCCTGATACTGCTGGTCATAGCCTTTCCGCCCCCAGTAGTCCTGAAGAATGCCCGTCACATAAAGCTGTCCCCACTTGTCAGGCAGCCCCTGGTTGAGGGTCAGCGTCACCCGGTTACGGGTTCTACCGGTTTGACCGTCTGTTATCTCATCAGGCCGCTGCTGATGTAGCAGGGTGGCATCCATCAGAGAAAGATAATTCCCCGTTGAGTATCGCCAGGTGGCCAGTGAAAACTGCGTCCGGCTTGCGGGAATATATTTGCTGTAGCTCAGCCTGATGCTTTCTCCCCGGAGTGTTTTTTCTCTTAGCCGGGTTTGCGACCATGTGGTATCGAGAGACACTGCTCCGACAGGTGTTCCCACAGCAAGGCCTGCCTGCATAGCCTGATAAAATGACGTGGCTTGAATGCCCCCAGAACCGGTGACGCTATTTGTCAGCCCCCGCTGATACGTCACTTCACTAAATGCCGGGCGCTCGCTGAGATAGTCTCCCCTCAGCCTGCCCGCCGTCGCGCTGTAACGGCTTGTTCCCGGGCGGAGCAGCTGTGCAACCGATGCATAGGGGACGTCAAAAAAATGCTGCGATCCGTCAGCCTCCAGCACCGTAACGTTCAGATCGCCGCCATACCCGCTCGGATAGAGATCGTTGATAACAAATGCCCCGGGCGATACTGTTGTTTCATAAATGACTTTTCCGTTCTGACGGATCGTCACTTTCGCGCTGGTTTGCGCGACCCCGCGGATCTCCGGCGCATAGCCCCGACGCGAAGCGGGCAGCATCCGGTCATCACTGGCTACCGATGCGCCGGTAAATGACACGGAGTCAAATAACTGTCCGGAGGTGTTTGATTCACCCAGAATCAGGTTCCCTTCAATCCTCGCCAGCGGATGCTGGACGTAGCTGTTAAGCACCGTATATTTTTTCTGCTGCGTACCATTCTGCTGCTGCCAGCTTAACGTCCCGTTATGCCGAAAATACCAGGCACCGATATTCAGCCCGCCGTTCAGCGCCGCGTAGAGGTTGTTATATTCCCCACTGCTATTTTCGCTGCGATAGCCATTCACGTTATACCCCAGCAGCAGCGCGGGGATCCCAGCATCCCAGAGCACCGGGCTCACGCTGCCGCGTGCGACATGCTGCAACATGGCCTGGGGGATACTGACATCAAGGCGCTGTCTGCCTCCGTTAAATTTCAGCTGGCTTTCTGGCAGGACGGCCTGGAGATCGCACCACTGCCCGGCATTACTGGCGCACAGCCTGCTTTTTTTTAACTGCAATCCTGTGACGGTCGCCTGCGATAGCAAAATGCGCTGAGAGCGGGCATCTTTTCCGCTGATGCGAATATCATCGATCATGACAAGCTTATCGTTCAGATAGATATCGGCCCGGTATCTGCCGGCAGGCATCGCATTATTCATATAAGCCGAGAGATCAACGTTTTCAGGATGGGAGATGCGCAAAAAATTACTGTCAAACTGTATGTCATCATCAGCATGAACTCCGAAAGCGTAAAACAGTGCAGAGAAAACCCCATAAGCCACGGTTGAAAGCGCAGGCCATACCGATAATCCCTTTTTCATAGCATTCCAGTCCTGTGAATTAATTATTCAAGCGACCTCTTGCGGAACGTTCAGCTCCATAATCGTTGATGTACGTCCAGGTTATGTCGCCATTAGATGACAGAGAAGATCCGCGTTTAACCGTGAAATTTTTTTTACCGTAAGCGGGCACTAAATCCCCCATAGCCTTCCAGCGGCCGGAAACTACCCCGGCAAGGGATACGTTCCATGGGGTATTATTTACCGCTTCAAGCTGTGTGGAGGATATTCGTCTCCAGGTGAGTTGCTGCGCTGCTGACTCCGGTTGCCCTGCGAGTCCTTCCGGCCGATAAAATAATTTAATGCGCGTACGGAAAGCCATCTGAAGTTTATTTTCCGCCGTTTTATTGACGGCAGGAATTTCCAGCACGTTTACCCAAAAAACAGATTCCTTATCCCGCGGCAGCATGTTCTCCAGAACAGAAATGCGCAACGTTTGCCCCTGTTCAGGATTAATTCTGGCAATGGGTGGCGTAATGACAAAAGGTATATTCAGTATATCGGGTGACGCATGAATATTTCCGTCATCAATCCAGTTTTGAGTCAATACCGGTTGGGGACCGTGATTTTTAATCTCCAGCGAAATCTCTTTTTTACCCTGCGGATAAATTACTCGCGTTCCGGAAAGCGAGACAGCGGCCACAGTGAGATGGCTAAAAAAACAGAGTGATATAAACGTACAGAAAATTTTAAATTTCATACTGCTCCATTTTGGAAAAAAACGGCCTGATTCCTCAGGCCGACGACAGACCTCAAGAAGAACACTCTCCCTGTTTAATTATTGTTATATCCGTATCGAGCAAAAAGATTAGAGATAAATAATACTGTACGTCACTGAGCTGGCTACTGCACCGGATGTCGCCGCACCGGTAGCATAATAACGGACGGCATAATTCAGCGTACCAGTACCGGACGAGGCATCCACTGTAGTTCCGGAGGTAGACTGTGAAGCATAATCACCGGCAACAATAACGGAGCTGTTGTCATCCACATCAAGGAGCTCCAGCTCAACGTTTGTCGCCCCGGCAGTATTCGAGTTATTTAAACGTCCGGTACTGTTAACCTGTCCCCCTGCTTCAAAGTATGCGCGGGTTTTGGTATTTGCTGCATCACAGCCCGTTAAATTAATCGTAAATGTGGTTGCCCCCGCTGTCGCTCCTGCCGCACTTAATGCTGATGTTGGTACGGCGGGCAATGTTACTGTCGCATCTGCATTACCGTTATTTACCACCGCCGCACAGGTTTCACTGTTCACCGAACCGGTAAAGGTGATCGTACCTGAACTGGCCGCATGGGCGAGCGTACCAGTGAAAACAAAAGAGCATAACGCCAGAAATACTTTAATATATTCAGACATATGTATATATCTCATCTAAAAGAGTTAACATCTTAAAAATTATTAATATGCATCATCATTAATATCGGATTGCGTAATAAAGAAAACCTTTACTTTTTCCAGTGAATAGGTCTTACCTTTATTCGACTGAATAAATTCGTAAGGAATACCTAGCGTAAACAGACTCAGTTTAAGCTGGCCAATTGCATGCCAAAGTTGTCTGCTGGATGACTTAAGGCCATATTTTTCCCATACCTGATGTAATAATTCATCACGGCTGACCTCTTTTCGAACAGCATGTTCAAGAAGATAAGCAAAGAGATTCATCTTTGTCTTCTGAAAGCGCATCCTTCCCTTTTGAGGCACCTGCGGATTGTCGAACCATCCGACCAGCAATGTTTCCCGATTTATCCAGAGACGGGACCCATTATTAAATTCCACAATATACCCGCTATACGCAGCCTGACAGGCGACAAGTTCCTTATTCTTTTCTATACCTACACCTCCCTGATAATGACTTCAGGATTAATACCATTGGCAATGTGAGGTTATATTGTGTTTAGTAACGATAAATGTGTCAATCAGTGAAAAAGCCAACCTCTTTAACCACACAAAATGCAAAAAAGTAGTTAAAAAGACTATTTACGACCACCAATGCAAATTAAAAAACCACTCCCATCTATAATTCCACAGTTTATAAATGATAATGTTGAATTGTAATAACCATTCAGTTTGTGAGTTTTTTTGTCTAAAAATTTATTCTTTTTAGAGTTTTATGCCAGAAACGCAAATGAGCCTCAGCACTCAGGATCTTTAATAAATTTTTGTCAGGGTAAGGGCTTTGTATTTTTCGTAGCTTTCACAACGAAAACAGACGGCTTCAAGCAGAAAATATGCGGAAGAGTTGATAAGCATAGTTAATGATGCAAAACATAATGACGGTGAAGACCAGGCCTCGCTCCGTCCACTTGCCCCATTCAGTGTTTTTTTTACGATCAACGTTCATATAACCCCCTTGACGACAGCCAGTAGAACTACACTATCAACGTAAAGCTAGATAATCAACTTTTTGTTGAAATTAGGGGGTATGATTGCAAGCAGGATCAAGGCGTCCCTGTCCTGCGCCTCGCATGTTTTTCGTTCTGGTTGATCATCTGCTGACACAATGGGCTATGACACGGGCAAGATCTTCATTGGCCTGTTTCGAACCGGAGATAAGCGTAATATCCAGAAAGTTTGCCCCGGTGGTATGATACATATCGACCTGGGCAATCAGCCTGTGCTCTCTGGAGATATCAAAAAAGTTAGGCGTATCGCGTTCCGGGGAGATGTATTCCACTTCGTAGCCTTCAGCGTCAAGCGTGCTTCGCATACAGTGATACCGTCCCTCCAGTCCGGGATGCGCTGAAACGGTAAATGGTTTATAGGTGGTAGCATCGCCAAAAGGGCGTACCAGCTGGCATGCCGTCAGGAGTGTTATAGCCACAATCACAGTCAAAAATTTCATTTTATTCCTTAAATATTATACTGTTACGTTATTTTTAATCACATTGCATGACATAAAATCTACGCGCCCCCGCCCCTTTTATCAACTTTTTGTTGATAATTAAACATTATCAATATACTTTAACGCTACCAGGACTCTCGCCAGGGCAGAAAAGGCCAGCTAAAGAATGTAAGCGAGGTTTTATACAGGACCTTTGTCCATGCCGAACATAAAGGAAAAACGATGAAATCAGATTACGCCAAACAGATTGAACTGATTTCCGGGCCGCTGGAAGCGGCAATGGAAGCACTCGCAGGTACGTTGTCAGCGAACCAGGAGATAGTCCTGCATAACCTCACCACGCCAGAGCAGTCCGTGGTAAAAATCATTAACGGGCACGTCAGCGGCAGAAAAGCGGGCGACAATCTTTTATCTGGTCCTGAAAAAGACAAAGGATTCGCTCTGCTGCTTAAAAACAATAAGGACAGCACCCCGGTTACGGTTAAAAATTATAAAACCACTACGGCGTCCGGACGGATCCTGAACAGCGCCTCGACAATTTACTACAGCGAGGAAGGGGTACCGTTGATGGCTTTTTGCATCAATATCGATACCTTTCCTTATGAGCAAATGCGCAAGTGCCTCGACGCAATAACAGGCAGCCCGCTTGCCGATTCAGACCCGCAGGATATGAACCTGGGCGGCATCATTGAGCAGTCAATCCAGGAAATCATCGATAAACATTCGGTTCCGGGCAAAAAGGTACAGAAAGCGCAGCGGCTTAAAATAGTCGCTGAAATGCACGCTAAAGGCATTTTCAAAATGCGGGGCGGCGTCCAGCACGCGGCGCAGGCCCTGGGCGTAACCCGCTATACGGTGTATAACGATCTTGAGGTGATGGGTGAAAAATAACAGTTCCCGGCGCATTCCGTTTTACCAGGTTGACGCCTTTTCTGACGGTCCTTTTACGGGTAATCCCGCCGCCGTCTGCCTGCTGGACGCCTGGCCGGAACAAAAAGTACTCCAGCGTATCGCGACGGAAAACAACCTTTCCGAGACCGCATTTGTGGTTCAACAGGATGGCGGCTTCGCGCTTCGCTGGTTCACCCCTGCAGTGGAAGTGGATCTCTGCGGCCATGCGACGCTTGCTGCCGCGAGCGTTCTCTTAAGCCGTGACGACGCCTGCGAATGCGTGCATTTTTTCACCCGCAGCGGCGAACTGACCGTGACCTCGCATGGTGAGCAATATACGCTCGATTTCCCCCAGGTGCTCCCATCCCGAATTGCCGCGCCGGAAGGATTGCTTAAGGCCCTGGGTCTGGAGGAAAACGACGTAGAAGTCTGGCAGGCGTCCGACCTTATTGTCGTCATCGATGATGAAGACAAGCTGGATGCCCTGAAGCCTGATTTCAACGCGCTGGCAAGGTTTAACACACGCGGCGTGGTGGTGACTGCGTCCTCAAGCACTTTTGATTTTCGCTCCCGCTGGTTCGGCCCGCAGGTGGGGGTAAATGAAGATCCGGTGACAGGTTCGGCTCATACCTTTCTGGCACCGCTTTGGAGTGAAAAACTGTCGAAAAAGAGATTACACGCGCAACAGGGCGGGAGCCGTAAAGGCGAACTGATTTGCTTTGTTAAAGATAACGGACGTATCGAACTTTCGGGCAAAGCGTGCCTGATGATTGAAGGAGTCTTTATTCTGTAAGCACAAGGATGTGTTGCGTAAACGTGAGCGGAATTGTTCAGTCGGGTTACGACTCTGCATTATTATACTAATAAACACGCTTTATATTTTATTAAATATTGTGAGATTTATTAATGACGTTAACGAAAAGCTTTGCTGCACTCATGGTTGCAGTATCCATTGAAGTTATCGCCACAACCTTGTTATCGCTATCAAACAGTTTTCAGCGCCCCGTTGTGGGACTGTCAGCGATAATAAGCTATGGCATAAGTTATTATTTTTTATCGATTGCATTACGCCGAATTCATCTCGGCGTGGCCTATGCTATCTGGTCAGCGGTCGGCTTATTCAGCATTACCGTTATACAATCCCGCTTTTTTGACTATATTGTATCGCAGAGGGCATGGCTGGGTTTGGGGATGGTTATCGCTGGAACAATCACACTCAACCTGGCGATCAAGCAATACAAATAACACCGTAATAAAACATGTATATCATACTGAACTGCCTTTGTTGGCTGATTATTTCTGTCACCATGGAAGTCACTGGCACGCTATTACTCCCTGAGACCAGACATTTTAAAAATATTCCATTAACAATTCATTGCCTGATTTGCTACGTTATTTCTTTTTATTCTTTATCAATGCTTATGGGATATATTTTGCCAGTCATTGCTTACTCCATCTGGGCGGGGCTGGGGATTGTACTGATTACCGTGATGAGCAGCTTATTTTATCGATTAAAAAGCAGCATTCTGGAAAAGATCGGGATTGGCTGCATCGTGACCGGGCTGGCGATCATCGCCTTTTAACAGGAGAAACGGCATGACAACAGAGATACTTTCCTTGCGCGTGGTGCAGCTTCGTGAAGCCTATCTTCAGGCAAAACCTTTCGTCTCGGCACATCGGGCCATGAGCGTAACCCAGGTCTATAAAGACAATCCGGGAATGAACAACAGTCTGCTCAGGGCCCTGGCCTTTCGGCGTGCCTGTGAGACTGCGCCTCTGCATGTGGCACAAAATGAACTGATCGTCAGCCATCCGGCTGGCGGCGCACGCGGGGGAGAAGTTTCGCCTGAAATCAGTTGGCGCTGGCTGGCCGAAGAGCTGGAAACCCTTCCCACGCGAGCGCAGGATCCTTATCAGATTGATGAGAAAACAAAGCGTCTGCTTCGCGAAGAAGTATTCCCATACTGGCAGGGCCGTTCCCTCGATGAAATGGCGCAAACGCAGTTAAAGACTCACGGGCTATGGCAGTGGTGTCATGATGATGGCATCTGCGATGTCACGATCAAAACACAAAACGGTGGCGGCGATTCCTGTCCGGGTTATGACAATATTTTACTGACTAAAGGAATAAAGGGGATCCGTGAAGAAGCGGCAGCAATGCTGCTCGCGCTTGATCCTGCTACCCCCGAGGGCTGTGATGCCTTCAATTTTTATACCGCCATGCTGCATACCTGTGACGGGGTGGTGACTTATGCCCGACGTTATGCTCACTATCTGAATGCGCTTGCGGAAAAAGAAGGCGATCCGCTGCGTCGCGATGAGCTGCTGCAACTGTCCGGGATATGCAGCCGGGTGCCTGAACAGCCACCACAGCATTTCCATGATGCGTTGCAGGCGATATGGTTCGTGCATTCTCTCTTTATGCTGGAAGAAAATCAGACCGGCATATCACTCGGCCGCGTCGACCAATATCTTTGGCCACTGCTGGAACGCGATCTGCACGACGGCACGCTCAATCTTCAACAGGCTGAGGAACTCCTCTGCTGCTGGCTCATAAAAATGGCCGAAACCCTGTGGATTTGTAGCGAATCTACAGCCATGTATTTTGCTGGCTACCAGCCGTTTATCAACCTCGTGGTGGGCGGCCAGAAACGTGAAGGTGGCGATGCAACCAACCCGCTGACGCTGATGATAATGGATTGTTCAGCCCGTTTAAAAATCTACCAGCCGGGTTTAGCAGTACGTATACATAATCAGTCCCCCCAGCCGTTTATGCGCAAAGTCGTCGACGTGGTACGCAGTGGCATGGGTTTTCCAGCCTGTCATTTCGACGATGCGCATATCCGGATGATGCTTCATAAAGGGTTTAGCTATGAAGATGCCCGGGACTACTGTCTGATGGGCTGCGTCGAGCCCCAAAAATCAGGGAAAATGTACCAGTGGACGTCGGTAGGCTATACCACCTTTACTGCGGCTATCGAGCTGGCTTTGCATAATGGTCGAACCCAAAATGGCAAGCAGTGCGGCCCCGCCACTGGCGATGTATCTCAGTTCAGTTGCTATGAAGACGTTGAATCCGCGGTTCGGACTCAGCTCTCTGCTATCGTCAGAAAAGCCGCAGAGACGACGCTGATCGTACAAAAGCTACATGCGGAACATGCCCGAAAACCCCTGATGTCATGCCTGATTGAGGGATGTATTGCCACAGCTAAAGATGTCACGCAGGGAGGCGCGCGCCTCAACGCGGGGCCAGGTCTCATCTGGACCGGGCTTGCTGATTGTGTAAATTCGCTGATGGCCATCAGGACGCTGGTTTTCGACACCGCTCGCTTCACGCTGCGGCAGCTCGTGGAGGCTCTCGAACATAATTTTGTCGGCTATCGGGAAATACTTACTGCCTGCCAGCGAGCACCGAAATATGGCAATGATATTCGTGAGGTGGATGATATCGCCCGCGAGCTGGTGCGTTTTCTTGAGCAGGAGCACCGCCAGTACCGGATGCTGTATGCGCCGTTTGCGTTCGGCACACTCTCTATTTCAAACAACACCCCGTTTGGGCTTATCACCGGTGCGCTGCCCTCTGGCCGACTGGCGGGTAAGCCGCTGGCTGATGGCATCAGCCCGGCTCAGCAAACGGATTACCTCGGACCTACTGCAATAATCAACTCTGTTAGTCGGATCAACGTCGAAGAGATGGATATTGGCATGGTGCATAACATCAAGCTCATGTTCGGCATGCTTGAAACACCTGAGGGTCAGAACAGCCTGATCCACCTGCTGCGTACGGCGAGCATTCTGGGAAATGCTCAGCTCCAGTTCAGCTACGTGGACGACGAAACATTGAAAAAGGCACAGCAACATCCCGCCGACTATCGCAACCTGATGATCCGGGTGGCGGGCTACAGCGCCTTTTTCGTTGAATTAAGTAAAGAGGTGCAGGATGAGATCATCAGCAGAACGACGCAGCGGCACTTCTGAACAGGCATATGGCTGGATCTCAAACATTCAGCGATTTTCGTTACATGACGGGCCGGGTATCCGCAGCATTATCTTTTTTAAAGGCTGCCAGATGCGCTGTGCCTGGTGCGCAAATCCGGAAGGACAAACTGCCGAACGGGATGTTTTTTTCCATGCCGACCGCTGTCTGCATTGTGGCAACTGCGCCGACCTGTGCCCGACGGGGCTCCACAGCATGAATCACGATGTGCATGTTCTTGAACGTGACCGCAAATGCGTTGGCTGTCAATTATGTGAAGCGCGTTGTCCTGCCTCCGCGCTCAATATTGTCGGAGAACATGTTAGCGCACAAAACGCATTTGAAAGGGTCATGGCTGATGAAATCTGGTTTCGCCAGTCCGGAGGCGGTGTGACGCTCAGTGGCGGCGAGGTGGCAATGCAGCCTGAATTTGCTCGCGTTTTAATTGAACAGCTCAAAGCGGAGGATATTCACACCGCCATTGAAACCGCTGGCTACGCATCCTGGCACGCTATTCATCAGGCAACGGCGGGCTGCGATCTGATTCTGTACGATTTAAAGAGCGCGGAAGATGTGCTGCATACCCGTTTCACTGGTGTCAGTAATAAAACGATTGTGCGAAATCTTGCACGGCTATTACAGGGAGGGCAACAGATTATTATCCGTATCCCCGTGATCCCGCATTTTAACGATGCACCGGATCAGGCTGATAAATTACTGGCGCTCATTTCTGCACTCACACAAGGAAAAAAGAATTTTCAGGGTGTGGAATTACTCCCCTATCACCTTTTTGGTACAGGAAAATACAAATTACTCAACATGGAGTACGACTGGAACAGAGGTTCAGCAAATGTCGATAACTTCTTATGTATGGCACATCACTATCGTCTGCCATTAAAAGTGTCGGGTACGCTCGCAGGTTAATTGAGAGATAATTATGTCAACAAAACCAGATGAAGAATCTAATTCAATCGTTACGCCACTCGAACGTCGCGTTGTGATTATGACGCTATTGTTCATGTTTTTAATATATGCAGTGTTATTGATATCTCCCTTTAAATGAAGGACTTTTCAGTAACGTCATTTGGCCCAAAGTGGTCTTTTAAGGTATAGGCATTAAGATGAAAAAATTGGTTGCAATAATGAGTCTGGCACTGATGACCCTCACGGTTGCAGGGTGCTCCAGCGACTATGTATTACAAAAGAAAAATGGGGAAATGATTATTACCCATGGAAAACCGGAAGTGGATGATGATAACGGTCTTATAACTTATGAGGATGTTGCTGGTAATGAACATGCTATCAACCGCAATCAAATTATTCAGATGATCGAGAAATAACGTTCGTGGGCAGAGTTGCCATAATGCACTCTGCCCGCAACGCCTATCTAGCGAAATTCCTCTAACCGCTTAATCTGCCGCCCTTCCGCGTCAAAATTCTCCGCCGCCAGCCAGGCGCGCAGCTCCGTGTCCCTTTGCGGCCACTCGCCGTCAATAATCGAAAGCATATCGCTGTCGCGGTTGCGTCCTTTGCGCACCAGCTTCTGGCGCAGACGTCCCTCCCAGACGAACCCCAGCCGCTCCGCCGCGCGGCGTGAGGCGGTGTTCATCGAATCGCATTTCCACTCCAGCCGACGATATTTATGCTCAAAGGCATTTTTCAGCAGTAGCCACACCGCTTCGGTACCCACGCGGGTGCCTTTCATCTTGCGCGACCAGGTGACGTGGCCAATTTCCACCGATCCCAGAAAGCGTTCAATCGCCATATAGCTCACCAGCCCTACCGCCTTTTCGGTGCGCAGATCGATAACGGCAAAGGGCACCAGGTCGTCATCCAGCACCTTTCCGAGCACCCAGTGCGCAGTAGCCTCAACGCTCACAGGCTGGGTGCTGGCAAGCCACGTCCAGTCGCTGTCATCGCCCAGTGCGTAAGCTTCAAACAGATCCGCCGCGTGGCGTTCTGCGTCCAACGGTTCCAGACGACAATACTGGCCGGTTAGCGGCGTGCGAGTTAGCGCTCGGGCACATTTCCAGTCGGGGACGATATCGTTAACGGTTTGACCATGTTGATTGATTTCGGGCACGGCGGTGACTCCCTGCAAGGTAAGGAGTTTGTTATAGCAGGTTAAAAAGCGGTCGAAAAGGAAGAACGTGCAGGCCGGGTAACGCGTAGCCGCCACCCGGCATAAAATTACTTCAGCAGCTTAACCGTCGCGTCGATGTCGATTTCATCTTCGGTGAAGATCATCGTCGTGTTCTGGAAGGTGGTGATCGCCAGCTTCTTCACCGTGCGCATCTCGCCCGGTTTTTTCTCACTTTTTGGCTTGATGCTGTTCATCAGTAGCCCCACCGACAGCACCGCGTTCTCTTTGTCGATTTTGGTCTCAACGGGCTCTTCTTCGCTGAACACCACGAAGGATTTGATCGAGGTGAGCTTCACGCGCTCGCCCGCGATATAAAGATGCTTGCTCTCCGGGATCACCTTCACCGCATACGCGGAAAGGCCTTTGGTGTTTGTGGTGGGTTCGAAGGTCACCGCCGCATCTTTCTTAATCAGATCAGGGTTGGCGACCTTAATCACGTGAAAATAGCGGTTGTCGCCGTTTTCATCTTTGATAAATCCGAAGCCTTTATCTTTAAACCACGTTGTGATTGTACCGTTCATCGCTGTTACCGCCTGTCAGATCTTAAGACTAAAGTTTTGCAGCGCGCAGTGTAATGCACAATGGCTGAGGAGACAAAAAAAAGCCCCTGCACGGGAGCAGGGGAAAGTTCATGTCAGAGCTTATTAGAATTTAGTTGAACACCATCCCACCATCAATCAGCAGCGACTGACCGGTCATGTAGTCGGAGTCTGGTCCGGCGAGGTAAGAGACGCAGGCGGCCACATCTTCCGGTTCGGATAAACGGCCAAGCGTGATGCGTTTGGCAAAGGTTTCCGTTCCGTAGCCGAGCGGTTTACCCGCCGCCTCGGAGACCTGACGGTCGATCTCCGCCCACATCGGCGTTTTGACGATGCCCGGGCAATAGGCGTTAACGGTGATCCCCAGCGGCGCGAGATCCCGCGCGGCGGTCTGGGTTAAACCGCGCACCGCGAACTTGCTGGAGCTGTACACCGCCAGTTCCGGGTTGCCGGTATGGCCCGCCTGGGAGCAGGCGTTAATGATCTTGCCGCCGTGCCCCTCTTTACGAAACGCGTCAATCGCGGCCTGAATGCCCCAGATCACCCCTTTCACGTTGATGTTGTAGACCTTGTCGACAATTTCCGGCGTGATGGATTCGATTGGCGTGGACGGCGCCACCCCGGCGTTATTGACGATGACGTTGAAGCCGCCCAGCGCGGTGCGGGCTTTTTCCACCGCCGCAAACACCTGGTCGCGGTCAGAGACGTCCACCTTCACGGCGACGGCTTTCCCGCCGTTGCGGGTGATCTCATCCGCGACCGCTTTCGCCGTCTCTTCGTTGTAATCCGCAATAGCGACGGCAAAGCCGTCCTTCACCAGGCGTAGCGCGATCGCTTTGCCAATCCCCTGGCCGGAGCCGGTTACGAGAGCCACTTTTTGCATTTCTCTTTCCTTATATTGATTCACAAAATCTGGCTGAGATGGAGCTGGCCCATCAGCAGCGGGTTATCGCTGTAGTCGACGGGAATGGCCACCACGGCCGGGCCATCGACATCCATTGCGGCACGCAGCGTCGGTTCGAGCGCATCGGCACTCTCGACGGCAAAGCCTTTCGCACCGAAGGCGTCGGCATAGGCTTTGAAATCGACCGGGCCAAACTCCACGCCGGAGAGACGCTGGTATTTTTTCTCTTCCTGGATCGCCACCATGTTGTAGGCGTTATCCACCCAGATGATGTGCAGCACGTTGGCATTGAGGCGCACGGCGGTTTCCAGCTCCATGCTCGACTGCAAAAATCCGCCGTCCCCGGAGACCGACACCACCTTGCGCCCCGGGTTGACCAGCCACGCGCCAATCGCCCACGGCAGCGCCACGCCCATGGTCTGCTGACCGTTGGAGATCATCACCTGACGCGCGCGGAAGCTGTAGAGGTAGCGGGCGATCCAGATGTGGAAGCTGCCCATATCGACGGTGAGCGTTACGTCGTTATTCACGATGTCCTGCATGGCGCGCACGATGCGCAGCGGATGCAGGGCAAACTGGTTTAGCGATGCGCCGCGACGGTCGAGGAGGTCACGCTGATGCTGGCGATCGACAAGAATTTCCGAGGCGCGCTGGCTGAGTTCAAGTTTGTGCTCGATTCGGCTGGCAAGCATATTCAGCGTGGCGGCAATATCCCCGACCAGTTCCAGATCGGGAACATATTTGCGCTCCTCATAGGCGGGCAGCACGTCAATGTGCACCAGCGTCGCGTCGCCGCTGTTCCACATGGACGGCTCGTATTCCACCGGGCTGTAGCCGATGCAGATAATCAGATCCGCCAGATGCAGCAACCGATCTCCGGCCTGGTTGTTGAACAGGCCGACGCGCCCGGCGAAGCGGGTGAAGTGTTCCTGATTCACCGCCCCGGCGGCCTGATAGGTGCTGGTGACCGGAATACGGCTTCTCTCCAGCAGCTTATGCAGCGCGGCGCTGTTGGCCGGCTGGCTGGCCATCAGGCCGAGTAAAATGACCGGGTTTTTGGCGTTCTCGATAAGCTTCGCCACGTCGTTAATGGCGGACTCCGGTGCCGGGCCCATCAGCGCCGGGCCGCTGGCGGGTAAAATCGCCCCCGTGGTGGGCTGGTCGACAATATCCTGCGGCAGGCTGACAAACGCCCCGCCCGGCCTGCCTTGCTCGGCAGCGCGAAACGCGTTCGACACCACCTCGGCAATCGCGTCCGGGGAGTTCACTTCTACGGCGTATTTGGTCACCGGGCTGAACATGGCGACAGTGTCCATGCTCTGGTGCACCAGCTTGGCTTTATCCGCCCGCTTCACCGCCCCGCCCAGCGCGACGACCGGGTCGCCTTCGCTGTTGGCGGTGGCGATGCCGGTGATCAGATTGGAGCAGCCCGGCCCGGAGGTGACCAGCGCGACTCCGGCCTTGCCGGTTAACCGCCCTACCGCTGCCGCCATAAACGCCGCGTTCGCCTCGTGACGCACCGGGATGATCTCGATGGAGGAGTCCAGCAGGGAGTCAAAGACCTTGTCGATTTTTGCGCCCGGGATCCCGAACACCTGCTTCACACCCTGCGCTTCCAGTTGGCCGACAACCATATCGGCGCCGTGCGCCCACTGACGTGACTGTTTCTCACTGTTCACGGTAGTTCTCCTGTTAGTTTTCGACGGCGCGGATAGCCGCATCAAGGTTGCTGGGGTGCAGGTTGGCCTGTAAAAACGCGCTGTCGGCGGGCAGGTCAATCATCAGCTTGTGGATTTCGCCAAAGGTGAGCACGCCGCTCTCCAGCTGATAGTCGAGCAGATGGCCGCCGCCCTGACGGTCGTCGGTGATAAAGTGCTCGTGATAGCCCGCCACGTTGATGCCCTGCATATGCTGCGGGGTGCGGAACCCGACCAGCACGCCCTCGCGTTGGTTAAAGCGGAACACCGGCTGGTCGTCCAGCACGTCGGTCATTGCCCGGTACGGCGGCGTCTGGCGCGGAACGGTGCGGGTATGCGCATGGCGGAAGTTGCCATCGATGCGCAGCGCGCAGAACAGGTTATCGGAGGGGATCTGCTGGTCGATCACGTCGTGGATCTGCTGACGGCTGACCGGACCGTTAAAGGTTTTGCGGTACTGCGGCTGGAACCAGGTCATCACCGCGAACGGCGTTTTTTGCTCCGGCTTCGCGGCGCGGGCGCTGCCGTCGGCGCGCAGCTGGTACACCTGGCTGCTGAAGGCAATCATTTCACCGTCCAGCTCGTTAAAGGTGCCGAGACCAAAATCACCGTGTGCCAGCAGGTCGGCGATCGTCGTCTCCCCTTCGTAGACGCCGCTTAGCAGGGCGCTCATTAGCGATGTCTGATAGATCACGCTGTCAGGATGCTGAGCCGAGAACCCACGCAGGGTCTCGCATAAACTCGCCTCACAGTCGCATGCAGATGAATGCATCATCATGCCCGTCCTCTTCAACTTTATTTATAAAGGTTAAATAAATGTTGACCCGATTCAGCAGAGAGTTCCAATATAGAATCCATGCTGGTTTGAGACGTTTTTGATATGGAACTTCGTTATCTGCGCTATTTTGTCGCGGTTGCACGCGAGCGACACTTCACCAGGGCGGCCAAAGCGCTGGGTATTTCACAGCCTCCACTGAGCCAGCAGATTAAACGGCTTGAGGAGGAAGTGGGCACACCGCTGTTCAGGCGCCTGACGCGGGGCGTGGAGCTGACCGAGGCGGGAGAAGCCTTCTATGAGGACGCCTGTAAGATCCTGGCGCTGAGCGACGCCGCGCTGGAGAAAGCCCGGGGCATCGCGCGCGGCCTGAATGGCAGCCTGTCGATTGGCATCACCAGCTCCGACGCCTTTCATCCCAAAATTTTCGCGCTGATTCGTCAGTTTCAGGTGCAGAACATGGCGGTGCAGGTTCACCAGGTGGAAGCCAATATGTCTTCGCTGACGACAATGCTGGCGGAGGGTGAACTGGATATCGCCTTTGTGCGCCTGCCGTGCGAAAGCAGCAAGGTGTTCGAGTTGAAAATCCTCGACCGGGAGCCGATGGTGGTGGCGCTGCATCGCGATCATCCTCTGGCTACGTGCGATTCGCTGGCGTTAGAGCAGCTTCGGGATACACCGGTGGTGCTGTTCCCCCAGGAGGTCGCGCCGGGACTGTATGACCGCGTTTACGGCAGCTGCGAGCGGGCCGGAGTCGATATGCAACACACGCTGCAATCTTCACAACTTTCCTCTTCTCTGAGCATGGTCTCCGCTGGCGGCGGGTTCGCGCTGGTGCCGAAATCGATGGCCGCTATTTCTCCGCCGAATGTCACCTATCACGCGCTGAGCGCGCCGGCGCTTTATACCGATATCGCACTCTGCTGGCGGCGCTTTGAACGCTCGCGGACGGTGAAACGGTTTCTGGCGATGATGAGCGAGGGGGAACGGGAGCAGGGATGAACCTTTTCAGAAACTGCGGACTGTATTGATGCTCAATTTATTGCGAAGCAGTTTTTGAGGCTGAATTTGAAGGGAGTATGGGCAGGCTGCCATATAAAACTCAGTACCATTACCCTTTAAAAATAAAAAACCCGCACAGGTGCGGGTTAATTTTTATCAGTACAGCTTAACTGCTCGGATTATTGTCTTCATCGCTATCGTACGCCGCACTGATATTTAGCGCGGGTTACAGTGGAGAAACGTTTCCAGCTGCTGGACCTTTTGCGCCATTCTCAATGGTAAAGGAAACTTTCTGACCTTCATCAAGCGTTTTGAAGTTGTCGCTCTGAATTGCAGAGAAATGTACGAATACATCTTTGCTGCCGTCGTCAGGGGTGATAAAGCCAAAACCTTTATCTGCGTTGAACCATTTTACTAAACCAGTCATTTTATTAGACATAGATAAATCCTTAATTTATGAGCCACTTAAGCGCGGCGATGATGGCCTGTATTTCGAGAGTTACTTATTTGGCACTTAGGAGGAGGCTCACGAAGAAGGAGTATCTACTGATAACACCTGAACTGAGGACTGCTTTACTAAAACTGCTTTCATAAGGTCTGTATTCCAAACCGATGACGCTATTAAGACACAGCGAAATTTATTGCGCAATGATTATTATTATTTATTTTAACCATTTAAACGCCCGGATGGCTGGTCGCGGTGCCAGACATCGTTCTGGCTTGAGGTCTACCATGTACTACAAAATGGCTACGCTTTCACTGTGCCGGGAGTTTGGGGTGTTTTGTTCACAGGCGGGAAAATCCTCCCGCGCGACGCAGACATCATTAGAAGGGATGCTCAAAATGAAAAGGTCTGCGTAAGACGTAACCGCAGTGCAAACTGTGCCCGGGGGCGCTGCGCTTGCGCGGGCCTACGGGTCGTATCGCGGTGGTTTTGGAGGCCGGGTCGGGCGTAGCCGCCACGCGGCAATCCCCTTCTGGAAGCCGCCTCGCAAACCTGCAAGCAACCTTATGTAATTCAGGGTTATCCCTTTTCATCCCTTCTTCACGGTCGTAAAGTGCCTGCGTTGCGGCACATCCGTAACCGGGCGTAGGAACCCGTTAGCATAACATGACACTTTTCTGCACGACGAGGATGCTAAATGGCTACTACACCTAACTTTTCTTATGCGCTCTCTGAAGAAAGCGCTGTTCATCAGCTCATCAACGCTTCAATTTCCGATTTTGCGGATCTTTTCGAGCTGGCTGATACCTGCGCCGCGTATGTCAGCGTGCTGGTGGAAACTGACGACACAGTGACGTTTACCACGCTCTGCAAGCGATTGCTGGCCGCGCTGAAGCGGCTGCGTGAGTGCTGTGACTCAGAGCTTCCGTCGTATCTGGTTGAGCAATTGATTGCAGGTGAAAAGATTACTTCCTGCGTGCCGGACTGCTGGCAGGAAACGGTGTTGCAGGTGGATTATGCCGTGGCATTAACGCTGGCGGTGATGGGCGGGACACTGCCTGCGAGCGTGGCGAAAGAACTCACCGGGCTACTGCATGATATGGTCTGGTTGCTGGCAGAGTTTGTGAAGGAGCCGTATATAACGACGCACTGAGGCGGGTGATGGGAGGCCGGAGTTCTGCTGGGTAAGAAGCGGATCCCCGGCCATACGCAAAATTTAATGTTGTTTTTGAATGTCTGGTAAGAGCGAAGAGCGGACAAAGTAGCAGAGGGAAAGCATCAATGTTAATGTCCGGAAAGTTCATGTTAAAACTCTGTATGACATTTTTCATCGAAGATTAAAAAGGGCTCTTAATGGCTACTGTTGAGGTATTAAAAGTAAAGTATCCAGGCGCCGATGCCTGGCAAATGGGAGACAGCCCGGAACTGGCCAGCGAGCTTGCGGACCTGATTAAAAAAGGGATTAAAACGGCCTCCTGCGGATCCTTTGCCTCTTACCAGCAAGAAAAGTCTGCCCCGAGGATTGGAAGCTATAACATTATCCTTGATGGCCTGAATGCCCCGGTCTGCGTGACCCGGCTGGTTTCAATGCGACTGGTGCGTTTTTGTGATGTGACTGAGGAGTTTGCCCGCAAAGAAGGTGAAGGCGATTTAAGCCTTCAATACTGGCGAAATGAGCATCAGCGATTTTTTACCCGCGAAGGTCATTTTTCTAAAGATATGGAGTTGATCGCAGAAGAATTTGAAGTGGTTGAAGTGCTGTAAGACGAGAGAGTCCGGCTGGCTTCTGCTGCTATTAATAACAATGTCCGCTCCTGGCACAAAGTGGACATTTCTTTCACAGTCACCTCTTACAGTGTTCACACTCATTAAATGATCGCCTTTATCACGAGCAAATGAAAACTGCAATCCATGACAATTCCCACATTCTCAACCCGCCGACCACCACCTTAAATGTTTCCAATCTGGAAACAAGGGGCAAAAATGCCCGCTGTCTCAAGAGCGCTTTCGACGCGGCCACCAGACATTTTCCTATTCAAGAACTCGCTCTGGAAGATCTTTACTGGGTACTAAAAGGAGACCACTACCCATCACCAGACGACATGCGAAAGCGCTTCCCCAGCCGGGAGAGGATGAAATACCGGGAAAAATGGTGGGTCATTGACGTAGGTGGCGGGTATTTAAGAGTAATGTTATTTACTGATTTTGAGCGCGGAAAGCTCTTCATCAAACACACCAGCACTCACGCAGAGTATGACAAGCTCACGTACCTCTACCGGAGAACGAAAGAATGAACTTTGCAGCAGCCATCAAAGCGGCGAACAATCTGACAAGCGAGGCATATCCCATTCATTTATTTAAATAAAAAACATGTACCCTAGCCATAAAAATAATCATAGAATGCATTAAAACCTTCATTACCGATAAGAGGCGCAATTCTTTTCCGCAACTCATCAATAAAGTCACCTTTCACTTCGTCATTATCATCTGCTATATCAAAGATACCGTATTGACCATATACCAAATCAATAAGCTCAGCTAATGAAAATATAAATCCAGAGAGACTGCTAGCTATTTTAAATGGTTCAATTACATCATAACTAGCATAGACAGAGGTATTCCCTTCTTCGATAACCGCAATTAAAGGTTTACCTCCACCTAAATCATCACCAATAACAAGATAATTATCCGGTAAGTATTCATAACCACTTTGAGCCTTCGAGAGCTCACTGATAGAGTGAATTTTAATTGGCGTGAAGCCTGTTTCAATGTTTAATTTTTCCGGATTGTAATTTTTATATAAGTAATCAACATCTGTGGAACGAGGTAGGTTGGTTGGAAATGCATTGTCCAAGTCATTAACGGTATTGAAATTTCCGGATACCGAGTATTCATTACAAATAGCGGCTAGTTGCTTCAACGCCTCTTTAATCCCTCTCATCAGCCCTCCCTAAAGTATCTATGATTACACTCCACATAGTGAGTGAAAAATATACTTTCCGCAACATACTTCCGTTCAGAATAATATCAATTAATAAAAAACAGGCGAATTTTTCTTTTCGCCCGCCATATTTCACTTATGTTGTGCACAAAGCAATAACAAGATAGTTGGCTCCTCACCAAATAAAATACTTCTATTATTTACCTCTTGAATTGACAAAAGAAAATCATGCTTCAATCCCTCATTCAAATTGTTGATATTACTTATCTTAAGTAATAAAAACTCGTCTTGCTTTAAGTTTAAAGATGTCATCCCCTCTTCTGGGAATCGCAAACTAGTCAGGCAATCTATGAATGCATGGAAATTATTACCATAGAAATCAGGAAAGCCAAACAAGTGCTTAACCCTATCATGAAATTCTGTAACATCATTTATTTCTTTAAAGTCAATAGATAAAGTAATTACTTTCATTACTTCCATCCTCCCAGACCGATCTCTATGAAAGTGTTGTAATGGTCGTGACTATATAATGCTTGACCTGTATTACCTAAGCTATACCTTTTCAACTGGGAAGTGGATAAGACTTTTAGCTTCATAAATATCACTCAGCAATAGCGATAGCATATTAATTAAAAAAATCACCACTAAAAAATAATTTATTAAAATAACTACAAAATTGCCGGGAAGAATCCCGGCATATATTTACTCTTCTTCCAACTCAAAAGTAATTGCTTTATTGTTGAGAAATTCTCTATTACCGACATAATTTTCTTATAATTGCCGGAGTGAATTTGAATAAAAAATTCATCATTTTTCTTTGCTATTTCGAAATCAGCCCCCCAATCAGATGAAGAATCTTTTATAGAAAACCCAAATGCATTATCTGAAGAATGACTCAAAATGTATGAATCACTCTTTTCGAAAACAACTTTAATTCCAAAGAAGATATCATCTTGGTGAGAGCTGTTTACAATCAAATGATATTCAATGCTCATAATTATCTATCACTCCCAGGAGGTCGACCTCTGACAACAGGGTAATCAGCTGGATTTCGGATACCCATATGGGTTAAATTAGGGTCCGTTGAAATATTACCCAAATCGTCTAACTGGCTTCATTCGGTCCATAATCCTGCCGCTCCCGCAGCAGGTGGTAGTTCCGCCACAGGATGTGGGTTAAACTATTAACAAAATCAATAATCTATCTTTGAACATGTAACTAACTGACAGAGGAGATGCCCCCCGACTTTAAATCATTTTTTTGTAATATACCCTTAAAGAATGCTCGTCATCACTGATAATAAAAACCCTGTCTGGATCTTCAAAAAGGAGACATATGTCATAAGTATCATTTATTTTAAAAAGGCTTGCTAAAAATAAACGAAAATCGTTCACATGGACACATACACTGGCAACACCCTCATAGATAAAGCAACAGAAACCCTCGTTATCCACATGTAATATATCTATCGTTTTTTCGACCAATTCCTTTACATTAACCGGTTGTTCAAAATGAAATCCTTCAATTTCATCTTTTATGGAGTTAACTCTTTTTAACTCCTCACGATGCCAAGTAAAATCCTTCTCATTCACTAATGAGATAGAGTAGGAGTCAATCCCATCGATACTTTTTGCAAATCCCTTTGCTCTATGCATGATTAATTTTTCTTCAATTCTACTAGTCATAATAAATATGATGATCATTGGTTGAAGGCACATTAATCTTTTGATACCTGGACTCTTTAAAATCATAGGTTCTAGGATCTGCGCCTGGTTTAGATTTTCCAGCATGTGTATGTGGACCTGGAGCCCTTGGATCGGCGGTATGCTCAACAACTACCTTTTTATGCCCCTGAGCATCTGTATATTCATAATATCTACCATGAGAACCAAGATCTTCTGAATATTGATAGTTAGTGCTTCCCCTTCTCCTCTTATCACTTCCAACAATCCATTGTATCTCTGGCTGTTGAGAGCGTGGGATACCTGCGGTGTCTTTCGCTTTATTTAAAGCCTGTCGTCTGTTTGTACCAGTACATGAAAGACCCAGCGGATCAATCCACCCCAACGGATTCGGCGCATACTGATATAGGTTCCACCCGCCATTCAGCCCAATCGGATCCTGCACAATATACCGCCCGACCTGCGGGTCGTAGTAGCGGAACAGGTTATAGTGCAGCCCCGTTTCACCGTCAGCGTATTGCCCGGCATAGCGAAGCGGCTGGTGTGCCATCGCCGTGCGATTCACAAGCCGTGAGAACCCTTCGCTCTGATGGCGCACCTCGCCAAAGCTGCCGTACTGGCCGCTCCAGCGCACCGCGCCGCGCTCGTCTGTGACCTCCAGCGGAGCACCGTTCAGATCGGTATTGAACCAGTAAATCTCACCGCTGCTCTGGTCACGAAGGTGATCCACACGCGCCAGCGGGCTCCAGGCTTCATTCGGGTCGTATACATAGGTGCTGCGCAGCCCGCTCTCCTGCTGCTCCTGCAGCAGGCGGTAGCCCTGCCACAGGAAGCGGGTGTTGGTGGTGCCGTGCGCGGTGGTGACGATTTTGCGCGTGCGGCGGCCCAGCGCGTCGTAGTGATAGCGCGCCTCAAACCGCCCTTCTGGCCCGGTTCCCCGGGCGGACACCAGCCGGTTCTCGGCGTCATACGCGTAATGCTGTTCATACAGCCCGTTGCGGCGGCTGACCAGGTTGCCCCAGTGGTCGTATTTCATAAACAGCGCCTGCCAGTGCTGCAGGCGGTTATCCGTGACCGGTACCGCGGCGTCATAGCTGAACTGCGCGCGGCTGTGCCCCTGTCGGGCCTCGTAGTGCTCAGCAGACGCCCGGCGGCGTCATGACGGTAAGCAACCTCATCGCTTTCAATACCCAGGGCAACGCCTTCGGCGGTTGGCGTGCGGCGGATGCGGGTAATCTGGCCGCTCAGATCGCAGACGTAGCGGTTTGCATAAGACAATCATGCTACCGCCACACCCTGATAAATTAAGCTATCTGCACGATACTTATGTTACTTTCTAAAAAGTAGGTTAAATAGAAAAAACTTACTCAAAGTATCCTGCTTTTTAAGGTCGACTTTGTCGGCATTACCTATTCCAACCGTAAACCAAAATCTCTGCCGGACATACACGCAAGCCCAACTTGCCCCCTCATGAGCAACTGACTCGCAGAGAAGGGATTTGAGACCGGGCGCAGCGTCACCATGAATATTTCGAACAGCTATATTTTTCTGATAGCGGATAATTATGATATGCAGGAGCTATCCAAGTAACATAATCTGACTAGACATATGGTGTAAAACTTCCCCAAAATTAGAATAATAAAAAAGGACTGGAAAGATAAGAAGATCTTTCCAGTCCTTTTTTATTATTAAGTTAGCTAATTTATAAAAAACAACCTTACCATTCTTTCAGATTATCAACTGAATCAACCTCTTGAAAACCAATTCCATTTTTCTTACAATATTCAACAGCTTTATCCCATATATTACCATCAAAAACAATTACACTCCCCCCAGCGACAGGAGTAAAAAACCTGTAAAAAAGAAATTGATAACCTTTTTTTATTAAAGAATTTATTACACTTACATCAGCACCACCATAATCATCATAAATATTAAGTAGTTCAGGTTTCTCAGGGAAATTCTCTTCAGGTAATCCTTTATTAGTTCTTAACTTATTTTTCAGAAGCATCTTGCGATACTCCGTCAGTTGCTTATTCACTTGTTCATTATTGTTGCCATAAAAATAAAGCCCTTTTCTACTTAGGGCTGAGCAAGCATCAAGATTTTGTCCCTCTTTATTAAAACACATAAGATTAGTAAATAAAGAGGACAATAGCCCCTTCGATTTTTCAGTTAAAAAATCATAAGGACCATATCCATTACTATCTATATTATATTGATAGCAAATACAATAAGCCTCCGATGGTAAATCAGTTTTGAAATGACCTGATTGAATTATACATTCGGAAATAGGAAATTTAATTAATTGCTCAGGCATATTATTTACCATGTAAAAATCTCCTCATTACCTTTAGGGTCAATCGCATGCACATGACCATTAGAATGATGCTCAGACATACCAGTTTGACTAGCATCCGGGTGGCCGTCGGGATGCTCAAACCAATGATTTTTCTAATTAGGATTACGCCTACCTGGTAGCAGATAAACCTAAAGAAGCTTTTACCAAAAAGCTAAAGGAATAAAATCTTAACTCAGTGCTAGATATTATTAAAGCATCACGACCGTAAATCATATCATATTTTTTTCTAGTGTCTTTACATTCATGTCAACGATAGAATTACAAACTTAACCAGTTGAAACTATGCATCTTAAAATATTAACATTTTGGCGGAGATAGAATTTTAAACACGGGCGAGCAATTATTAAATTATAAAAAAATATATTTTTCTGAGACATGATATTAATACCATGATTAATTGAAAGAAATTTTATAAAAGCAATTAAAAAATTAAGAAAAAAAGCATTCTGAATAAAAAACCATCAATATTATATAAGCCGGAAATAATTAATATTAATCCGGCTTTTATTAATCATTTATCTTTACGAGTACTGCCAAAAACCAGCTATGATATTCCCGCCAGATATGTTTTTATACAAATACAAAGCACCGTAACCAAAGATGTAATCACCATCAAGCAATGCATCTGGATAATAATCTTCATCTATCTGCATGAAAAATTCATAACCATCTTTTTGCAAAGCATCAAAATAATAATCTTCCGATTGTATTAATCTTGCCTCTTCGGTTTTAGTGATAAAGTCAAACTCTTCACTTTCAACCTTATCATACCCAACGATAACTGCCTTATTAATGTGTTTTATCGTAAATACATCATTATTGCTTTCATCAGAATGCGTGTGCGTAAAAATTTTTACTGAACAATTAGGGTAGATGTTTTTATCAATCATATCATCATATCGTTCAGGAGTAAGTATCGTAATATACTCATGTCCATCATCAGGATTCTGAACTGTCAAATAAAACTTATAACCCCGAACAATATCTAGTTTATCTAAAAAGAATTTAGGGATATTTCCACCAATCCGCCCAATGTCATTATCATCAGAAAAGATACTTATTTTAGAGATTAGATTACATTTAATCATTTCTTAAACTCGCTCCCATAAAAAGTACATTCTCTCTTTCCTAATTCCCATAACCATTTCAGCGAACAAATTCTTAGCATTTTTAAGTCACATTTATGATTAACTACAATGTACGTCTCTTCAGGCATGATTAAAAAAAACTAACAAAAGCCGGAAAATTTTACTTTCTTTGCAGGCTAATAGATTTAATAAATCCTAGAGTCTGAGCGTGGTTCAACATCTCTTATACCAAGTTGATTCGTTTTTTCAAAAATTAAATCATAGCAGTAAACAGTCTCTTCCCCCTTTAATAAATGAACCCCTTCAAGGCTCACTCTATATATTCCTTTAGGAACATCAGTGTTAATCCAACCAGTATAATCTTCCCACTCCCAAAACACTGCCATATCATCAACGTATAAATCACCAGTTACATTAAGATAGAAATATTTATCTGTGAATATAACTTCCCTGTCTTTATTGTCGGGAAATTCATTTAAAAAAAGCCTAACAACATAGCCACCATCATCAAGGCCCATGATAGGTAAGGCAATACCTTCAGTAAGAACAAGATCCCCTTTGTCTGTGGTGGTGAATTCCTGGAGAATGTTATCTCCATCCTCTATCTTCCCACCAAATGGGGCCAGTATTCCTGGATAATCGAATATTATTATCCCGTTAAAATCCACATCAATGTCAATTGTTTTAACCACACCTACCTCCTGATGCCTTACCTGTTTCTTCAATATGAACAACGCAAGCAATTCTGAATCTGCTTCTTTAGGAGTGACATTTTGACTAAGATTCCAGCCGTCGAAGGAAACCTTAAATCGTTTGTTATATGTGAAACGGAATCTAAATTACGGCTAGTCACATTTAATAGATCGTCCGCGGATCCTTGCCACGGCCCTTGATTTTTTCCAGTACCATTTTTAATAGCTCTATATAGTTCTTCATGCATTCCAGCGCTATAAGGATCCGGGAAAAACGTTGGCATATTTTTCATAGTACCAAGATCGGTTGGTCCAATGCTGTTGGCTATGTTTCGTGGCATTAAATGGTATCCCGTTCCATTTGGGTTCCATGCCCATTGCATTAACCCTAATAAATTTATCCAGGTAAGTTGGTTGGGAACATTTGAGTATAAGTTTAACCCTCCCTTTAACACTCTCGAAGCCTGCACAATAAACTGACAGATCGGTGTATAGCAGAAAAGGAAATATGTTATTAATGAAATAATTGGGCACTTCATCATTACATCAATGAAGCCCCCTGTAAAAAGTAGTGATCAACAAAGCCCCCCTCTTACGAGGGTAAGAACCTGTATCACCATGCTTCATCTTCAGGAATTATTTTTCCAATAAAACTTTCAAAATTTGGCTCAAGATAGATCTCCTCCTGATTTTCCAAATCACAAAAATATACTGCACCATCATTTACCCCAACACAATAGGGGAACCCACCTCCATCAATTGCGAATGGTATAAAATTTTCTGCAAGAATTTTTTTGTTAACTACTAAATCCTTATAGTAATCATCAACAGTTAATATGCCCGATTTTTTAGTATGTAATATAGGTAGGAAATATTTTATATCATTCTCGTAGTGTTCGCTTTGATAAACACGACGACCTTCGTCCAGTATGCCACCATTACTTATAAGCCATATAGATTTTAAGGCATTAGGAAAAGTTACGCCCAGCGAAACTTCGATCTTGCCTAGCTCATCAGCAGATACAGCAGGGGAAGAGTCTATAAGTTTAATCATCATTTCTCTCCTATTGACAATGTTTAGGAATACGACCTCTCAGCCATCCTTTACTATGAGATATTTTTATAGCTTCAGGAGAGCCATACTTCACTCCAAAATGTTTTTCGAACTGAGATACAGACCCCTTATGTGGGAAAGATGCTTTGTGCGCCTCAGTCGTGACCAACTGCATAGTTGACTTACCTGTTTTTGGATCAAAATCATCAAGGTGATGCCATGTATATTCGCTTGCATCAGCTTCACTTATGCCTGCAAGTTTGTAGGCTTCTGTGAAATCCCGCCCCCTTGATCCTTGAAGGGTAATTTCAACGATATTTCGTTGCGTCCCAGTAACAGGATAAAGTGATGGGCTTCCACTAAAGTCAACGCCGCTCAATGCCAGACCCATAGGGTCTATCCATAACAGAGGGTTAGGGGCATAATTATATAAATTTAAGTTTCCACCATTCAACCCAATCGGATCCTGCACAATAAACCGCCCGACCTGCGGGTCGTAGTAGCGGAACAGGTTATAGTGCAGCCCCGTTTCACCGTCAGCGTATTGCCCGGCATAGCGAAGCGGCTGGTGTGCCATCGCCGTGCGATTCACAAGCCGTGAGAACCCTTCGCTCTGATGGCGCACCTCGCCAAAGCTGCCGTACTGGCCGCTCCAGCGCACCGCGCCGCGCTCGTCGGTCACCTCCAGCGGCGCGCCGTTCAGGTCGGTGTTGAACCAGTTAATCTCACCGCTGTTCTGGTCACGGAGATGATCCACCCGCGCCAGCGGGCTCCAGGCTTCATTCGGGTCATAAATATACGTACTGCACAGCCCGGTTTGCTGCTGCTCCTGCAGCAGGCGGTAGCCCTGCCACAGGAAGCGGGTGTCGGTGGTGCCGTGCGTCGTGGTGACGATTTTGCGCGTGCGGCGGCCCAGCGCGTCGTAGTGGTAGCGCGCCTCAAACCGCCCTTCCGGCCCGGTTCCCCGGGCGGACACCAGACGGTTCTCGGCGTCATACGCGTAATGCTGTTCATACTGCCCGTTGCGGCGGCTGACCAGGTTGCCCCAGTGGTCGTATTTCATAAACAGCGCCTGCCAGTGCTGCAGGCGGTTATCCGTAACCGGTACCGCATCGTCACTGGCGGCGAGGTTATCCGCGGCGTCATAGCTGAACTGCGCGCGGCTGTGTCCCTGTCGGGCCTCGTAGTGCTTCAGCAGACGCCCTTCGGCGTCGTAGCCGTAGTCCACCTCACCGCGCTGGGTGTCGCTGACGCCGGAAAGCTCACCGCGCGCGGTGTAGCGGTACAGGCGTTCCAGTAGCGCCTGCTCCGGCAGGGTCACGTCCGTGCTCAGTTCGCTGCGCTGCAGGGTGCGTCTGCCGAGGCTGTCATACTGACGGAGCTGCTCGCGCGCGCCCTGGGTGCGGCGCACTTCCCGGTGCAGGCGGTCGCGGGTGAACTCGGTCACCAGCTGCTGCCCGAAGCGGATGGCGCTGACGTGGCCGGAGCCGTAATGCAGCCAGGCCAGCTTTTGCTCGCCGGGCAGCGTCAGGCCGGTCAGGTTGCTCAGGGCATCCCATTCGTAGCCCACCGCGCCGTTAATGCCGGACTCGCTCAGCACGCGTCCGGCGGCGTCGTGGCGGTAAGCGATCTCATCGCTTTCGATACCCAGGGCAACGCCTTCGGCGGTTGGCGTGCGGCGGATGCGGGGGCGGATGCGGGTAATCTGGCCGCTCGGGTCGCGGAAATGGCGATTTGCATGAAACAATAATGTTACCGCCATACCCTGATCAATTAAGCTATCTGCACGATAACTATTTTACTTTTTAAACAGCAGATTAAACACAGAAACTTACTTACACATAGTACTGTTTTATGGTCGACTATATAGGTATTATCTATCCCAGCCGTAAAATCGAAGCCTCAGCCAGATATGCACAGAGTCTTTTTTCACACTTCAAGATCTAGTAGCCAGAAACGACGAGATTGGGATTATCATCAATATTTCATTCACATTATGAATATCATCACTGGTAACAAATAAGTAGAATTTATAATTATAAAAAGTCAAATGGTTTATTTTATAACGTGCTTATCTAATGTTCTAAACCTAACAATGCTGTCGACTTTAATATGAATATTTGAATACAAGCATACGTGATACTCTTATTTTACTATTTATCCATTTAATAACCTCTAAATTTAAAAACAAGCCATAATCATATTGTTAATATGACTTAATTTTGAAACATCATAAATCAACAGTTACATTCATTCCTGCATCAAGGGAAGTCTTACAAATTATCTTGTGAAATTCAGTAAAGCTATTAGTAATTTTATAAATATTGCCACACTCATTTTGCTCAGCGAACTCAAAATATTGGATATCATCATCTGCATGTAGATGTGTTCTGTCCCAATAATACACACCTTGGCTTTCACTACCATTTAATATAAGGTAAAAGTTACCTCCAGGATCACCGCCGATGATTAATTTATCATCAATAAAATCAAGTTCATTTAAAAAACACTTATTTTGACGAAAAATGTCGTGATTAGGATTTTTCATATTTATTCCAAAAAGGGCATAAAAAGCTATAACCCCTTCATCGACACCTTCGTACTCAAGTTCACAAAAATCTGGAGATTTTACAACAAAACCATTTTTAAACCTGAGGAATTCTTTATAATCTTCTGGCAAACCGAAATTAAATTTCGCCTCCAAAATTCTAAGTTCATCTTTTGTTTTGGGTTTACCGCATGAAATAGGCATAAGCTATCCTTAGTATATAATTCCTTGATCTTAGATAATCCACCTCAAAAAAAACAAACTACAATTAATTTTTACATACATAATTTATTGTAGTAATAAAGTCGGGAAAAATATCCCGAATTCTTATTTCAAATGCTTTCGAACTTGATAACAGATGGGGGAAAATCATCAGGGAATGATTTACATCTAATTTTGTTTTTTAATAATCCCTCAAGAAAATCAGTTAGCCCACTATCAAATTACTCAACTTCTGGTGATTGTGCTGCAATAATAGCAACGGTCCATAACTCACTATTATCTTTAGAATTTACTACCCAGAATAGATAATCCCCATTATCGGTAACTCCTAACGGAATCAATCCATTACCCTTGGGATACAATTGATAATTATAATAACCCTTATCTGACTCAATCAGATAATTAAGGTCTTCCAAAATTAATTTATACTGTTCAAAAAAATTGATACCTTCATTTTTACTAAATGGGTTAAAAATAACAATAAAGTCCGCGATACGACCTGAACCATACTCATTTATAAACTCAATATAATCAGAGGGGAAAGGTAAACCATCCTCAATCAGTGACCATTTCATTCCCTTCCCCGAATCCGAAGGGGCGAAAGATACTGCTAATATTGTAACCAGTTTATTTATCAACATAGCATGCGTTCCAATATTGATATGAACAGCATTTAATCGGGCCTGAACGTCTACCAAAATAACCAATTTAGAAATTAATTTTCATTCCAAAGAATTTTTATTACTACACTCTATTCATGAATGAAAATCGGGAAATATCCAAGAGATACTCCCCTTAAAAATAGATTATATACTATTCCAAAAAGAAATATCATTTGCCCCTGTTGAATTTATAATTTCCGTTAGCGGGCATGCTTTTAAAAAATGCGAACCAACACCTCTGATAAATAGCTCAAAAGTATCAGCTATCGATTCCCATCCATCCATCGTTTGTTCACTTGTAATAGCATAAACTTTGCCATCGTGAGTATTAAGCAAGATAGTATAAGGATCTGATATTGCGATACATATCACACCATCTGGTCTATGCTCGCCAATCCACCAATGGTTAAACTCATCATTGTTAATCCTGACTATTTTCTCCAAATAATCATCACCATGGCCGAAAGATATATTCCCCAAAGAGAAGTTATCAATATCATAATTATTGACAAACTCAATAAAATCCTTTGGGAAATCTACACCAAGTCTTTCCTCAGAATGCTTGATGTTATTTACAGGCACCATTCTTTTTTTCAAAATCAAATCATCCATCTCTCCATTAAAAGGAGAGAACTTCTCATTCAATTTTACTTCAATTTCATTTATTGTTAACAACATAACTATTACCCTCATTTCGTATGCCAAACACCGCCACTGCCAACATGAGTACTTCCAGGTACGGGTATAGCATATGGTCCAAAATCGACATGATGATGTATTATTGTATCTCCTTTATAATTCACATGTTCAGGAAATGCTTTAATCCATGTGTCATCTATTTTTGGTCACTATCCCACTTCTTTTATCCTATATACCTTACTTTAACTTAAGGAACCCAATACATATCAGATTATTGGCTCCAATATTCTTGGTATTTTCTTATATCGCAATTTGAAATATGTATTCCTGATACTAATGTCCTGGTATCTATTGATAATGCATGATGAGGTCTTCCGGTATAACGAGGATCAACCCGCGTCTGGTATGGATTGATATCTCTGACTTCATATCCCTTACATGACCCAATCAGATCCTGCACAATAAACCGCAGAATCTGCGGGTCGTAGTAGAGGATGGATTATTAATTATATCTTTGCTTAAAGTTCAAGAAAGGATTATATCATATCAAAGCCGGGCGAATCTCTCATCCGGCCGTCACTCTTTTAGCTTAAACAGTTTATTACTAGCGAGTCTAACTCTATCCATGCATTTTCTAATTTAAAAGCCAAATCTGGTTTGTTTTCCACTTTTTTCAAAATTAGCATACACATTTCTTATCATTTGAGGTCTTGTATAAATACACAGCTAATTATTTATCTATGAATTGATTATTTTTCAAGAGGTTAGCAAGCATCTCTAAATTAGAGACCAATTCATTATACTGTTCATCATTGAAAACCATATTAATTCTATCAATATTAAAAAAATTATTATCAATTAATTTTTCCTTTACATCATTTAACATAAATGACCTATTAAAATATTATGATTTCGAGAGATTCCTCACCAAAATTAAAATTTTCTGATGCGCCGCATCAGCATTTCGAGTAAACGGCGTTTGTAAATACTCTGCTGATGCCTGGCTTCTGGTGGAGGAAATCTAAGAGTCACGCGAATGCGGAGCACCTACAATATATGTTAGGCCGGCGTTATTTTATGCTAAAGTGTTGTTCTTATTGTTTTATCCGCTCATATACTCTCTCGTTTTCAGGCGTCACCGCTCTTATGACACTATTACCATTACATAACCTGCACGGAGCAAACCATCCCAGCGGATTCAGCGCATACTGATAAAGATTCCACCCACCATTCAAACCAATCGGATCCTGTACGATATACAGTCTATCCGAGGAGCGTAGTAGTTATATTAAACTTAATAGGTAAAACAAGCCGGAAATTAAAAAGTACTTCCCGGCGTTTTAGTTAGAACGGAAAAATACAGTTATTAAATGTATGCAAACAATCGTTTCTTGAGATACACAATAAAATTATCAGCATAGGGTTGAACATTCTCCCCTAATGATACATATATTTTTTCCATTTCATTTGCATCAAAAAAGAACTCTTCGCCAAAATCCGTATTCGATACAACAATTCTTCCTTTTTTCAAATTATCATTTGCTATAGTATTTTGATATACTATATCTCCACCTACCGCCTCATCAAAAGGCAGGCAGTAAATACTATAAATTTCCTCACCACAGATATCTCCGCCACCATAATTGTTTAAAAACCACTTATAGCTAGCAGGAAAAGTCACTGATAATGCTTTTTCTGCAGCATCGATCCAGTCACTTCCTGGAGAATCTTCAGACGTTCCCATGTTGATTAAATCAGAATGTTTATCAAAAAGCTCTACTAATTCTTCTCTGCTCATAGGAAATCACTCGCTCTGTTTGTCCAATATTGTTTACGCCATGTATCAAATACAGATCTATCTATACCAGATGGGATTGTGTTTGGATTTATGTGTATTATTCCATGGTTAGTTTTATGGAATGTTTGACTCATCTCCGCAATTGGGCCATCTTGAGTTTGTAACATATGATGTAGATTTACCGCATTTCCATCATATCCAACAGGTGCACGGCCTGTAGCCATTCGCTCTACGTTCGTTCCCCTGAAAACTTTTCCTTTTTCACGCCAAGTTGTCATCAAGTCAGGATCAAATAAATCATCCCGCTGATAAACTTTATTTCCGTTAAATTCTATTGGTTCATTTTTCCAAAACTTCCTGTTTTGCCCAGAAGAATTACAAGCAGCAAGACCCAGCGGATCAATCCACCCCAACGGATTCGGCGCATACTGATAAAGGTTCCACCCACCATTCAGCCCAATCGGATCCTGCACAATAAACCGCCCGACCTGCGGGTCGTAGTAGCGGAACAGGTTATAGTGCAGCCCCGTTTCACCGTCAGCGTATTGCCCGGCATAGCGAAGCGGCTGGTGTGCCATCGCCGTGCGATTCACAAGCCGTGAGAACCCTTCGCTCTGATGGCGCACCTCGCCAAAGCTGCCGTACTGGCCGCTCCAGCGCACCGCGCCGCGCTCGTCTGTGACCTCCAGCGGAGCACCGTTCAGATCGGTATTGAACCAGTAAATCTCACCGCTGCTCTGGTCACGAAGGTGATCCACACGCGCCAGCGGGCTCCAGGCTTCATTCGGGTCGTATACATAGGTGCTGCGCAGCCCGCTCTCCTGCTGCTCCTGCAACAGGCGGTAGCCCTGCCACAGGAAGCGGGTGTCGGTGGTGCCGTGCGTCGTGGTGACGATTTTGCGCGTGCGGCGGCCCAGCGCGTCGTAGTGGTAGCGCGCCTCAAACCGCCCTTCCGGCCCGGTTCCGCGGGCGGATACCAGACGGTTCTCGGCGTCATACGCATAATGCTGTTCATACAGCCCGTTGCGGCGGCTGACCAGGTTGCCCCAGGAGTCGTATTTCATAAACAGCGCCTGCCAGTGCTGGAGGCGGTTATCCGTAACCGGTACCGCATCGTCACTGGCGGCGAGGTTATCCGCGGCGTCATAGCTGAACTGCGCGCGGCTGTGCCCCTGTCGGGCCTCGTAGTGCTTCAGCAGACGCCCTTCGGCGTCGTAGCCGTAATCCACCTCACCGCGCAGGGTGTCGCTGACGCCGGAAAGCTCACCGCGCGCGGTGTAGCGATACAGGCGTTCCAGTAGCGCCTGCTCCGGCAGGGTCACGTCCGTGCTCACTTCGCTGCGCTGCAGGGTGCGTCTGCCGAGGCTGTCATACTGACGGAGCTGCTCGCGCGCGCCCTGGGTGCGGCGCACTTCCCGGTGCAGGCGGTCGCGGGTGAACTCGGTCACCAGCTGCTGCCCGAAGCGGATGGCGCTGACGTGGCCGGAGCCGTAATGCAGCCAGGCCAGCTTTTGCTCGCCGGGCAGCGTCAGGCCGGTCAGGTTGCTCAGGGCATCCCATTCGTAGCCCACCGCGCCGTTAATGCCGGACTCGCTCAGCACGCGTCCGGCGGCGTCGTGGCGGTAAGCGATCTCATCGCTTTCGATACCCAGGGCAACGCCTTCGGCCGTCGGCGTGCGGCGGATGCGGGTAATCTGGCCGCTCAGGTCGCGGAAGTAGCGGTACTCCGCGTGGCGCTGAGTGCGCCCGATCAGCAGCCCGCTGTCGTCATAGCTGAACTGCTGGACGCGACGGGCGATGCCGCCGTCGGCGGCAGGCCGTCCGTTTTCTTCGAGCGCGCAGAGGAACCCTCGCGCGTCCCATTCCATATGGCGCACGGTCTCGTCCGGGCGCATTTCGCTGAGCGGGCGGCCCACGGCGTCATAGGTGAAGCGGTATTCCGCCCCGTTGCCGTTATCGAGTCGCAGCAGGTTACCGCGCGGGTCGTAGCGCCACTGGCGCACGCGACCAATACGGTCGGTAAGGCTGACCGGGAGGCCGAGCGCGTTATAGGCCCAGCTCACCTCGCTTTCCAGCGGGTCGCGCCAGCCCGTGAGCTGGCCGCGTTCGTTCCACACCAGCGACTCGCGGCTGCCGTCCGGATGGATCACGGCGCTGAGCAGCCCGGCACGGCTCCACTCCCGCCGCGTGATATTCCCTTCTGCATCTTCGCTGGCAATCAGCTGCCCGAAGCGGTCGTAGGTGAAGCGGGTGACGCTGCCGGAGCAGTCGGTGCGCTGCGTCAGCAGCCCCTGGTGGTTCCAGACCAGGCGCACCACGCCGCCGATGGCGTCGGTGATGCTCTCCGGGAGGAATTCTTCATCATCGGGATAGCGATACGCGGTGGTGCTACCGGCCGGATCCGTCTCCGACAGCAGGCGACCGCGAAGGTCGTACATGGCCTGCGATGAGGTACCGTCCGGGTAAACCGTGCGGGTGATGCGGTCGGTCAGGCGATGCCAGTGATACTCCGTGCGGCGGCCCGTCGGGTCCGTCTCGCTGGTCATGCGGCCGTATTTGTCCCACGTGCTGCGGCGCATCGCCCCGCCCGGCAGAATGACGTGGCAGAGCTCGCCGTCGCGGTAGACAAACGTCGTCTGGCGACCGTCGTAATCCGTGAAGCGCGCGACGTTGTCGTCGTCATCCACCAGCCAGTGCGCCTGCGCGCCGTCTTCGCGGGTCGCGCGGCGGGTGCCGTTCTCAAAATCGTATTCGAACGTCAGCCGTTCGCCGCCGCTATGGCGGAAGCCGACCACGCGCGGCAGGCCGTCAATCTCCCGCCAGCGGTATTCGCTCAGCAGGCCGTTGGCGTCCTCATGAGCGCTCATCAGCCCGTCCTGCCAGCTGAAGCGTCGGCGCACGCTACCGCCCCGGCCGGTCACGGAGACCAGCTGGCGCTGTTCATCATAAGCGTAACTGACCAGGCAGATCTCGTCATCCAGCCAGGCGCCAACGAGCCTGTCGCGGTCGTAGCGGCAGACCACGCGCTGGCCCGCGCTGTCGGTCAGGGCATGCAGGGTATTATCCGCATTCCACTCAAAGAGGATATCGTTGCCGCAGGGTTCGGAGAGGCGCTGGAGCAGCGACGGGGCATCATCCCGCAGCGGCGCATAGTGCCAGCGCTCGCCGCTGACGTCATACACCGACCAGCTGTCGTCCTGGTGATGTTCAAGCCAGTTTTTTTCGCTTTCGCAGTAGGAGCGCATCCCTTTCGGGACCTTCGGGAAGGCGACGTAATCGCCGGACGGTGCGCGCCACACCAGGCCGTCCTGATAAGGCTCCAGGCGGCTTTCCCAGAACAGGCTCCATCCGCGGCCCAACACGCTGTCGCCGGGATTGCCGCTGCGCCAGTAGCGCTGCCAGCGCACCGGAAGACGGGAAGGCAGGACGAAGTCCAGCTCATCATCCCCGCTGAGAAACTTCTGTCCGCTGACGATATCCACCGGGCGGGCGATGATCCCCGCGGCCGCCACGCCGGTCATCAGCGTGCCGGCGCGACAGGCGATACGGGCCAGCTTGTTGATGCCGGGGATTTTGCCCAGCAACTTAGAGAGCGCCCCGACTTTGCCAGCGGCGCCGCCCCAGCCACCGAGAAGCCCGGCGAACAGCAGGGTAAGATCGGAGACCTTGTAGAGCCACTCGGGGACTTCAGACTGAATGGGGAGGGTTTGCTGCGGGTCGCCGCCGATAATGACGTTGTCCGAACCGGTCATCACCTTCGCGTCGCAGGTGGTGCGATCCCCGATGCGGGACGCAGGCTGGCTGTTAATGGAGACACGCTTTGAGCCTTCGGCCATCTGCTGCGAGCCGTCGTCAGAACAGTCGACGGTGCTATCGGTGGCAAGCGCGGCGGGTTTACCGTTGATAAACACGTTGGGCGAGCCGGAGGTGATGACGCCTTTCTTCGTCATGCTGGATGCCCCGGCGTCGGCGATGCTGTCCCTGGCGGCAGTCGCCAGCTCCCCGGTGTAATACCCCACGACCAGACTGGCGCCGACAAGCAGGACGCCCACGCCAAGACAGGATGCGCCGAGACCGGCAATAAACATGGCCCCCGCCAGAATGCCCCCGGCGGCGGCAATCAGGCCACCGACAATCGTTCCGGCAATCATCCCGGCCAGCGCACCGGAGTGGCCGATATCATCACCAACGCGTGCTGCTTCAAACATAACAACGGTCCCTGAAGTTAATGGTGGAAGCGGAAGCTCCTGAGAAGATCGCCAAACAGCGCGCCGTCGGCATCGCCCAGCGCGCGGGTGCAGGTCATAGTGAACACCAGGATTTTATCGCCGTCGACGTTAAACACGGCCTGCTGCTGCCAGATGCGTTTCCCGTCGCGCAGGTAGCTGGCATGGACGGTTTCCCCCTGTAAAAGGCTGTCGCCCAGCGTAGCGGTGCTGCGCTCACCCTGCTTCCAGCCCTTGATGTGCTTTGCCATCAGGGCGAGCTGGCGATCGATATACGCGGCAAGCGCTTCGCCGGGGTTGAGGGCATCGCGGGAAATGTTGAACGCGGGCGCATCCGCTGCAGGCGGCGCGAAGACATTGACGGTACGGTCCTGATAGCCCTCAGGAAAAGCAATCATTCCTTCATTAAACAGGCACTGCGAAGATGGTTCTGACATTGAGCGGGTCCCACCACATTTTTTCAGAAGCGGTAAGTTTCGCATATGTGTTTAAGGCTGACTATCCCCAGATTATTGCTCCACCGTCACGCTCGCCGAACGGAAAAACAGCGGCCGTTAGCCCGGCCCCTCGCTCCCCGCCGCCAGCAGCGGTACCACCACGTCGCTGATGGGCACCGCAATACCATGCTTGCGGCCATAGCGCTGGATCACGCCGTTACGAATATCCCACTCCATCGGGCGTTCGGCCTGACGGTCGGCAAGGATTGACGTGCCTAAATCCTCGGGCGCACGCTGGAAGTTCGCCAGAATCTCCTGGGCCACCGCATCGTCCAGCTTCGCCCCTTCGGCGCGGGCGACGGCAAGCCCCTCGCGCAGGTAGGCCAGGGCCAGCTCGCTGATATCCTCGCGTCTGAACATCCCGGCGCGGCGGTTGGCCAGCACCATCAGCCCGGCGACCGCGTTTTGCAGCAGCTTGCGCCAGGCGACGGTGGTGAAATCTGTCGAGAGCTCATCAACATCACAGCGCGTCCCGCGAAGCGCCTCGACCACCCGCTGCGCCTGCGGCACGTCCGGTAGCGTCAGACGCGGTTTTGCCCGCAGCCAGACGGAGGCGTCCGGCTCGCGCTGCGCCGGGAACCAGACCACCGACGGCAGCACCGTTGCGCCGTTGACCAAAGGCGCAAGCTGGGCTTTCTGCTCCACGCCGTTTTGCAGCGCGCAGACCACGGTGTTTTCATCGCACAGGGCGCGCAGCCACCCGGCGCTGTCGGCATTTTGCGTCGTTTTTACCGCCACAAAAACGAGGTCTACGGGGCGGGTAATGACGGTGGGATCGGTAAGTACCGGACCGGGCACCACAGTTTCATCCTCATCGTGACGCAGGCGTAATACCGGATGCGCGGTGCGACCGCACAGCAGCGGCGTACGGCCCGCGTCATGCAGCACCGCGGCAATGGTGGTGCCAATCGCACCGGGACCAATCAGCGCAATGGTTGGATAGTCAGACATGGGTCACTCCCCTTTTGCTAAGCCTGCTATCAGTTATACCACCCTGAAAAGAGCGCGCCACGCCCATTGTCTATACTCAACACATAACAGACAACGGAGTGCGCCATGCCCTTACCCGATTTCAAGTCCTCTGAACCTTATACCCTCGGCATTGAGCTCGAACTCCAGGTGGTTAACCCGCCGGGTTACGATCTGAGCCAGGACTCCTCTGCCCTCATCGCCGCCGTCAAAGACGACATCAAAGGGGGCGAAGTCAAACACGACATCACCGAAAGCATGCTCGAAATCGCCACCGGTGTATGCCAGACCATCGACCAGGCGGCGGCGCAGTTCTCCGTGATGCAGCAGAGCATCCTGCGGGCGGCGTCGGAGCAGCACATCCAGATCTGCGGCGGCGGCACGCACCCGTTCCAGAAATGGCAGCGTCAGGAGGTGTGTGACGACGAGCGCTATAACGTCACGCTGGAGCGCTTTGGCTATCTGATTTTGCAGGCGACGGTGTTCGGCCAGCACGTGCACGTGGGATGCCGAAACGGGGACGACGCGATTTACCTGCTGCACGGCCTGTCGCGCTTCGTGCCGCACTTTATCGCCCTCGCCGCGTCGTCGCCTTATATGCAGGGCACGGACACCAAGTTTTCCTCGTCGCGGCTCAACATATTTTCCGGGTTCCCGGATAACGGCCAGATGCCGTGGGTCAACAACTGGCAGGAGTTCGAGGGGCTGTTCCGCCGCCTGAGTTCCACCAGCATGATCGACAGCATTAAGGATCTGCACTGGGACATCCGCCCCAGCCCGCACTTTGGCACCGTGGAGGTGCGGGTGATGGATACGCCGCTGACGCTCGGTCACGCCATTAACATCGCCGGGCTTATTCAGGCGACGTCGCACTGGCTGCTGACTGCGCGGCCCTATAAGCATCAGGAACGGGATTTTCTGCTGTACCGTTTTAACCGTTTTCAGGCCTGTCGCTACGGGCTGGAAGGCATTCTGACGGACGTGCATACCGGCGAGCACAAAACCGTGGCGGAGGATATCGGCTGGCTGCTGGAGCAGGTTTCACCGTCGGCCGAGAAACTCGGCGCGACGAGCGCCATCAAGGAAATTGCCCTGCTGTTAAAGCAGGGCAAGAGCGAGGCGCAGCGCATGCGGGACTTTATCGCCGATGGCGGCTCGCTGATTTCTCTGGTGCAGAAGCACTGTGAACTGTGGGCGACGAGTCCGTAAGGCCGTGCCCCCACTCGCGAAGGCGCTGGAACAGCACGAACAGCGCCGGGATGAACACTATCCCCACCACGGTGGCTACCAGCATGCCGCTGAACACCGTGGTGCCAATGATACGGCGGCTCTGGGCACCCGCCCCGGTCGCCAGCATCATCGGCAGGACGCCTATGATGAAAGACACGGCGGTCATCATTACCGCGCGGAAGCGGCGCGATGCCCCTTCCCGCGCGGCATCGACAATCGCCATTCCGTCCATACGCCGGGCGCGGGCAAACTCCACGATCAGGATCGCGTTCTTGGCGGCGAGGGCTATCAATAGCACCAGACCAATCTGCACGTACACGTCGTTGGCATAGCCTGCCAGCCACAGCCAGACCAGCGCTCCGCCGATGGCGAACAGCACCGAGAGCATCACGCTCGCCGGCAGCGTCCAGCTCTCATACTGGGCGACGAGGAACAGCCACGCCATCACCACCGCCGCCAGCACAATCCATATCGCCTGATTCCCGGTCTGCTGCTCCTGATACGACATGCCGCTCCAGGCGTAGTCGTACCCGGCTGGCAGGTTTTCCGCCAGAATCTCGCCCATCGCCGCCATTGCGGTGCTGCTGCTCACCCCTTCCGCTGCCGAGCCGCTCACCGATACCGACGGGAACTGGTTGTACTGCTGAATAAATGGCGCGCCGACGGTCGGCGTGATGGTGACGAGGTTGCTCAGACGCACCCGCTCGCCGCTGTTGCTGCGCACGAACAGCTCGCTGATTTGCTCTGCGCGCTCGCGCCACTGCATCTCGTTCTGCATCACCACGTGATAGACGCGGTTGTTGACGCTGAAATCCCCGGCGCGCGTGCCGCCAAAGGCGGTTTGCAGGCTGCTGAAGATGCGCGACACCGGCACGTCGAGGCGGGCCGCGCGCTCACGGTCAACGGTGAGCGTCATCTGCGGCACGTTGCTGCTCCAGGTGGTGAACACGCGGCTCAGCTGCGGGTGCTGGTTGGCTTTCGCCAGCACCTCGCGAGTTACGCGCTCCAGCTCCGCCGGGCTCTGCCCCGCCTGTGCCTGAATGCGCAGATCGAAGCCGGAGGCGTTGCCCAGCCCCGGCAGCGTCGGCGGTGCAAAGGTCATGATGGTGGCTTCCGGCAGGGCCAGCAGCTGGCGCTGAAGGGTGCCCATCACCTCATCCAGCGGCGGACGCTCGCTCCAGTCTTTGAGCATGATGGAGATAAACCCGCCGTTCGATGCGCTGGTGCCGTTGAGGATGTTAAACCCGGAGACCTGAATCACGTCTTCCACCGCCGGGTTTTTAGCGATCAGCTCGCGCGCGGTGGTCATCACCGCTTCGGTGCGCTCCAGCGAGGCTGCCTCCGGCAGCTGGACGCTGGCGAAGAAGTAGCCCTGATCCTCCTGAGGCAGGAAGCCCTTTGGCATCGACATAAAGCTGAATACCACCACCGCCGCCGCGCCTGCGGTGGCCAGCAGCGCCAGCCACGGACGGAGGTTGAACACGCTCACGATCCGGGTGTAAAGCGTGCGCGTGGCGTCCAGCCCGCGGTTGAACCCACGGAAAACGGCGGCGGGCTGTGCCGGACGCGGGCGCAGCAGCATCGCGCAGAGCGCGGGCGTCAGGGTCAGCGCCACGAGGCTTGAGAGCGTGACGGCGGTCGAGAGCGTCACCGCGAACTGGCGGTACAGCTCGCCCACGATCCCCGGCAGGAGCGCCACCGGTACAAACACCGCCAGCAGCACCAGCGTGGTGGCAATCACCGGCCCGGCAATCTGACGCAGCGCCAGCGCGGTCGCCGCCGTGCGGCTCTGCCCTTCCGCCATCAGCGTTTCGACACTCTCCACTACCACGATGGCGTCATCCACCACCATGGTCAGCGCCAGAATGATGGCGAACAGACTGAGCGTGTTCGCGGAGTAGCCGAGCGCGTAGAGCACCGCAAAGGTGCCCACCAGCGACACCGGAATGGCAAGGGCGACAATCAGCGTCGCGCGCCAGCTTTGCAGGAACAGGGACACCACGACCACCACCGCCAGCATCGTCAGCGCCAGCGAGACGCCAATCTCTTTGATGGTAGCGGCCACAAACGAGGTGGTGTCGAATTTGACTTCATAGACCAGATCGTCCGGGAAGCGCGTGGATAACCGTTCCAGCTCCGCGCGCACCGCATCGGCCACGCGCAGGGCGTTAGCGGACGGCGTCGGGTAGATGCCAAGGTAGGCGGAGTCATGCCCGTTCAGCTGCGCGCCCGAGCTGTAGCTGCGCGAGCCAAGCTCAATGGTGGCGACGTCCTTCAGGCGCACCAGCTGGCCCATCTCCCCGGTGCGGATAATGATGTTGGCAAAGTCGTCGGCCTGGTTTAAGCGCCCTAGCCCGTTGATGGTTAGCGTCTGCTGCTGGCCGTTAAACACCGGCGGCGTGCCGACCTGGCCTGCCGCCCCCTGCACGTTCTGCTCGCGCAGCGCCTGCGCCACGTCATCGCTGGTCACGTTCAGGGCATTCATGCGGTCCGGACGCAGCCAGATGCGCATGCTGTAGTCGCGCGCGCCAAACATCTGTACCTGCCCGACGCCCGGCAGTCGCGACAGCGCCTCGCGCACCTGGGTGCTGGCGTAGTTGCTGACGAACAGCGGCGTGTGAGTGTTATTTGGTGAGTAAAGGCTTACCCCCATCATCAGGTTGGTGGCGCGCTTGCGCACCTGCACGCCGTTTTGCTGTGCCTCGGTCGGCAGCTGCGCCACGGCCTGCGCCACGCGGTTCTGCACGTCGATGGCGGCGAGATCCGGATCGGTGCCCGCCGCAAAGGTGATGTTCAGGCTATACGTGCCTTCGTCCGAACTGGTGGACTCCATATAGAGCATATGATCCACCCCGTTCAGCTGCGTCTCCAGCGGCGTGGCGATGGCCTCCGCCACGTCAGCCGAGCTGGCGCCCGGCCATGACGCTGACACATTCACGACCGGCGGTGTGATCTGCGGGTACTGCTCCACCGGAATAATCCTCAGCGCGATGGCCCCCAGCAGGGTGATGACCAGCGCAATCACCATCGCAAAGCGCGGGCGTTTGATGAAAAACGTCAGCATGATGGCTCCTTAATTCAGTATCTGAACGGCAGCGCCTGGCTGCACGCGCTGCGCACCGTCAGTAATTGCTCGCTCACCGGGCTTAACGCCGGAGGCAATCTGGAACTGCTGGCCCATCTGCCCGGCGACCTTAAGCGGACGCATTTCGGCTTTATCCTCGGCGTTAACCACCCAGGCGAAGAACCCGTCGCCATTCTGCTGTACGGCAGCGGCGGGCAGGGTCAGCACCGGTAGCTCGCTTGCCGGACGCAGGTAGACGTTCACGTTGCCGCCGGGCAGCAACTGATGGCGCGGGTTGGCGAACTCGGCACGCAGCATCACGCTGGCGGTACGCGGGTCGATGCGGTTGTCCACGGAGGTGAGTTCCCCGCTGACGCGCTGGCCGTTGCTGTCAATCAGCGCCTGCCAGGCCTGCTTCATGGCGCTGATATCCGCATGCTGTCCGGCTTTGGTGGCAAACGCGCCCTCTTCCAGCGCAAAGGCGATGCGGATCGGATCGAGCTGGACCACCTCCACCAGCACACCGCTGGCAGGATCCACCAGGCTGCCGACGTGAAAGTTGCTGTGCCCCACGCGTCCGTCAATCGGTGAGGTAATGCGCGTGTAGTTGAGGGTGACGCTGCGGGTGTCGAGACGGGCTTTCGCCTGCTCCAGCGCGGCGCTCGCTACGTCGCGCTGCATGCGGGCGTTGTCCACATCGTGGCGGCTGATGGCGTTGCTGCTGCCCAGGCTTTCAAAGCGGGAAAGCTGCTGCTGCGCCTGACGCAGCGTGGCTTCGGCGCTTCTCACTTCGGCCTGCGCCAGGCGCAGGGCGGCGCGCGGCTCGGCGTCGTCAAGCTCGAACAGCACGTCACCTTTTTTCACGTACTGGCCGTCGCGGAAGTGGATTTTGGTAATCACGCCTTCCGTACGCGCGCGCAGTTCAACGGTGTGAATCGCTTCGATGCGACCCGGGATCTGACGTTCGGCGGCGTGGGCGGTTTGCTCCACGGTGGCGACACGCACGGGAATGACTGCGGCGAATGCGGGCGGCAGGGTAGCGGCGAGGAGGGCGAACATGAGTGGAAGTTTCATGGGAGTACCTCAGTATTTTCCCCTCACCCTAACCCTCTCCCCAAAGGGGAGAGGGAACTTGAACACCCTCTCCCCTTTGGGGAGAGGGCAGGGTGAGGGGTAAGGTTTTAGTTATGCAGCCTTACGGAACCTGCGGGTCAGTCGCTTCTCGATTTCGACGACGAAGAACATCACCCCCGCCACCGCCAGCGTCACGAACCAGTAGCGCAGCGGCAGCGCTTCGGTGCCGAACAGCATCTGCATAAACGGCAGGTAGATGATCGCCGCCTGGAGCAGGAACAGTACGCCCGTTACCAGCCAGATCCCTTTGTTCGCCAGCAGGCCGCGGTTCAGGGAGAACCCTTCGGTGTTGCGGCAGTTAATCATGTACACCCACTGGGCGCAGACCAGCATCTGGAGCAGCACGGTGCGGATGAACTCCGCGCTGTGCCCGCGCGGGGCCAGCCAGGCTTCCAGCGCAAAGGCGGCGATGGCAATCATGGTGCCGACGAAAGCCACGCGCCATACGGCGTAGGCGTCCATCACGTGCTGCCCGGTCTGACGCGGCGGGCGGCGCATTATGTTGCGCTCGGCGGCCTCGAAGGCCAGGCCGAAGGAGAGCGTGGCGGAGGTCGCCATGTTCATCCACAGGATCAGTACCGGCGTCAGCGGAATGATGTTCCCCGCCAGCAGCGCAATCACAATCAGTAGCCCCTGCGCCAGGTTGGTCGGCATGATGAACAGAATGGTCTTCTTCAGGTTGTCGTAAACGCGACGCCCCTCTTTCACCGCGCTGGCGATGGTGGCGAAGTTATCGTCCGTCAGGACCATGTCCGCCGCCTCTTTGGTGACTTCCGTGCCTTTGATGCCCATCGCAATACCCACATCCGCCTGACGCAGCGCTGGCGCATCGTTCACGCCGTCACCGGTCATACCGACGATTTCGCCTTTGTCCTGTAACGCTTTCACCAGGCGCAGCTTATGCTCCGGGCTGGTACGGGCGAAGATGTCATACTTCACCGCCGCTTCGGCCAGCTCGGCGTCGTCCATCTTCTCCAGCTCATAGCCGGTGACCGCCTGCTCGCTGTTAGTGATCCCCAGCATCTGGCCTATGCTCATCGCCGTCTGCGGGTGATCCCCGGTGATCATCTTCACGCGGATCCCCGCCTGCTGGCAGGCGTTAATCGCCTCAATCGCTTCCGGACGCGGCGGATCCATCATCCCGGCAATGCCGAGGAAGATCAGGCCGTGGCTCAGGTCGTCGTGAGTCAGTGCCTGCTCACCGTTCGCTGGCCTGAACGCCGCGGCGACCATGCGCAGCCCCTGACGCGCATAGCGCTCCATCTCCGTTTCCCAGTACGCGCGGTCAAAGGCTTGCGCACCGTTGCGGGTCTGCTGCTGCTCACACAGGGCGAAAATCACGTCCGGCGCGCCGGTGATCAAAATCTGCTCCTCACCGCCAATCTGGTAGTGGGTGCTCATGTACTTGTACTGCGAGTCGAACGGGATCTTGTTGACCAGGGTGGTCTCGACCGGTGCGAGGTGGGCTTTTGCCGCCAGCACCTTCAGCGCGCCCTCGGTCGGGCCGCCAGTGATGCCCCACAGGCCGCGCTCGTCCTGAATCAGCTGGCTGTCGTTACACAGGTCGATGGTGCGCAGGTACTGCTCCAGCACGGTGCCCGGCTGGATCTGCACCGGCTCGTCGCTGCCTTCGAGGTAGAGGTTGCCCACCGGCTCGTAGCTGTTGCCGTCCACGCGATAGCACGTATCGGCAGTAATGATGGCTTTCACCGTCATCTCGTTCATGGTCAGGGTGCCGGTTTTATCCGAGCAGACCACGGTCATCGCGCCCAGGGTTTCAACCGTCGGCAGCTTGCGGATAATCGCCCGCTTACGCGCCATCGCCTGTACGCCCAGAGAGAGGATGATGGAGATAATCGCCGGCAGACCTTCCGGTACGGAGGCTACCGCCAGGCTAATCAGGGAGAGCAGCAGCTCGCCCATCGGGATCTCGCGGAACACCAGGCTGAAGACAAACAGCGCGGCCATCATCGCCAGAATGATGGCGAAAATCGCTTTGCCCAGCTTGTCCATCTGCACCAGCAGCGGGGTGCGGTGCTTTTCAATGCCCGCCATCATCTGGTTGATGTGGCCGAGCTCCGTATCCTTACCGGTCGCGGTGACCAGGCCAACGCCACCGCCCGCGCTTACGGTCGTCCCGGAGAAGACCATATTGGTGCGGTCGCCCAGCGGCAGTTCACCGCTCAGCGGATTAATGTGTTTATCCACCACGGTGGATTCGCCGGTCAGAATTGCCTCTTCCACGCGTAAATTATGCGCTTCGATTAAGCGCATATCCGCCGGAATACGATCTCCTGCGCGCAACACAATAATATCGCCCGGGACGATTTCCGTCGTCGGGATGGTTTCATGGTTACCATTACGAATTACGCGCGCCTCGCTGGAGAGCATATTGCGAATACTCTTCAGGGATTTTTCTGCGTTACTTTCCTGAATGTGGCCAATTAAGGCATTGATTACCGCCACACCCAGGATAACCAGCGTATCAACCCAGTGTCCCATTACAGCCGTTAATACGGCGGCCGCCAGCAGGACGTAAATCAGGACATCGTTAAAATGCGCGAGAAAACGCAGCCAGCCCGGCTTGCCTTTTTTCTCCGGCAGCGCGTTCGGGCCATGCTTCTGCAAACGTGCCTGCGCCTCGGTGCGGTCCAGGCCATTCGCCTGGCTCTGCGCCTGAGCAAGCACCTGCTCTACGGTCTGCTGGTACGCCTGCCCGCCTGCGGGTGGCATATTCTGCGAGAAATTTTTTTTGGTCATGGTATTTTTCCTTCAATATCCGGTGGACGGAAGCCGGAATTCCTTTCTGGCTTTAAATAATTCATTTTTAAGTCTTGCGGGTTAAATTGATCTACCGCAATATATTGACTACCCGGTTATTCAAAACTGATTAAAATTATTTCGACGCGTTGATTTTTACAAAATATTTCTAAACCAACACTAAACGAGGAGGAAGCATGTTTGGTATTTATCGCGGGCGGCGCCTGGCGTTATACATTGTCGCAGCCATTGTTATTGCGACGTTAATTGGATATAGCACCTATAGCTTTGTAAAATTATTTTCGTGAAAAAGACGTTTATTTACATTACGCGATATTAATTTAATCGCCCCGGAAATATTATCTATTTTCCGTTATTAACTCGCAGAATAACGGTGGCCTTTCACTCAATTTTGCCAGTGGGGATGATATTGCTTTACGTTTCAGGATGCCGGACAATGACATTTTTAACTCACGATTAACATTACGATGAAACACCCGTTAGAATCGCTGCTCACCGCAGGGGGCATTTTGCTGATGGCCCTGCTCTCCTGTCTGCTGTTACCTGCGCCGTCGCTGGGTCTGGTGCTGGCGCAGAAACTGGTTCAGACCTTTCATATGGTCGATCTGAATCAGCTGTACACCATTCTGTTCTGTCTGTGGTTTTTGGTGCTCGGCGCCATCGAATTCTTTATCCTGCGTTTCATCTGGCGCCGCTGGTTTTCACTGGCGTCGTAAGCCAGTAAGATCGCGCATCCCGTGGATCAGCGCTTCACACCAGGCCGCGTAGTCGTGGCCGCTGGATGAGGGGTGGAAGCTGACGCGATAGCCTTTTTCCTTCAGCACCTGTTCAAAATCCTGCGTGGTGCGATAAATGCCGCCGCCCGGCCCCGTGGTTTCAAACTTTCCGGCCTGTAACCAGAAGCGCACCGGATACGGCGGCGACTGCTGGTACTGACGCGTCAGCCAGCCGGGGGCGTCACCTTTCGGCGCCCACCAGTAGGAGCCGGAAAGGCTCAGCACGTTGCCAAACAGGCGCGGATAGCGCAGCGCCACCCATGACGAGGCAATTCCCCCGTAGCTCGACCCCGCCAGCACCGTTTTCTGCCGCTGCATCGCGATGCCCTGCCCGCGCAGCCACGGCAGCAGCTCGTGCGCCAAAAAGTCAGCAAAATCCGGGTTCGGCGGCAGCTCGTTGCCGCGACGGGCGTGATCGAGGCTGTCGATAAACACCACGTTAATCGGTGGCAGGTGATGTCGGGCAATCAGACCGTCCAGCACGTTGGCAAAATGGTATTCGTCCTGATAAATCTGCCCGTCGAACAGAATTAACGTCCAGCGTGCGGGCTGTGCGCCGCGCGGTTTGTAGATCATCACGTCGCGGGCGTTGCCGAGGATGTGGCTGGAAAAACTCTGACGGCTCAACGTCCCGTGCACCAGCGGCTTTGCCGTGGCCTGAACGGAGCAGTAGCGCGCCGGGCTGAGATCGAGCAGCGAGTAACGGTTCCATCGATCCGCCTTCTGCTCCCCAAAGGTGTTCGGGTTAAGCGGATCGGCCTGTGCGCTCACCAGGATGGCACGGCGTTGATCGCGGGCAGAGCCTTCAACGATCGGCACATCGGGGGCGAGCTTATATTGCATCACCGTATCAGCGGGGACCACGTAGCTGCGGAACCAGACGTCGCTGTTGCCCAGGCGGAACAGCGGATCGTGATCCCCCGCCGGAGAGCCGAGAATGAAGACGTTATCCCGCGCGCCGCGCCACAGAAAGGTCACGCGCTTATGGCTCGCATCTACCGGTTCCACCATTGGCGTTCCCTGTCGACGCTGCGCCTGCCAGAACGCCTCGGTACTTCCACCGGCAGAAATGACGTTTGCCAGCGCCTTTAGCGTCGGGCTTTCTGGCGCCAGCATCTGCACGCGTGGTAACGGAGAGGTCTCTTTCATCCGCCACTGAAAACGCCACGGCTTACCGGCTTCGCCGTGTAGCACCAGCGAGGTGTTCTGTTTCACCGGCAGGGCAAACAGCAGCGTGTGTTCCCCGTCCGCAGGACCGTTTTCGATCAGCGTGCGGATGCGGCGGTTTTGCCCATCCAGCAGGCGCGCATCCGTCACGCCATTCAGCGTGGCGGAAACGTAATTTTCACCCAGTTCAGGCAGGGAGAAGCAGACTTCGCCGCTGGCATCAAACTTTCCCTGAACATCGCCCTGCCGGGACGACTGCTCGCACGTTGCCGCCACGGCGGGCAGCGCGCCGATCCCCAACAGCAACCCACTCCATACCCTCTTCATTACCGCTTGTTCCCCAACGAAATTTGTTAACAACGCTAATGCAAATGGTAATAATTTGCAATATCATCAACGGCGATTTACCGGTGTTTTTATGGCGATAGCAACCAAGGACGTTCAATAAAAATGTTTAAAAATAATAAGATAATGTATCTCTGGCTGATGAGTCTGGCGACGACCAGCGTCGCGGCTCAGGCAGAAATGAAAGAAGAAACGATTACGGTGACGCAGGGCGTGAGTGAAGAGCCCACTGCGCCCGTAAAAGGCATTGTGGCGACGAAAACGCTCTCCGCCACCAAGACCAGCGCGGAGATTGTGAAGACGCCGCAGTCGGTATCGGTGATCACCCGCGATCAAATGAACATGCAGGACGTCACATCCGTTTCGCAGGCGCTGCGCTACTCGGCGGGCGTGTTTACCGAATACCGGGGCTCGTCTAACCGTAACGACGAGGTGTTTGTGCGCGGCTTTAGCTACGTGCCAAAATTCCTCGACGGCTTAAGCTTTGGTGCAACGGCCTCATCACAGACGGGCACAGTTGACCCGTGGCTGCTGGAGCGCGTGGAGCTGGTGCGCGGCCCGGCGTCGGTCCTGTTTGGTCAGGTGAATCCTGGCGGGTTAATCAGCATGACCAGCAAGCGCCCGACGGCGGAGGCCATTCACAACGTGCAGTTCCGCACCGGCAATAACGATCTCGCCGAAGGTGCGTTTGATTTCGGCGGCAGGCTGAGCGACGACGGCCGCGTACTGTATCGCGTGAACGGTATCGCCCGTACGCAGCATAATCAGGTGGACGATTATAAAGAGACGCGGATGGCGATCGCCCCGGCGATCACCTGGTATCCGAACGATCAGACCCGCTTTACGCTGCTGACCAGCTACCAGAAAGATCCGGATGCCGGATACCGCAACTTCCTGCCCGCGTATGGCACGGTGAAAAGCGTCGACGGGAAGTACATCCCACGCGACTTTAACGTCAGCGATCCGAATTACAATCAGTCCTGGCGCGAGCAGACGATGATTGGCTACGAGCTGGAACACCAGTTCGCCGACAACCTCACCTTCCGCCAGAACGCCCGTTACGCCACCATCAAGCAGAAATACCGTTATCTGGTTTACGCCAACAGCGCGGCCAACAGCACGGTGTTGACCCGTCGCGCCCAGCGTGAAGAGCGCACGACCAATGAATTTGGCCTCGATAACCAGCTGGAATATCTGCTGGAGACCGGGAGCGTCAGCCATACCCTGCTCGGCGGGTTTGATTACAAGACAAGCAAGGATAAACAGCTGCTGGCGCGCGGGAGCGGCTCACAGTATGACCTCGACTGGACAACCCCGGTTTACGGCGTGAACGTGGATGAAAGCACCTTCAAAACGGCCTCCGACGAGCAGCAAAATCTCGACCAGATGGGGCTGTATCTTCAGGATCAGATGAGCTGGAACAACTGGGAGTGGCTGGTTTCCGGGCGCTACGACTGGAGCGAAGTGCGTACCAACGACTTCACCGATAATAGCTTTACGCAGCAGAACGACAGCAAATTTACCTGGCGCACTGGCCTGCTGTACGCGTTCGATTTTGGTCTCTCGCCGTACATCAGCTACAGCACGTCGTTTGAGCCGAACCTGCAAACCAACCGTGCGCCGGGCGTCGCGCCATTCAGGCCTACTACCGGGGAGCAGACCGAGATTGGCCTGAAATATCAGCCGGTCGACACCACGCTGATGACTCTCGCGCTGTACGATTTAACTCAGGACAACGTAGCGACCTATAACAGCGCTGAAGGCTGGTTCGAAAATGCGGGCAAGGTGCGTTCGAAAGGCGCTGAAGCGGAAATCCACGCCACGCTGATGGATAACATCAACCTGATTGGCTCCTACACTTACACCGATGCAAAAACCGAAAGCACCACGGTGGCGGGCACCGAGGGCAAGACCCCGGCGCGTATCCCGACGCATATGGCGTCTGCGTTTGCCAGCTATACCGTTCCGGGCGGAGCGCTCAAGAGCCTGACCGCTGGCGTGGGGATGCGCTACATCGGCACCAGCTACGGCGATGCGAAGAACACCTTTAAGGTGCCATCGGTGGATCTGTATGACGCGATGCTGCGCTACGATCTGGGCGAGATGAACCGCAGCCTGAAAGGGGCAAGCGTGCAGTTCAACGTCAATAACGTGGCGGACACGAAGTATGTGGCGTCATGCGCAAGCGATACGGCGTGCTTCTACGGGATTGGCCGGACGGTGACGGCGACGGTGAATTATCGGTGGTAAGGGATTTGTAGGCCCGGTAAGCGCAGCGCCACCGGGCAATTACGGGCACCGAGCTCACAAAAAAGCCGGGTGGCGGCTACGCCTTACCCGGCCTTGATGTCGTAAATTTCAATGTGTCTGGCGGTGATTCTCTTTGCGGTACGCCCCGGGCGGCTGGTTGAAGGTGCGGGTAAAGATGCGGGTAAACGTCTGCTGCGAGTCAAACCCGTAGCGCAGGCAGATATCGTACACGCGCTCGTCTGACTCACGCAGATCGCGCGCCGCCATCAGCAGCTTGCGTTCGCGGATGTAGCGCCCCAGACTTTCGCCTTTGTACTGCATAAACAGCCGCTGTAAATGCCATTTTGAGTAACCCGCATGGCGGGCAATCTCTTCGATGCGTAACGGCTGGTGTAGGTTGTCATCGATCCATTCGACAATCGTATCAATGACCTGAGCGGAAATCGTCATACTGCTCTCCCCCTCTGCTTCTCGCTTAAACATTATTCCCACCACTCGCGAAATTGTTGCGTGGTATCACTCACCCGCACGGGCTCGCCCAGCTCCGGTGTCAGCAGCCGGTAGTTTTTATCCTTACTGGCTTTCGCCAGCTGGATCAGTGGATCGTTCCAGGTATGTTTCGCCAGCACAAAACGCCCGTTATGTCCCGGTACGACCGCTCTGGCATTGAGATCTGCAGAGGCCTGCGCCGTTTCCGCCGGATGCATATGGATGTACTTCCAGTCCTGGTCGTACTGGCCGTTTTCCATAATGGCTAAGTCAACTCCGCCAAACTGCTCGCCAATCGCTTTGAAGTGCGGGCCATAACCGGAGTCTCCGCTGTAGTAGACCTTCTGCTCCGGAGAGACAAACATAAAGCTGCCCCACAGGGTCTGGTTACGCTTAATGCCGCGCCCGGAAAAATGGCGCGCAGGCAACACGTGAACCGTCAGCGCATCGCTGATACGTACCGACTGGTTCCAGTCCCGCTCGTCGATAATCTCAGGGTTCATCCCCCAGTAGCGCAGATGCGAACCCACGCCCAGCGGGGTGACCACGCGCTTAACCTTCGGCAGCAGCGCCTTGATGGTGGCGTAATCCAGATGATCATAGTGATCGTGGGAGATAATCAGCAGGTCGATCTCCGGCATGCTCTCCGCACGCCACGGGTACTCCCCCGCAAAGGCTTTATTGAGGAAGGAGAACGGTGCGGCGTAGTTACTCAGAACCGGATCGATCAGGATTCGTTGCCCCGCCAGCTGCATATACCAGGAGGAGTGGCCGAGCCACACCAGCGTGTCCTGTTCAGGCGACAGGCTCGCCAGATCGGTTTTCACCAGCGGCAGCGGCTGCGCAGGACGGGCGTTTTCGGTTTTACGGGTAAGGAACTGCCACCACGCCACCAGCATATTTTGTTGCCCGGTAAAGCCCGGCGTAGGGAGCGTGTTATGGAATTGCCCGTCGTGATAGTGCGGAGAGGCCTCCACTTCAGAGAGCTGCGCACCCTGCGGTGGCTGGCCAAATCCGGCATTCAGTACAAACGGTAAACTGGCAGCTGAAGCAATAATCATAACTAACACCACGCAGATGAATAGAGGCTTTTTCATTATCCTGACCCGCCAACGCGCCCTGTCCGATAGTTTGCGCGGGTTGAACTTGATTATGAGTGAGTAAGCACTCATTATAGATAGGATGATTACGCCGTCAAGAAGGTTTTCGATCTTTGACATTCCGCGTTGCAGCGTGGCAAAGCACGTGTTTCAATCAGGGTTTTTACAATTGACGGGAGGAAAAATTTAGTGGCACGTCCGAAGAGTGAAGATAAAAAACAGGCCTTACTGGAAGCAGCAACGGCTGCGTTTGCGCAGTCAGGTATTGCCGCCTCAACGGCGTTAATTGCCCGTAATGCGGGCGTCGCTGAAGGGACACTGTTTCGCTACTTTGCTACCAAAGACGATCTGCTGAATGCCCTCTATCTGCATCTGAAGCAGGATCTTTGCCAGACCATGCTGGCAAACCTCGATCGCACCATCACCCAGCCAAAAGAGCATACCCGTAATATCTGGAATAGCTATGTGGACTGGGGCATTCGTAACCCCCTGGCGCATGCGGCTATCCGCCAGATTGGCGTCAGTGAAAAGCTGAACATTGAAACCGAGCAGGCGGTGAAAGACATGTTCCCGGAAATACACGAACTGTGTCACCGCTCGGTGCGCCCGGTGTTTATGTCTGACGAGTTTAAGACCTTCGGTGATGCAATATTCTTATCGCTGGCTGAAACCACCATGGAGTTTGCCGCGCGCGATCCGTCCCGTGCCGTCGATTTTAAAGCGCTGGGCTTTGAAGCCATGTGGCGCGGGCTTGCTGAGGAAGAGAGCCATGGACAGTAAAGCCTTGCAGGAACATGCCAGACGCGTCGCGCTGGAGATGGCTTTTACCGAACATTGCTGGCCGTTTGGCCCGGAGTATGACGTGTTTAAGGTGGGCGGGAAAATTTTTATGCTGATGGCGACCGCTCACGGTCGGGCCCACGTCAGCCTGAAATCCGATCCGGAAAAATCGCTGCTCAATCAGCAGATCTACCGTGGCGTGGAGCCTGGCTACCATCTGAATAAAAAACACTGGATCTCCCTTTATGGCACGGACGACATCACGCCTGAACTGGTCACCGACCTGATTACGGATTCGTGGAATCTGGTCGTTGATAAACTGCCGAAAAAAGATCAGAAGTGGATTCGGCCAGCCTGATTGTTCGCCTGAGACGAACAGAATAAGCGCTCGAATCGCACTTATCTTTTCCCGCTTCGCGCGGTAATCTGCTTTCCTTTCACGCCCGCCCGCGGGCGAATTTCATCACCAGGAGTTGTTATGGATATTATTTCTGTCGCCCTGAAACGCCACTCTACCAAGGCGTTCGACCCAGCCAAAAAACTGACCGCAGAAGAAGCGGAAAAAATCAAAACGCTGCTGCAATACAGCCCGTCCAGCACCAACTCCCAGCCGTGGCATTTTATTGTTGCCAGCACTGAAGAGGGTAAAGCGCGCGTGGCAAAATCCGCGGCGGGCACCTATGTGTTTAACGAACGCAAAATGCTGGATGCCTCTCACGTGGTGGTGTTCTGTGCGAAAACCGCGATGGACGATGCCTGGCTTGAGCGCGTCGTCGATCAGGAAGAGGCTGACGGCCGTTTCGCCACGCCAGAAGCAAAAGCCGCGAACCACAAAGGCCGCTGCTATTTTGCCGACATGCACCGCGTGGATCTGAAAGATGACGACCAGTGGATGGCGAAGCAGGTTTACCTGAACGTCGGCAACTTCCTGCTGGGCGTGGCCGCGATGGGCCTGGACGCAGTGCCGATTGAAGGCTTCGATGCCGCAATCCTCGACGAAGAGTTCGGCCTGAAAGAGAAAGGCTTCACCAGCCTGGTGGTGGTGCCTGTTGGGCATCACAGCGTTGAGGATTTCAATGCCACGCTGCCGAAGTCTCGCCTGCCGCTGAGCACGATTGTGACTGAATGCTAATGAAAATGGGCCGCTGCATGCGGCCCGTTACGCTTTACTGATGACAAGCCTGCGATGCGGATGGACCTCACGATCGTTTCCCCAGGCAAAAGCAATCCAGCGCTCTTCCAGCTCAGCGTAGGAATTTACGGGCGTTAACGTCCACTCTTCTCCCACCGTACCGTCCGCCACACTAATGCGATAGTTCATGGTAAACGCCCAGTCGATCATGCGCAGCCAGAACCGTTGCCCGTCTCCCGTTTGTTCGCTGTCAGAGACAACGATGTCGTATTCGCTTAGCACCCACTGAAAAAAGAGTTGTGGCAACCCGCTTATCACGCGTTGATGAACGGCACGCGGAGTACGCCACACCATCACCTGCGTGGCGGCACCGTGGGGAAAGGTAATTTCTTTATGAAATTTAAGCTTTACGGCATACGCCGTATAAGGTTTGCCGTCATCGGTGGTCACGAGACGATATTCATCACCATAACGCGATTTCAGGAGCCGGTATCCCACAGGCAGCAGAAACCCCGGCAGATGAAAATCCGCCGTACCTCGTGCCAGGAACGCTTCGGTGTGTTCGACGTTTCGGGAGATAAGGCCGAGTTTTTGGCTGAAGTCTGCGGAATCAATCATCAGTGGCGACATTTGTTGTTTCTCATGGCGTGAGTATAGTCGACTTAATCCCTCATCGAAATGATGTCGATTCAGTCGGTTGGTTTAAGTTAAACGCCAACTTATACCTGTCTCATCCGCTTAGCAGAGCCAGCTCTTATTCCCTGAAAGCCCCTCGCAAAAAACTTATTTCCCCTGCGCCTCCAGCCACGCCATCGCCCTCTCCCCTGCCTCGTCCACCGGTAAATAGACCAGCAGCCGCGATCCGTTTCGCGGGGCGGAGTACCAGTACATCTGCTGGAGATGAAAATCCCCCAGCTCGGGATGGGTGAACAGCTTGAGCTGGTTCTCCACGCCGCGCACGTCGTTACGCTGGTGCCACAGGGTTTTGAACTCCTCAGACACCGCAAAAAAACGCGCCAGCTTCGCTTCCCAGAGCGGGTCGCCACGGTGCTCAGCCATTGCCGCGCGGAAGTAGGAGACGAAAATCGGCAGCACGTCGTCACGTTTGCCGAGCCGCGCGCGCCACGCCGGATGGGTGAGGAACAGGTAAATACAGTTGCGATCTTCCGGCGGGATAGCGTTGAAATCGACGCCCATCAGGTGTCCGAAGCTGTCGTTCCACGCCACGATATCGAAATTCGGTTTCTGAATACTGGCAGGCTTCGGCATCAGGGTATCCAGCAGGCGACGCGTGCCTTCGCTGATCCCCTCACAGCACACCGCCTGCGGGGCTTCGCCCGGCGGCAAACCGGCAAGCACAAAAAGATGCCGGGCTTCGGTCGGGGTGCATTGCAGCGCTTTTGCAATGGCGGCCATCACCGCGCTGGACGGATTGACGTCCCGGCCCTGTTCCAGCCAGGTGTACCAGGTCACACCGACATCCGCGAGCATCGCTACCTCCTCCCGGCGCAGGCCCGGCGTGCGGCGACGGCCGCTGCGCGGTAAGCCGAGCCGCTGCGGATCGAGGCTTTCGCGCCGGGCACGCAAAAACGCGCCCAACTGCTTGCGGGTGTCATCCTGGAGAGAGGTGACAGGTTCAGACATCAGCGCCATAACATCTCCTGCATGGTAGTGCCAGTACCAGTATAAGCAAGAACTGGTACCCGTTTATCAGATGGTTGATGCTACGACTCTACGCTGTTTGACGCAATGGAGTCACCATGAATACGTCAGTTGTTTCACCGGGTCGTGCGGGCCTGATATTGCTGTTAACCGGCCAGATGCTGCCGCTGATTGATACCTCGATCACCAACGTGGCGCTGGATTCCATCACCCATTCGTTACACGCCACCGCCACCGAACTGGAGCTGATCGTCGCCCTCTACGGCGTGGCCTTTGCCGTCTGTCTGGCCCCCGGCAGCAAGCTGGGCGATAACCTTGGCCGCCGTCGCTTGTTTATGTGGGGCGTGGCGAGTTTTGGCCTGGCCTCGCTGCTGTGCGGCATAGCGGGCAATATCGAACAGTTGCTTGCCGCGCGCATTATCCAGGGCGCGGGCGCCGCGCTGATCATGCCGCAAATTCTCGCGACGTTGCACGTGACGTTAAAAGGAACGGCACACGCCAAAGCGATCAGTCTGTTCGGCGGTATCGGCGGAATTGCGTTTATCGTCGGCCAGATGGGTGGCGGCTGGCTGGTGTCGGCGGACATCGCCGGGCTTGGCTGGCGTAACGCCTTCTTTATCAACGTGCCGATTTGTCTGGTGGTGCTGGCGATGAGCCGTCGCTACGTGCCGGAAACTCGCCGCGATACGCCGTCGCGCATTGACTGGACCGGTACTGTCCTGCTGACGGCGATACTGTGCTGTCTGCTGTTCCCGATGGCGCTCGGCCCGCAGTGGCACTGGTCGTGGCCGCTGAAGGCCGCGCTGCTGGCGATTGTGCCGCTGGGCTTTTTGATGGTGTTAAACGCGCGTAAGAAAGAGCGTGAGAATGCCCACCCGCTTATCGCGCCGCGCCTGTTGCAGCTGCGCAGCATCCGTTTTGGCGTGCTGATCGGGATACTCTTTTTCAGCGTCTGGTCCGGGTTTATGTTCTGTATGGCGCTGACCATGCAAAGCGGTCTGGGGATGGCGCCGTGGCAGTCCGGGAACAGCTTTATCGCGCTCGGCGTCACCTATTTTATTTCCGCCTGGTTCGCCCCACGCCTGATTGCCCGCTACAGCACCAGCGCCATCCTGCTGACCGGGCTTGCGATTCAGCTTGTCGGCCTGGTGGCGCTGATCGCCACGTTCCGTCACTGGGGAATGCAGAATACCGCGCTGACGTTGGCCCCGGCCACCGGGCTGGTGGGTTACGGGCAGGCGCTGATTGTAAACAGCTTCTACCGTATCGGGATGCGCGATATTCAGCCTGACGACGCGGGGTCCGCGAGCGCGATTTTAAGCACGCTGCAACAGGCTGCGCTGGGGCTTGGCCCGGCCATTTTCGGCGCGATTTTGCTGCACGGGCTGCAAAATCATCACGGAGATTACACCCAGGCAGTCAACGTCTTCCTGATGGTGGAAACGGCCATGATGGGAGTGCTGGCGCTGGCCACGCTGCGTATGCGCCATCGTCTGTGCTTACCGGTCGTCAAGGCCTGTCCGGCGACAAAATAAAACTGCCTGAATTTGCATAATAGATCCGCAGCCGCCATTATGGGGCTGCATCAATACAGGAGACGTTATGCAGGAATTAATTGCTCAGGTTGAAGAGTTAGGGATTGAAATTAATCACACCACCTCTTTAGTGATTATCTTTGGTATTATTTTTCTTACAGCCATTATCGTTCATTTTATTCTGCACAAAGTGGTGCTGCGCGCCTTCGAAAAACGCGCGCAGGCCAGCAGCCATTTATGGTTGCAGATCATTACGCAGAACAAGTTATTTCACCGTCTGGCGTTTACCCTCCAGGGGATAATCGTCAACGTTCAGGCGGTTCTGTGGCTGCAAAAAGGCAGCGAAGCGGCGGAAATGCTCACCACCTGCGCAAAATTGTGGGTGATGGTCTATGCCCTGCTCTCCTTCTTCTCGCTGCTGGATGTGATTTTTAATCTGTCGCAGAAAATGGCCACCGCATCACAGCTGCCGCTGAAGGGGATATTCCAGGGCATCAAGCTGGTGAGCGCCATTCTGGTGGGAATATTAATTATCTCCCTTCTGATCGGTCAGTCACCCGCCATTCTGATAAGCGGCCTGGGTGCGATGGCTGCCGTTCTGATGCTGGTCTTTAAAGACCCGATACTGGGCTTAGTGGCCGGTATTCAGCTCTCCGCCAACGACATGCTGAAGCTCGGGGACTGGCTGGAGATGCCGAAATACGGGGCCAACGGCACGGTGACCGACATCGGCCTGACCACCGTTAAAGTGCGTAACTTCGATAACACCATCACCACCATCCCGACCTGGGCGCTGGTGTCCGACGCGTTCATCAACTGGAGCGGCATGTCCGCCTCCGGTGGTCGCCGCATCAAGCGTAGCCTGAATATCGATACCACCAGCATTCATTTCCTCGATGAGCAGGAGCAGCAGAAACTGATTCAGGCGAAACTACTGAAGCCGTATCTGGCCGCGCGTCATGAGGAAATTAACCTGTGGAATCAGCAGAACGGCGAAGGGGAATCGGTATTAAACCTGCGCAAGATGACCAATATCGGCACCTTCCGTGCCTATCTGAATGAATATCTGCGTAACCACCCGCGTATTCGTAAAGATATGACGCTGATGGTGCGCCAGCTCGCGCCAGATGCCAACGGGCTGCCGATTGAAATATATGCCTTTACCAACACGGTGATTTGGGCAGAATACGAAAATATTCAGGCCGACATCTTCGATCATATTTTCGCGGTGGTGGATGAATTTGGCCTGCGTATTCACCAGTCGCCAACCGGAAACGATATTCGCTCGCTGGCTGGCGTCATCGCCAGATAATCAGGTGCTGGCGCGGGAAATAAAGCGCCAGTCCATCATGACCCTTTCCGTGGGCGCATCCGGGTTGTCGATCTTATTTAACAGCAGATTGACCGCCTTGCGCCCGATATCCCGCGACGGTTGTTCAATGGTGGTGAGAGAAATCATCTCCGCCAGCTCGGTGCCGTCAAAACCCACCACCGCGATATCTTCTGGCACCCGCAGCCCTGCCTGCTGAATGGCGCGCAGCGCCCCCGCCGCCAGCGTATCAGAAACGGCAAACACCGCATCCGGCGGGTTTGCTTTTAACAGATTTTGCATCGCCGCCATGCCCGCACTGGAGCTGAGCTCACTGGCGTACTCCACCGCCTGATAGTCCAGATCCCGCAGGTGTATGACGCTCTTATAGCCGCGTTCGCGCAAACGGGCATATTTGTAGCTGAGGTCGTGGTTGATGAGCGCAATGCGTTTGCGGCCCCCGTCGGCAAGCTGGCTGACAACGTGCTGGGAGGCATCAACATCGTTAATCCCCACGCAGGAGACCGCGCCCGCATCGGCGTATTCAGCGCACTGTACCCACGGCGCGTTGCCAATCAGCGCGGCCAGCTCCGGCAGCTTCGAGAACGCATCCATGGTGATAATGCCATCGACGATTTTGCCCGACAGCAGGCTTAAGCCCGAGCGGGAGCGCTCAATATCCGAGCCGGAGTTGCACAGCAGAATGCGATAGCCGTTCTTTTCCGCCTCGGCTTCGATGCCCTTCACCACTTCGGCACAGAACGGGTTGGCGATGTTCGAGACCATCACCAGGATCATATAGCTGCGGGCGGTGCGCAGCTGACGCGCCAGCAGATTGGGCTGGTAGTTACTCTCCTGGATCGCCTGCAAAACGCGCTCGCGGTTTTTCGCCTTCACGGTATCGCTGTTATTCAGTACGCGAGAGACCGTTGCCACGGATACCCCGGCCAGTTGAGCGATTTTCTGAATTGACATAGCGACGATACATCCTGCGGTTAGCGTTTTGTGCAGGCTACCATAAATTGGTTGCCCGGCGAACCGGGCAATGCGTCAGTATTCCACACGCACCCAGCGCTGCTGCTGATGGCTTTTCACAATCGCATCAAGGATATACATCACACTGGCGCCATCGTGGAAGGTGGCAAACTGCGGATTATCCGGCATCGCTCCCGCCTGCACGGCACGGTAAAATTGCGCCATCATATTTTTAAAGGCATCCGGCCAGCCTTCAATGTGTCCGCCGGGGAAATGGGCGCTGTCGGCCACATCACGGTTCATCAAACCCGGATCGTCGCTGAGCGTCTGGTTTGCCCGGGTACGATGGCCGATCCACAGCTGCTGCGGGGTTTCCTGATCCCACGCCACCGACTGCTCGCTGCCGTTAATTTCAAAGGTCAGGCGGTTTTTTCGCCCCGCGCTCACCTGCGAGACGCTAAAGCTGCCCTTGCTGCCGTCGTCAAAACGCAACAGCACCGAGCCGAAGTCTTCGGTAGTGACCAGTTTATCTTCATAGTGAGCATGTTCGTCGTGCGTAAACGTCTGACTGCCCGCCACGTTAGCCTTGCGCGTCGGCCAGACGATGGATAAATCAGCCATCACCTCAGTAATGCGCCTGCCGGTGACATACTGCACCGTATCGCACCAGTGGGAGCCGATATCCGCCACCGCCCGCGATGCGCCGCCGAGCGCGGCATCCACCCGCCAGTTGTAGTCGGTTTCCAGCAGCATCCAGTCCTGCAAATAGCTGCCGTGCGAGGCAAACAGCCGCCCGAGGGTGCCCGCGCGCATCATGCTCGCCGCCTGGCGCACCATCGCAAACTGACGATAGACAAAGCTCACGCCATGCACCACGCCCGCCTGCTCTGCCAGCGCCACCAGCTCGCGCGCCTCGTCCGGTGTCATGCACAGCGGCTTTTCGGAAAACACGTGCTTGCCCGCGCGCAGGATCTGGCGGTTAATCTCCGCGTGCAGGTGGTTCGGCGTGCAGTTGTGCACCGCATGCAGATTGGGGTGCGCGAGCAGTTCTTCCACGCTGGCGTAAGCATGCGGCACATTTAGCTGGCGCGCCTTTTCCTGCGCCTTAACGAGCGAACCGTCGCAGAGCGCGACCACCTGCACAAACCCGAGACGCCTGAGCGCCTCGATGTGTGCCGGGCCAATAAACCCGCTGCCGATAATCCCGACGTTAATCATGGCTGCCCCCTGCGGCGAAATCATCAAACGCCCGTCCGGAAACGGGAATAATGTGGCGGCGGATAAATTCGCTGCCTTCACTCGCGCCAGTATCGCCATCCTTCAGGCAGCACTCCCACTCCAGCACCGCCCAGCCGTCGTAGTCGTACTGGGTCAGCTTGCTGAAGATGCCCTTAAAGTCGATCTGCCCGTCACCCAGCGAGCGAAAACGTCCGGCGCGGTTGATCCACGGCTGGTAGCCGCCGTAGACGCCGCTGCGCCCGCTGGGGCGGAACTCCGCGTCCTTGACATGGAACGCTTTAATGCGCGCATGGTAGAGATCAATAAAGGTCAGGTAATCCATTTGCTGAAGCAGCATGTGGCTCGGGTCGTAGAGTATGTTGCAGCGCGGATGGTTATCCACCAGCGCCAGAAAACGCTCGAAGGTTACGCCGTCGTGCAGATCTTCCCCCGGATGCAGCTCAAAGCAGACGTCCACGCCCTGCTCGTCGAAGGTATCCAGTATCGGCCGCCAGCGGGTTGCCAGCGCCTCGAACGCCTCCTGAAAACGCTGCTCGTTGTGCGGCGGCCACGGATAGAAAAACGGCCAGGCCAGCGAGCCGGAGAAGGTGGCGTGCGCTTTCAGCCCTAATCGGGCCGAGGCGACCGCCGCCTGCTTCAGTTTTTCCGTTGCCCACGTCTGACGCGCCGCATCGTTACCGCGCACGGATGCGGGTGCGAAGTGGTCAAACGCCTCGCTGTAAACCGGGTTCACCGCCACAAGCTGCCCTTCCAGATGGGTCGACAGCTCGCTGATGACCAGCCCGTGCGCGGCCAGCTTAGCGGTGATGTCGTCGCAGTAGGCCTGACTCTCTGCGGCTTTCTCCACATCAAAGATATGCGGATGGTTGCAGGGGATTTGCACCGCTCTGTAACCCTTCGACGCCGCCCATCCTGCCAGCCCGTCGAGCGTGTTGAAGGGCGCTTCCCCGCCAATAAACTGCGACAGAAAAATACCCGGTCCTTTCATTGTCCTCATACCACCTCCAGAACATTACGCCTTGTCATCGTCATACTTAAACGTGAGAAGGAAAATCAGCGCGATCGCCGCGGCAGCCACCGCCGGGATCCACCAGAATGTAACCCACGCCTGCGGCACGGTCTGCCCTGCCACCAGGCGGTTGTAAAGCGCCCCTGAAATCTGCGAGCCGAGCAGCATGCCGATGCCGTAGGTAAACATCACGATCATGCTCTGCGCCTGGCCTTTGACCTTTTCTCCCGCCACGCGGTCGGTGTAGATAAAGCCGACGACAAAGAAGAAATCGTAGCAGACGCCGTGCAGCAGAATGCCCAGATACAGCAGAATGCGCCCCTCCTCGCTGACGCCCAGCGCGAACATGGCATAACGCACGAACCACGCCAGCATGCCGATCAGCAGCATATATTTCACGCCCAGGCGGCGGAACAGCAGCGGAATAACCAGCATGAAGACGATCTCAGACATCTGCCCGAAGGACATGGCGGTGCTGACGTCGGCAATGCCGGCATCCGCCAGATACGAGGCGGTGTAGGCGTAATAGGTGCCGAGCGGGACGGAGATCAGCATTGCGCAGACGGAGAAGACGAAGAAGTGGCGGGTTTTGAGCAGCGCGAAGGCGTCCGCGCAGAAGAGATCGCGCACCTTCACAGGCAGGCCTTTCGCCGGTGCTGGCGTGTGCGGCAGCGTCAGGCTATAGAGCGCCAGCAGCACGGAGCTGACCGCCGCCACCTGGAAGATGGTCACGCTGGACGCCACGCCGGTGACGCCGATAAAAATGCCCGCCACGATCCAGCCGATGGTGCCAAACACGCGCACCACCGGGAAAGTTTTATCCACGTTTGCCAGGCTGTGGAACGCGATGTTGTTGGTCAGCGCCAGCGTTGGCATGTAGCAGAGCGTGTAGCCAAACAGCAGGCCAATCAGCAGCGCGCCGTTCTCAGCAATCAGCGCCCCCGGCACGAACCAGAGGATCGCCGCGCCCGCGAGGTGCATCACCGCCATCACCTTCTGTGAAGCGAAGAAGCGGTCCACCAGCATCCCGAGCACGAACGGCGAAAGAATGGAGGCGATGGGCCCGGCTGAGAACGCGTCGCCAATCAGCAGTGACATGTTGTGCCGGGTCATCACCAGGCCAAGCGTGACCGACCAGCTACCCCAGATAAAAAATTGCAGAAACATCATCAGCGACAGACGCGGCACCAGCAGCCGGTGCTGCGTTATCGCCTTTTCACTACTCTCAGTTGACACCATGATAAGCCTCACCCGGAAAAAGTAATCGATTACAAATTCGTTCAAATGAAAAGTAATCGATTACAAAACAAAGATCCTGTGGATCGAAACAGAATTGGGAGAGGGGTCACGATAATGGTGAAGCGGAGGTGCCGGGTGGCGGCTTCGCCTTACCCGGCCTACTAAATAACGTCCCCGAACATGTAGGCCCGGTAAGCGCAGCGCCACCGGGCGTGAAGGCGGGCAGTGTGGTGCGGTCTGGTTTGGTGCGGTTTGGTTTGGTGCGGTCTGGTGCCCTCACCCCGGCCCTCTCCCACAGGGAGAGGGGGCAAACACTAAAAACGGCAACCAGGTTGCCGTTTTGCTTTTACCTTCGAGAGAGTTTAAACGCAACAAACAGGAACACCACCCACACCGGCAGCAGCATCGCTGACAGGCGCATCTCATCCATGGTGCACATCAGCACCAGAATCAGGCCGAGGAATGCGATACAGATGTAGTTCCCCGCCGGATAGAGCAGCGCCTTGAACTGCGTCTCGCGCCCCTTGCGGCGCATCGCGGCGCGAAAGCGCAGGTGCGCCAGGCAGATCATGATCCAGTTCAGCAGCAGCGTGGCGACAACCAGCGCCATCAGCAGGCCAAACGCCTCTTTCGGCAGCAGATAGTTGATCAGCACCACCAGCGAGGTGATAGCGCCGGAAAGGAACAGCGAATTGATCGGCACGCCGCGACGGCTGACGCGGGTAAGGAACTTCGGCGCGTTGCCCTGTACGGAGAGGCCAAACAGCATGCGGCTGTTGGAGTAAACCCCGCTGTTGTACACCGACAAAGACGCCACCAGAATGACGAAGTTCAGCGCGGAAGCCACCACGTTGCTGTTCAGGTCATGGAAGATCATCACGAACGGGCTGCTGTCAGATTTTACTTCCACCCACGGATAGAGCGCCAGCAGCACCACCAGCGAGCCGATATAGAACAGCAGGATACGGTACACCACCTGGTTGACCGCTTTCGGAATGCTTTTGTGCGGATCGCGCGCTTCGGCAGCGGTAATACCTATCAGCTCCAGACCGCCAAAGGAGAACATAATGACCGCCAGCGAGAGGATCAGCCCTTTCCAGCCAGTCGCCAGGAAGCCGCCGTGCTGCCACAGGTTGTCGATCGATGCACGCTCGCCGCCGTGGCCGGAGAACAGCAGCCACAGGCCAAAGCCGATCATGCCGATAATCGCCAGCACCTTGATCAGCGCAAACCAGAACTCGGTCTCACCATACAGGCGCACGTTCACAAGGTTAACGGCGTTAATGATGATGAAGAAGGCCGCCGCCCAGATCCACGTCGGGACATCCGGCAGCCAGTACTGCATATAGATGCCTGCGGCGGTCAGCTCCGCCATCCCGACCAGCACGAACATCACCCAGTAGTTCCAGCCGGAGAGGAAGCCTGCGAACGGACCCCAGTATTTATAGGCAAAATGCGCGAAGGAGCCGGACACCGGCTCTTCAACAACCATCTCGCCGAGCTGGCGCATAATCAGGAAGGCGATAATCCCCGCGAGAGCGTAACCCAGCAGAACCGCCGGGCCAGCCATTTGAATGGCGGGGCCGATGCCGAGAAACAGCCCGGTACCGATCGCGCCGCCAAGGGCAATTAACTGAATATGTCGATTTTGCAAACCACGTTGCAGCGTCGGACTCTGATCCGACGAAGCTTCAGCGCTACCATGGCCTGAAGCGGATGACGCGTCTTTCACGCCCTACCCCTGTCTCTTTTTTAGAAGGGGCACGTTTTAACACTTCATGCTGGTGGTAGCAAGCTTAACGCCGGGCCAGCGCATGCGCCCGGCTGATAAACGTCACGACCCGATGATCCCGCCGTCTGCTTTGACGATCACCACCGTTGACGATCGCGGACGCCCGTTCGGGCTCGCGTCTGGCCAGCTGGAAACAGCGCGAGGATTGGCCGGGTCGGTAATATCATCCCCACCCTCCCCCGGATGCTGAATGTTGATAAACAGCGTCCGGTTGTCTGGCGTAAACGCAATGCCGGTGATTTCGCACCCGCGCGGCCCGGTCAGGAATCGGCGATACTCGTTGGTGCCTGGAATGGTAGCCACCATCTGGTTATTGCCCATCCCCTCGTACGCTTTCTTATTGATGGTGCTGGAGGAGACATCGGTCTGGATCCACAGGACGCCCTGGTGGTCAAACGACAGGCCGTCCGGGCTGCCAAATTCCGCGCCCTGCATCGAGCCTTTGGCCTTCGGATCGTCGCCGTCGGTGCGCCCGGCCATGACCAGAATATCCCACTTAAAGCGTGCGGCGGCAGGATCGGCCCCCTCTTCGAGCCAGTGCATAATATGCCCGTACACGTTGTTGGCGCGCGGGTTAGCGGCGTCGACCGGTGCCTTGCCCTCTTTCCCGCGATCGCTGTTGTTGGTGAGCGTACAGTAGACGCTGCCGCTGGCGTGCGGATCGACGGCTATCCACTCGGGGCGATCCATCTTCGTTGCCCCCACCACGTCGGCCGCCAGACGGGTTTTAATCAGCAGATCGCCCTGGCTTGCAAAACCGTTGCTTTTATCCAGGCCATTTTGCCCGAAGACAAGCGGCAGCCAGTCGCCGCTGCCGTTTTCGTTGAACCTGGCGACGTACAGCGTGCCGGACGTCAGCAGCTGCATATTGGCTTCGCGGTTCGCGGGATCGTATTTTTTATCCGAAACAAATTTATAGATGTACTCAAACTTTTGGTCGTCACCCATATAAACCACCACGCGATTATCGGCGGCGAGCGTGACGGCTGCCCCCTCATGCTTGAAGCGGCCCAGCGCGGTGTGCTTGCGCGGGGTGGAGGTCGGGTTGTAGGGATCGATTTCCACGACCCAGCCGAAACGGTTGGGTTCGTTAGGGGTTTTATCGACGCTGAACCGCTCATCCACCTCGTTCCAGCGGTATGATTCATCGCTGTCGCTAATGCCGTAGCGTTTTTCCAGCGGGTTGAGATCGGCTTTTTTCACAAATATGTCCGACCAGTTCTCCTCGCAGGTGAGATAGGTCCCCCACGGCGTGTGGCCGTTGGCGCAGTTCTGCATGGTGCCCAGAACGCGTTCCCCCTGCGGATCGGCGGCGGTTTTCATTAAGTCCTGATGCCGCGCCGGGCCGGTAAGCTGCATCGGCGTATTGACGGTAATACGGCGGGCGAACGAAGACGGACGCACCACCTCCCAGCCGCTGCCCGTTTTTTTCACTTCCACCACCGACACGCCCATCGCGTTCTGCCCCTTGCGGGCTTTGTCGAGGCTCCAGTTCGCCGTACCGTCCGTAAACAGCATTCCGTTGTCGATGTATTCATGGTTCAGCGCCAGCAGGCCATGCTCCGGGCTTTGCCCCCCCTGCGGCAGGCTAAACCACGCCATGCCGTCGTGGTGCATGCCCGCCTGCACGGCCTGTTCGTCTGTGGTATTGCTGGCGTCCGGTTTAAACGCCGGCATGTTGTTTTTGATGCCTGTCGGATCGCCCCAGCGATAGAACGGGCGGGCAATATAACCTTCCGGCACCCTGACCGTATCTTCCGTGGAGACGTCAATGCTGGTAAAGCCCAGGGAAACCGCTTTTGCCAGCGCGGACGGTTTTGAGACCGCGGCAATCGCATTTTCGGGTGTGATCAGATACGGGAATGATACGGCAGCCCCCGCTACGGCCCCCATCTGGAGAAAACGGCGGCGGGAGAGGAACACCTCTGCCACCTCGGAGAATACCGGGTTAGCGCTGCGGTTACTGATATCGTCGCGATGTTCTTTTTTAAATACGGATTTGAGGGGTCTGCCCATAGCGGCTTCCTGTCATTGGCCAAGAGGTAAGGATGTGGCGACCAGTGTAAGAAGCTTTTATTACAATTTTATAACACGACAACGAAGGGATTGGGGCGTCCCTGCCCCGGATAACGAGGTGGAACGCTTAGAACTCGTAGCCAACCGAGACCTTAAAGGTACGCGGCTCGCCCTGAGTGATGTAAGTACCGGAATCATCCACGCTTGACCAGTAGTTCTCGTTGGTCACGTTGTCGATGCCTGCGCGCACGGTCATCTGGTTTTCATTGTGGTTCACCGCGAAGCGATAGCGCATGCCCAGATCCAGCGTGGTGTAGCTGTCCAGCTTTTTGGTGTTCGCAAGATCGGCATACTGCGTGCCGGAGTGGTTAACGCGCGCGGTCGCCGTCAGGCCCTCAATCGGCTTGATATCGTATTCTGCGCCCAGCACAGCGTAGAAGCTCGGAATACCGATCGCGTCGTTCCCCTGGTTCACGCCGTTTTTAGTTTTGGTCAGCTCGGCCTGAAGCCAGGTGGCGCTGGCGTTCAGACGCATCCCGAGCGTTGGCTCGCCGAAAACGTTCAGCTCCACGCCACGGTTACGCTGTTCAGCGTCCAGGCCGTAGTGGCCGCTGTCGTCGAGGATGGCCGACGGCATTTTGATCTCAAACAGTGCCAGGGAGCCGCCCACGCGGCCAAAGTCCGCCTTTACACCCACTTCGTTCTGCTTAGAGTGCACGATACCGGTGCTCTGGCCGTAGTTCGTCGCAGTGTTCGGCGCAGTTTCACCTGGCTGTAACGCCTCGGTGTGGTTGGCGTAGAGGGAAATTTCCTCCCACGGCTTATAGACCACGCCGTAGGTTGGCATCCAGCGGCTACCGTCAAAACCGTCCGCGTCGTTTTCCGCACCGGTAATTTTGTTGTACCCGCGAATCACCACTTTCTGATGGCGTGCGCCTGCGGTAAACAGCAGTTTGTCGTCCAGCACGCCCAGGGTATCGCTCAACAGCCAGCCCTGCGTGCGGGTGCGCCCACTGGTCAGCGGATCGCTGTATTTGCCGCCTGAGCCGCTGAAGTTGCTGCTGTCCGGCATAGCAACGCCGGTGTTGTGGTAGATGTTGGTGGTCGGGTTATCCGCCGCGGCAGACATTTTCCACGCGATTTTTTCGTTTTTGGTCATCGCCGAATACCCGACATTCACCTTGTGCGAGACGAAGCCGGTCATGAAGTTACCGCGAATGCCCGCCATGCCGCTGACGGAATCGCTGATGCGGTTGGTATCAAGGCGGCTGACCGTCGCATTACCGCTTTTATCCATCAGCTTCGGGGCGCTGTAGATCCCCTCTTCGTGCGCGTGCTGTGTGCCGAGGCCGGTATAGGCCGTCCAGCTATCGGTGATGTCGTACTCGCTGCGCCACATGCCGAATTCGTTTTCGATATCGCTGTAGGCCCACTTCTGCGAGAAGTTGCGATCGTTCTTCGGTGGTTCAGGCACGAAGTCCACCGCCGAGATGTTGACGCTGGTCGGGCTGCCGTGGAAGGTTTTTTTCTGATAGCCCAGGTCCAGCGAGGTGCGGAAACGGTCACCTTTGTAATCCAGACCGGTGGAGAGCAGCGTGGTGCGGCGGCGGTCGTTCGGCACGCCGGTTTCGCCTTCACGATGCACAAGGTTCACCCGCGCGCCGAACTGGTCGTTATCGCCAAAGCGACGCCCCGCATCCAGCGTGGTGCCAATCTGGGAATCCGAGGTGTAGTCGACGCCCACTTTCGCCTGCGGGATGTCGCCAGCGTGTTTTGGCTCAAGGTTAATCATCCCGCCCACGCCCGAGCTGGCCGCGCCGTTCATCAGGGAGTTGGCCCCTTTGAAGATCTCGATGCGGTCAACCATCTGGGCATCCACCACCTGACGCGGCAGTACGCCGGACATTCCGCCAAAGGTCATATCGTCGCCGTCAAACTTCAGGCCGCGGATACGGAAGGTTTCCGCGCTGTTGCCGTACCCCTGAACGAACTGCACGCCCGCGTCGTTAGCGACCACGTCAGCAATGGTTTTCGCCTGCTGATCTTCCACCAGCTTCGAGGTGTAGCTGATGATGTTGAACGGCACGTCCATGGCGTTCTGCTGCCCGAGCATCCCCATACGTCCGCCGTTAGCCACCTGGCCGTCGAGGAAGGCCGGAAGCAGCTGGTCACCGCCGGGTTTGAAATCACTCCCCGCCGTGGACTGGACCACGATGGTGTCCTCTTTTTTCTCTTCCGCCGCAAAGGCGGAGTGTGTAACCGCGCCGATGGCAATCGCCAGCAGCGTTTTGTGCATTGTGGTGTTGTTCATAATGAGCTCTTAACGTGCGCGCAAAAATGGCCCGTTGTCGGGCCTTAGTATTTATCAAATGAAATGCAAATGAGAACTATACGCATTATATATACGTAATCAAGCGTCAACGAGGAGCACTGCGCGAGAAGAGGCTACAAACGATGTGGGGGAGAAGTATGGCGCACAACCACCCCAGAAAGGGGTGGTTGCTAAAGCGTTATTTTTTCTTGTAAATATCGGCGGTGCCGTGAATTTTGTTGTTTGTATTACCGGAAGTCAGCACCAGTACATCAGCACCTTCTTTATCAGCCTTTTCGACCAGCTCTTTTTTCGCATCGTCGACAGAGACTTCGTTAGCCGTGCTCACGGTACCGATTTTTTCGTACTGAGACTCAACTTTTTCGAATTCGTTTTTTGTCATCATTTCAGCCGCAAAGGCGTTGGTGGTAAACAGAAACGCGGTGCCCAACAAAATAGCAGTCGTTTTTTTCATAAACTTTTTCCTTAAGATTAATGAGCAACTACGAAAAGCCCCCACGCGAAACGGTGAGGTGTAATGAGCATGGTAGAGGATTGGCGAAAATGCCATATACCAGGGAAAATTCTTTTATAACAGGCTGTTGTCCTGCATGAATAAAGGGTTTAAGCGGTATTTGAACGCGCCAGATACTTCCTCTGGACGATTTTATGGTGTCGTCTGATTTTTTTTGCGATCAGGCGTTTTTCCCAACGCCGGTGGGATTCAATGGGAATACCAATGCGCAGGCTGGCCGTCACGTTGTCTTCAACAATCCTTTTCGCGTTACAACGCTTTCCGGACAGATCGATGATCCTTATTCCTTTTTCACTCAGGATGAAGTTCCCGCCGTGCGCATCGCCGGAAATGATTTTCAGATTGTGCATTTTCTGCATACTGTGTCGGATTTCACGCTTTATGTCCGGCGTGATCGCGGGAAGAACGCGTAACTCCGGACCGGGGACATACTCAAACAACATGAGCGAGATTTTTGCGAATCTGAAAATCCGGCGTTCAGCCAGGAGATAAAAATCATTCGGGAAGGTATGACCTTGCCTGCCGGCATAGTCGATCCGCTCAATCAAATTTTCGTTGGGGTTGGGCGTAAAAAACGATTTGAAAAATTTTTCTATCCTTTTTTTCCTGGGGGAGTAAATCTTTAATACAAACTGTCCGTAGGGGGTATTCAGTAAAGAGACGTGGGTATGCGGAAGGCTTTTAAATACCATCTTAACGCTGAGTCGTTTTACATTACAGGACAATATATCGTCCAGTATTTCCAGGTATCGTGTATCGTTATTTTTATAACAGACGTGAAAACCACGGTATTTCATTTTTGTAATCATAATAATGTGCTTAGTATGATTTTTCCACGGTGGTATTAGAACCCGTTGTGATGATACGAACTTTGTCGCCAGGGTTAAATGTCAAACCATTATTGTGCTGCACCACCTGAATAGTCTGCCCGGATTGAGTCTTGATAAGTAACTTCACTTCCTGTGCTGCCAATTCGTTAGACTGCCGGTTATGAGAAGCCGCCGCCCCGGCTGTTGCACCGGCCACCGTCATGGCGGTTTTCCCTTTGCCGTTACCGAACTGGTGACCCACTACGCCACCAATCGTGCCCGCGGTTAAGGTACGCAGCGGGTGATACCCTTCTCGGGTATGCGTAATAATTTGGCTCTGCAGAACCGTGCCATCCTCCACCAGCGATCGGATGCCAGCGTAACTCGCCGGACTGGTGATAGCCAGAAAGCTCAACGCGATGAGTAAATATTTTTTCATTTTAAGCCTTTCTTATACATTGAAGGTGACACTATTCTGCCCGGCGAAAAATCATCTCCTTTAGCTAAATATGCTTTACCAGGCAAATAATTTATTTTTACACAAAACGACCATAAATTTAAAAATAAACAATTTAAAACTGGAAAGGTATATTGACTTCAATTATCAATAACGTGTTTTCCAGATACATTGTCAGAGTATTTGATTCAGACGAAGCAATATCCATTGCACAATTCTCAATAAGTACCAATCATCGTTATTAATATAATGGTCCCTGTCCATACAGGGAAAACATCAGGAGTTATATTATGAAAAAAGTCATTCTCGCTCTGGCTTTCACTGCGGCATCATTTTCTGCATTTGCAAATCATCCGGTAGCCCGTGCGACTGCCGTCGCCTCCGCCGATCATCCTGTTGCCGTTGCGGCGGCCACCGGTGAAGGTAACCATCCTGTCGCCCGCACCACGGCGGTGGTATCTGCCGATCACCCTGTCGCCGTCGCAGCCGCAACAGACGGTAGTTATCATCCCGTCGCCCGTGCAACCGTGGTCGCTAACGCTGACCATCCGGTCGCCGCCGCGGCCGTTACAGGGCACTAATGGCGCTCTCCCCCGGCAAGGAAGTTGGGGGAAAAGTCAATGTGTCGTATGACCCTGGAAGGCCAGTTATTAAAGGTAATGAAAACACGATTCAGGCTGGTCAGGAACGGCTGAGTGCCGGAGGGTTAATGGCACGCCCTGTAGGATTCGAACCTACGACCTACGGCTTAGAAGGCCGTTGCTCTATCCAACTGAGCTAAGGGCGCACGGAGAAGAGTGTACTTCGCGGTGGTGAAACGCCTGGAATTATACGGTCAATGCGTAGTGAGTCAATGCCTTTTCCACCTTCTCTGCCGTTAATGACTAGCTGATTGTAAATACGGCTGTTTTTTCAACATTTATCCCTCTTTTACGGGCTGCGAAAAGGCTTAGCCGCTTTTAAGTAACGCCTGCTGTTTTCCTGTTTACTTCCCCTTCACACTGTCCTGCGGTATCCCGGCCGCCTGGAGGCTGGAAATGAACAGGACGACGGAGTGACAGCGCCAGACCAGACAGGTTTCCCCTCGTGCGTGCAGCACATCTCACACGACATTACAGGCATCAAGCTTGAACCCATTGTCGCCCTCTCCTCTTCGCGCACGGTAGGGGCTGAAGTGCTCAGCGTGCTGTCACCGCATCAACAAAGCGAAGGCTTTTTTCACGACTGGTCCGCTGCTCGGGCGCTTATGCTGCTGGAAGCACAGATCGCTGCGTTAAAAAAACCCTTTCCCTGCGACAACCTTTTCATAAATTTGCCGATAACCGTTCTGACCATACCGGAAATGTTCCAGCGTTTACTGCAACTTAACAGCCCACCGCTGAACATTGAACTCGTGGAACCTGCTTCCTTCTTTTCTCTCTCAGACCCGGCACGTCTGAGGGTGAGTTGTGCGCTTCAGCAGTTGACGGCGCAAGGACATCGGATCTGGTTGGATGACATTGATGAAGCGTCAGGGCGCGCGTTTTTGTCCTGCCGCATGCCGTTAAGCGGAATAAAAATCGATAAGATCGCTTTCTGGCGTTTACGTGCAACGCCAGCGCTGGCAAACCTGGTCACGCTTTGTTCAAAAATTGCTGAAAATGTACTCATAGAAGGCATTGAAACAGAAACGGACCGTAAGTTTGCGCTTCAGGCTGGCGCGCGCTTCGGTCAGGGATATTATTGGCCATCCTGGAGATGGCAGGAGGACTGAACGGTCATCGCCAAGAGGGAAGCTATGCGAATGACAGTACGCCGTTACCGGCGTCGTCGGACAGGAAGTGATTCACCGGGTTCAACGCACTCGCCTTTTGCTCTCCCATTTTTTGATCGTCTCGAATATTTGAGCCAGTCAATCAACCAGACCCGCAAAACCGATGCTCCCTTTATCGTTCTGGTCACACAGGATAACTTTTTCCGTTCCGGTTTTCTGAGCGGGCACTCTCCCCTGAGCAATTGCTGTGACTATTCCACCCTGGAAGCCGCCCTCAGCGATCTGAATCAGTGGCCTTCATCACGTCTTGTGGTAGATGTAGAAAGCCGCGCCTCGCCGCTTATTGACCTGCTGGACCGATTACGACGCCACAGCCTGTTCGCCCCCTACCTGACACCCTACCTGCTCATTCGCGCCGATGATTACGATACACGCCTGTTTTGCAAAGCGGCTGGCCCTTTTCATGTGCTTGAACGGCAACTTACGCCGCGGGCTTTGCAACAAACCTTGCTGGAAGCGCCGTCACCCGCCGGCCACCGGAAAGAGTGGTTTTCACGTGATGAATGGCCGATCCTGCAGGCGCTGTCGCAGGGTAGCACCCTGCGACAGATTGCTCAGTTACAGAACCGCCCCTATAGCCGCATTATTTACCGTCTCAGCTGCATCCTGGCGAAACTTGGGCTGAATCATCGTCATGAGTTGCTACATCTTCTCAACAACCTTTCAGATTTCACGTATTAACGTATTCAGTAACCCCTTAATTCCTAAAGACCTTTAAGAAAACACTTAGGATATATGTTAATTTTTTGTGTTTTTTAACAAAACTTTCGATTTTATAACTATTCCTAATTCTTCAACTTAAACCATGCGAAATGCTGCCTGTACGCTAAACGAGAGTCATTTTATCCATGCGTTAAGTTTCTGACGTTTCCGTTAACAGGATGATAATGGTGTAAAAACAAGCGATTTATCTGTGAATAAAAGCGATGAGAGGTGAAGAAAACAGCAGATAGTGCTGTTTTGACGAAGGGATCATCCTCCTGGCCTGAGGCGTTAGAAATGAGGCGATGACGCGCTAAAGAGCGGACATCAGAGGTAGCGGACAGGCGGAAAACACTTTGTCACGACCTGCGTATTGTTAACATTTGATCAACATACAGTAAGATCGTTTATTTTTTGTTATTACATAAAGATGAAACTGTGTGGTAAATGCAATATCAGGACATTTTTGCTAATTTTAAAAAGTTAGCGATTCAGATACAGAAGATAATAATCATCAATATATGGACATTAATTTACAGGCTTTTCGGACAATACTTAAACGGTATAATAAGACGTGTTTGACACGCGAATAAGAAAAATCATTTTGCCATAACAGCCTTATGAGATAACTGCGCTCAGGCATTGATATCACCACTACGTAAACAAGGATGCTTTCGCTCTTCCCAGGGATCTACCGTACAAGGATCTGCGTAATTATCCTTCCGGCTTTTCGAGAGTTTTAACAAAACTCAGCATAACGCTTTTAACAATCTGAGGCATAAAAAATGAAACCGGCATCCGTTATCATTATGGACGAACACCCTATCGTCAGAATGTCGATAGAAGTCCTGCTACAGAAAAATAAAAACATCCAGGTCAAACTGAAGTCAGGCGACAGCCACGAAGTGCTTGACTGTATACGCAACCACCCCATCGACCTGGTCATTCTCGATATCGAAATGACAGGCACGGACGGCTTCGTATTATTGAAAAGAATCAGAAACTTAAATAAAGATATTAAGATTCTCTTCCTCTCTTCGAAATCTGAAGCCTTCTACGCAGGGCGCGCCATCCGCGCCGGGGCAAATGGTTTTGTCAGTAAGCGGAAAGATCTGGGGGAAATTTATAACGCGGTGGAAATGATACTGACGGGCTATTCTTTTTTCCCGTCAGAAACATTGAGTTTTATAAACCATATAGGCTCCCGGACAGGCGCCGCTGTGGATATGCCATTATCGAATCGTGAAGTGACGGTTCTGCGATATCTGGCGAACGGATTATCTAATAAGGAGATTGCGGATCAATTATTACTTAGCAACAAAACAATTAGCGCCCATAAGTCTAATATCTTTTCCAAGCTGGGCGTACAAAGTATCGTTGAATTAATTGATTACGCGAAAGCGCACGAATTACTGTAATCCTTCCCTCTCCCTGCAACATATAACCGTTACAGGGAGAGGGGATACGATTAATTATAATTAATCATGAAAGTTGCATCGGCATCAGCCCGGCCCGGCTGCGGGTTATCCGCCGTGGCGATATAATTGGCATAAAACGACAGTTCGGCATTTCCCTGCGCATCCACTGACACCGTCTGGCTGGCCTGCTGCAACGCGAGGCGCGTTTTATCCCGGTCGAGGATCTCCACGGCCACGTTACTGGCCGCGCTGGCATCATTCAGCGCCAGCAGGCTGTTATCATGCCCGTCCATCTTCCCCGTAAATGTGATCGAAGCCGCCCCCGGCGGGCATCCGGTCAGCTTCAGGGTGAACGGTACAGGCTGCGTCCGGCTTCCCGTTGTGCGGAGCTGTTTCGTGGGCCAGGTGCCGAGCGTGACGGTTTTATTGCTGTCGTCCCCCTCCGCCACGCAGGTAAAATCCACGATATTGCCATAGAGCTGAATGTTAATTTCCCCAAGCGCTGTCTCTGTGTGCGCAGGGGAGCAAAGCGCAAAGAGCGCGACGGCTATATACCGCATTCCGTTTCGCATACCTGCTCCTTAGTCATAGTCGACGCGTAAATAGCCGCGAGAGGTAAAACGCCCCTCGGCAGGTTTTTTACCGGTCACGCTGACGGGCCACGCGCGGATCCCCACCTGTGCCTGTGCGCTATCGTCCAGACGGAACGGGATTTTGCTGGTCAGGTTGTTCGGCGTCAGCGGCACACCATTACTGTTGGCAATCACAAAACCCACATCCGCGTTATCAGAGACCAGCGTACTGCCTGAAACCTTCTCCGCTTCAACACGCATTGTGAGCATGGCGTTCGCCTCGACGTTGGTGCATTTTATGCCGATGGTTTTGCTTTGCGCTGAGATCCCCTCCGGCTTATTTCCGATGCCCGCTTTACTGAACAGTGAGGCGCCGATGTCTCCGAAATCGAACTCCACCACATTTCCGGCATTAATCTCACAGCTCTGAGGCACCTGAATGGTCCCGCTGTAGCTGATGGTATAAACCGGCGTGGTGAGCGGATCCGTGGAGGTCGTGGTGACGTAAACCCGGAACATGATTGCCCGGGGGATCACCACCATATTGATAAAGCGTCGGGTCACCTTAAGCCGAAAGACGAGGCTGGAATCCTGTACACCAAACGGTTTGTTTTTAGACACGTTCGGATGGCTCCCCATCTGAATGTACTTTCTGGGTGGATAGAACGTGCCAGCGTAGCTGTCGGTGATTTTCATCGCCCCGTCCAGATAGTCGTTTAGCTTCAGATACTGGTAGCCATCGCTGGTGCCTGTGACCGGGAATTCGGTCACATAGCTACGCTTGGTGGTGTTCCCGGACGTTCCCTTAGGGCAGACGGCGTTGACGCCCACCCACTGGGACTTCTCGCTGAGTGTAACAATCTGCCCCACCTGGTTATTGGAGCTGTTGAATTTATCCGTCAGGTCGTAATACACCTCCGTCGGCACGCCATTTTCATTGACGCAGACGGTGGCGAACGCCTCAGATAGCGGCAAAAATGCCAGAAGGGATAGCCCCAGATAATGGATTTTATTCACAGCGGATCCCCTTAAGTGTGATCGCCTGTTGCAGGCTCTGTTCTGGCAGGCTGTAGGGCGCACGACACTGGGACTGCTTCCCGTCTCCCCACTGAATCAGCAGTTCCCCGCTCAGCGGCAGCCCGCTCAGGTAAATCTGACCGTCATCTCCCACCATGCTGGTTACGCCGCTCTGCGTCTCACGCACCACCGCCCCAAACGGCACAGGCTGGTTATCACGCTTCACGGTGAGCAACGCACGCACGCCGATGCGGGTGTCAAAACTGGCGCGCACCAGCGCACCGTTCGTCGGCACGACGCTGGAAACGTTATTTTCAATGTCGGTGTTGTTGCTCATGGTGTTAGTGTCGAGCGCCACGCGGTTGTAACGGTACACCGTGGCGTACGGCATCACCGCATAGCCACGCCAGTCTGTTTTGACGCCGGTCTGGTTTTCGACGCTCACGCCTGACGCGCCCGGCGCTTTGATCAAGACGTTGGTATCGCCCAGCGGCTGACTGAATGTGATGCCGTCTGAATGCCCTACCACGCCGCCGGAGAGCTGCCAGTTGAGGTCGTGCTGATCCCGCGTGTAGTTGTAGCCCACACCCAGCGTACCGTACGTTGCCTGCCAGTTGGCGCTGGCGCTGCCGCTGGCACCGTTATTGCTGGTGTGACCCTGCGTGACGCTGTAGTTCAGGTTACGATCCTGGAGCAGCGTTCCGCTGATCCCGGTCTGCCAGCTGGTATCACCGTCGCTGTTGCGGCTGGCTGAGGCCGTGGCATAGGCCCGGTCGATCGCGTTATCGCGACGGTAGCCGTGACGGGTGAACAGGCTGAACGGGACGGAGACGTTAAACGAGGCGATCCGGTCAGTTCCTTCAATGCCGACGGCCTTGTTCCATGACCAGGATAAGGCGTAGCTGATCCCGTTCACCCCGCCGGCGTAGCCGAGCTGATACCAGACGTTGGACTCGCTGGTGCCCCAGTAACTTTGCTGGCTGCCCGACACGTACACCGAGCCGTAATCGCCAAGAGACTGGGAGATATTGAGCTGGAAACGTCCTTTTTTATTCAGCGTCAGGTTGTGATAGCTCTGCACGTCCGGCACGCCGTCATCGTCCTGATCGTCGCCATACTGGTAGCCTTCCATTGTGCGCCAGGCCACATCGTCGAGGGTGTAGAAGCCTTTGGTCGAGTAGCGATAGCCCAGCAGCTGGAAGTTGGTGCCGAATCCGTTAAGAGATTTTGCGTACAGGAACCGCAGGGACTGCCCTTCATGGCGGCTGTCATCGGCAAGCTGGCTGCGGGCATGGGTGAGGTCAAGTGACACCGCCCCCCAGTCACCGAGGTTTTTTCCCGCGCCAATGGCGATGGCGGTATAGCGCGAGGCCAGCTGCGTTCCGCCGTACAGCGTGTAGCCGTCGGCAAGACCCGCAATCATCGTACCCTGAGTAAAGAACGGCGTGTCCTGCTCGCTGTTGCCGCTGCGATAGTCCCCTGCCACCAGATCGTATTTCCAGCGTCCTTCACGCTGAAGCAACGGAACGGTGGAATACGGGACGGTGTAGCGCTGCTGGCTGCCGTCCTTCTCTTCCACCGTCACCTCCAGGTCACCGCTTGAGGAGGTCGGGTTAAGGTCAGTTATCGCAAAAGCCCCCGGCTGCACATAGCTCTGGTAAATCACGTATCCGTTCTGGCGGATCACCACTTTGGCAGGGGTGCGGGCGATTCCGCGTACGGTAGGCGCGTAGCCTTGCAGGCTGTCCGGATACATGCTGTCGGACGAATAGAGCCGACCACCGCGAAAACCGACGCTGTCGAAGACATCGTTACCGGTGTTGCTGTCGCCGAGCACCAGCTCGCTTTTTAGCGGAATGACCGTACGCTGCGCCCAGGTGCCAATATTTTGCCAGCTGCTGTGCCGCTGGCCGTTGCTTTCGGTATAACGCCACGCGCCGTTATTGCGTAATCGCCAGGCGCCATAGTTCAACCCGCTTTGCAGGTTCAGATAGTAGCTGTCGTCGTCGCTGCCCCGGTTGCCGGTGAAGCTGTAGTTCAGCAGCGCGGCGGGGATGCCTTCATCCCACTGTTCAGGCGGAATATACCCGCGGGCGCTGTTTTGCATTGCCACCTGAGGCAGACTGACGTTAAGGCGCAACGAGGCGAAGTTGAACGCCGTTTCGCTGCCCGGAATAGCCGTGGTGAGCGGAACGCAGGTCTCGCCCTGCACGCTGCTCAGTTCCGGGAAGGCGGCGATATTGACGCCAAAGCGATCGAGCATCGCGCGCGTAATGCACGGCGACAAACCGCCCGCGACCGGCGGCGTGTTGTCGGCTTGCTCAAACCGCACGTCCTGGGTGCCGATAAACTCATCGTTACGCCAGATATCGACGCGATAGACGCCCGGTGCCTGCTGGTGGCCTTTCTCAAAACGCGACAAATCCGCCACGTTCGCCGCGTCATCGGAGAGAAACGCCGGGTTAAAGTAGCTTTCGCCCCAGCCAGCGTGTGGCCAGAGCGTTGCCATCAGTGCCAGCGCAACCGGGCAGTAACGCCATTGAGTGTTCATCGCCCTGTCTCTGCTCACAGGCTGACGCTACGCGCCGGCGTAATGGCACCGTAGTCATTCACACTCTGCCAGGAGAGCGTGCCGCTCGCTGCGGCAGGCAGCACCTGCTGCGCCGAGCTTTTCGGAGCAACCATCAGGTTCTCCAGCGTCTGACCGCCGAGCTTCAGATTGACCAGCGTGACGTAATACGGCGAGGCATTGCTCACCTTAAGATGGTTGCCGACGCGCTCAAAACGCAGCTGTGAGAGCGCCTCTTCCGGCGGCATCGCCAGGTTAGCCGGGCGAACAAACAGCTTGATGCGTGACAGAATGGCCAGTTGCAGGACGTTGTTGCCGTCCTGATGTTTTTTGCTGACGGAGGGAATCGCTTTGACGTTCATGTAAAAGAGTGATTCGCGATCGGCAGGCAGCGCCGGGCCTGCGTAGATAATGCGCAGGGTGTTTTCGCTGGCCGGCTCGCTGACAAACAGCGGCGGCGTGACGGCAAAGGTTTTTTCCTTTTGCCCGTTGGCATTTTCTATCCACGCGTTAATTAAATAGCGCTCTTGTTTATTGCTGTTGGTGATCGCCAGCGACGTTTGTTTTGCATCGGCCGGATAAATAACGCGCGTCGCGCCCAACGCAATTCCGCCGGATGCATTCGCGCTGGCAGAAACCATCATCAAAATAAAAGTTAAAAACAGTCCAGGTTTAATCAGGGTGTTCATCACAACCGTACCTTTAATAATTAGTTCGCAGGCGTCAGGGATAAATCAACGTAAACCAGACATTCGACTGAATAGTGCCTGGTACAAGGTGTTCGGAAATAGCGCGGTAGCGGGCGCTGAAATGAAATACCAGCTCGCGGGTGTTAATGGGTAACCAGCTCACTGCCGTCGCGTTCGGGATGATCTGACGTTGCTGTTCGTCAAAAAGCGCCAGTCCGACACCGCTGCTGACCGCATTTTCCCCCGGCCGCGATGTCGCCAGGAAAACCTGCGGGTCTTCTGCCGGTGTCACTCCCTGGAACTGGATCCCCACGGTGCGGGAGACGTCCACGCTGCAATCCAGCAGACGTACGGTGAAAGGCACATTAACCGTGGAAAAGCTGCCGACGCCGGAAAAGGCGTTTGTGCGGTATTGCCCCATATCCACGCGCATATTCTGGCTGTCCGGGGCCACGGCGCAGCCGCCGTTAACCAGCTCTCCCCTGAGGTGTACTTTGCCGCCGTCTATGACAACGGTATGTGCGTTTACTGCTGAGGCAATCGCAAGGGCACACAGCAGTATCCCAGTCCTTGTCATCCTTCGCTCCCGGTATAGGCGATCAAAAGACCTCTTCCCTGAGGCCAGCCACATCCCTGTACTCAGGCATTACTCGTATTTCATTACGAATGTTGCGTCCGCGTTTGCCTGGCCTGGCGCGGTGGTCGCCGCCGTGGCTTTATAGCGCGCGGTGAAGTTCAGGGTGTTAGTCCCTTCAATCAGGTTCTGCGCCGCAGAGAAGGTTGCACCGTCCGGGGTCAGCGTGGAGGATTTGCTGTCGAGGATCTCAATGCCTACGCCCTTCGCGGAGTTGTCGTTGTTACCGGAGCTTACCGCCAGCAGCGTTTTGTCGGTGGCGTCGATCTGGCCGGTAAACGCGACAGCAGCGGTTTTCGCTACCGCAGGATCGCAGTCGTTCAGTTCGATGGTGAAGGGAATATTGGAGGTGGTGTCACCCACTTTAGTGAATTTCGCGGTACGGTACTGGCCGAGATTAACCGTCTGCTCTGAAGAGTCAGTATTCACTGAACACGCGGCATTCACTAATTCACCTTTAAAATGCACCGTACCACCGTTTACAGATACAGGTGCTACCGGATCTTCTGCGTGAGCGGCACCCGCGACCAGAGCCAGAGTTGCAATAACAGTAGAAGCAATGTTGCTGAGTTTCATGTCTATTCCTTTAAAATGTAAATAACCCTTCCCGCGCATATTCGGGAATAAGAAATACGTTCAATTAAAAAATTGAAGGCTTATTTCGGAGAGGACAAAGTAGCTCAGGAATCTATTTTGTAATATGTCAAAACGCTGCCATTTTGCCAGGTCACATCCTAATCGCCCCTAAGAAATTGACCACGCCCTGAGAAGGGGTTTTGCGGGCCATCGATGAAATCTCGTAAAGGGTGACTGACAGCGGCGCTCGCTTCTGACAAAATACAGGTAATCCCCCCTTTCTAACGTTACAGACGGAATCTTCTCTCTGATGGCAGCAAAGATTATTGACGGTAAAACGATTGCGCAGCAGGTGCGCTCTGAGGTTGCGGAAAAAGTGAAGGCGCGTATAGCCGCCGGAAAACGCGCCCCAGGGCTGGCCGTTGTGCTGGTTGGCAGCAACCCGGCTTCGCAAATTTATGTCGGCAGCAAACGCAAAGCGTGTGAAGAGGTGGGGTTCGTCTCCCGCTCTTACGATCTGCCGGAAACCACCAGCGAAGCAGAACTGCTGGAACTGATTGACACCCTGAATGCCGATAAAGAGATCGACGGCATTCTGGTTCAACTGCCGCTGCCTGCGGGCATCGACAACGTGAAGGTGCTGGAGCGTATCGCGCCGGACAAAGACGTTGACGGTTTCCATCCGTATAACGTGGGCCGCCTGTGCCAGCGCGCGCCGCGCCTGCGTCCGTGCACCCCGCGCGGCATCGTGACGCTGCTGGAGCGTTATAACATCGACACCTATGGCCTGAACGCCGTGGTGATTGGCGCCTCCAACATCGTGGGCCGCCCGATGAGCATGGAGCTGCTGCTGGCGGGCTGCACCACCACCGTCACCCACCGCTTCACCAAAAACCTGCGTCATCACGTCGAAAACGCCGATCTGCTGATCGTTGCGGTCGGCAAGCCGGGCTTTATTCCGGGCGAGTGGATCAAAGAGGGCGCAATCGTCGTGGACGTGGGTATTAACCGTCTGGAAAACGGCAAAGTGGTCGGCGACGTGGTGTATGAAGATGCCGCAGCGCGCGCATCCTATATTACTCCGGTCCCGGGCGGCGTAGGCCCGATGACGGTCGCAACACTGATTCAGAATACCTTGCAGGCGTGCGAGGAGTATCACGACGTAGAGGACGCGTAATCATGGCAACTTTTTCTTTAGGTAAACATCCGCACGTTGAGCTGTGCGATCTGCTGAAGCTGGAAGGCTGGAGCGAAAGCGGTGCGCAGGCGAAAATCGTCATCGCCGACGGGCAGGTAAAAGTAGACGGCACGGTGGAAACCCGCAAGCGCTGCAAAATTGTCGCGGGCCAGACCGTGAGCTTTGCAGGTCAGAGCGTGACCGTGACGGCCTGAGCTGTCTGATGCCCTCACCCTAACCCTCTCCCACAGGGAGAGGGGATAAACATCCCCTCACACCCATCACGGTTAATTATCGATCAACTTCAAATAATCACTATTCCCTCTGGCGAAACGTGAAAATTATGTTGCGCGATTTTCAGACTTTCCCCACGATAAGTAGAACGTTCTACTAAAACGTTCTACTTACAATAACAGCGCGAAAAAGCGCTACTCGGGGGAAATCAGCATGAGTCTGATATCAGGGTTTGTTAAATCGCTGTCTAAGTTATCGATGATTGGTCGCGCCTTAATGCTGCCAATTTCACTGCTTCCCGCTGCGGGCCTGCTGCTGGCCTTCGGCGATAAGTTCCACCTGCCGCTGATGATGAACGCCGGCGGGGTTATCTTTGATAACCTGCCGATGCTGTTCGCCATCGGCTCTGCCGTCGGTCTGGCTTCGGAATCCGGCATTGCGGCACTCTCTGCGGCGGTCTCGGTGTTTGTCACCAACATCACCATCAGCACCGTGCTGAGCATTACGCCGGAAATGGCCTCCCAGGGCGGGAAATACGCCATGGTCGTCGGCATTCCGACGTTGCAGATGGGCGTCTTTGGCGGCCTGATCTGCGGTATTCTCGCGGCCTGGTGCTACAACCGCTTCCACACCATGCAGCTGCCGGAATTCCTCGGCTTCTTCTCCGGGAAGCGTTTTGTGGCGATTGCGACGGCATTTCTGTCGTTCCTGCTCGGCCTGCTGCTGCCGTACGTATGGCAGCATATTCAGTCCGGGATCGACGCCCTGTCCGTGGTGGTGAACGGCGATAACCAGGCGGCCTCGACCTTTATCTTCGGGCTGGTGGAGCGCGCGTTGATCCCGCTCGGTCTGCACCACATCTGGTATCCCTCCTTCTGGTATTCGTTCGGGGATTACACCACCCAGGCGGGTCAGGTGATCCACGGCGACCAGACCATCTGGTTCAAGATGCTCGAAGAAGGGGTGAAATCCTTCAGCAGCGATACCTACCAGAACGCCGGGAAATTCATGCAGGGCGAGTTCCCGCTGATGCTGTTCGCGCTGCCTGCGGCGTGCCTTGCGATGTACCATGAAGCGCATACGAAGAATAAGAAAATCGCGGCCGGTATTCTCTTCTCCGCCGCCCTCACCTGCTTCCTGACGGGCATCACCGAGCCGGTAGAGTTCACCTTTATCTTCGTGGCGCCGATCCTTTACGTCTTCAACGCCATCATGGCGGGCCTGGCGTACATGACCATGTACCTGCTGCATGCGCACATCGCCAAGTCGTTCTCGGCGGGCTTTATCGACTACCTGTCGTTCGGGATCCTGCCGTCGTTTAACGGCTATCAGACCAACTTCCTGAGCGCCATTATCATCGGTATCCCAATGGCCCTGATTTACTATTTCACCTTCCGCTTCGTGATCCGCCGTTTCGACGTGAAAACGCCGGGCCGCACCGAAGTGACCGCCAGCGCGAATGACAAGTCCGATTCCGAACTTGCCACCGAAATCATCGGCCTGCTGGGCGGTGCGCAGAACATTGATTCTGTCGGCTCCTGCATCACGCGTCTGCGTCTGGAAGTGGCGAAGAGCGAAGCGGTGGACCGGGACGGGCTGAACGGGCTGGGCGCGCGCGGCGTGGTGTTTGTTGGCGACAACGGGATACAGGTGATTTTCGGGGCCAGAGCACAGTTTATCGCCCAGACCATGTCCACGATGATTGGCAAATAATAAGATGCCTGAAGGAGGCGTCTCCTGTACGCTGGGGTACGCCTCTTATCTGGCTGATAATCGGTAAATTTCAGGGAGCGGTTTTGAAGAAAGTCAGCATTATTGATGTTGCAAAGCATGCGGGCGTGTCGGTTTCTACCGTGTCGCTGGTGCTGCGCCAGAAAGGGAAAATCTCAGAGGCGACGATCGGGAAGGTCAATGCCGCCATCACAACGCTGGGCTATGTTCATAACGTCGCCGCTGCCAACCTTCGCGCCAACACCTCCAATTTAATCGGCCTGATCCTGCGGGACTTCAGCGACAGCTTTTCCATCAAAGTGATGGCGAGCATCGTTCAGGAGCTGGAGAAACAGGGTTATATGGTTTTTCTCGGTCAGCCGCTGAACGACGACGAACATCTTGAGCGTACCCTGCTCTCATTTAAGCAGCAGGGCGTGGCGGGCGTCATCTATCTGGCGTCGGACACCCGCGCCGCCTCTCTCCCGGAACACATTCGCCAATGCCCGCTGCCGCTTGTGGCGGTTTCGCAGTCGTTGCTGGAAGAGAAATGCAATCTGGTGATGCGCGATAACCGCCAGGCGGCGAACCTGGCCGCGCGTTATCTTATCGAGCGCGGGCACCGCACCATCGCCTACATTGGCGGGCGCGACGGGTGCCGTATTCGCGAGCAGCGCCTGCTCGGTTTTCGCAGCGCGATGACGCAGAACGGCCTGGTCTGGCGTGAGGAATATTCTCCCGCCTGCACCGATGATACGCAGGCGGCGGCCATGGCGACTCGCCAGCTGCTGGAGAAGAACAACACGATTACCGCCCTGCTCTGCCATTCGCCGGACGCGATGATCGGTTCGATCTCCGGCATTCACCAGGTGGGGCGCACGGTGGGCAAAGACGTGTTTTTAACCCAGCAGGTGGCGCTGATTGGTTTTGAAGATATGCTCCACGTTAATCTCACGTCGCCATCACTGACTTACGTTTCGTCTGCCAGTGAAGAGACCGGCCGCCAGGCGGCAGGGCTGATGATCCGCAGGCTGAAGGAGCCGGATCTGCAAACGCAGCGTATTACCCTCTCCGGCCAGCTTATCGCGCGGGAATCGGCGTAAATTCAGAATTTAGCATGGGTCTTATAGCGCGAGATGACTGCTATATTTCCATGATTTGCCATGGATAAATGTCATGCCTACCGTTATCACCCACGCTGCCGTACCTCTGTGTCTGGGCTTAGGGCTCGGAACCAAAGTCATCCCACCCCGCCTGCTGTTTGCCGGGATCGTCCTCGCCATGCTGCCTGACGCTGACGTACTGGCGTTTAAATTCGGTGTCGCCTACGGGAATATTTTCGGCCACCGCGGTTTCACTCATTCGCTGCTGTTTGCCTTGGTAGTGCCCATACTTTGCGTGCTGGCTGGGCGTCGATGGTTCCGGGCCAGCCTGTCGCGCTGCTGGCTGTTTTTAACCGTGTCGCTGCTGTCGCACAGCCTGCTGGATTCGATTACCACCGGCGGGAAAGGCGTCGGCTGGCTGTGGCCCTGGTCAGATGAGCGCTTCTTTGCGCCGTGGCAGGTGATTAAGGTCGCGCCGTTTGCACTGTCGCGCTATACCACGCCGTACGGGCATCAGGTGATTATCTCGGAACTGCTGTGGGTGTGGCTGCCGGGAATCGTGCTGATGGGAGTATTATGGTGGAAGAAGAGAAGGTAAAAAAAAACCGGGTGGCGGCTGCGCCTTACCCGGCCTACCTTCACCTGTAGGCCCGGTAAGCGTAAGCGCCACCGGGCATTACGGACTTACTTACGACGCCAGGTGGTGCCCTTGGGGCCATCTTCCAGAATAATACCCATCTCGGTCAGACGGTTACGCGCCGCATCCGCCGCCGCCCAGTCTTTCGCCTGACGCGCTTCCAGACGCGCTTTAATCAGTGCTTCAATTTCCGCTACTTCATCGTCGTCCGCCTGCGCGCCGCTTTGCAGGAACACGTCCGGGTCCTGCTCCAGCAGGCCGAGCACGGAAGAGAGCTTACGCAGATGAGACGCCAGCGCATTCGCCGCCGCCATATCTTCTGACTTCAGGCGATTCACCTCACGCGCCATGTCGAACAGCACGGAGTAGGCTTCCGGGGTGTTGAAGTCGTCGTTCATGACCTCAACGAAGCGGGCTTCGAACGCCTCGCCGCCAGCGGCCGGAACAGACCTGTCGGTGCCGCGCAGTGCGGTATACAGACGCTCCAGCGCAGCGCGCGCCTGCTTCAGGTTCTCTTCGCTGTAGTTCAGCTGGCTGCGATAGTGGCCGGACATCAGGAAGTAGCGCACGGTTTCCGCGTCGTAATACTTCAGCACGTCGCGCACGGTGAAGAAGTTACCCAGCGATTTCGACATCTTCTCGCGGTCAACCATCACCATCCCGGAGTGCATCCAGTAGTTCACGTACTCGCCGCCGTGAGCACAGGTGGACTGCGCGATTTCGTTTTCGTGGTGCGGGAACATCAGATCCGAACCGCCGCCGTGGATGTCGAAATGGTTGCCCAGCTGTTTGCAGTTCATCGCGGAACATTCAATGTGCCAGCCCGGGCGCCCTTCGCCCCACGGGGATGGCCAGCTCGGTTCGCCCGCTTTGGACATCTTCCACAGCACGAAGTCCATCGGATTACGCTTCACGTCAACCACGTCCACGCGTGCACCGGCCTGGAGCTGGTCCAGATCCTGGCGGGAAAGCGCACCGTAGGTTGGGTCCGTCGGCACCGAGAACATCACGTCGCCGTTGTCCGCCACATAGGCGTGACCGCGCTCGATCAGCTTTTGGGTGATCTCAATGATTTCATGAATATGGTGGGTCGCACGCGGCTCGCTATCCGGGCGCAGAATATTCAAGGCATCAAAATCCTTGTGCATTTCGGCGATCATGCGATCCACCAGCGCGACAAAGCTTTCGCCATTTTCATTAGCACGTTTAATGATTTTGTCGTCGATGTCGGTGATGTTGCGCACATACTTCAGGTTATAGCCCAGGAAGCGCAGGTAGCGGGACACCACGTCGAACGCGACAAAGGTACGGCCATGGCCGATATGACAGAGATCGTAAACCGTAATACCACACACGTACATGCCGACTTCCCCGGCATGGATAGGTTTAAATTCCTCTTTTTGGCGCGTCATTGTATTAAAGATTTTTAACATCGAAGATTCCATGTAAACACGTGTGTGGATTGTTTGTTCCTTATAATACCCATAATTCGGAGCACGGTCAGCACACAATGCAAGGTGATCGTGTCCTGTGGTTATGCTATAACAAGCCCCTATATGTGACCCGAGCACGGGTCGACGCACCACAATAACGGAACAGGATGCAAAAATGGTTACTTTCCACACTAATCATGGCGATATCGTAATCAAAACCTTTGATGACAAAGCGCCTGAAACAGTTAAAAACTTCCTGGACTACTGCCGCGAAGGTTTCTACAACAACACTATTTTCCACCGTGTGATCAACGGCTTTATGATCCAGGGCGGCGGTTTCGAGCCTGGCATGCGCCAGAAAGAGACGAAAGAAGCGATCAAAAACGAAGCGAACAACGGCCTGAAAAACACCCGCGGTACGCTGGCAATGGCCCGTACTCAGGCCCCGCACTCTGCTACCGCACAGTTCTTCATTAACGTGGCGGACAACGACTTCCTGAACTTCTCTGGCGAAAGCCTGCAAGGCTGGGGCTACTGCGTATTCGCAGAAGTGGTTGAAGGCATGGACGTGGTCGACAAGATCAAAGCCGTTTCTACTGGCCGCAGCGGTATGCACCAGGACGTTCCTAAAGAAGACGTTGTGATCACAAGCGTGACCGTCAGCGAGTAATTCGTGGCGACACTCTTTATTGCGGATCTGCATCTGCAAACAGAAGAACCGGCGATAACCGCCGGTTTTCTGCGTTTTTTACGCGGTGAAGCGAAAAGCGCCGATGCGCTGTACATTCTGGGTGACCTGTTTGAGGCCTGGATAGGCGACGACGATCCGAACCCGCTGCACCGTGAGATGGCTGCTGCCATTAAAGCGCTGGTGGATTCCGGCGTCCCCTGCTATTTCATTCACGGCAACCGTGATTTCCTGATCGGCCAGCGCTACGCCCGCGAGAGCGGCATGACGCTGCTGCCGGAAGAGCAGGTGCTTGACCTCTATGGCCGCAATATTCTGATCATGCACGGCGACACGCTCTGCACTGACGATACCGGCTACCTGGCGTTTCGCGCCAAAGTTCATACCCCGTGGATCCAGAAAGTGTTCCTCGCCCTGCCGCTGTTTATTCGCAACCGCATCGCCGCCAGAATGCGCGCGGGCAGCAAGGCCGCCAACAGCAGCAAATCGATGACCATCATGGACGTCAACCCGCAGGCGGTAGTGAAGGTGATGGAGAAGCATCGCGTTCAGTGGCTGATCCACGGCCATACCCATCGTCCCGATGTGCATTCCCTTATCGCCAACGGCGAGCCCGCCCATCGCGTGGTTTTAGGCGCCTGGCACAGCGAAGGATCGATGGTCAAAGTCACGCCGGAAGGTGTGGAACTGATCGCCTTCCCGTTCTAACCCTCCTCGTTTTTTCGCCCATTTCACGACCACGCAACCGTTTTCCTTGCCGGTATTACATGCTATTCTCTGTGCCCTCGAAAGCAGTGTGTTCCGCACCACAGGAGTTTTAAGACGCATGTCTTCCCGCAATAATCCGGCGCGTGTCGCCATCGTGATGGGGTCCAAAAGCGACTGGGCTACCATGCAGTTCGCCGCCGAAATCTTTGAAATCCTGAATGTTCCGCACCACGTCGAAGTGGTTTCCGCGCACCGTACGCCGGATAAACTGTTCAGCTTCGCCGAAAGCGCCGAAGAGAACGGTTACGAGGTGATCATTGCCGGTGCGGGCGGCGCAGCACATCTGCCGGGCATGATTGCCGCCAAAACCCTGGTGCCGGTACTGGGCGTGCCGGTACAGAGCGCCGCGTTAAGCGGGGTTGATAGCCTGTACTCTATCGTCCAGATGCCGCGCGGTATCCCTGTCGGTACGCTGGCGATTGGTAAGGCGGGTGCCGCAAATGCCGCCCTGCTGGCCGCGCAGATCCTCGCGACGCATGATAAAGACTTACATCAACGCCTGGCGGAGTGGCGTAAAGCCCAGACCGACGAGGTGCTGGATAACCCGGATCCGCGGGGTGCAGCATGAAGCAGGTTTGCGTTCTTGGTAATGGTCAGCTTGGCCGGATGCTGCGTCAGGCCGGTGAGCCGCTGGGTATTGCCGTCTGGCCCGTCGGGCTGGACGCCGAGCCGGAAGCCGTGCCGTTCCATCAGAGCGTGATCACCGCCGAAATTGAACGCTGGCCGGAAACCGCCCTGACCCGCGAGCTGGCGCGCCATAACGCCTTTGTGAACCGCGACGTCTTCCCGATCATCGCCGACCGTTTGACGCAAAAGCAGCTGTTCGACAAGCTCGGCCTTGCGACCGCGCCGTGGCAGCTGTTGTCCGACAAAAGCGAGTGGAATGACGTCTTCGCCATGCTGGGCGATCTGGCGATCGTGAAGCGTCGTGTCGGCGGCTACGACGGTCGCGGGCAGTGGCGCCTGCGCGCGAACGACACCGCCGAGCTGCCGGACGACTGCTACGGCGAGTGCATCGTTGAGCAGGGCATAAACTTCAGCGGTGAAGTGTCGCTGGTGGGCGCGCGCGGGCATGACGGGCACACCGTTTTTTACCCGCTAACGCATAACCTGCATCAGGACGGGATTCTGCGCACCAGCGTCGCCTTCCCGCAGGCCAATGCTGACCAGCAGGCGCAGGCGGAAGAGATGCTCTCTGCCATCATGCATGAGCTGGGCTATGTGGGTGTAATGGCGATGGAGTGTTTCGTCACGCCATCGGGTCTGCTGATCAACGAACTTGCGCCGCGCGTGCACAACAGCGGCCACTGGACGCAAAACGGTGCCTCCATCAGCCAGTTCGAGCTGCACCTGCGCGCCATCACTGACCTGCCGCTGCCGCAGCCGGTGGTGACCAGCCCGTCGGTGATGATCAACCTGATCGGCACCGATCTGAACTACGACTGGCTGAAGCTGCCGCTGGTGCACCTGCACTGGTACGACAAAGCGGTGCGCCCGGGTCGTAAGGTCGGCCACCTGAACCTGAACGATACCGACACGGACCGCCTGAGCGCCACGCTGGAAGCGATTGTTCCCCTGCTGCCGCCAGAATACGCGAGCGGGATTGTCTGGGCGCAGTCAAAACTGAAGTAAGTAACCCCCGCCGGGGAGTTGACCTTCCCCTTCCCCGGCGTACAATTCCCGCCCATTGCTGCTTAGCTTTCTTCTGGAACCACCATGAACGATGGAACGGACTATCGCGCGATCCTCGCGTCCGATACCCCTTTAATCGACGTTCGCGCGCCGATCGAATTTGTCCAGGGTGCGATGCCCGCCGCACTCAACCTGCCCTTAATGAACGACGACGAGCGTGCCGCCGTCGGCACCTGCTATAAACGCCAGGGTCCGGACGCCGCACTGACGCTCGGCCATAGCCTGGTCAACGGCGAGACGCGAGAGGCGCGCATCAACGCCTGGCGCGAAGCCAGCCTGGCCCATCCTGAGGGCTACCTTTGCTGCGCGCGCGGTGGCCAGCGCTCACATATCTCCCAGGCCTGGCTTAAAGAGGCGGGAATCGATTATCCGCTGATCCGCGGCGGCTATAAGGCCCTGCGCCAGACGGCAATTCAGGTGACGATTGAGCAGTCACAAAAACCGATGGTGCTTATCGGTGGCTGTACCGGAAACGGCAAAACGCTGCTGGTGAAGCAGCATGCGCAGGGCATCGATCTGGAAGGGCTGGCGCACCATCGCGGCTCGTCATTTGGCCGCACGCTCACCCCGCAACTTTCTCAGGCGAGCTTCGAGAATCACCTTGCCGTCGAGCTGCTAAAAAAAGATGCCGCGCGCTGGGTGCTGGAGGATGAGGGCCGGATGATTGGCTCTAACCACCTGCCGGAGTGCCTGCGCGACCGCATGGCGGAAGCGCCTGTCGTTGTGGTCGAAGATCCGTTTGAGATCCGTCTTGAGCGCCTGCGCGAAGAGTATTTCGACCACATGTGGGCCGACTTTTTTGCCGCCTACGGTGAAGAAGCGGGCTGGAAAGCCTACAGCGAATACCTGCATCACGGCCTGTTCGCCATCCGCCGTCGTCTGGGGCTGCAACGATTCGCGGAATTTACCGCGCTATTAGATTCCGCGCTGCTGGAACAACAGCGCTCTGGAAGCACTGACGCGCACTTCAGCTGGCTTGTGCCGCTGCTGAAGGACTATTACGACCCGATGTACGGCTATCAGCTGGAGAAAAAGGCGGAGAAAATTGTATATCGCGGGACGTTTGAAGACATTGCCGAATGGCTTGATCGCTGAAAAAAGCCGGGTGGCGGCTACGCCTTACCCGGCCTACGCGTGCTTTTGTAGCCCCGGTAAGCGCAGCGCCACCGGGGAACAAACCACTTAGAAGTCGTAACGCAGACGCACCAGGTTCATGTCGCCCAGGTTGTCGGTGCTGGAGGTGAACACGTGTTCGTAATCCACGCGGAAACCGTAGTCCAGCTGGACGCTGATACCTACGCCGTTGTCGATGCGCTGGTAGTTACGGCCGTTCACGTACTCAATGCGGTCGCCCATGAAGTAAGGCTGAATGGATTTCACCGCATACTGACCGACCGGGAATTTGTATCCCGCAAAGTATTCAATACCCCATGCATCACCGGCGAAGTAGTCGTTAACGGACACTTTTTTGGTGGTCATGAAGTTCTGATACCAGCCGCCGCCTGCGGAGAAGGTCCAGTTATCCGGCGTCCAGCTCAGTGCGGTGCCGAGAATGTTCTGGTCGTAGGATTTGCTGTCGCCGTTGTCCGGATTACGCATGTCCGCGCGGGTGTAGTTCCACGCTGCGCCCCAGGTCAGATCGGTGGTCAGGTGGTAATCGATACCCAGTGAACCGCCGCCTTTGCGCTTGTAGCGCAGGCCGTTGCCCGGCAGGTATTCGCTGTCTTCAAACAGATAGGATGCGTAGATGTCAGCATCGCCCACGGTTTTCTTGTACTTCAGCATCTGGCGTGAACGGTAAGAGCCGTCGTAGTCGCCGTTGATCCCGTTACCCGACGCCTGACCAATCATGTCGTAGTCCCAGATATCGGTTTTCGCGCCCACCACGTCATAGTACACGCTGTTCTGCTGGCCGAAGGTCAGCGTACCCCAGGTGTCGCTCTTCAGACCGGTGTAGAGCATACGGCGTGAGGTGTCGTGCGCGCCGTCGGCGTAGTGGTTATCCCAGTTAAACTGCGCCGGAATGTTCACACCCAGCTCGTAGTAGGTGATCCAGCTGATGTCATCGAACAGGTAGTAGTCTGCCGCGAAACGGAAACGGGTACCGCCGTCAAAACCGTTACGCTTGTAGCCGTTTTTGCCGTCATCACCGGTCATGTTCTGGAACTGAGGACGGATGCTGCCGCCAACGGTGAAGTTCAGACGGCTCAGCGGGTTACCCGCCTGCGGATCCTGTTTCAGAAGGGTGATTTCTGCCTGAGATGCGAAAGAAGCCAATGCCACTGCTGCGCCGATCGTTGTCGCCAGCGCTGTTTTTCTTATAGTCATTCTTTTTCCTTGATAGACACGCTGCTAAATATTTAGCTGGTGAATATTAACCGGAAAAATTCGGGCTGTGTGGGCGGGTTTTTAATGTTTTGTGCTACTAAATGCATGGGCATTAACGATTTGTGCTATTAAGTGATGACACACCAGCAGAAATGCCGGTGCGTCATCATCACGCAAGTAAACTAGCTGACAAACTGGCGGAACAGCGCTTTACCTTTCAACAGCCGCGTCCCGAGCCAGCCACCGCACAGGGACAGCAGCACCGCGCCGCAGACGGGCAGCGTGAGCCACAGCCGCCAGTCAGGCTCCCATGGAAAATCAAAGACTTTCGTCTGAAGCACCGCCAGTGCGGTTTCCGCCCCGATGGCCGCCACCAGGCCCGCCACCAGCCCGAGCAGGGCAAATTCGCTCCACAGCGTGGCGCGCAGCAGCCGTTTACTGGCCCCCAGCGTGCGGTAGACCACCAGCTCCTGATGACGCTGACGCATGCCGACCTGCACCTGCGCCAGCAGCAGCAATAGGCCGCAGACGGTCACCAGCACCACCATCACCTCCAGGGCGCGGCTCACCTGTTCCAGCACCTGCCCGACCTGTTTGAGGATCGCGCCGATATCCAGCAGGCTCACCGTCGGAAATTCCCGGTTCAGTTGCGTCAGCATGCCGTTGCCGTTTTCCCAGCGGAAGCTGGTCAGCCAGCTCTGGGGCTGTCCGTCCAGCGCGCCCGGCGGGAAGATGAAGAAGAAATTTGGCCGCAGGCTTTCCCAGTCCACTTTGCGCAGGCTGGTGACTTTGGCGGTGAAATCCTGGGTATCACCGGTAAAAGTCACGCTATCGCCGAGCTTCACGTTCAGGCGTGTCGCCAGCCCCTCCTCCATCGACACTTCCCCCGCTTTCGGCGGCCAGGTGCCGGCAACGATCGGGTTATGGTCCGGACGTTTCGCCTGCCAGGTCAGGTTGAGCTCGCGGTTGAGCGATTCATCCTTATTTCCCTCCGTGGACTGGCCGTTGATCTGCGTCAGGCGGGCGCGCACGATCGGATAGAACGATTCCGGAATAATGTGATGCTCAGACAGGAACCCCTTCAGCGGCGTCACCTGTTCGGGAGCAATGTTGATCAGGAAATAGTTCGGGCTTTCCGGCGGAAGCTGCTGCTGCCAGCGATCCAGCAGATCCCCGCGCAGCACCAGCAGAAGCGCCAGCAGCATAAACGACAGCGAAAATGCCGAGAGCTGGCTGAGCGTGGACCACGGCTGATGCAGCAGTCGGTTAACCGCCAGCCGCACCGGCAGCGATCTCACCGTCAGCTTTTTGAGAAGATTGAGCAATAGCCAGCCCACCACGCCGCACAGCAGCGCCAGCACCACCGCGCCCGCCAGCACCGCCCACAGCAGCGTACTGCCGCCCATCAGCCAGGCCAACAGCCCGACTGCCACCGCAATAATCACCGGCAGATAGAACTTCAGCGGCCAGACGCTGGCCACCACATCCCGGCGCAGCACGCGCAGCGGCTGGGTGGCGAGCAGCAGCCGGTAGGGGCGTAACCCCACCAGCAGGGAGATCGTCGTCATCGCGCCGATGGCCCACAGCCACGGCCAGAGGCTGGCAGGCGGCAGCGCAGCGGGCAGTACCGGTTTGAGCAGCACCATCAGCAGCTTTTCAAACAGCAGCCCTATCGCCCCGCCGGTCAGAGCCGACAGCGCCAGCACCATCAGCCACTGGCCGACAATCAGCTTGCGCAGCTGTGCCCGGCCCGCGCCGAGGGTTTTGAGGATCGCCACCAGATCGTAACGGCTGCGGCAGTAGTGCCCCATCGCCACGGCAACCGCCGCAATGGCAAGCAGCAGGGTTAACAGCGCCGACAGCAACAGGAACTGCTGAGAACGCTCAAGAGATTTGCCGAGCGCCCCGTCATCCTGCTCCAGCCCGTACCAGCGGTGTTCCGGCTTGAGCTGAGGCAGGAGCCATTTTTCATACGCCTCCAGTTGAGCAGGCGTCCCGCCAAACTTATAGCGCCATGTGACGCGGCTACCCGGCTGGACGGCGTTGGTTTTCGCCACATCCGCGGTGTTCATCAGCAGGCGCGGCGCGAGCTGGAACGGATTAAATCCGGAGTCGGGCTCCTGCACCACTTCCCCGGCAATTTTGAGGGTCGCGTCGCCGACGTCGATGCTGTCGCCGGGTTTCAGGTTCAGCAGCGCCATCAGACGCGATGCCAGCAGTACCGTACCGGCCGTCGGTTTTAGCCCCGGCGGACTGGTTTGTAAATCACCATACATCGGGTAGATGTCATCCACGGCTTTTACGCTGGCAAGCTGTGGCGTGTCGCCCGCAAAGGTCATGGTCTGGAAGGTGATTTGCTCTCCCACCTTCAGCCCCTCTTTGCGCGCTTCCTCAATCCAGCCCGGCGGCACGGGGCGAGAACTTTGCAGAGCCCGGTCCCCCGCCATAAATTCCCGACTCTGCTGGCTAAGCCCTTTCTCCATACGATCGCTGACGCTGCCGAGCGCCAGCACGCAGGCCACCGCCAGGCTCAACGCCAGCCAGACAATCAGCAGCGAGGGCGAGCGCCATTCGCGCCAGAACCAGCGGGCAATCATGCTTCCTCCTGAAGAACGCCGTTCACCAGCCGCAGGCGGCGGTCGCAGCGGGCGGCCAACTGCGGGTCGTGGGTAACCAGAATCAGCGTGGTGCCATGCTCGCGGTTGAGGGAAAACAGCAGATCGGCAATTTTGTCCCCGGTTTTACGGTCGAGATTGCCCGTGGGCTCATCGGCAAACAGCACTTCCGGGCGCCCGTTAAACGCCCGGGCCAGCGCCACGCGCTGCTGCTCACCGCCGGAAAGCTGTGCCGGAAGGTGGTCGAGACGTTTTCCCAGCCCCAACTGTTCCAGCAACGCTTTGGCGTGATCGCGGCTTTCGCGGGTATTTTCACCGCGCAGCAGGCCGGGCAGCTCAACGTTTTCCAGCGCGTTGAGGGTTGGGATCAGCATGAATGACTGAAAGACAAACCCGATATGCCGGGCACGCAGCGCGGCGCGCGCCTCTTCATCAAGCGCGTGGAGGGGCTGGCCGACCAGGTTCACTTCCCCGCTGCTGCCATCGTCCAGCCCGGCGAGAATGGCCAGCAGCGTGGACTTACCTGAACCGGATTCGCCAATCAGGGCGATGGTTTCGGCACGTTTGACAACGAGTTCAACTCCGGTGAGGATGGAAAGCTCGTGTTCTCCCTGACCGACGGACTTCTTAAGACGATGAACTTCAACAATGTTTTCCGCTGGCATTTGCCCTTCCTGTTTTTGATGCTGATGACCTTCCGCGCGGCGGCTGCGGACACGTTATTGATTCTGGGCGACAGCCTGAGCGCGGGCTATCGTATGGCCGCCAGTGCGGCCTGGCCCGCCCTGCTCAATGATAAATGGCAGTCCCGGGCGTCTGTCGTTAACGGCAGCATCAGCGGCGATACGTCGCAGCAAGGCTTATCGCGCCTGCCTGCCCTGCTTAAGCAGCATCAACCGCGTTGGGTGCTGGTCGAACTGGGCGGTAATGATGGTTTGCGCGGCTTCCAGCCACAGCAAACGGAGCAAACGCTGCGGACTATTTTGCAGACCATTAAGGCCGCTAACGCCCAGCCGCTGCTGATGCAAATTCGCCTGCCCGCTAACTACGGCCGTCGGTATAATGAGGCGTTTAGCGCGATCTATCCTAAGCTTGCCAAAGAGTTTGATATTCCGCTGCTGCCATTTTTCATGGAAGAGGTCTATCTGAAACCCCAGTGGATGCAGGATGATGGCATTCACCCCAATCGCGATGCCCAGCCGTTCATTGCCGACTGGATGGCAACCCGGCTGGCTCCTTTAGTAAAACATGACTCGTCAAACAGCTGAGAACCTGACAGGTAAAGTTATGCAAAAATCGGTCTTAATAACAGGATGTTCCAGCGGAATTGGCCGTGAAAGCGCCCTTGAACTGAAACGTCAGGGGTTTTGGGTGCTGGCAGCCTGCCGCAAACCCGAGGATGTCGAACGCATGCGAGGGCTGGGATTTACCGGCATTCTGCTGGATCTCGATTCGCCAGAGAGCGTGGAGCAGGCCGCCGATGAGGTTATCGCCCTGACCAGCAACCGTCTTTACGGTCTGTTTAACAATGCGGGCTACGGCGTGTACGGCCCGCTACAGACCCTCTCGCGGGAACAGCTGGAGCAGCAGTTCTCCGCAAACTTTTTTGGGGCGCATCAGCTCACCATGCGCCTTCTCCCCGCCATGCTGCCGCACGGCGAAGGGCGGATTGTCATGACCTCCTCGGTGATGGGCCTGATCTCCACGCCGGGACGCGGGGCTTACGCTGCCAGTAAATATGCGCTTGAAGCCTGGTCCGATGCGTTGCGCATGGAGCTGCGCCACAGCGGCATTAAGGTCAGCCTGATTGAACCGGGCCCCATCCGCACCCGCTTTACGGAAAACGTTAACCAGACGCAGGCGGACCAACCGGTCGAAAATCCCGGTATCGCGGCGCGTTTTACGCTTGGGCCAGAAGCCGTGGTTGCCAAAGTGCGCCACGCATTTGAGAGCGATACCCCTAAAATGCGCTATCCGGTGACGCTGGTGACCCATGCCGTCGGCTGGTTGAAACGCCTGCTGCCGGGGCGGATGATGGACAAAATTTTGCAGGGTTGAGTTGAAGCGACGACGCTTACCCCCATGTAAAGAGTAAACCGATAAAAGAGAATGCCGCATGTCCGTACAGAATATCGTCAACATAACTGAAGCTAACCTGCAACAGACACTCGAACAGTCAATGACTACACCGGTGCTGTTCTACTTCTGGTCTGAACGCAGCCAACACTGCCTGCAGCTGACGCCGGTCCTGGAAAGCCTTGCCGCGCAGTACAACGGTCAATTCATTCTGGCGAAGCTGGATTGTGACGCCGAACCGATGGTGGCTTCCCAGTTTGGCCTGCGTGCGATCCCAACCGTCTACCTGTTCCAGAACGGTCAGCCGGTGGATGGCTTCCAGGGGCCGCAGCCGGAAGAGGCGATCCGCGCCCTGCTGGATAAAGTCCTGCCGCGCGAAGAAGAGCTGAAAGCGCAGGAAGCCATGGCGCTGATGCAGGAAGGCAAGTACGACGAGGCGCTGCCGCTGTTAAAAGACGCGTGGCAGCTGTCGAACCAGAACAGCCAGATTGGTCTGCTGCTGGCAGAGACCCAGATTGCGCTGCACCGCCCCGAAGACGCGGAAGCCGTGCTGAAAACGGTGCCGATGCAGGATCAGGACACCCGCTATCAGGGCCTGGTGGCGCAGATTGACCTGCTGAAACAGGCGGCGGATACCCCTGAAATTCAGCAACTTCAGCAGCAGGTTGCGGACAACCCGGCGGATGCCGCGCTGGCAAGCCAGCTGGCGCTTCAGCTTCATCAGGTGGGGCGTAATGAAGAGGCGCTGGAGCTGCTGTTTAGCCACCTTCAGAAGGACCTGGGCGCCGCAGACGGTCAGGCGCGAAAGATGTTCCAGGAGATCCTGGCCGCGCTCGGCACCGGTGACGCGCTGGCGTCTAAGTATCGTCGTCAGCTGTACGCATTGCTTTACTAACAAAAATGCCCGGTGGCGCTAACGCTTGCCGGGCCTACAAAAGCCGATATTACCCCGTCTTTTTCAACTGCGTCACCACCAGCTGGTGGCGCGCGTTGTAAAACTTCCGATAGGTCAGATAGCAGGCAATAATCGTCGACAGGCTCGCCGTAGAGAGCAGCATAAACGTCACCATAATCTGGTATTTAATCGCTTTTACCGGATCGATACCGGCAAAAATCAGCCCCGACATCATGCCCGGCAGGCTCACCAGACCCACGGTTTTGGCGGAATCCACCGTTGGGATCAGCGAAGAACGAATGCTGTCGCGGATCAACCGCGCCGAGGCCACCTTCGGTGTCGCGCCCAGGCTTAGCTTCTCCTGAAGCTGTTGCTGTTCACTGCTGAAGCGTTGCCCCAGATTGTTGTAGCATAACCCGACCGCCACCATCGCATTGCCCGCAATCATCCCGGAAATGGGGATCACCTGCATCGGCGTAAATTCTATCGAGCCGGAGAGCACCAGTACCGCCAGCGTTAACGCGGTCCCGGTGGTGATGGCAATAAACGACGAGAGGAACGCTTTATCGATGTATTTACTGCGTTTCTGCGCGTTCCATGCCGCGTTAAAGCAGATAAACAGCACCATCAACAGGGTCAGCACGGCATGATTGACGTTGAAGATGTATTTCAGCACATAGCCGACGATGATGAGCTGAATGACCGCGCGAACGATACTCCACAGAATATCTTTTTCCAGCCCCAGCTTCTCCCGGTAGCTGACCACAATCGCCACCAGCACCAGGACCATCGACAGCGCCAGCGATTCGTTGGTTATGTTATGTTCACCCACGGTGAGCCTCCTCCATTTTCCCGCCCTGCGGCCTGAGCGTGATGACATCATCCGCATGGCTAATTTCGTTTGAATCGTGCGTCACCCACAGCACGGCAATATCCTGTTCACGGACGTAGCGATGAATAATCTCATTGACGTTGCGCTTGTTAGCGTCATCCAGCGCGCTGGTGATTTCATCCAGCAAAAGCACCTTCGGCAGGAATTGCAGGTTACGGATCAGCGAGACGCGCTGCTTTTCCCCGCCTGACAGTTCGGCAGTCGATTTGGTCAGCGTCTCCGGCGGAAGCCCAAAACGGGTCAGATCGTCCGCAAACTTTTTCGGATCGGGCGTTTGGTTGCGGATGTGCCAGGGGAAAACCAGATTGTCGTACACCGTGTCGCCAAACAGGGATGGCGTTTGCACGCAGTATGACACCTGCTGGCGATAGCTTTCCGGTGTAAGCGTGGCGATATCTTTCCCTTCAAACAGGATGGTTCCCTCCGTTGGACTCAGTAGCGAAGCCACGATTTTCAGGAGGGTGCTTTTGCCGCAGCCGGAGGGGCCGGTTATGAGTTTAAATTCGCCCGGAGAGAGACAAAAATCGACGTGCTGAAGGATGGTGTTATCAACCACACGAAAGCCAACATCCCTGATATCCAGAAGATTTTTTTTATTATTCATTCCGATTCCGTTAACCGCTGTGATAAGAACAGCCCTTAGCATAATCCTTTCCGCTACGCTGCGCGAATAGCCTTAACCTATCGCAAGTGTTAAACTTTTTGTTCGGTAATTGTCACCTCTATAACTACAGGAAGTCAGCAACATGACACATATCTTTTATGAGTTCTCTTCCCTGAAGCCTGGTGTTCCAGATGTGGAAACATTAATGGAAGTCATCAATTCTTCTGAACTCACGCGTTTTGTCATGGGTGCAGAGGTGGTCGATTTTGTTAAGAAGGCGCTCATCGTTAACACCACGATCGGAAGCTTTAAAAACTGCTATTTTGCTTTCGATGATGGGGCTTACTTTCTCGAGTTTGACGGCAAGGGTAAATCCAGACGCTTTACTGAGGTGCCGGACTGGTTCGTTTCCCCCGCGGAATTTGCCCGCTCGCAATGGCTGATAAACCATGACCTGGCCGATGTGAAGGCGACAGCGTTTATTGACGTGCTAATGTCCTACCCGCTTAAAGAGCGCCGGGCGCACTGCAATCTGCTGTTTGGTCTGGATCTGCATAAGGTCAATGTGGTTCCGGCGCCTACAGCCCCTGCCGGAAAAATGGGCAATAAAAACGGAAAAACCACCAAGCCTCGCGTCACGGATCTCGGCTCTTTTGAGCTTTTTACCGCGTTCTTTGCACGCATGAAAACCGCCGTCAATGCAAATGAGTTCCCCACCTTACAGGTGCTGACAGGCCAGAAGGATCTTGCAAAAGCGCCGCACAGCTTAAAGCAAGGGATCAGAACCTGGTTTAAGGGGATTACCGGCGATCTGCCGCCGAACAACAAACGTGTCGGAGCGGGCAATGCAGTACTGTTCTGCGCGCCCATTCGCGAGCAGATCCAGCAGATAGAGGCCATCGGCCTGGAAAAATACTATCAGGGCTTATCGAAAGCCATCGCTGACGCCGGGGATGGGTTTATCACCGACTTCAGCTATACCTGGTCTGAAGAGTAACGCTATGCGCCCCGCTCTCCTGGCGGGGCGTTTTAATTTTACCAGTCCGGTTCCCACCTCTTTACAGGGGCGAAATCCCGCCCGTTAACCGATATACTTACGTTCAACAAATACGCAATTTTTCTCGTTACGGCATGCAAAACAGGAGGTTTTTATGCTCATCGTTGTTCCTGTCCTTATTTTCGTTGCGCTGGTTATCGTGGGCGCAGGCGTCAAAATTGTTCCGCAGGGTTACCAGTGGACCGTCGAACGTTTCGGTCGCTACACCAATACCCTTCAGCCGGGTTTAAGCCTGATCGTCCCCTTCATGGACAGAATTGGGCGTAAAATCAACATGATGGAGCAGGTGCTGGATATTCCTTCCCAGGAAGTCATCTCCAAGGATAACGCCAACGTCACCATCGATGCGGTGTGCTTTATTCAGGTGATTGATGCGCCGAAAGCGGCCTATGAGGTGAGCAACCTGGAGCTGGCGATCGTCAACCTGACGATGACCAACATCCGTACCGTGCTTGGCTCGATGGAGCTGGACGAAATGCTCTCCCAGCGCGACAGCATTAATACCCGCCTGCTGCACATTGTTGATGAAGCCACCAATCCGTGGGGGATCAAAGTGACCCGCATTGAGATCCGCGACGTGCGCCCACCGGCAGAGCTGATTGCTTCCATGAATGCGCAGATGAAGGCCGAGCGTACTAAACGCGCCTATATTCTTGAAGCCGAAGGGGTGCGTCAGGCCGAGATCCTGAAAGCGGAAGGGGAAAAACAGTCGCAGATCCTGAAAGCCGAGGGCGACCGTCAGTCTGCCTTCCTCCAGGCAGAAGCGCGTGAACGTTCGGCAGAAGCGGAAGCCCGCGCGACGCAAATGGTTTCCGAGGCGATTGCCGCCGGGGATATCCAGGCTGTGAACTACTTCGTCGCGCAAAAATATACCGATGCGCTGAAGGAGATCGGCTCTGCGAACAACAGCAAAGTGGTGATGATGCCGCTGGATGCCAGCAGTCTGATGGGATCTATCGCCGGAATTGCCGAGTTGATCAAAGACGGCGGAAACGAGCGTAAAAAATGATTGAGCTCATCGTTGCACATCCTCATGCGTTCTGGCTAAGCCTTGGCGGCTTGCTGCTGGCCGCCGAGATGCTTGGCGGCAACGGTTATCTGCTGTGGAGCGGTGTTGCCGCTGTGATTACCGGGCTGGTCGTCTGGCTGCTGCCTGTCGGCTGGGAGTGGCAGGGCGCGCTGTTTGCCGTGCTGACGCTGCTGGCCGCCTGGCTGTGGTGGCGCTGGCTGAACAAACGGGTGAAGGCGCAGAAGCCGGTCGACGCGCATCTCAATCAGCGTGGGCAGCAGATCGTGGGTAAACGTTTTACGCTTGATAACGCGCTGATCAACGGACGCGGTCATGTGCGTGTGGGGGACAGTTCATGGCCGGTGGTGGCCGATGATGACCTCAGCGACGGCACGCGGGTTGAGGTCATTGCGGTAGAAGGCATTACCCTGCGGGTTAAAGCCTGTTAGGCGTGGGTTTTACGGTGGCAGCAGCCGGAAAGATTGTCGATAATCGGGCACTCGGCGCTGTCATCTCCCGGGCAGGATTCTGCCAGCTGTAGCAGTTGCTCACGCATCGCCTGTAATTCGATGATATGGCGTTCGATCTCCGCCACTTTTTCCAGCGTACGTTTTTTCACGTCGGCACTGTGGCGTTTCGGATCGTTAAACAGGTTAATCAGCTCGCGGCACTCTTCAAGGTTAAATCCTACCTGTCTTGCCTGGCGCAGTAACGTCAGTTCATCAAGATGCAGCTGCGTATAGCTGCGGTAGCCGTTCTCACTGCGCAACGGTGGCGTCACCAGCCCTTTTTCCTCATAAAAGCGAATCGCTTTGCTGGTTAAGCCGGTTTTTTTCGCAACATCGCTGATATTCACATTTCCCCCTTGACCTTCCCCTTGATGGAAGGTTTAACCTTCATAACAGTTAGCGAAAAGCAGAGTGAAGGTCAACAATTGACCAGAACATTATACGGGAGTTTTGTTATGTCTCACACTATTGACCTGACACTGGACGGCCTCTCCTGCGGCCACTGTGTCAAACGTGTTAAAGAAAGCCTGGAGCAGCGTCCTGATGTGGAAAGCGCTGAGGTGACTATCGATCATGCCGCCGTGACCGGCAGCGCCAGCGCCGACGCGCTGATTGATACCATTAAACAGGCCGGTTACGGGGCGGAGTTAAGCCACCCAAAGGCTAAACCGCTGGCAGAGTCATCATCCCCGTCGGAAGCACTGACAGCGGCCACTCCTGAGCTTCCGGTAGCTGATGATATTGATGACAGCCAACAGCTGCTGATCAACGGCATGAGCTGCGCCAGCTGTGTCTCCCGGGTACAAAACGCCTTACAGGCGGTACCGGGCGTCGCACAGGCACGGGTAAACCTTGCGGAGCGTACTGCGCTGGTGATGGGCAGTGCCTCCGCCGCAGATTTAGTGCAGGCCGTGGAGAAAGCGGGCTACGGGGCGGAGGCCATCGAAGATGATGCCGAGCGCCGCGAGCGCCAGCAGGAAACGGCTGTCGCCACCATGAAGCGCTTCCGCTGGCAGGCGATCGTCGCCCTGCTGGTCGGTATTCCGGTGATGGTGTGGGGCATGATGGGTGACAACATGATGGTCACCGCAGACAACCGCACCCTGTGGCTGGTGATTGGTCTGATTACCCTTGCGGTGATGGTGTTTGCAGGCGGACATTTCTATACCAGCGCCTGGAAGAGCCTGAAAAACCGCACCGCGACGATGGACACGCTGGTCGCGCTCGGGACGGGCGCGGCGTGGCTGTATTCGATGAGCGTTAACGTCTGGCCGCAGTGGTTCCCGATGGAGGCGCGCCATCTCTATTATGAAGCGAGCGCGATGATTATTGGTCTGATTAACTTAGGCCATATGCTCGAAGCCCGCGCGCGTCAGCGCTCGTCGAAAGCGCTGGAAAGATTACTCGATTTAACCCCGCCGACGGCCCGCGTGGTCACCGACGATGGGGAAAAAAGCGTTCCGCTCTCAGAGGTACAACCCGGTATGACGCTGCGTCTCACCACCGGTGACCGCGTGCCCGTCGACGGTGAAATCACCCAGGGCGATGCCTGGCTTGATGAAGCCATGCTGACCGGTGAGCCAATCCCCCAGCAGAAATCTCAGGGCGATGCGGTGCATGCGGGTACGGTGGTACAGGACGGCAGCGTGCTGTTCCGCGCCAGCGCCGTTGGCAGTCATACCACACTGTCACGCATCATTCGGATGGTCCGCCAGGCGCAGAGCAGTAAGCCGGAAATTGGTCAGCTTGCCGATAAAATCTCCGCCATTTTTGTGCCAGTGGTGGTCGGTATTGCCCTGCTGAGCGCGGCAATCTGGTATTTCTTCGGCCCGGCGCCGCAGATTGTCTACACCCTGGTGATCGCCACCACGGTACTGATCATCGCCTGCCCTTGTGCCCTTGGTCTGGCCACGCCGATGTCGATTATCTCTGGCGTCGGACACGCCGCCGAATTTGGCGTACTGGTCCGTGATGCTGACGCCCTGCAACGGGCAAGCACGCTGGACACCCTCGTCTTTGACAAAACCGGCACGCTCACCGAGGGCAAACCGCAGGTAGTGGCCGTTAATACCATTGGCTGTACGGAGACGGATGCCCTGCGCCTGGCCGCCGCGCTGGAACAAGGCTCCAGTCACCCGCTGGCGCGCGCCATCCTTGAGAAAGCCGGTGATGCCCGTCTGCCGCAGGTAAGCAACTTCCGCACCCTGCGCGGTTTAGGGGTCAGCGGTGAAGCTGAAGGCCATACGCTGCTGCTGGGTAACCAGGCACTGCTGACTGAACACGGCGTTGATACGTCCGCGCTGGACGCAGAGCTGAACGCGCAGGCCTCTCAGGGCGCGACGCCGGTTCTGCTGGCGAGGGATGGTCAGGTGGCGGCGCTGCTGGCCGTGCGCGATCCGTTGCGCCAGGACAGCGTAGATGCCTTACAGCGCCTGCACCGCGCGGGCTATCGTCTGGTGATGTTAACCGGTGATAACCCGACCACCGCCAACGCCATCGCCAAAGAAGCCGGTATTGATGAGGTGATCGCGGGCGTGCTGCCGGACGGCAAAGCGGACGCCATCAAGAACCTGCAAAGTCAGGGTCGTCAGGTGGCGATGGTGGGCGACGGCATTAACGACGCCCCGGCGCTGGCGCAGGCTGACGTAGGTATTGCGATGGGCGGCGGGAGCGATGTCGCCATTGAAACCGCGGCGATCACCCTGATGCGCCACAGCCTGATGGGGGTGGCGGATGCGCTGGCGATTTCGAAAGCCACGTTGCGCAACATGAAGCAGAACCTGCTGGGGGCGTTCGTCTATAACTCGCTCGGCATTCCGATTGCCGCCGGGATTTTGTGGCCGCTGACCGGCACCCTGCTGAACCCGGTTGTTGCGGGTGCGGCGATGGCGCTCTCGTCAATTACCGTGGTGAGCAACGCTAACCGTCTGCTGCGGTTTAAACCGAAGGATTGAACCTTGTACCCGTACGCGCTAGCATGAACCTTTCCGTTTATGGAGCGCGTATGGGTCTGTTTAATCGTATAAAAACATCGTTTCGCGCCCTTTTTCCCCGCCGTTATGCCTGGCCCGGTATGGATATTTCGCTTCCGGGTGGGCAGCAACTGCACCTGGTGGGAAGCATTCATATGGGCACGCAGGATATGTCCCCCCTGCCCTCCGGCCTGATTAAACTACTGAAGCGCGCCGACGCGCTGATCGTCGAAGCCGACATCTCCGGCCATGAATCGCCGTTTGCCGGGCTGGAAAGCGACCGCCCCCTGGCTGAACGTCTTAACGAGACGCAGCTGGCTGAGCTTACCCGTCTTGCGGATGAGTCCGGCGTCTCGCTCTCAATGCTCGACACCCTGCCCCTGTGGCAAATTGCCATGGTGCTACAGGCAACCCAGGCGCAGCGCCTGGGGCTGCGCGGCGATTACGGTATCGATTATCAACTGCTGAATGCGGCACGGGCGTGCAACCTGTCCGTCATTGAACTGGAAGGCACGGACAGCCAGATTGCGCTTCTTCGCCAGCTTCCTGATGACGGTAAGATGCTACTGGATGATACCCTGACCCACTGGCACACCAACGCGCGTCTGCTGCAAACGATGATTGGCTGGTGGCTGGATGCGCCGCCCGCAGACGGTAAGCTGGCGTTACCGTCGACGTTCAGTGAATCGTTGTATGATGTGCTGATGAACGCGCGCAACCAGGCGTGGCGGGAGACGCTGTATGCCCTGCCTGCCGGTCGTTATGTTGTCGCGGTTGGCGCGTTGCATTTGTACGGAGAAGGGAATTTGCCGTCGCTGCTGAAATAAAAAAATGGCCAATATTTCTATTGGCCCGTCAAAGAGGAATTTCATCGTTTTTATTATACCGAAGTGACCTTCGGCTACGCCGATTGTCGCTCAAAGTAACCATCACTGCCAATACTATTGCGCAAGATGGTGCTATTTTTTAGACAAACGTCAGGCGTATGCTGCTGGCATGAACCGTCTGTCGTAAGAAGGATAGCCATGACTCCCGCCGTTAAATTACTCGAAAAAAACAAAATTTCTTTCCGGATCCACACCTACGATCACGATCCGAACGAAACCAACTTTGGTGATGAAGTGGTGCGCAAGCTGGGGCTGAACGCGGACCAGGTTTACAAAACGCTGCTGGTCGCGGTGAATGGCGATATGAAGCACCTCGCCGTGGCAGTGACGCCCGTCGCCGGACAGCTTGATCTGAAGAAAGTGGCCAAAGCGCTGGGAGCGAAAAAGGTCGATATGGCAGATCCGATGGTTGCGCAACGCACTACGGGTTATCTGGTCGGCGGGATCAGCCCGCTCGGCCAGAAAAAGCGTCTGCCGACCCTGATCGATGCGCCTTCGCAGGAATTTGAGACGATCTATATTTCTGGCGGCAAACGCGGGCTGGATATCGAACTGGCCGCAGGCGATCTGGCGAAAATGCTGGACGCGAAATTTGCGGATATTGCGCGCAGGGATTGAGAAAATTGCCCGGTGGCGCTGCGCTTACCGGGCCTACGATTCGAATGTAGGCCGGGTAAGGCGTAGCCGCCACCCGGCACAACACACCCGCTCTACTGCCAGCTCACCTCACCCTTCGGCTCATACGCGTTCACGTCAATCGGTGAATTTTGCTGGATAAACTGCTTTAACACTTCCGCATCAATAAACCCGGTATTTACATAGCCCGGTTTGTTATCGATATGCGGATAGCCGTCGCCGCCGGTGGCGTTAAAGCTTAACGTTGCCAGGCGGTAGGTTTTCGCCGGATCAACAGGTTCGCCTTTGATTTTGAGATCGTTGAGCTTACCGTCCTTGGCGACGAAGCTGACGTTAGCAAACTGCGGATACGCTCCGGAGTCCGGCTTCATCTGCGCCACGGCGGTCAGGTAGTCAATCACCTCTTTCCCGCTCATGTCCGCATACACCACCACGTTGCCAAACGGCTGCACTTTGAGCACGTCTTTATAGGTGATGTTTCCGCCTTCGATGGAATCACGAATACCGCCGCCGCTCATCACGCCGAAATCCGCATTCGTGCGCGCCATCTGCGCGGCCAGCACCAGACGCCCCATGTTGGTTTGTACGAAGCGGACTTTGCTGCGGTCCCCTTCCAGTCGTCCGTTAAGCGTGCCTATCTTCACGTCCAGCTGCGCTTTCCCTTTGCTCTGGAACGGCGTCAGCAGGGAGAGCATCTGCTGGTTTTCAGCGATCTCTGGCGTGTAGAGTACCCGCTCGCTTTTGCCGTCCGGGTAGGTCACTTTCTTCTTCAGGTTGACCGGGATGAGCTGATAGTGCACCAGCTTCATCTCGCCGTTACGGAATTCGAAATCCGCACGGCCAACGTATTTACCCCACTCGTGGGCCTGTACAATCCAGATCCCGTTCTGACGATCCGGGGCGCACGGCGTGCCGGGCACATAATCTACCTGCTTTTTATTCTCAGAAGCCATGCAGACCGGATCCTGTGAGTGACCGCCCACAATCATCGCCAGCGAGCCCGCAGGAAGGCTGCGCGCCATCTCCACGTCGCCCGGCGCGTTAGAGCCGTGCTGACCGTTGTCGTAATGCCCCATGTGGGTGGTAGCGATAATCACATCCGGTTTTTCATTCTGCTGCAACTCCTGGATCACCAGCTTCGCTTCGTCCGCCGGTTTACGGAATTCGATGTCGGTGAAAAATTCAGGGTTGCCAATTTTGGCCGTATCGTCGGTGGTTAAGCCGATGACCGCGATCTTCAGATCCTGACGCTTAAACAGCGCCCACGGTTTAAACAGGCGCTCGCCGGTGCTTTTCTGATAAATATTGGCGGAAAGGAACGGAAATTTGGACCACTTTTCCTGCTGGCGCAATACGCTCAGCGGGTTATCAAACTCGTGGTTTCCGACCGCCATCGCGTCGTAACCAATTAAATTCATGCCGCGGAAATCAGGCTCGGCATCCTGCAAATCAGATTCCGGTACGCCGGTATTAATATCCCCGCCCGACAGCAACAGCACGCTGCCGCCCTGAGCCGAGACCTCTTTACGAATGCCGTCCACCAGCGTTTTTTGCGCCGCCAGGCCATATTCACCGTATTCGCTGCGCCAGAAATGGCCGTGATGATCGTTAGTATGCAGAATGGTAATTTTATAGGTTTTATCTTTTTCATACGCCTGCGCGGGCAGGCTTGTCAGCCCCCATGCGGCGATGAGCGCCAGCGCGACGCCACGCTTTATTAACTTCATCTTCTCTCTCACTGACCCATAGACAAACGCAAAAATTACAGTGACTCACAAGAATAGACAAATAAGTTTTCAGAATTGCGACTTTCTTCAAATGTCACGGACGGGTATGTTAGTCGGATAATAATTACTCCCTGCATCTCTAATTACAAATTGACGTGGTATTTATGGCAATCAGTGAATCAACCCAGCCTGTTCAGGGCGTTCCGGCGTCGCCGCCGAAATCGCGCACTTCCTTCAAAGTATTAGGCGCAATCAGTCTCTCTCATCTGCTCAACGACATGATCCAGTCGCTGATTCTGGCGATCTACCCGCTGTTGCAGTCTGAGTTCTCATTAACCTTCGTGCAGATCGGGATGATTACCCTGACCTTCCAGCTGGCCTCTTCGCTGCTACAGCCGGTGGTGGGCTACTGGACGGACAAATACCCGATGCCATGGTCGCTGCCCATTGGGATGTGCTTCACCCTGAGCGGGCTGGTGCTGCTGGCCATGGCGGGCAGCTTTGAGGCGGTACTGGTTGCCGCGGCGCTGGTGGGAACCGGTTCATCGGTGTTCCATCCGGAATCGTCCCGCGTGGCGCGTATGGCCTCCGGCGGACGCCACGGGCTGGCGCAGTCTCTGTTCCAGGTGGGGGGGAACTTTGGTAGCTCCCTCGGTCCTCTGCTGGCGGCGGTAATTATCGCGCCTTACGGCAAAGGCAACGTGGCGTGGTTTGTGCTGGCCGCGCTGCTGGCGATTGTCGTCCTGGCGCAAATCAGCCGCTGGTATGCCGCGCAGCACCGCGTAAATAAGGGAAAACCTGTCGCGAAGATAACCAATCCCCTTCCGCGTAATAAGGTGATCCTTGCCGTCAGCGTGCTGCTGGTGCTGATTTTCTCGAAATATTTCTATATGGCGAGCATTAGCAGCTATTACACCTTCTATCTGATGCAAAAATTCGGATTATCGGTACAAAACGCCCAGTTCCATCTCTTTGCCTTCCTGTTTGCGGTGGCGGCAGGCACGGTGATTGGCGGGCCTGTGGGAGATAAAATCGGACGTAAATATGTGATTTGGGGCTCTATCCTCGGCGTTGCGCCGTTTACGCTTGTTTTACCGTACGCAACGCTGGAATGGACCGGAATATTGACAGTGATTATTGGTTTTATTCTCGCGTCGGCGTTTTCAGCCATTCTGGTCTATGCGCAGGAGCTGCTGCCGGGACGTATCGGTATGGTTTCCGGTCTCTTTTTCGGTTTTGCCTTTGGCATGGGCGGCCTTGGCGCCGCCGTGTTAGGGATGGTTGCAGACCACACCAGCATCTTCCTGGTCTATAAAATCTGCGCTTTCCTGCCACTTCTGGGGATGTTGACCATATTCCTGCCTGACAACCGTCATAAAGCGTAACTTCATGGCTGCCAAAGTTAAACTTTGGCAGCCGGATAACCTGATGCCATAAGGCTTTCCTCTCCCTTCCCTCAGCAAATTTATCAAAATCTGCCTTTTTTCGTGCTTATTGCCTTTTTATTGTGATTTCAACAATTATTCATAAACATAAGCGTAAAAATTGTCATAAACTATTAATCGGCTTTTTGGTATTTGCACCAAAAATGGATCACCCATCGCGAAAGGAGACGGAATGCACCACGCCACACCGCTTATCACCACCATTGTTGGTGGACTTGTGCTCGCTTTTATCCTCGGCATGATTGCCAACAAACTGCGTATTTCGCCCCTGGTAGGCTATTTGTTAGCGGGCGTGCTGGCAGGACCCTTTACGCCGGGTTTTGTCGCAGATACCAAACTTGCACCGGAGCTGGCGGAACTGGGCGTTATCCTGCTGATGTTTGGCGTCGGACTGCATTTTTCCCTAAAGGATCTGATGGCGGTAAAGTCGATCGCCATACCGGGAGCGATTGCCCAGATAGGGGTGGCGACGCTGCTGGGCATGGCGCTTTCGGCGGTGCTGGGCTGGTCAATCATGACCGGTATCGTATTTGGGCTGTGTCTTTCAACCGCCAGTACCGTGGTGCTGCTGCGCGCGCTTGAAGAGAGGCAGCTGATAGACAGCCAGCGCGGGCAAATCGCGATTGGCTGGCTGATAGTTGAAGATCTGGTGATGGTGTTGACGCTGGTACTGCTGCCCGCCGTCGCCGGGATGATGGAGAAAGAGAATATCGGCTTCGCTTCGCTGGCGCTGGATATGAGCATTACCATCGGTAAGGTTGTGGCGTTTATTGCCATCATGATGCTGGTGGGCCGCCGTCTGGTGCCGTGGATCATGTCCCGCAGCGCCGCCACCGGCTCGCGTGAACTGTTCACGCTTTCGGTCCTTGCGCTGGCGCTGGGCATTGCCTTTGGCGCTGTCGAGCTGTTTGACGTCTCCTTTGCGCTGGGCGCGTTCTTCGCCGGGATGGTGCTGAACGAGTCCGAGCTGAGCCACCGTGCCGCGCACGATACTCTGCCACTACGTGATGCGTTCGCGGTGCTGTTCTTTGTCTCCGTCGGGATGCTGTTCGACCCGATGATCCTCATCCAGCAGCCGCTGGCCGTGCTGGGTACGCTGGCAATCATCATCTTTGGTAAGTCCGTTGCCGCCTTCTTCCTGGTGCGGATGTTCGGTCACTCGCCGCGCACGGCGCTGACCATCGCCGCCAGCCAGGCGCAGATTGGCGAGTTCGCCTTTATTCTGGCTGGTCTGGGGATGGCCCTGAACCTGCTGCCACAGGCTGGGCAAAATCTGGTGCTGGCGGGGGCGATCCTCTCCATCATGTTGAACCCGGTATTGTTTGCCCTGCTGGAGAAATATCTCGAGAAGACCGAAACCCTCGAAGAGCTGACGCTGGAAGAGGCGACAGAAGAAGAGAAACAGATCCCGGTGGATATCTGCAACCACGCGCTGCTGGTCGGTTTTGGCCGCGTCGGCAGCCTGCTGGGTGAAAAACTGATGGCTCAGGGCATTCCACTTGTAGTGATTGAAACGTCACGCACTCGCGTCGACGAGCTTCGCGAGCGCGGCATCCGCGCGGTGCTGGGCAACGCGGCTAACGAAGAGATTATGAATCTGGCGCATCTGGACTGCGCTCGCTGGCTGCTGCTCACTATCCCGAACGGTTACGAGGCTGGCGAGATTGTCGCCACAGCCCGTGAAAAATGCCCGCATATCGAAATCATAGCCCGCGCCCATTATGATGACGAAGTGGAGTACATTACCGAGCGCGGCGCGAATCAGGTGGTGATGGGTGAGCGTGAGATTGCGAATACGATGCTGACAATGCTGACGAAGCCGCCGGTTGAAGAGGCGGTGACGGGGTAAATTTTGTGCGGCCTGGTCCCCTCACCCCAGCCCTCTCCCCAAAGGGGAGAGGGCCAGGGTGAGGGGTCTTCTTTTACCTGTCCCAATACGCCTCTTCGAGGCTGTCTTCCCGTTCCGGCAGCCCACGCGTTAAGCGCGGTGAATGCTGGTTCAGCACCTGATAACTCACGCGGTTCGCGTACTTGCACACCTGCGCCAGCGAGGAATAGGTCAGCCAGTTGAAGGTGTGTTTGCTGGAATTCGGCACATTGGTTTTGTGGTAGGCGTTAGCGGTGATGTCGTGCAGCAGCGCGGCCAGCGCGCCGTCGCCCGCGCCGTTGGTGTTCATGATCTTCTCGGGGCCACCCATATACGGTGCAATGTGGGAGAAGATACGCAGCGGGTTGATGCAGTCTTTATGACGCATGGCGCGGCTGAACTCGTACTGGTTAAATTCGGCGATAGCGCCCGGCAGCAGCGGGTGCTGGGTTTTCCGCTTGCTCTCTTCTTCCGTGAAGCCCGCCATGTACAGCCCGACCGGCCCGGCGGTGCAGAGCACCAGATCCACCCAGTCCAGCGCCTTATCAGACGCCAGCAGCGGATCGCTTTCGCCGGTCAGCGCTTCGGCTTCTTCTTCATTCATCGCCAGAATCGAGACGTGTTCTTTCAGGAAGGCCTGCCACCACTCCGGGTTGTCGGCAATGACGAATTTGGTGCCCAGCGTCAGAACCACAGGCACGTTGTATTTCTTCGCATACTCAATTGCCTTCATGGTTGCGTCCGGCATTGGTTCGCCCGGCTTGCAGCGCACCAGATAAGACGTCAACACCAGCGCAGACGCGCCCGCGATCACCTCTTCCGGGATACTTTCAGCGCGCAGCTTGTTCATATAGCCGGGGCTGATGGCAAAGGTACGCTCGCCGGAATCGCTTATCAGCGTAAAGCAACGACCAATCGGCCCGTCAACGCCCTGCAAATAGTTCAGATCGGTGCGGCTGGAGGTATTGCACAGGTAGCGGTAGGCGTAGCCACCGATTTCGATATTGCTGCACATCACGCCAAGCAGCACCGAGCGGTCGTCTGCCAGAACGGAGTAGTTGTGCATGGTGTTACCGATGGTGCCGCCAGCAAACTGGTGGGTGATAAGATTTTCGCGCATCAGGTCCTGATACAGCGCTTCGGCAACGTCATCCTCAATCACCAGCGAGTGCCCGGCGCTCAGACCGTAACGTGCGACAAACGCATCATCCACTTTGGCTTCAATGTCCACCAGCGTCTGATCGATACCGACCACCCAGGCAGCGCTGGTTTCGCTTTCCTGCTGAATTTGCTGTAACAGCGGATCGCGGGCATCGACGGGGAAATAGTGTTTGGACTTACGTTTACCGGGAAATTTCATGGTCTGAACTGTGCAAAGAATACGGGCCGGGAATGGTAGCACAAACCCGGCCCGTAACGCGATCAGCGGCGGGTGGTGACCAGTGACACCATCATATCGATGTGTTCAGGGGAGTCGTTAAGCGCAGGAATGTATTCGTATTTCGTTCCGCCGGCCTCCATGAAGAACTCTTTGTTCTGGACGGCAATCTCTTCCAGCGTTTCCAGACAATCCGCCGAGAAGCCCGGCGACATAACCTGAATGTGCTTCACGCCCTTCTCGCCCAGCATTTTTAGCGTTTCATCAGTATACGGGGTCAACCACGGTTCACGACCGAAGCGCGACTGGAAGGTCATCATCACCTTCTCAGGCGGCAGGCCGAGGGCGGAGACCAGCTCGCGGGTGGTATCGCGGCAACGCTGGGGGTAATCGTCCCCTTCGTTCGCGAAACGCTGCGGAATACCGTGATAGGAGAGCAGCAGCAGATCCGGCTCGCCGTGTTTTTCAAACGACGCGCGCGCGCTGCTGGCAAGCGCCTGAATGTACAGCTCGTTATCGGCGTAGTCGCGGATAAAGGTGATGCCCGGTATACGGCGGCGGGTCGCCAGAATGCGTGCCAGTTCGTCCCAGACGGCAGCCACCGTGGAGCACGAATACTGCGGATAAAGGGCCAGCACCACAATGTGTTCAACGCCCTGCGCCAGCAGAGAGTCGACGGCGCTTTCCAGGGATGGCTTACCGTAGCTCATACCGAGCGCAACGGGCATGTCCGGCAGACGGGCGGCCAGCGCCTTCTCCTGACGACGGCTGTAGACCATCAGCGGCGAGCCTTCTTCCATCCACACGGACTGATAGAGCTTTGCTACACGCGGAGAACGAATCGGCAGAATGACACCACGCAGCAGTGGCCACCACAGCAGTCTTGGGGTATCCACGACGCGCGTGTCGCTTAAAAATTGTCGCAGGTAGCGTTTTACCGCCGCTGGAGTAGGTGCTTCTGGGGTGCCCAGATTGGCAAGCAGGATGCCGGTTTTCGCCTGACTCATTCACGCCTCTTAACCATTTGATAGGCTGTCAATTGTAGCGGAAATGCGTTTAAACGAAACCCATTGCTGTAATAGGTAAGATGAGAATTTTTCTCACCCGGGGCTCCGGGTGAGAGAGGTGCGCTTAGCCGAGGATTTTTTCCAGCTCTGCACGTACGTCAGCCACGGCTTTGGTGCCGTCAACTTTCGCGTATTTGGTGTTACCCGCCTGCGCCTCTTTGGAGTAGTAGCCGATCAGCGGTGCGGTCATCTGATGGTATTCCACCAGGCGTTTACGCACGGTTTCTTCCTGATCGTCTTTACGGGTGGTCAGCTCTTCGCCGGTCACGTCGTCTTTGCCTTCAACCTTAGGCGGGTTGAATTTGATGTGGTAAACGCGGCCAGAGGCAGCGTGCACGCGACGGCCAACGATACGGTCAACGATCAGTTCGTCCGGTACATCGAACTCCAGCACGTAATCCACGTTGATGCCCGCTTCTTTCATGGCGTCAGCCTGAGGAATGGTGCGCGGGAAGCCGTCCAGCAGGAAACCATTGCGGCAGTCTTCCTGAGCAATGCGCTCTTTTACCAGCGCGATAACCAGTTCGTCGGTCACCAGCTTGCCTGCGTCCATGATGTCTTTAGCTTGTTTGCCCAGCTCGGAGCCAGATTTAACAGCGGCACGCAGCATGTCACCAGTAGAGATTTGCGGAATACCGTATTTCTCCATGATGAACTGAGCCTGAGTTCCCTTACCCGCGCCCGGAGCGCCAAGCAGAATAATACGCATTGCGAAAATCCCCTCAAATGTCGATTCAATTTTTCAAAAGCGCTAAACAATACCACCAGAACGGGTATCGCTCAAGGAAGGCGGGGAGGCTGAAACGGTTAACGGGGGGAGATTATTTGGGTTAGTGCGAGAATGCCCCCTCACCCTAACCCTCACCCTAACCCTCTCCCCAAAGGGGAGAGGGGACGATTATACCCTCTCCCCTTTGGGGAGAGGGCCAAGGTGAGGGGTAGGTTTTGTATTACGCCAGCAGCAGCGCATTCACACGTTTAATGAACAGGTTAGGATCTTCCAGGGTGCCGCGCTCGGCCAGCAGGGACTGATCCAGCAGCAGTTCAACCCACTCCGCAAAGCGGGCGTCGTCCTGGGTATCCGCCGCGCGTTTCACCAGCGGATGATCCGGATTAAGCTCAAAGATATATTTCACTTCCGGCACGGCCTGGCCCGCCGCAGCGAACAGTTTCGCCATCTGGGTGCTCATTTCGTCCGCATCGGTGGTGACAATGGCTGGCGTATCGGTCAGACGGTGCGTGAAGCGCACCTCTTTCACGCGATCGCCCAGCAGGGTTTTCACGCGCTCAACGAACGGCTCCAGCGCCTTCTCGGCTTCCTTCGCGCTGTCGTCCACTTCATCCGCCAGCTTATCGATAGACTCGTCGGCTTTAGCAACGGACTGGAAGGATTTACCGTCGAACTCGGTCAGGTAGTTCATCATCCACTCGTCGATGCGGTCAGACAGCAGCAGCACTTCGATGCCTTTCTTACGCAGCAGCTCCAGATGCGGGCTGCTCTTCGCTGCCGCATAGCTGTCGGCGGTGATGTAGTAGATCTTCTCCTGCCCTTCTTTCATGCGGGAGACGTACTCTTCCAGCGATACGGTCTGGGCGGAGGAGTCGTTGTGCGTAGAGGCGAAGCGCAGCAGTTTAGCGATAGCTTCCACGTTCGCGGTGTCTTCCGCCGGGCCTTCTTTCAGCACCAGGCCGAACTGTTTCCAGAAGGTCTGGTATTTTTCCGCATCGTCTTTCGCCAGTTTTTCCAGCATCTGCAACGCTCGCTTGGTCAGGGCGTTACGCAGGTTACGGGTGACGGTGCTGTCCTGGAGAATTTCACGGGAGACGTTCAGCGGCAGATCGTTGGAATCTATCAGGCCACGCACAAAGCGCAGGTAGTTCGGCATGAACTGCTCGGCGTCGTCCATGATGAAGACGCGCTGCACGTACAGCTTCAGGCCGTGCTTGTGATCGCGGTTCCACATGTCCCACGGCGCCTGCGCCGGAATGTACAGCAGGCTGGTGTACTCCTGCTTCCCTTCCACACGGTTGTGGCTCCAGGTCAGCGGGTCGGTAAAGTCGTGGGCGATGTGCTTGTAAAACTCGTTGTACTCGTCGTCTTTAATTTCAGCTTTGTTGCGCGTCCACAGCGCCTGCGCCTTGTTGATTTTCTCCCAGGAAACCACGGTTTCGCCGTCTTTCTCTTCCTGTTTTTCAATCTCAACCGGCAGCGCGATGTGGTCAGAATATTTGCTGATGATGGAGCGTACGCGCCAGTCGTTCAGGAAATCGTCTTCGCCTTCGCGCAGGTGCAGAGTGATTTCGGTGCCGCGATCCGCTTTGGTGATATCATCAACGGTGTATTCGCCTTCCCCTTTGGATTCCCACAGCACGCCGTTTTCGGCGCTGTCGCCCGCGGCGCGGGTGCGCACGGTGACTTTATCCGCCACGATGAATGCCGAGTAGAAGCCTACGCCGAACTGACCGATCAGCTGGCTGTCTTTCGCCTGGTCAGAGCCCATGGACTCGAGGAACGCTTTGGTGCCGGATTTAGCGATGGTGCCGAGATGGTCGATCACCTCGTCGCGGTTCATCCCGATGCCATTATCGGCAATCGTCAGGGTGCGGTTCTCTTTATTAAAAGAGACGCGCACGCGCAGTTCGCCATCGCCTTCGTACAGATCCGGGTTGGACAGCGCGCGGAAGCGCAGCTTGTCCGCCGCATCGGAGGCGTTGGAAATCAGCTCACGCAGGAAGATTTCTTTGTTGGAATACAGGGAATGGATCATCAGGTGCAGAAGCTGTTTTACTTCTGACTGGAAACCACGGGTTTCTTGTCCTTTCATCTAAGTCGACCTCAACAATGCCATTTAATGGGGTTGTAAAACGTTGAGTGAGAGATGGGGATAAGGGGGGGAATTTTCAAGCGGAGGCCGCGCACGCAGCCTCCGTTTGGTCAGAAAATAATCTTGTGTCGTCCGGCCAGCGAGTGCGACAGCGTGGTGCCGTCGACCATCTCCAGCTCACCGCCGACCGGCACGCCGTGGGCGATGCGGCTGGCGTCAACGCCGTACTGCGCGCACAGCTCGGCGATGTAGTTGGCGGTTGCCTCCCCTTCCACCGTCGGGTTGGTGGCGAGGATCACCTCTTTGATCGTCTCGGACTCAAGACGCTGTTCAAGACGATCGAGACCGATATCATCCGGGCCGATGCCGTCCAGCGGGGAGAGATGCCCCATCAGCACGAAATAGCGGCCGGAAAACTGCCCGGTTTGTTCGATGGCGTAGATGTCCGCCGGACTCTCCACCACGCAAATCTGACCGTTTTCCTGACGACGCGGGTTCGTGCAGATGTTACAGACGTCCTGCTCGGTAAAGGTCCGGCAATCCGCACAGTGACCAATTTCTGACATGGCGCGGGTCAGAGCCTGCGCCAGGCGCATCCCGCCGCTGCGGTCGCGCTGCAATAGCGTAAACGCCATACGCTGCGCCGACTTCGGGCCAACGCCCGGCAGGCAGCGCAGTGCTTCCATTAACTGCGTGAGCAGCGGACTGGTTTGCATCAGAATGGCATCTTAAAGCCCGGCGGCAGTTGCATACCGCTGGAAACAGAGGCCATTTTCTCTTTCTGGGTTTCGTCGATACGGCGAGCGGCATCGTTAAACGCGGCTGCAACCAGATCTTCCAGCATCTCTTTGTCGTCTTCGAGCAGGCTCGGGTCGATTTCAACGCGACGGCAGTTGTGCGCACCGTTGATGGTCACCTTGACCAGACCGGCACCCGATTCACCCGTGACTTCCATCTGAGCGATCTCTTCCTGCATCTTCTGCATTTTTTCCTGCATCTGCTGAGCCTGCTTCATCAGGCCACCCAGACCGCCTTTTCCACCAAACATAGGCTTCTCTCTTCTTTCACGTTAAGGATTACAACCGTAAGTCAGACTCACGATCAAAGGGGGCGAATACTCTCTTCATCCAGATCGGCGTCGAAGAACCGGCGCAGGGTCTGGATGTTGTTATCCGCGATAATCGACTCGCGCGCCTGCGCGAGCTTCTCTTCATAAATCGCCTGTCGCCACTCGAGCGGCGTTTTCACCGCCGGATTATCATCTTCAATGATAGTCAATTCAACCGGCACACCCTGTAAGGCGGTAAGCGCCTCGGCCAGCGCCTTTTGCGCACCAGGGGAATTCAGATGTCGCTGGCCAGGGCGCAGGTGCAGACGCACCTGATTGCCTTCCTGCTCTTTCCAGGCATTCAGCGCGACCTGCTCCACCAGCTTCGGCAGCTGAAGTTTGCTGACCTCAGCGGCCCAGGCGTCGCGCTCGATGGACTCTTCCGCGAGCTTCGCGGACAGCTCCGGCGTTTTTTCATGCTCAAGCGCCTTTTTCAGCGCTTTTGGCGTGGCGACCACTTCCTTGACCGTTTCAACAACGGTAGTCGCCTTCCAGCGGTATGCCTCTTCTTTCGCCGGGGCTTTTTGCTCGAGCGCGGACGGTGCCGGACGCGACTGCACGCGCTCCGTTACCGAGGCCAGTCGTTCAAGCGCGGCGTTGTTCACCGGCCGCGCTCTTGCAGGCGCTGCCGGTTCACTCTTTTTTGGTTTGGTTGCTCCCTGCGCACGTTGCAACTGGCTTCGTGCGGCAAGCACCGAACTGGTGGCATCCGACAGCGGCACGTTCTGCGGCGGCGGCGATGCCGGTTGCGGTGGCACCTGCTGCGGTGACATTACCGCGGTCGGCGCAACCGGCGCAAAGGACTGCCGGGGCGTTTCCGGCTCCGGCAATGGCTTGCGCGGATGGAAGGCCAGCGCGCGCAGCAGCGTCATTTCAACGCCCATCCGGCGATCCGGTGCAAACGGCAGCTCTTTGCGGCCAATCAGCAGCGTCTGATAATAAAGCTGAACATCAGCCGGCGGCACGGTGCGCGCAAGTTCACGCATCCGCTGTTCAATGGTCGCCATGTCCGCGCCAATGGCCGACGGAGACAATTGCAGCATCGCCACGCGATGCAGCAGGCTGAGCATCTCGACCAGCAGCGCTTCCCATTCAATGCCACGGGCGGCGGCATCGTTGACGAGGGTCATTACCCGCTCACCGTTGGCGGCAATCATCGCTTCGATAAGCGACAGCGCCTGATCGTCATCCAGCGTGCCGAGCATGGTGCTGACCGCGTCAGTGGAAAGCTTACCGTCACCGCTGGCAATTGCCTGGTCAGTCAGGCTCAGCGCATCACGCAGGCTGCCGTCCGCCGCGCGGGCCAGCAGCTGCAGGGCGCGCGGCTCGTGAACGATCTTCTCTTCATCAAGAATGTGTTCAAGCTGAGCGCGGATCTGCTCAACGTCCAGCGCCTTCAGATGGAATTGCAGGCAGCGCGACAGGATCGTGACCGGCAGCTTTTGCGGATCGGTGGTCGCCAGCAGGAATTTGACATGCGCAGGCGGCTCTTCCAGCGTTTTCAGCAGGGCGTTGAAGCTGTGGCGCGACAGCATGTGCACTTCATCGATCAGATAGACCTTGAAGCGGCCGCGCGCCGGGGCGTACTGCACATTGTCGAGCAGATCGCGGGTGTCTTCCACCTTGGTGCGCGAGGCGGCGTCGATCTCGATCAGATCGACAAAACGCCCCTGCTCGATCTCACGACAGTTGTCGCACACGCCGCACGGGGTGGCGGTGATCCCGGTTTCGCAGTTCAGACCTTTTGCCAGCAGACGGGCAATAGAGGTTTTACCGACGCCACGGGTGCCGGAGAAAAGATAGGCGTGATGGATGCGACCTAGCGACAAGCCGTTCGCCAGGGCCGTCAGCACATGTTCCTGACCGACAACGTCAGCAAAGGTTTGTGGTCGCCATTTACGGGCTAACACCTGATAACTCATGGGCAGGCTCTGCAACGCTGGAAGGTGAATTAATGGAGGGGAATGCTATCACAACCTCACCCATTGAGCGAGGTTGTGAGATACGGGATTAATGTCCCGGGAAAGGCACCAGGCTGTAGCTGGTAATACCCTGTTTTTCCAGGCGCTGCTCGCCGCCAAGATCGAACAGGTTGATGATGAAGGCCGCGTCGGTCACTTCCCCGCCCAGACGACGGATCAGCTTCACGGTCGCTTCGATGGTGCCGCCGGTTGCCAGCAGATCGTCCACCACCAGCACTTTGTCGCCTGGCTTGATGGCATCAACGTGAATTTCCAGCTGATCGGTGCCGTATTCCAGCTCATAGCTCTCAGCAATGGTTTCACGCGGCAGTTTGCGCGGCTTACGCACCGGCACAAAACCCACGCCCATCGCCAGCGCAACCGGTGCGCCGAACAGGAAGCCACGGGCTTCGGTACCTACTACTTTGGTGATCCCGGCGTTTTTATAACGCTCAACCAGCAGTTCAATGCTGAGGGCGTACGCTTTCGGGTCTTCCAGCAAGCTGGTGACATCACGGAAAAGAATGCCAGGCTTTGGATAATCCTGGATACTTTTGATGCTATTTTTCAGATATTCAAGCTGCTGTGCAGTTGCGGTCATCGGTTTGTGCCTAAATGAAACAGTGTTACTCACGGCGCGCGACGAGTCGGTCAAAGTAACAGTTGTTTAACCTTTGACCAGGCGCACCTGTGCTCGAAAACGGTCGAATTTACTGGCTGTGCGCCATAATTGCAACCGCCATGATGAGGCTTCAGTGCTTTTGTTGCTTTTCATCAACCACGGGGATCCGCCACATGAAGATCAGCAGGCAGGCCAGGATCGCCAGCAGCAGAATGCGCACCCACATCATTTTCACCAGCCATAACGAGACGGCGAAGGTGATCAGGATGAAGGCAATGGCGCGCGGCTTGGCCCCGGGCGGCATGGCCCGGTGTTTTTGCCAGTGCCGTAGGTAGCCACCAAACCACGAACGGTACAGTAGCCAGTGGTGAAAACGCGGCGACGAGCGGGCGAAGCACCAGGCGGCCAACAGGATGAACGGGGTGGTCGGCAGCAAGGGCAATACGATGCCCAGCGTACCCAGCACTACCGCGAGCCAGCCAATGATGATTAAAATAGTACGCTGCATAATGCGAATCGTTATCAAACTGAACGGCTACTTTACCACTGGAGAGCGCATTGAAAACAGCACTGCTTCTTGAGAGGCTGCAAAATCAGCTGATCGCGCTGCGGGCGCAGGCCACACCGCTGATGGGACATGCTACGCTGAAACCGCGCTTTGACCGGCAGCTCTTCCGCACCCGCAGTACCGTCATTCAGGATTACCTTGCTGAGATGCAGACCAACCTCGACGAGCTTCGCCACGCGGTTGAGAGTGAACAGCAGGAACAGGTGGTGTGGCTTGCGGAGCATCTTACTGAGCAGATCACCGCCCTGCACCGCGAAATCGCCGCCTGGCCGCTACGGGCGTGGGACAGCGCCTCGCCTGGGCACGGAAAATGGCAGCGCAAGCGGCTGGAGAACCAGGAGTTTGAGCGGCGTCTGTTTGAGATGAAGTGTGAGCGCGAAGCCCGCCTGACCACCAGCGAAACGCTGCAACAGCAGCAGTTATTAATGCGTGAAATCAGCGCGCTGGAAGGCCGCATCGTCCGCTGCCGTCAGGCGCTGGATGAGATTGAACGCGTCATTGAACGCCTGACCCGTTAACAGGAGCCACTAATGTCACTGGAAAATGCCCCCGACGAGGTCAAGCTGGCCGTCGATTTAATTATGCTGCTGGAGAATCACGAGATCCCGGCGGAGACGGTGCTGAAAGCGCTGGAGATTGTGCGGCGGGATTTTGAGGGAAAGGTGAAGGCCGGTTGCCCTCACCCTAGCCCTCTCCCTGGAGGGAGAGGGGACCGTTAGGTGCGGTTTGAAAGATCTGCACTGATTCGCTTTTTACCCTCTCCCCTCTGGGGAGAGGGCAGGGTGAGGGGCGGAGTTTTCGTCACCCTTAATCTCGCGCTTCACTTCCGTATGTTCGTCACCTTTCTCGTTACGCAGGTGAACCTCAAGCTGATTGAAGGCGATATTAATGTTGTTTTCACGGCACAGACGGTCAATGGTGCGGTTCAGCTCATCGACGGTGTAGCTGCGATCGCGTAGTTCGCGTACGTACAGGCGCAGCTCGTGATCCAGCGTGCTTGGCCCGAAGGTGGTGAAGAACACGTCAGGCGCAGGATCGTGCATCACTTTAGGATGTGATTTCGCGGCTTCCAGCAGGACCTCTTTCACTTTATCCAGATCTGAACCATAGGCCACCCCGAGTCGGACCACCACGCGCGTCGTAGTATCCGAAAGCGACCAGTTGATCAGTCGCTCGGTCACGAAGGCTTTGTTCGGGATGATCACCTCTTTACGATCGAAGTCAGTGATGGTGGTCGCACGAATACGGATCTTGCTGACGGTCCCGGAGAAGGTGCCGATGGTGACGGTATCGCCGATACGCACCGGACGTTCGAACAGGATTATCAGGCCAGAAACAAAGTTACCGAAGATCTCCTGCAAGCCGAAGCCCAGACCTACCGACAGCGCCGCCGCCAGCCACTGGAGTTTATCCCACGAGACGCCCAGCGAGCCGAATACCGTCATCGCCCCGACAATAATAATGACGTAGTTCAGGATGGTGGTAATGGCATACGACGCCCCCTGACGCAGGTTCAGCCTTGAGAGCACCAGCACTTCCAGCAGACCAGGCAGGTTGCGGATCAACGCCCAGGCCACCACCGACGACACCAGCGCAAAGAGCAGGCTGCCCATGGTGACGCTTTTCATTACCGCAGCGCCCGCTTCGGTACCGTTGTATTGCCAGAGGGTGATACTGTCGAGGTAGGCGAAGACGGTAATTAAATCAGACCAGATGGCCCAGAACATCACCGCAAACAGCGCAATCATCACCAGCATGGTAATACGCATCGTTTGCTGGTTTACCTGCTCCAGGGCAATGGTCGGCTCTTCCTGCGGCTCAGCCCCTTCAGCCCCCTCTTTAACCTGATGCTGTCGACGGGCAACAGCGCGACGATACGCAATGCGGCGCGCCGCCACGCTCAAACCGCGCAGCACGGTCTGGAACAACAGGTTCCACAGGATCACCAGATACACGGTTTCAATCCAGCGGCCTGACAGACGAAGCGTGGTATAGAAGTAACCCGTTGCCGTCAGCACCATCAGCGCCAGCGGAATGATCGCCAGCACCGTTACGGTAACCAGACGAAGATTGTGGGACTCTTTATCACGCCAGCTGTCGCGGCACATCGGCCACATCAGGACGGCTATCAGCAGCAGGTTCAGCATAATTACCAGCTGTCCCAGCACGTCATCCATCAGATGCAGCGGCGAAAGCTCGGCCACAACGGACCAGAAGTGCAGCGGCAACAGCGCGAGGCTGATACGTACAATCTGGCGACGCCAGTGGCTGGTGAGTTTCTCCGGCATGTTGAAGTGTCGGACCGCGACGCCATCTTTTTCCAGCACTTTCCAGCACAGACCAAACACCAGCCAGAACAGCGCCAGCTTTTTGCTGAACGCCCACAGCAGGTCGCTGATATTGAGCTGCATGGTCAACAGGATCAGGCCGACGGCGAGGATCAGCAGGCAGACCGGCAGAGCACGGATCAGATCGATCAGGATCGCTTTCGGGGTGTGCAACTGGCTATCGTTACGCAGTTGCCCCACTTCCGAGGCCAGCTTCGCCTGGTACTGCTTCAGCCATTTCAAACGCCAGCGTATTACTCCGGCGATGAGCAGCAAAGGCAGACCCGCAAGGAAGGCAATCATTACCGCAGGCCAGGCTTTCTCCCAGTTCACGGTAATTTTCATGCTTTTGATCTGGGATTTCAGCGTTTCAGGGAAAGATTTAAACCAGTCCCAGTCCATGGGTTTGTTGCTGTTCACCCAGAAAATCTGCTGGGTCAGGATCTCCTGAAGGCTTTTAGACACGCTCACCAGCTGCTGCTGGTTGATTTGCAGGTTAATCGCCATCATCAGCTGGTTGCCCAACTGCTTATTAAGCTGATCGAGCAGTTCGCGGCGCATATCCACAACCTGCAACAGCGCGTCGTGAACTTCACCGTTTACTTCACTTGAATGGCCTTCTTCCACTTTGGCAACAAACGTATCGCTCTGGAACAGGGCATCGCGCTGCTGGTTAACGTCAAACTGTTCAAGACGCAAATCCGCAATGCGGTTGGTCATGTCTTCCAGCTCGTCGGCGGACGGCAGCGTCTGCTGCTGCTGGTAAAGAATGCGCGACAGCAGCAGGCTTCCCTTCAGGACGGCAATCTGCTCTTTGACATTGCGCTCAGCCTGCAAAGCGCGATCCAGCCAGTTTTTGACTTTAATATTCTGCTGCACTAGCGCGCTGCCGTTTTCAGTCGCCTGAATCAGGCGCTCGCTCAGCTGATGGTTAATCTCCAGCTCCTGCTTCACCAGCGGATTGGCCTGGATACGCGCCGTTTCGTCTGGCGAGACCGCTTCCTGCGCCGTTTTTTCGGTCAGCGTCAGGCGCTTGCTGTTCACCGCCTCCTGCAACAGCTGAAGCTGATGCTCGAGCCGGTTGATATTCGCGTTCACGTAGTCACGCTGTTTTTGCAGCGCATCCTGCAACACCGTGTTGCCTTCCAGACTCTTACGCTGCTGTTCAATCTCCGCATTCAGCAACGTCTGCTGGATGTTCAGCAGCGTTTGCTGGGTCGGTCGAAGCGCCCCTTCCCCCACGGTAATGCCATTCAGACGGTTACGTATCTGCTGTAGCTGTTGCGATGCAGAATACATGGCGTTCTGCACGCGCTCAGGCTGGGTTTGCAGCGAAACCAGCTGGCTGTTATAGGTCGAGAGATCGGACTGCGCCGTTTGCAGATCGTCCAGCAGCTGCGCCACGCGCGACTCAAGCTGGCGCAACGAAAGCGTGGCAAGCGTTTTTCGGGTTTCATCGTCGTTATCAACGTCGCTAAGCGCGTTCAGGGCCTCCGTTGCTTTACGCATGTTCTCCGGCGCCTGAGCGACCTTCTGCCGCAGCTGGGCCGTTTCGGCTTTGATGCGATCGATCTTATCCAGCGTATCCAGGGTTTCCGTCAGGTCCTGCTGAACGAGCTTTTCCTGGGCGGAGAGATCTTTTTGTTTATTCAGGGTGTCGAGTTGCGACTGAACCTCGGCACGCGTCGGGACGTCACTGCCGTTGTCTGCACGGGCCCAGGAATGCGGTGCGGCTGCAAAGAAAAACAGCAGGATCAAAAAAACGGCCAGAACAGAATGTGTCGAGCGATAGGTGTGCAGCATAGTCGTGAATGTGATCTGAGAAATGACCGAAAATAGTCGGGCGTGAAGAATATCACGCCCGGCTAAAGCAGAATAGCGGGAAGGTAATCCTCTAAGACATTTCCTGGAAAGATTCAGGCAGTAAGCGGCGATCCCTCGCTGCGGAGGGTTGGGCAAAGCTGGCACATCTCCAGGAAAATCGCAACGTAGCTGCGCGCCTCTGATTTCAGATCGAACGATTGCGGGGCGAAAAGCCAGTTTTCCATCAGGCCGGAAATATAGCTGCGCATCAGGATCGCCGCCCGGCGCGTTAACAGCGTAGCGGGAAGCATGTCGGCCTGCATACATTCCTTAAGAACTTGCTCGATGCGATCGTAGCTTTCCAGACACAGGTCGCGCTGCGCCTGCTGAACCACCGCCATTTCGCCAACAAACTCACATTTATGGAAGATGATTTCCATCATCAGACGTCGGCGTTCTTCCACAACAGTCGCTTCAAGGATATATACTAATATTTCTCTTAATACTGAGAGTGGATCGTGAGGGAATTTTGCCCGATACTCACTCTCAAGATCGCTGATGCTGGACTCTGAAAGCTCCCAGATTTCACCAAACAGATCTGACTTGTCTTTAAAATGCCAGTAAATCGCTCCCCGCGTGACGCCCGCGGCCTGAGCAATCTGCGCCAGCGAGGTTGCCGAAACACCCTGCTGTGAGAACAAACGCATTGCCACATCCAGAATGTGTTGTCGGGTTTCCAGCGCTTGTTGTTTGGTTTTTCGTGCCATACGTTGATGAATTTACAGGAGTCAGATTTACATACATTTATGAATGTATGTACCATAGCATGACGATAATATAAACGCAGCAATGGGTTTTTAGACTCAGGACCCTTGATCAATTTGAAATCGGACACTCGAGGTTTACATATGAACAAAAACAGAGGGTTAACGCCTCTGGCGGTCGTTCTGATGCTCTCAGGCAGCTTAGCGCTTACAGGATGTGACGACAAAGAGGCTCAACAAGGAGCTCAGCAGGTGCCAGAAGTTGGCGTCGTGACGCTCAAATCCGAACCTCTTCAGATGACAACAGAACTACCGGGCCGCACCAGCGCCTATCGCATTGCAGAAGTACGTCCGCAGGTGAGCGGTATCATCCTGAAACGTAACTTCACCGAAGGCGGTGATGTGAAAGCAGGTGAGTCTCTTTATCAGATTGATCCAGCAACCTATCAGGCGTCTTATGAGAGCGCTAAAGGCGATCTGGCGAAAGCAGAAGCGGCAGCCAAAATTTCGCAACTGACGTTGAATCGTTACAAGAAACTGCTCGGCACGCAGTACATCAGCCAACAGGATTACGATTCTGCCCTGGCCGATGCACAGCAAGCCAATGCAGCCGTTGTGGCGGCGAAAGCGGCGGTAGAAACCGCGCGTATTAACCTCGCCTACACCAAAGTGACCTCCCCTATCAGCGGTCGGATTGGTAAATCAGCCGTCACCGAAGGTGCGCTGGTGCAGAACGGTCAAACCAACGCGCTGGCCACCGTGCAGCAGCTTGACCCGATCTACGTTGACGTTACACAGTCCAGCAACGATTTCCTGCGTCTCAAACAGGAGCTTGCCAGCGGACAACTGAAACAGGAAAACGGTAAAGCCAAAGTTGAACTGGTTACCAACGACGGTATCAAGTTCTCACAGACAGGCACACTGGAATTTTCTGATGTGACCGTCGATCAGACCACCGGCTCTATCACCATCCGGGCTATTTTCCCGAATCCGGATAAAACCCTGCTGCCGGGTATGTTCGTACGCGCCCGTCTTGAAGAAGGGACTAACCCAAGCGCCATTCTGGTTCCGCAGCAAGGTGTGACCCGTACGCCACGCGGCGATGCGAGCGCGCTGGTTGTGGGTGCCGATAACAAAGTCGAAACACGCAATATCACTGCAACGCAGGCGATTGGCGACAAGTGGCTGGTAACGGAAGGTCTGAAAGATGGCGATCGCGTGATTATTACTGGTTTGCAAAAAGTTCGTCCTGGCGCGCAGGTCAAAGCTCAGGAAGTGAAATCTGACGACAAACAACAAGCGTCGGCCGCTGGCCAGTCAGAACAAACCAAGTCTTAACTTAAACAGGAGCCGTTAAGACATGCCTAATTTCTTTATCGATCGCCCCATATTTGCGTGGGTGATCGCCATTATCATCATGCTGGCCGGGGGACTTGCGATCCTGAAGCTGCCTGTTGCGCAATATCCAACGATTGCGCCGCCGGCAGTGACGATCTCCGCAACCTACCCGGGCGCTGATGCCAAAACGGTGCAGGACACCGTTACGCAGGTTATCGAACAGAACATGAACGGTATCGATAACCTGATGTACATGTCCTCAAACAGTGACTCAACCGGTACAGTTCAGATTACCCTGACCTTTGAATCCGGTACGGATGCGGACATTGCGCAGGTTCAGGTGCAGAACAAACTGCAGCTGGCGATGCCCCTGCTGCCGCAGGAAGTGCAACAACAGGGTGTGAGCGTCGAGAAATCGTCCAGTAGCTTCCTGATGGTTGTCGGCGTGATTAACACCGATGGCACCATGACGCAGGAAGATATTTCCGACTACGTGGGCGCCAACATGAAGGACGCCATCAGCCGTACGTCTGGTGTGGGTGATGTTCAGCTGTTCGGTTCACAGTACGCGATGCGTATCTGGATGGATCCGAATAAGCTGAACAACTTCCAGTTGACCCCGGTTGACGTGATCAGCGCAATTAAAGCGCAAAACGCCCAGGTTGCAGCCGGTCAGTTAGGCGGCACGCCGCCGGTGAAAGGCCAGCAGCTTAACGCGTCTATCATCGCGCAAACGCGTCTGACCTCGGCGGATGAGTTCAGTAAAATTCTGCTGAAGGTGAATCAGGACGGTTCGCAGGTTCGCCTGCGTGACGTGGCGAAAGTGGAGCTGGGTGGCGAGAACTACGACGTTATTGCGAAGTTCAACGGTAAACCGGCTTCCGGTTTAGGTATCAAACTGGCGACTGGGGCGAACGCCCTGGACACCGCGACGGCTATCCGTGCAGAACTGAAGAAGATGGAACCTTTCTTCCCGTCAGGTCTGAAAATTGTTTACCCGTATGACACCACGCCGTTCGTTAAAATTTCGATTCACGAAGTGGTAAAAACCCTGGTTGAGGCGATCATCCTCGTCTTCCTGGTAATGTACCTGTTCCTGCAAAACTTCCGCGCAACGCTGATCCCAACCATCGCCGTGCCGGTTGTACTGCTCGGCACCTTCGCGGTTCTGGCGATATTTGGCTATTCGATAAACACCCTGACGATGTTCGGGATGGTGCTCGCCATCGGCCTGCTGGTGGATGACGCCATCGTAGTGGTCGAAAACGTTGAGCGTGTGATGGCGGAAGAAGGCCTGCCGCCGAAGGAAGCAACCCGTAAATCAATGGGCCAGATCCAGGGCGCGCTGGTCGGTATCGCGATGGTTCTGTCTGCGGTATTTATCCCGATGGCCTTCTTCGGGGGTTCAACCGGTGCGATTTACCGTCAGTTCTCTATTACCATCGTTTCCGCGATGGCGCTGTCGGTGCTGGTAGCCCTGATCCTGACGCCAGCCCTGTGTGCGACCATGCTGAAGCCGATTAAGAAAGGTGGCCACGGCGAGCACAAAGGGTTCTTCGGCTGGTTTAACCGCATGTTTGATAAGAGTACGCATCACTACACCGACAGCGTGGGGAACATCCTGCGCAGCACCGGTCGTTATCTGCTGCTCTATATCATCATCGTGGTGGGCATGGCTTTCCTGTTTGTTCGTCTGCCAAGCTCGTTCCTGCCAGATGAAGACCAGGGCGTGTTCCTGAGCATGGCTCAGCTTCCGGCGGGTGCGACGCAAGAACGTACGCAAAAAGTGCTGGATGAGATGACCGACTACTTCCTGACCAAAGAGAAAGACAACGTCGAATCCGTGTTTGCGGTTAACGGCTTTGGCTTCGCGGGTCGTGGTCAGAACACCGGTATTGCCTTCGTTTCTCTGAAAGACTGGTCCGAACGTCCGGGTGATGAGAACAAAGTTGAAGCCATTACCAACCGGGCCATGGGTACCTTCTCACAGATTAAAGATGCGATGGTCTTCGCCTTTAACCTGCCAGCGATTGTTGAACTGGGTACGGCGACCGGCTTCGACTTCCAGCTGATTGACCAGGGCGGTCTGGGCCACGAAAAACTGACTCAGGCGCGTAACCAGCTATTTGGCGAGGTGGCTAAACACCCTGACCTGCTGGTGGGCGTGCGTCCTAACGGTCTGGAAGATACGCCGCAGTACAAGATCGATATCGACCAGGAAAAAGCACAGGCGCTGGGTGTGTCCATCAGTGACATCAATACCACGCTGGGTGCAGCCTGGGGTGGCAGCTACGTCAACGACTTCATCGACCGTGGTCGCGTGAAGAAAGTGTACGTCATGTCCGAAGCGCAATACCGTATGCTGCCGAACGATATCAACAACTGGTACGTTCGCGGCAGCGATGGCCAGATGGTGCCGTTCTCCGCCTTCTCAACTTCGCGCTGGGAATACGGTTCGCCGCGTCTGGAGCGTTATAACGGCTTGCCATCGATGGAGATCCTCGGTCAGGCGGCGCCGGGCCGAAGCACCGGTGAAGCCATGAACCTGATGGAAGAGTTGGCCAGCAAACTGCCTGCGGGTATTGGCTACGACTGGACCGGTATGTCCTATCAGGAACGTCTGTCCGGTAACCAGGCCCCTGCCCTGTACGCCATTTCACTGATTGTGGTGTTCCTGTGTCTGGCGGCATTGTATGAGAGCTGGTCGATTCCGTTCTCCGTTATGCTCGTGGTTCCGCTGGGGGTTATCGGTGCGCTGCTTGCCGCAACCTTCCGTGGGCTGACTAACGACGTTTACTTCCAGGTGGGCCTGCTGACAACCATTGGCTTGTCGGCGAAGAACGCGATACTTATCGTCGAATTCGCCAAAGATCTGATGGAGAAAGAAGGTAAAGGCCTGATTGAAGCAACGCTTGAAGCCGTTCGTATGCGTCTGCGTCCAATCCTGATGACGTCCCTGGCGTTTATCCTCGGCGTTATGCCGCTGGTTATCAGCTCAGGCGCAGGCTCCGGCGCACAGAACGCGGTAGGTACCGGTGTAATGGGTGGTATGGTCACTGCGACCGTTCTCGCCATCTTCTTTGTACCGGTGTTCTTCGTGGTGGTACGTCGCCGCTTTAGCCGCAAAAATGAAGATGTGGAGCACAATCATTCGGTAGAACATCACTGATACCGGTTTCACATGATAAAAAGGCCGCATTTGCGGCCTTTTTCATTTTCAGAAAAATTCATAAAATAGTCTTATTGTCGTTTTATTTATTTTCACCCGTCCTGATAAGACTTATCATAATAATCCGATAAGCTAATCGTAGAATTCAGCATTCTTTTTATATCAATTCATCGCCTAAAATATTCGGACAAATCCTAAATCATCGTAAATGCCGAAGACATCTGAATCCGGACTTCAATTGAAACATTGCGCTAACTCAATGAATCTTAAGGAACGGATTAAAAAAAGGGTTTCTCTCGATAAAAGTGTTCGCGTCTGAGGTCACATTTGCGTAAGCGCTCGCAAGGAAACGTTTTAATTGTAATTTTTCGTAATAGCGCGGTGAAATCCTGATCAGAGTGGCTTATAGTTAGTGTTATCAGGAACACAGCTCCCGTGTGGCTAAGCAAGTTGTATCCATCCCGACATGATGTTCGGTGAGTAAAAAATCACTCAGAAGGGGATGCGCTATGGACGAGTACTCGCCAAAAAGGCATGATATCGCGCAGTTGAAATTTCTCTGCGAATCCTTGTACCATGACTGCCTTGCCAATCTTGAAGAAAGTAACCATGGCTGGGTGAACGATCCAACGTCTGCTATCAATTTACAGCTTAATGAGCTGATCGAGCATATCGCAACCTTCGCACTTAATTATAAAATTAAGTACAATGAAGATAATAAGTTGATAGAGCAAATTGATGAATACCTGGACGACACCTTTATGTTGTTCAGCAGCTACGGCATTAACGCACAGGATTTGCAGAAATGGCGTAAATCAGGAAACCGTCTATTTCGCTGCTTCACGAATGTCAGCAGAGCTAATCCGGTTAGTCTTTCCTGTTAAAATTATTACAAATACTAAGGTGAATTTTATGTCTGATAAACCATTAACTAAAGTCGATTATTTGATGCGCCTGCGACGCTGTCAGTCAATTGACACGCTCGAACGTGTTATTGAGAAAAATAAATACGAGCTGTCTGATAATGAACTGGCGGTATTTTATTCAGCTGCCGACCATCGTCTTGCTGAACTGACCATGAATAAACTCTATGACAAGATCCCCTCTTCGGTATGGAAATTTGTTCGTTAGTCGTTGAAGAGAGACTTTAAGGCACTACGCCCGTTGTTAAGCTGAATTTACCTTTCGTATTACGCTTCAAGTGCAAACGCCAGGTCCCCGTATAAAACGTATTTATACGCAAGAATGTTGTGACTCCTGTCACAGTCACTTTTAGGGAACGTTCCCTTTCTGGCTAATCCTCTTTACGCTACGTAAAACGATTCCAGAGAGGTTCCCATGAGTGAAGAAAAACAGAAGATGATTGCCGGTGAATATTATCGCCCCGGCAATGACACGCTGAGGGCTGACCGTTTACGCGCTCGTCATATTGTTCACCGCTATAACCATACCGCACCCGATGAGAAGGCCGAACGTCGCGCCTTATTAGCTGACCTGCTGGGTCAAAGCGAAGGCGCTTATATTGAGCCGAGCTTCCGCTGCGACTACGGCTATAACATCTATCTGGGCAACAATTTTTACGCCAACTTCGACTGCGTCATGCTGGACGTCTGCCCTATCCGCATTGGCGATAACTGTATGCTCGCACCGGGGGTGCACATTTATACGGCCACGCATCCTCTGGACGCGACCGAACGTAACAGCGGGCTGGAGTACGGTAAATCGGTCACCATAGGCCATAACGTCTGGATCGGCGGACGTGCGGTGATTAATCCGGGCGTGACCATTGGCGATAATGCGGTTATCGCTTCCGGCGCGGTAGTGACCAAAGACGTGCCGGCCAATGCGGTAGTGGGCGGGAATCCGGCGAAAATCATTAAAATGATCTAAGCGCATCCTGAGTAACTGTTATGCTTTTTCCTGGCATAACTGTTACTTTCATCGCATAAACCCCTCTCATAAAATAGGCAGATCACCTGTATTTTTAACAATCATAAAGGCAAAAAATGACAGAGATACAGCGCCTGCTTACCGCCACCATCGACGAGCTCAATACCCGCGAAAAGCGCGACAATCGTCCGCGCTTTAGCATCAGCTTTATTCGCAAACATCCCGGATTGTTCGTCGCCATGTACGCCGCCTGGCTGGCAACGCTTATCGTCATGCTGAAGTCTGAAACGCTGGTCGATTCCGTCTGGCTGCTGGTTGTGCTGTTCGTGGTGTTTAACGCGTTTTTCTTTTTCGACGTCAATCCGCGTTACCGGTATGAAGATATCGACGTACTCGATTTCCGCGTCTGCTACAACGGGGAGTGGTACAACACGCGTTACGTGCCGAAGGAGCTGATCGACAGCATCCTGCACTCGCCGGCTGTCGAAGCCGGGCAAAAAGAGAAGTTGCAGAAAATGGTCATCACCAAGGGCCAGCTCTCTTTTTATGATGTCTTTACCCTTTCCCGCCCCGCTGCTGTGTAATGAGCGCCTGAAGACGTCGAATACCCGGCGCAAACTGCGAAGCAGAGGTATTGCCGTAACCTAAAACCAGACCGGTTTGCCCCTGCGTCGTCTCAAGGTAGTACCCGCTCAGTGCAGCGGGTGCCAGCTGAAACGCTCTTGCCTGCTCCACCAGCCGCTGGTCGTCGATACCGTCAATTGCCAGCGCCAGGTGCATCCCTCCTTCTCCGGCAAGAACACGGTGCGGCGTATGAAGCTCTGCGCTTAGCACCTCCCGCAGTTGGCGGTATCGCTTACGATAAAGTCGGCGCATGGCGGCAAGATGTCGCGCATAGTGGCCTTCCTCAATAAATAGCGCCAGGGTGCGCTGTTCAGCGCGATGCCCGCCGCGCAGCAGCGAGCCGATGGCCGGACGCGCCGCCTTCGCCAGCGCTGGCGGTAATACCATGAACCCCATTCTGAGCGACGGAAACAGCGTTTTGCTGAACGTCCCCAGATACACAACGGGCGCATTGTTGACCATTCCCAGCATCGCCGGTACGGGCTCACCGGCATAACGGAATTCGCTGTCGTAATCGTCCTCAATGATCCACGCGCTGTGCTGCCGGGCCAGTTCCAGCAGCGCCAGACGCCGCCGCGCGCTGAGCACGCTTCCGTAAGGGAACTGATGCGATGGCGAGGTAAAAATCAGCGTGGGTGAAGGCGCACACAGCCCTTCCCAGCACATCCCCTCGTCATCAACCGGTATGCCGCTCATCGCCAGGCCGGTTTTGACGAAAGCGCTTTTAGCGCCGCTATAGCCGGGATTTTCAACCCAGGCGACATCCCCCGGCTCGCTTAACAGCATCGTGCACAGATTGACGCCCTCCAGTGCCCCTTCGGTTATCACAATCTGGCTGGCATCGCAGTCAATGCCGCGGGAGAGCGCAAGATGGCGGGCAATGGCGGCCCGTAGCGTCGGCTCGCCGGCCGGGTCACCATACCCTAACAGGGCGCTCCCCTCCTCGCGCAGGACGCGATCGTATAACCGCCGCCACAGCGGCAAGGGGAAATAGTTGATGGCAGGCGTTCCTGGCGTAAATGCCATCACCGGAGTGTCGCGCGGCACAGGCGCGGGCAGCAGGGCAACACGTTTTGTCAGCCTGACGTCCGGGTCCGGTAATGTCCGGGCAATCGTACGATGAGCGAATTGCCCCACCCGCGTACCCTGGCGGCTACGCAGCAAATAACCTTCGAGCGTGAGCTGGTCCAGCGCCGCATTAACGGTGTTTCGGGACACCGAGATCTGCTGCGCCAGCGTTCGCGAGCCGGGCAAATGACTGCCGGACCGAAGCCTTCCGCACAGTATGGCCTCCCGCAAAGCAAGGTAGAGCGCGCGCTGGAGCGTTTCTTCCCCACGTTTTTTCAGCGCAGCATGGAGCAGGGTGTATAGCTCATCACCCGGTATATTCATCTTTACCTCCTCGTGGTACCAGCAAAACATAGCCTGGTGGTTCTTTTTAAGGAACCAGTAATTCACTAATCTGGAGATCTTTTCAACATCGTGGAAATAAAGATGAGTGTATTCAATGAGTTTGGACAACCTGTAGGGGAAAGCCTTACCGACTGGCAGCCTCGCCCGCACCCGTCCCGGGTGGTACTTCAGGGTCGCTATTGTCGGCTTGAGCCGCTGCGCGTGGAGCATGCCCACGCGTTGTTCTCTGCGTATTCCCTGGCCGGAGATACCCGAAGCTGGACGTGGCTGCTGCGTGAACCCGATGCCACCGCAGAGGAGTTTGCCGAATGGGTGGCGAGCGTAAGCAAATTATCCGATCCCATCCACTTTAGCGTTATCGATAACCAGACCCAATCTCCTGTCGGGACGCTGTCCCTTATGCGGATCGATCCTAAAAACGGCGTTGTAGAAGTGGGACATGTTCACTTCTCGTCACTGTTAAGCCGCACGCCCATGTCGACAGAAGCGCAGTATCTGCTGATGCGGTACGTGTTCGATACCCTGGGCTACCGACGTTATGAATGGAAGTGCAACAGCCTGAACGAACCCTCCCGCAAAGCGGCCCTGCGTCTTGGCTTTCAGTTTGAAGGGCGTTTTCGCCAGGCGCTGGTCATTAAAGGCCGAAACCGGGACACCGACTGGTTTTCAATTCTCGACAAAGAGTGGTCAGCGCTGGCGAGCGCGTTTGAAAGCTGGCTTGCCACCGACAATTTTACCGTCGATGGCAAACAGAAAAGATCCCTGGAAAGCTGGCGAGAAACGCGCGTCTAGCGTCTTTTTTTACGCCCCTGCACCGCCTTAAAGCGCGGGTTAGATTTGCAAATCACGTATAAGCGTCCCTTGCGTTTGACTATCTGGCAATCCGGGTGACGCTGTTTTGCACTGCGCAATGAGTTAAGCACCTGCATGATTAGCCTCGCTTCGCATCAAGAAAGCCACCAAAACGCTTGCGGAAGCGTGCCGCGCTGCCATCCGTCGAGAAGGTCTTCTGCTTCCCGGTATAAAACGGATGTGATTTAGAGGAGACATCAAGAGTAACGTAGGGATACGTTTTCCCCTCAAGCTCAATTTCACGGTCTGTCTTAATCGTTGAGCCAACTTTAAAATATTCATTAGCCGTGGTGTCGTGAAACACAACGGTGCGATAGGTTGGATGGATATTCGGTTTCATCTCTGGCCTTCATGTATTGTTATAACATAACAAAATACTATCTGAGCTTTGCTGCAAAAACAACCCCTGTGACGCACAGCCTGTTTATGAAAGGTTTTTTCAAATACTGCCAGAGACTGTTACATGCTATAACTATATCATTTAGCGATAAAAAATTTTTCATCTGGCGCGCAAACTCCATGCCCTGGTCGGGCATATGGAAAGGATACAGCAGCATGCGAACCCGACATCTGGTCAGCCTGGTGACAGGCGTACTGATCTTCTCTGTGCTGGTCCCTGTGTGCCTCAGTATCTGGCTGGCGCATCGTCAGGCAGAGGCGAAATTTGTGGATGCACTGGACAGATATGCCTCGCGCGTCCTGATCCGTACCGACAGAGTCGTTGCGCAGGCAAAACAGGCGCTCACGCACCTACAGTTGTTCAACGCCCCGCCCTGCACTCCTCCGCACTTACGCGAAATGCGTCGTGTCGCGTTCTCATGGCGCTATATTCAGGAAGTGATGTATATCGATAACCTGAAGCCGCTCTGCTCCTCTCTGGAACAATCCAGTAATACGGCGATCTTACCGCCCCCGATGCGGATCACCGCAGACGGGTATAGCGCGTGGCTCACCTCGCAAAACGACCTCGGCATTCACCGTTATATGGCCGTTCTGGGGAAAGGACATTATCTGGTAATGGTCGATCCGGCGTCGCTTGTGGATGTTGTCCCGTTCGGTGACATTTCGATGGATGCCGCCCTGGTGGGCAGCGAAACCCATCGGATATTTGCCAGAAGCAATATTCTCGACCCGTATATTCTTTCTGTCGTTAAGGAGCAGCAGGACGTTAAGCGCGTGCAATACAACGGCTCGATGTACGTGTTGAAACCGGTGCCAGAACTGGGGCTTACGGTTATTGCCTGGGCATCGTTAAAACCGCTCGCGGCATCCTGGCATCAGCAGCTGATCATCTGGCTACCGGCAGGCATACTGATAAGCCTGGTTGCAGCCCTTATTGTGCTTCGCATCCTCCGCCGTTTGCTTTCCCCGCGTAACCGGCTGATCGACGCGATCAACAACCGGGAGATCGAGGTTCACTATCAGCCCATTGTGGCGCTATGCAGTGGAAAACTGGTGGGTGCAGAAGCGCTGATGCGCTGGCCGCAGCCAGATGGCAGTGACCTGTCGCCTAATCTCTTTGTTCCCCTGGCGGAGCAGACGGGGCTTATTTCAACGCTGACACAGCTGGTGGTGAATAAGGTGTTTGAGGATTTAGGTGCCTGGCTGCATCATCACCCGGAACTGCACATTTCTGTCAACCTTGCACCATCCGATTTAACGTCCCCCGAGCTGCCTCGCCTGCTGAGTCAATTGCTCAACAAATGGGGCGTCCACCCGCGCCAGATCGCCCTTGAATTGACCGAGCGCGGCTTTGCCGATCCTGCCGTCAGCGCCCCTGCCATCGCTGCGTTTCGGCGCTCCGGGCATGCCATCTACATTGATGATTTTGGTACGGGTTACTCCAGCCTGAGCTATTTGCAGGATCTTGATGTCGATACCCTGAAGATTGATAAATCCTTTGTGGACGCGCTGGAGTATAAGAACGTGACTCCCCACATCATCGAAATGGCCAAATCGCTTAAGCTGGCGATGGTCGCAGAAGGCATTGAAACTGAAGGGCAGCTCGAATGGTTGCATCGCCACGGCGTGCAGTACGGACAGGGCTGGTATTTCAGCAAGGCGCTGCCTAAAGAAGATTTCATTCGCTGGGCCGAGCACAACCTCAGGAAATAAACCCATTACGCGGTGTTACGTGCGGCCACGGCAGTGGCCGCACGTATCGGCTCAGCCGTTCTGCTGCCAGCAAAACGTGTAGCGCAGCCGACGGTTTTGCAGAATGAAGGCGGGAGCTACGCTCGGGCTCCATGAGTCGTCCCCCCCCACGCCCATGTGGAAGGCATCAAGATTCAACCAGCAGCCAGCCTCTTCCCGCAGCAAGTGCTGATGCGTTGTCGTATGCAGTTGCTGCTGGCTGTAACGGCTCAGGGAGAAATGGAACTGTCCCTGGAAGTGATGTGAGCCAAACGTCAGCTCACGGGTGTCGCAGCGTAAACCGTTCTCCGTCGGGAAGATATACGGCGTCTGCATGGCGTCCAGCGGTAACGCCCAGCGCCCCTGCTGCGCCGCCAGTTTTCTGTCCGGATAGTTCTCCAGCGGGCCCAGCCCCAGCCAGCGCACCGTTTGCGGGATATCCGCCAGCATAACGCTCAGGCCCACGCGAGCGGGTTCAGGAATGTCAGACGCCACCGTCACCTGCACATCACCGTGCAGTAACCCGTGGTCATCAATCCGCCAGACCTTGTAGCTGATAAACAGCGCTTTACCCTGATGCTCCCAGACGTGCTGCGTGGTCACCACCACCTCACGGGCATGCTGTTCCGCTTCACACTGGATAAGGCGCGAGGATATCTCATACATCCCTGCCGCTTTCCAGCGTTCCACCCACGCGTTCGGATCGATGCGGGTCGCCTCGCTGACGCCAATGTCATTATCCAGCGGCGCCCGGGTAAAGTTATCCGTTAGCGGGGAACGGAGCGTTTCAGCGCCCGCGTTCCACCACTGGGTCAGGTTGCCGGTGAGACGGCTAAACTGCCAGCGCTGCTGCTGATGAGTGATGTCCAGCACCTCGTCCCGCACCGTTAACTGCGGAGGGGTTCCGCCTGCTTTCGGTGGCGTAAGGTACAGCGGAGCCGGGAGCGGCCACTGATCCCAGGCACAACGGTGGCCGGACGGCGACCACGGCGTGGCCTGCGGCTGAACGATCTCCACGTTGAGCCAGACCTCGCCCGGCTCAGCGACAAGTTCAGGCTGCGGGATCTCCACGCGCTGTGTCCCCTGGGGCGCAACAGAAAGGGTTATTTCGCCGGAAGCCAACACCACACCGTCACGCGCCACCGACCATCGCAGACTCTCGTTGTCAGTATGACGGAACAGATAATCGCTCTGGATATCAACGAGCAGCGGAGCGGTGCTCACCAGCGTAAATGTAAAGAACTGCTGGGCACGCTGTGCCTCGTAAAGGGCGGGATGCGGGGTGCGATCGGGAAACACCAGCCCGTTGAGGCAGAACTGACGATCGTTGGGCTTATCGCCAAAATCGCCGCCGTAGGCCCAGAATGCCGTGCCGTCTTCCGCTTTTTTCGTCAGTGCCTGATCGACCCAGTCCCAGACAAAGCCGCCCTGCAACCGGGGATGGCTGCGGAATGCCTGCCAGTAGCTGGCAAAGCCGCCAAAGCTGTTACCCATCGCGTGGGCATACTCGCACAGGATCAGCGGACGGGTTTCGTCCGGCATACCAATCCACTTTTTAATCGACCACTTTGGCACCGCCGGGAACGGCTGATCCTGATCGACGCGGGCATACATCGGGCAAATAATATCGGTTGCCGCCGTACTGGCCCCCCCGCCTTCGTACTGCACCGGCCGCGTGGGATCGGTGGTTTTCAGCCAGCGGTACAGCGCATCGTGATTCGCCCCATGCCCGGACTCATTCCCCAGGGACCAGATGATGATGGACGGATGATTCCGGTCCCGCTGCACCATACGCGTGACGCGTTCGCTCATGGCAGGCAGCCAGCGCGGATCGTCCGCCAGGCGGCTCATCGGCACCATGCCATGGGTTTCAATATTCGCCTCATCGACCACGTACAGGCCGTAGCGATCGCAAAGCGTGTACCACAGAGGGTGATTCGGATAATGCGAGCAGCGCACGGCATTGAAGTTATGCTGCTTCATCAGTTCGATGTCGCGGCGCATGGTCGCCTCATCCATCACCTGCCCCTTCTCAGGATGATGTTCATGACGGTTCACGCCGCGGATCAGCAGCGGTTTGCCGTTAAGCTTCAGCAGGCCGTTGCTGATTTCGACGCGTCTGAAACCGACATCGCAGGCTTCAGTCTCCAGCATGTTGCCCTGCACATCCCGAAGCGACATGGTCAAACGATAGCGTTCCGGTGTTTCAGCGCTCCACAGCGCGGGATTGTTCACGGGTATCGCCACCGTGAGCCGCTCCGCCCAACTGCCGCGTTCGTCCACGATGGCCGATCCGGGCTGTTGCGTGATTTGCGCGCAGGCTTCGCCGTTACGCCACAGGGTAAACGCCACCTCGCATTCGGCATAGCGTAAGCCTTCCAGCGCAACGTCAACCCGGAGCAGCGCCCGATCGCATTCGGCATTCAGATCAGTCACGATCTGATAATCGGCAATCCGCGTTTCCGGCTTGTGCAGCAGCGAGACGTCACGGAAAATGCCGCTCATCCGCCACATGTCCTGATCTTCCAGGTAGCTTCCGTCGCACCAGCGTAACACCATCACCGCCAGGCGGTTCTGCCCCGGTCGCAGCACCGCGCTGAGGTCGAACTCCGCAGGCAGACGGCTGTCCTGGGAATAGCCCATCCACTGGCCGTTACACCACAGATGAAAAGCTGAATTCACCCCATCAAAGATAATGCGGGTTTGCCCGCTGAGCAGCCAGGCATCATCCATCTCAAATGTGAGCGAGTAACAACCGGTTGGGTTTTCAGCCGGAACATAGGGCGGGTTCACATTTATCGGATAGGTAACGTTGGTGTAGATGGGGGTATCGAATCCCTCCATCTGCCAGTTCGACGGCACGGGCATCTCAACGGCATCAGACAGATCGTCCGTTACCCATGCCTCGGGCACCTGCTCTGGTGCCGGGAAAAAGCTGAATCGCCAGATGCCGTTAAGCAGACGCTTGCTCAGCGAAGGCTTATCCTCCCGGGCGAGGGTTTCATCGCGCCAGCTGTGAAAAGGCGCGTGTGCGGCCAGACGATTCCACAGCGTCACGCCCGGGTTTTCCCAGTCACGACGAGCCAGAATTGCGCTGAGGGTCAGCGGCAATGTAGAAGACATATCAACCTCTTTGCGAAGCGCTCACAATTTTAGTCAACATGCCCTGGTAAACGGTGGCGGTAAAGACTTTGATCGTCACCAGGCGAGCACGATCACAAAAGTGCTAGCTGCGCGCCAGTTTCTGCGCCAGCAGCGCCAGCATTCTTAGCTGTTGCGCCAGATCTTCACGATCGGCCTGTTGTACGGCGCGCGGCGCGGTGGAATGACGAACGATCAACGTAACGGGAAGTTGTTGTTGCCAGGGTTCGGCGTGACGGGCAGTTGCCAGGAGCCACTCCACGCTGCGTTCACCGGCCTCGCGGAACGCCTGCCGAACGGTGGTCAGCGGAGGGGAAAACCACGCGCTGTCAGCCGTATCATCAAACCCGACAACCGAGATCTGCCCCGGTACCGCAACGCCTTTTTCCGCACAGGCGCGTAAAACGCCAAGCGCCATCTGATCGTTCGCCACAAGGATCGCCTCCGGCAGCTGCGCGCCCGCCAGGATCTGATGCCCTTTCTCGTAGCCTGAAGCCGCGCTCCAGTCGCCCTGCGCCACCGCAAACGCCTCAACGCCAGCCTGTGCCAGCGTAGTTTTCCATCCCGCCAGACGAGCCCGGGCAGAGACAGAACTTTCCGGCCCGGCGAGCAGCGCAATTCGCCGGTGCCCCAGCGAAAGCAGATGCTCCGCCCCCAGGCCAGCGCCCTGTTCAGCATTGAAAACGAGGCTGTTAACCCGAGCTGTGGGGGAAACATCAAGAAAAAGAACCGGGGTCGGCGAGGCCATTTCCTGAAGCATTTCTGCCTGAGCATCTTCCAGCGGAACGTTCACCAGCAGCGCCTCCACGCGCTGCGCCAGTAACTCCTGCAAAGCAGCCTGACACTGCGCGGGCTGCTCCACCATAGAGATGAGCACGCCAGCCCCCTGCTCCACTGCCCGGGATTTTACAGCTGAGGCGATTTGCGACGGCGCATGCAGCGCCAGATCGCTGGTCATCAGCCCCAGCGTGCGGGTGCGTTTTCCGGCCAGCTGCTGCGCGCCACGGTTAGGTACATAGTGTAGCGCCGCCATGGCCTGTCGGACCTTTTCCCGCGTACGGGCAGAAACGTGTTCCGCGTCGTTAATCACCCGGGAAACGGTCTGATAAGAAACGCCCGCCACGCGGGCAACGTCATAAAGAGTGATCGCTTTCATAGATTCTGGCGTCGTAAAAGGTAGTCACTATTCTGACACAGTTACGCCATTATAGCCTGTGAGCGCTTCGCAAAATTAAGCAATCCGCTCCGGCTGCGCGGCTTTCTGCATGCGCGGTCTCTGGCGAAACCACGGCAAACAAAGCTGGATCAGCGGGCCGATGGTTAACGCATACAGCACGGTTCCGACGCCAAACGCTCCCCCGAGGAGATAGCCGACGATCAACACGGTCACCTCGATTGCGGTACGCACGCTGCGGATCGACCAGCCCAGCCGGGCGTGTATGCCGGTCATCAGACCGTCGCGCGGGCCTGCGCCAAAACCCGCGCCGATATACATTCCGGTGGCAAGGGCGTTAACCACAATGCCGGAAACCAGCAGGGTGATGCGCACGGGCAGCGAGGTGAGTTCCGGGATCAATGCCATTGACGCATCTGCCGCCAGGCCAATACAAATCACGTTACTGACCGTACCCAACCCCGGAAGCTGACGCAGCGGGATCCATAGCAGCAGCACCGCAGCCCCGGTTAAAATCATCACCGTGCCGATGCTCATTCCGGCCTGGATGGCGACGCCAAGGTGAAAAACATTCCAGGGATCAACACCCAGATCCGAACGAATAAACATCGCGGTTGAAAGTCCGTAAAGGGCTAAACCGACATAAAGTTGTACCAGACGACGCAGCATTTTCTCTTCTCCGAAGAACCAGCTTCCATCTTCGCTGAAAATGGCACTATGATTAATGTCCAGTTTTCAAATAGTGGACTGCACATGTCATCTCGTCGTTTTGGAAGCCAGTCTCTGGTTCGCCTGTTAGGGCACTGGCAGCAAACCTCTTCCCGCACCCCGCGGTGGCGCCAGCTGGCTGACGCGTTACGCCTGTTAATTCTGGATGGCAGGCTGGCGCTAAACACGCGCCTGCCCGGAGAGCGGGAACTGGCCGCCGCACTGGACGTCAGCCGCACCACCATCAGCAGCGCGCTGGCGCATCTGCGTGAAGAGGGTTTTCTGGAGAGCCGTCACGGCAGCGGTTCCCGGGCGATCCTGCCAGAAAGCCGGGCCGTGCCCACGCTTTCCACTGCCAGCGCGGCGCTGGATCTCTCAACCGCCGCGCTCAACGCGGGGCCAGAGATCCATCAGGCCTACACCCACGCGCTGACGACCATTACGCCGAATCTGGCGCTGACCGGGTACGATCAGCTTGGGCTTCCAGCGCTGCGTGAAGCTATCGCCGCCCGCTACACCGCACGCGGTCTGCCCACCCGGGCAGACGAAGTGATGGTGGTGAACGGTGCCGTCAGCGGCTTCGCCCTGATCTTAAGAATGATGACCGGGCCCGGGGATCGCGTGGTGGTGGATCATCCCACCTACCCGCTGGCGATAGCCGCGATTCAGGGGGCGCAATGCCGGCCCGTGGGCGTCTCGCTGCCAGAAACGGGCTGGGATACCGATGGTTTTGCCGCAACGCTTGCCCAGACAGCCCCGCGTCTGGCCTATCTAATGCCGGATTTTCATAATCCGACCGGGCGCTGCATGGATGCCGCGACGCGTCAGACCATAACCGACATCGCCGCGCAAACCCGCACCACGCTGGTGGTGGATGAAACCATGGTCGATCTCTGGTTCGATGCTCCCCCGCCGCCGCCGCTGGCCGCATTTAACCCGGAGGCCGCAGTGATTACGCTGGGTTCCGCAGGCAAAAGCTTCTGGGGTGGGCTTCGTCTCGGCTGGATCCGCGCCTCGTCCCGCACTATCGCCACGCTCGCACAGACGCGCGATACGCTGGATCTGGGCTCTCCGGTGCTGGAACAGCTGGCCACGCTGTGGCTTATCGAAAACAGTGAAACCTTCCTGCCTGCCCGGCGGGAAATGCTGGCAGAACGGCGTGACCGCTGCGGCCAGATGTTACGGAAGCATTTCCCCGAATGGCGGTTTCAGGAAGCGGAGGGAGGACTTTCATACTGGATTGAACTACCCGGCATGCTGGCGACTCAACTGGCGGCACGTGCGGAAACGACAGGCATCATTATGGGCACCGGCACGCGCTTTGGGCTTTCAGGCGCGTTTGACCGCTACCTGCGTATGCCCTTCTCACTCAATTCGCCAGAACTTGAAGAGGCATTACTGCGTATCAAACCGCTGTGGCTTGCCTTAAATAAAAGTACACCGCCAGTAAAACGGAGCCTGGTGTAAATTATTCGCCAGAAACAATAAAAACAGCTGACTGTAACGCATGCAGTCAGCTGTTTTCATGAAGAACAACTTAATGTTGAGGAGGAATCGGGAAGCCTTTCAGCGAAATAATGAAATTTTCACCTTCTTTCTTTATTTTTGCACCGGTATCACACCAGTCAGACGCAATTCGAAAGAACTCATCGCTTCCTACATTCCAGCCAAGACGAACATGTTTCACATAGCCCGAACGTAACAGATTGCAGGCCTCGTTGTAATCGCTGGCTGTCGATAGTTGTTGTTTCATTTTCTCTTCTTCAGAAGTTTACGTAGTGCTTTGATTTCTTTAGGAGTAAATGGATTTACACTCTCTTCTTCCGTATGCTGATTATCAACATCCTCTTCCGATACTCCCGCCTCTTCTACTGCTTCAAATGCCAGCAGCAGCAGTTTCTCTGTGGTCACGCTTAAATTCTCATTATTGTCTTCCGCATAGTGGCGGAGTCTTTCTTTTAGCGCTTCATCAATTTTAACGTTTAAAACCGCAGTTACCATGATTGTCACATCCTTTCGGAACACGTGTTTAATTTAATACACGAAGATAAGTTTGTTATCCAGATATATATTTTTTTGCTTATGACAACAAAAAGACGCCCGATAATAAAATGACAGTCTATTATTACAGGTTTATGACATTATTATTTCAGTTCAATGAAGGATATATTGCACGAACAAAATAGGCACATGATTGAGAAGGTTTATATAGGGGGGAAACTTCAGAGAAGAACACAAATGGGTGGGGGCCCTGCCAGCTACATCCCGGCACCCACGTCGTCTGCCCTGGCTGCTTCCTTCCGGACCTGACCTGGTGAACAGAGTAGCGTTGCGGGAGAACCAACAGAGCCCCCATTGAGAGCGTTGATAACCAACGCGCTGGCGCATTATCCCTGTGGAGCACCTCAATTGCAAGCCGCTGGCAACTGGATGCTGGATTATTGCGCAAACTGACCCGACAATCTTCTTTATCTTCGTATAACATTACCCTTCGCTGAATTCCCGCTGGAGAAACAATGGACGAACACGACTCTTTCCCACAGCGAGTGTGGCAAATCGTGGCCTCGATTCCGGAAGGCTGTGTTACGACCTATGGGGAAGTCGCCCGACTGGCGGGCTCTCCGCGCGCAGCGCGTCAGGTTGGCGGCGTGCTAAGAAGGCTTCCGGAGGGAAGTACGTTACCATGGCACCGGGTCGTTAATCGCCATGGTGCCATTTCCCTCACCGGGCCAGACTTGCAGCGCCAGCGTCAGGCATTACTCTCAGAAGGGGTGCAGGTGTCCGGGACGGGACAGATAGATATGCAGAAGTATCGCTGGGAATACTGACGCCCTCTCCCGTCAAGATGAAGAGGGCGAAAGAAAGTTACAACTGTGTTGGCGGTGTAGGCAAGGTCGGCTGATTGGTCTGCGTTGCCACAGGCACTTCAGTCTGCTGCACCGGGACCAGGGTCAGGTCGATTTTGGTGCCCCCTTTGTTGACCGCTTCCTGCACGGTATCGGTGATAAAGACCAGTTTATCGTTGATCGTTACCGCCGCGCTCAGGAGGATACGCGCGTTAGGCTGAACGTCAGACGGGTTGTACGGCAGCACGAAGCTGAACGGCGCCTGTTTACCCTCTGTACGAACTGCACGCTGTGCAAGGACTTTAGACGGTGCATCCGCCAGAGACGCATCGGATAACGTGACCGTTAAAACCGCGTCCGGCGGCAGAGCGACTTTCTGTTTGATCCAGATGGTACCGGACACGTTAGGCTGTCGAATAGCTTGCTGTGAAAGAGTGTTAATCCCGTTTGGGGTCGCCGTTGGTACCGCTACATCGGCACTCTTATCCGCACAGGCGGACAACGCCACCGCCATTGCAACACCGCTTAACATAGGCACGAGTTTCATTGAAGTCTCCTTATCATCAATGCACCGGCGGGATCGATCCCATCCGATGTCGTTTTATTCACATAACGTAAACAAGTGTGGCACAAATCACGGATTTATGCCTAATTTTGCCCAGGTATTAAGATAATTCTACCCATCGGACCACTATCGTTTCTGCGTTATACTCAGCGTATCTTTCGCCACGGCGTTTATTGAGGACCACTATGAGTCAGGCACTGAACAATCTGCTGACATTGCTGAACCTGGAAAAAATAGAAGAAGGGCTTTTTCGCGGACAGAGCGAAGATTTAGGCTTACGCCAGGTTTTTGGGGGCCAGGTCGTGGGGCAAGCGCTATATGCCGCTAAGGAGACCGTTCCGGCAGACCGTCTGGTGCACTCATTCCACAGCTACTTTTTACGCCCCGGTGACAGCGCTAAACCGATTGTGTACGACGTGGAAGTTCTGCGTGACGGCCAAAGCTTCAGCGCTCGCCGTGTGGCGGCCATCCAGCATGGGAAACCCATCTTCTACATGACCGCCTCCTTCCAGGCGCCAGAGCCGGGCTATGAGCATCAAAAACAGATGCCGTCTGCCCCATCGCCGGACGATCTGAAATCGGAAACCGAAATTGCCCGCGCACTCGCACATCTGCTGCCGCCGCAGGTAAAAGAGAAGTTTCTGTGCGATAAACCGCTGGAGATCCGCCCGGTCGAATTTCATAACCCAATGAAGGGGCATACTGCTGAGCCCACCCGCCAGGTGTGGATCCGCGCCAACGGCAGCGTACCGGCAGACTTGCGCGTGCATCAGTATCTGCTGGGTTATGCGTCGGATTTCAACTTCCTGCCGGTTGCGCTACAGCCGCACGGCGTGGGATTCCTGGAAAAAGGGATGCAGGTCGCCACGATTGACCATTCCATGTGGTTCCATCGTCCTTTCGATATGAACGAGTGGCTGCTTTACAGCGTAGAAAGTACCTCTGCGTCCAGCGCACGCGGTTTTGTTCGCGGGGAGTTTTACACTCAGGATGGTGTGCTGGTGGCTTCTACCGTGCAGGAAGGTGTGATGCGTAATCGCGGGTGAGGTAAAAAGCCCGGTCGCTACGCTTACCGGGCCTGCAAATTTCACTTTTTCAGGCCGGGTAAGGCGAAGCCACCACCCGGCAAGGCACTCAAATTATGCGTTGTACGCATTCTCGCCGTGGCTGTTGACGTCCAGACCTTCGCGCTCCTGCTCTTCCGGTACGCGCAGCCCCACGGTCATATCGGCCAGCTTGTAGCCGATAAAAGCTACAACGCCCGACCAGACAACCGTAATCGCGATACTTTCAAGCTGGACCAGCACCTGATGCATCATGGTCACGCCTTCAGCATAACCCACGCCGCCCAAAGATTGTGCAGCAAAGATACCGGTCATGATACAGCCGATAATGCCGCACACACCGTGTACGCCGAATACATCACACGGATCATCAACGCGCAGAATACGTTTCAGTGCGGTAACGCCCCACAGCCCCGCCAGACCCGCGACGATACCGATCAGCAATGCGCCGCCCACGCCCACGTAACCGCATGCTGGCGTAATACCTACCAGACCGGCAATCGCCCCAGAACAGGCACCCAGCAGGGATGGCTTGCCGCGAACGGCCCACTCGCCAAATACCCATGAGAGGATGGCCCCGGCAGTTGCCACCACGGTATTCACGAAGGCCAGCGCGGCGATTTCGTTAGCGGCGCTGGCTGAACCTGCGTTGAAGCCGAACCAGCCAAAGTAGAGGATGGCGGTGCCGGTAAAGACCATCGGCAGGTTGTGCGGCTTAAATGCTTCTTTCCCGAAGCCCACGCGCTTGCCAATCAGGTATGCGCCTACCAGGCCGGCTACGGCGGCGTTGATGTGAACAACGGTGCCGCCCGCAAAGTCCAGAGCGCCATGGGAAGCCAACAGACCACCGCCCCAGACCATATGCGCAATCGGGACATAGGAGAGCGTCAGCCAGACCACCACGAAAATCAGTACCGCAGAGAAGCGGATACGCTCAGCCAGCGCGCCCACAATCAGCCCCACGGTGATGCACGCGAATGAGCCCTGGAACGCGACATGAATATACTGATAGAAGCTGCCCATTACCGCGGTCAGTTCGATATTTTTCAGCATCGCCCAGTTAACGTTGCCGAAGAAGGCGTTACCCTCCCCGAAGGCCAGCGAGTAACCGTAAACCACCCACAGCACGCACACCAGCGCGAACGTGACGGCAACCTGCGTCAGCATGGAGAGTACGTTCTTGCCGCGGATCAGGCCGCCGTAAAACAGCGCGATCCCCGGAATCGTCATGAACAGCACCAGCGCGGTGCAAATCATCATAAAGGCGTTATCGGCTTTGTCTGCCACAGCAGGTGCAGCCATTGCCAGGCCCGGCAGCAGTGCCAGCGAACCCAGACCTGTTTTCATTGTTGCTTTCATCATTTTCTCGATCCCTATCACTGTGTGCCAGGAGTTACTTACAACGCCGCTTCGTCAGATTCGCCGGTACGGATGCGAATGACGCGCTGTAGTTCGGCAACGAAAATTTTGCCGTCGCCAATTTTTCCGGTGTAGGCCGCTTTGCTGACGACATCAATCACCTCATCAAGCTGATCGTCGGCAATCGCCACATCAATCTTCACTTTTGGCAGGAAGTTAACGCTGTATTCCGCCCCGCGATAAAGCTCGGCATGACCTTTCTGACGCCCAAAGCCTTTCACTTCGGTGACAGTCAGTCCCTGAATACCCATGGAAGACAGCGCTTCACGCACGTCTTCGAGTTTGAATGGTTTGATTACCACCGTAACCAGCTTCATATATCCCCTCCAGTCAGAATTCGGTAATGGCCGCAGCTAACACGAGAGGTATATTGCAAAGGGTGTGCCAGAAGTGAAATGTGAGGAGGAAAGCGCCGCGGCGCGCATGCGCCGCGAAGGGGTGAAAAAAAACGCACCATGGCAGTGCAGGGTGCGTTTCAGTTTTGCACCAACGGTTAAGACTGTTAGCGCATTGCCTTGTTATGGTGCATCAGGCGCTGAGCGACTCCTCCTCGCGCACGCTGGCGGCCAGCTCGTCGCCTGCCAGCTGCAACTGATACATCTGCCAGTAGCGTCCTTTCGCCTCGAGCAGCGCTTTGTGCGTACCCCGTTCAACGGCCTGGCCACGGTGCAGCACCAGAATGGTATCGGCATCGACGATCGTTGAGAGGCGGTGAGCGATCACCACCAGCGTAGTGCGATCCCGCACGGCAGCCAGCGCCAGCTGGATCGCCTGTTCGGTACCGGAGTCGATGCTTGCGGTCGCTTCATCCAGAATCAACACCTGCGGCGTCTCAATCAGCACGCGCGCCAGCGCCAGGAGCTGCTTTTGCCCGACAGAGAGGTTATTGCCTTGCTCGCCCAGCCGGGTATTGATCCCCTCGCTTAACCCGCGCGCCAGATCTGCCAGCTGCACCGTTTCCAGCACCTCCCATACCTGCTCAGGCGTGAAAGATCGTCCCAGCGTCACGTTGGCATAAAAGGTATCCGCCAGCACTACCGGATCCTGCTGCACCATCGCGACGCCTTTACGCAACGCGTTGTGGCTAAGCGCGGAAAGAGGCCGTCCATCCAGACGGATCTCCCCCTGCGTCAACGGATAGTAGCCCATCAGCAAACTGGCGAGCGTGCTTTTGCCGCTGCCGGTATGCCCAACCAGGGCGACAAAACCGCGCGACGGTACCTCGAGGTTGATATCCTGCAAGACAAGCTGATCGTCGCGGTAGGCAAACGAGACATGATCAAACGCTATGGATCCACTTTCCAGCGGACGTTCATCATCGCCATAGGTCTGACGCGGCCTGTCCATCAGCTCAAACACACGCTCACCCGCGACTACCGCCTGTTGCAGCATCGATTGCTGCGTAGTGAGTTCAATCAGCGGTTCGTTAAGACGGCCAAGGTAACTGATAAACGCGTACAGCACTCCCACCTCAATGGTTCCGCGCGTCGTCAGGCCAAACAGCATCAACATCCCGCACAGCACCAGCGCAGAGAAGAGGCTCAGCAGCGGGCGTAACAGGAAGCCGTCCAGACGTAACGTCTGCATCCGCGCCATATAGTGCGAGCGGCTGGCTTCTCCCATTCGCTCGCCAAAACGCGCCTGCTGGCGAAACTGCTGGATAACGCTCATGCCGTTGATCACTTCGTTGAAGCCATCATTGATATCTGCAAGGTAAGCGCGCACGCGACGAACAATCGGCGTGCTGTAGCGCTGGTAAATTACCATCACAATCAGCACCGCCGGGAAAATAGCGATCGCCACCAGCGCCATCCGCCAGTCCAGACTGAACATCGCCACCAGCATCGCGCCAATCAATGCGGCACTGCGCAGAACCGTTGCGACAACGGTCACATAAAGGTCGCGGATCACCTCGGTGTCATTGGTGACGCGCGAAATAACCTGCCCGACCGGCTGGGTATCAAACTCGCTCAGCGGCTGGCGCAGCGCGGCATCCATCACATCCGTGCGTAGCTGCTGGACCACGCCCACGGCGGCCCGGTTAAACAGCAGCGACTGCGCATAGTGCAGCCCCGCCGCCGTCAGCTGTAGCCCGACATACGCCACACCCAGCCCCGCCACCAGCCCCAGCGGCAGATAGCTTTTCGCCACCATGTTATCGATAAAATAGCTGATAAGCAGCGGACCGGTCACCTCCGCAATCGCGGCGATCCACAGTAACAGCACGGCGATGGAAAGCGGTTTGCGCCACGGTGAGCCATAGGCGAGCAGCCGTTTTAACGTCGGCCACATCTGTCCAAACTTACGCATCGGTGACCTCCTCATCCAGCGCAGCTTCAAGCTGTTGATAGCGGTACATATCCCGATACCAGCCGGCCTGCCCGGCGAGCTGTTCATGCTGACCACGTTGGGCAATATGCCCGTGCTGAAGCACCAGAATTTCACTGGCTTCGGTAAGGGCCGACAGACGGTGCGCGCTGATGATGACCGTGCGCCCCTCCCCCCACTGCCGAAGGTTATGCAGAATTTGATGCTCGGTACGCCCGTCAACCGCGGACAGCGCATCATCCAGAATCAGGATCTCAGCGTCCAGCAGCAGCGCGCGGGCAATAGAGATACGCTGTTTTTGTCCACCGGAGAGCATAACGCCCCGCTCACCCACTTCTGTGTCGTAGCCCTGCGGCAGGCGCAGAATATCCTCATGGACGCTGGCTAAGCGCGCCACATGCTCGATCTGGTCCTGTGTCGCCGTCGGGCACCCGAGCGCGATATTGTTGGCTATGGTGTCTGAAAACAAAAACGGCGTCTGGCTGACGACCGCCAGGCGGCTGCGCCAGTCATCCAGCAGCAGACGTGGCAGGGAGACGTCATGGAAACGGATATCGCCTTCGCTCACGTCAAAATGGCGCTGAATCAGTGACAGAATGGTGCTTTTACCGGAGCCCGTCGGGCCGCAGATGCCCAGCATCTGACCAGGACGCAGCGTGAAACAGACGTTTTCAAGCACCGGATGTTCCGTTTGCGGGTAGATAAAGACGCGGATATCAGCCTTCAGAACACCCGGACCTTCCGGTACCGGCTCGCTGCCATCGTTCACTACCGGCACTTCCGCCAGCATGGCGCGGATACGGCTGTAGGCGGCGCTCCCACGTTCAACGATGTTAAACATCCAGGCCAGCGCCAGCATCGGCCAAATCATCAGCCCGAGGTACATCGCAAAGCTGGTTAACTGCCCGAGGGTCATGGTGCCTCGCACCACCATCCAGCTGCCGCCGCCCACCGCCAGCAGGTTCGCCATGCCAATCGCAATATAAATTGTCGGATCAAAGCGGGCGTCTATACGCGCCACGCGCATGTTTTTCGCACCGGTATCGGCGGCGTCGGCCGCAAACAGCGCGGACTGGCGGTCTTCCAAACCAAACGCTTTGATCATGCGGATGCTGGTCATGCTCTCCTGGGTGCGATCGTTTAACGACGAGAACGCCGCCTGCGCCAGCTTAAAGCGTTCATGGAGCTGCTCGCCGTAGCGGTTAATCGCCAGCGCCATCAGCGGCATCGGCAGCAGCGCCAGCAGCGTGAGCTCCCAGCTAATTTGCGTAGACATCACAATCAGTACCGCACAGCCCATCACCAGGGAATCCACCAGCGTTAACACCCCTTCACCGGCGGCAAACACCACACGGTCCACATCGTTTGTGGCGCGGGCGATGAGATCCCCGGTACGATGACGCAGATAAAACTCAGGGTGCTGGCGGCTCAGCTGGCGGTAAAAGTCCTCGCGCAGCTCAACGGCAAGCTGATAGGACGCGCCGAACAGCAGCACGCGCCAGACATAACGCAGCAGGTAAACCACCACGGCCGTCAACACCAGCGTACCGACCCACATCATCACCCGTGCGGCGGTGTAATGTTGTTCCGTAACACCATCCACGACGTATCCCACCACTTTGGGCGGGATCAGTTGCAAAATGGCAATGATAATAAGCAGGGCCACCGCGCCGAGGTAGCGTTGCCACTCCCGACGAAAGTACCAGCTTAATTGGGCAAATAATCGCACGCGGTCTTTTCCTGAAGATATTTTATGAAGTTATTCAATGGGTAACGCTGTGGTGTATTTAATCTGTTCCATGGCGAAACTGGAGGTGACATCGGACAAGCCCGGTACGCTATTGACCAGCCGCTTGTAAAAATCATCGTAGCGCTTCATGTCTGCCACCTGAACGCGCATCAGATAGTCGTATTCCCCCGCCATGCGCCAGAAGCCGAGCACCTCGGGCATGTCGGAAACCTGGGTGACGAAGCGGCTGTACCATTCGCTGCTGTGATGCTGCGTTTTTATCAGGACGAAGGCGGTCAGTCCAAGCCCCAGTTTTTCGGGGTCCAGCAGCGCCACACGTCCCAGCAGAATGCCATCGTCTTCCAGCTTCTTGAGGCGCTTCCAGCACGGTGTGGTGGTCAGATTAACGGCATCTGCCAGCGCCTGCAAAGAGAGGGTGCAGTCGCTTTGCAGCAAAGAAAGCAGCTTGCGGTCAATTTTATCTAGCATATCCACCTCCCAGAGAAAATTATTCTCCTTACATTCTATTTTAAAGGCCAGATAGCAACAATTTTTTCTGTGCTTTTCGCTATGCTGGGCACAAAATGACAAACGGATAACTACGATGAATAGCACCTGGGTTAAACATGCCATCAGCGAAATAAATGCCGACTATCAGCGCTCGGCAGACACCCATTTGATCCGCCTGCCTTTGCCTGGATTTCCCGGCATTCAGCTTTACCTGAAGGATGAAAGTACCCATCCTACCGGCAGCCTGAAGCATCGCCTGGCGCGTTCACTCTTTTTATACGGTTTATGTAACGGCTGGATTAAAGAAGGCACCACGATTATTGAATCGTCGTCCGGATCAACTGCCGTCTCAGAGGCCTACTTTGCCCGCCTGCTGGGCCTGCCGTTTATCGCTGTGATGCCCTCCTGCACGGCGAAACGTAAAGTTGAACAGATCGAATTTTACGGCGGACGCTGCCACTTTGTGGAAAGCGCCTGCGAAATCTATGCGGCCTCCGAAATGCTGGCCCGCGAACTAAATGGTCACTATATGGACCAGTTCACCTTCGCCGAGCGCGCCACCGACTGGCGCGGCAATAATAACATTGCGGACAGCATTTTCCGCCAGATGACCCACGAGCCACATCCCGTCCCCTCTTACATTGTCATGAGCGCGGGCACGGGCGGAACCTCCGCCACCATCGGACGTTATATCCGCTGTCAGGGTTATGATACGCAACTGATGGTGGTTGACCCTCAGAACTCGGTGTTCCTTGATTACTGGCAATCTCGCGATGCCAGCCTGCGCAGCCCTGTGGGGAGCAAGATCGAAGGAATTGGTCGCCCGCGCGTCGAACCCTCGTTCATTCCGGACGTTGTGGATGAGATGCTCCGCGTGCCGGACGCCGCCAGCGTCGCGACGGCGCACTGGCTGGAGACACAGCTTGGCCGTAAGGTCGGAGCCTCTACCGGCACCAATATGTGGGGGGCGCTACAACTGGCCGCGAGAATGCGTGAAGAAGGCCTTAGCGGCTCTGTCGTCACGCTGCTGTGCGACAGCGGGGAACGCTACCTGGACACCTATTACAACGCAGAATGGGTGCAGGCCAATATTGGCGATGTTGAACCGTGGAAAGCGCAGATTTTGCATCTGGTGAAATAAAAAAAAGCCAGGCTGAAGCCTGGCTTGCTGGAAGGATCTCGCTATTCGGGGGAATATGGGAGGTTATTTTTGTCCAGCCAATGCGTCAAAAAATGGGACACCGCTTCGTTACGACAGTGTCCGATAACCGGTAAATGCGGGAGCGCGGCGATAAGTTGCGGCATCGCGTTCCCCATAATCAGACCACGGCCTACGCTGCTCAGCATCTCGTGGTCGTTCATGGCGTCACCAAAGGCCATACAGTCCTGCATCGTCAGCCCCAGACGATCGCTCAGCACCGCCAGCGCAGATCCTTTGTTACAGCCCACCGGCAGCACTTCAAGACATTCCACCGCCGAGAAGGTCAGGTGCGCCCGGTCGCCCAGCGCCTCGTTAAGCTGAATACGCAGGCGGCAGAGATCGTCGTGATCGCCGCAGAAGCAGATCTTGGTTACCTTGTGGGCCGGAATGCGGCGCAAATCGATGAGCTGATATTTAAAGCCACTGTAAACGTGAGCGTGCAGCAAGGCCGGGATCTCACGCCCGGTAAACCAGCCTTCATCGTTAAAAACATGCACGCTGGCCAGCGTATCCCAGGTGCTGTGCAGGACGATGTCCGCCACTTCCGGATCCAGATCCTGACGGTGCAGCACATCGCCCTCGACGGAGTGAATGCGCGTCCCGTTGCCGGTGATCAGGAACGCATCGAGGGCAAATGTTCCCAGCAGATGGCGCATCTCCAGCACATGACGACCAGTGGCAAACGTCAGGGTGACTTCACGCTCGCGCAGGCGCTTAAGTGTGTTCAGGGTTTTCTCCCCTAAACGGTGATCCGGCATTAACAGCGTGCCGTCCATATCAAATGCAGCGAGCCGAGCCATAATTACTCCCGAAATGTGATGCGGTTAACTTGTGCATCAGTATTACGTGAGATATACGGAAGTAATAGTGAATAGATGATAATTATTGTTCCGGGTTTTTCATGCGCCAGCTTAACCGTCTTAACCAGTATCAGCGTCTGTGGCACCCCTCCGCCGGCGCAACGCAGCAGGTGACCATCAGTGAACTTGCCAGCCGCTGCTTTTGCAGCGAGCGACATGTACGCACCCTGCTGCGCCAGGCGCAGGAGGCGGGCTGGCTAAGCTGGCACGCCCGCTCCGGACGAGGAAAGCGTGGGGAATTACGCTTTCACGTCACCCCGGATTCGTTGCGTAATACGATGATGGAAGAGGCCCTGAAAAGTGGACAGCAGCACAACGCGCTGGAGCTGGCCCAGCTCGCGCCTGAAGATTTGCGATCGCTGCTGCATCCGTTTATGGGCGGGCAATGGCAGAACGATACGCCGACGCTGCGTATTCCCTACTATCGCTCGCTGGAGCCGCTTCAGCCGGGGTTTCTCCCTGGCCGGGCGGAGCAGCATCTGGCGGGACAGGTATTCTCTGGTTTGATGCGTTTTAATGGTAACAGCAGTGAACCCACGGGCGATCTGGCGCATCACTGGGAAGTCTCTGATGACGGCCTGCGTTGGCATTTCTACATACGCTCCACCCTGCACTGGCATAACGGCGATAAAATAGAGACGGCACAGCTCAGGCAAAGCCTGACGGCGCTGCTATCGCAGCCCGGCATGGACACGCTTTTCCGCAGCGTCTTACGTATCGAAACCACGCATCCGCAAAGCCTGACGTTTATTCTGCATCAACCTGACTATTGGCTGGCGCACAGGCTGGCAACCTACTGTAGCCGTCTGGCGCATCCTGATTACCCCGTGGTGGGCAGCGGTCCCTTTCGGCTGAGCGTTTTTGAGCCTGAACTGGTGCGTCTGGAAAGCCACGAGCAGTATCATCTTGGCCATCCGTTGCTTAAGGCTATCGAGTACTGGATCACGCCCCAGCTTTTTGACTACAGTCTGGGCACCAGCTGTCGCCACCCGGTGCAAATCGCCATTGGCGAGGCCGACGAGCTGGCCAGCCTGCGGCTGGTGAGTAACAGCACCAGTCTGGGCTTCTGCTACCTCACGCTGAAACAAAGTCCGCGTCTGAGCGAACTTCAGGCAAAGCGGCTGATTAATATCATTCATCTCTCAACGCTGCTGCACACGCTTCCCCTGAACGAAGGGCTCATCACTCCTACCGAGGAACTGCTTCCCGGCTGGGCGATCCCCCAGTGGACTGATTTAACCGACGTTGTGCTGCCAGAGGCATTGACGCTTGTCTACCACCTGCCGGTTGAGCTTCACACCATGGCCAGTCAGTTAAAAGCATACCTTGCGCGGCAGGGGTGTGAACTGACCGTCATCTTTCACGACGCCAAGACGTGGGACGGTTGCCAGCAGCTTGCCGATGCAGACATCATGATGGGAGACAGACTGATTGGCGAAGCGCCAGCGTACACCCTTGAGCAATGGCTCCGCTGCGATGCGCTCTGGCCGCATCTGCTGAGCGCACCGGCATACGCCCATTTGCAGGCCACGCTGGATGCGGTGCAGACGCAGGCCGACGAACGTGACCGACACGCAGGACTTCAGGCTATCTTCAGCCGATTAATGGAGACAGCCGTCCTGACACCGCTCTTTAACTACCAGTATCAAATCAGCGCGCCTCCGGGCGTCAACGGAATACGCCTTAACACTCGCGGCTGGTTTGACTTCACCGAAGCCTGGCTTCCTCCACCAAACGCGTGAAGAAGCTGGTCGCCGCTTTAGCCAGGCGTTAACATGACGCTTTTACCGTAACTGTCGAGATGATCTATGAAACGTGCCGTCGTCGTGTTCAGCGGAGGACAAGATTCCACAACCTGCCTGATTCAGGCACTTCACCAGTATGATGAAGTGCATTGCGTCACTTTTGATTATGGTCAGCGTCATCGCGCTGAAATCGATGTCGCTCGTGAACTGGCCCTCAAACTGGGCGCCCGCGCTCATAAAGTGCTGGACGTGACGCTGTTAAATGAACTGGCCGTCAGCAGCCTCACCCGCGACAGCATTCCGGTTCCTGATTACGAACCGGATGCCAGCGGCATTCCGAATACCTTCGTACCTGGGCGTAATATTCTCTTCCTGACCCTGACGGCAATCTATGCCTACCAGGTGAAAGCCGAAGCGGTGATCACGGGCGTGTGTGAGACCGACTTCTCTGGCTACCCGGACTGTCGGGATGAATTCGTGAAAGCACTCAATCACGCCGTCGATCTGGGTATGGCAAAAGAGACCCGCTTCGAAACGCCGCTGATGTGGCTGGATAAAGCCGAAACCTGGGCGCTGGCCGACTACTGGGGCAAGCTGGATATCGTTCGCAACGAGACCCTGACCTGCTACAACGGCATTAAAGGGGACGGCTGCGGGCAGTGTGCCGCCTGTAACCTGCGCGCGAACGGTCTGAATCATTATCTTGCGGATAAAGCGGGCGTGATGGCCGCGATGCAGAAAAAGACCGGTCTGAAATAAGGGCGACCTGACCGTGCTGTCGAACGGTAAGTGGCGACAGCACGGTTATCCCTGAACATTTTTTACGCGATCATCAGCTCCAGCTTTTCGCGCAACTCCCCTTCCAGCGGCAACGCTTTCTGGGTTTTGAGATCGATACAGACAAAGGTGATCAGCGCATCGGCCACCACCTGCCCTTCTGGCTCAAGCGTGACGACCTGGCTCAATACACCACTTTTGCCATTCAGTTGTTGGACCTCACTGGTCACGGTGAGCACATCCCCCAGCACAGCCGGGCGGCGGTAGTTAATGTTGATGTTGACGACCACAAACGCGATGTTGTGTGCGGTCAGCCACTGGAAGCTTTCGCTGTTCTCCAGGCCATCCCAGCGCGCCTCTTCAAGAAATTCAAGGTAGCGGGCGTTATTGACGTGCTGGTAAACATCGAGGTGATAACCACGGACTTTGATTTGTGTCTGCATAGCGCAATAGCCTTTCGTTGTTATAGGTTCAGAGGTCATAACTGGTATGACCTCTTTATCCTGGCAAATTTTTGCCGCAGTGCAAGTGATTACGCGATTACAGCGTCAGGTGTGCGAGATTGCGCTCAACCAGCGCGCTGCCCATACCCGGCACCTGCTTGAGATCGTCAAGGGTTTTAAAAGGACCGTACTCCTCGCGGTAGCTAACAATGGCCTGGGCTTTTTTAAGTCCCACACCGTTCATCACGCGCGCGAGCTCTTCTGCCGATGCCGAATTGATGCTGACTCGCGTACCGTCATCCTCTGCACTTTTACCGGCCTCAGTCGCTTTTGATTGCGTATGAGCCTGCGCAGCTGAGTCTGTTTTGGTCTGTGCAGCCTGCGCTTTAGCCGAGGGCGACGCCGCCAGCGCTCCCGCACTCATCCCGGAAGTGGCAATAGCCAGTGTAATTAACAGTGCTTTGATTCCACATTTCATGCTGTTTTCTCCTTGTTTGTTGACAGCCACGCCACGATAGCCGTACGAGAAAACAGGGACAAACAGCAGATTGCAGAAATGGAAAAGGCCGCGAAAGCGGCCTTTAGTTTTTGCAGAGCGTTACGAAAATCTGCGAGCAGGTACGTAATTATTGCTCCTGGGTCACCACATCACCCAGCTTGATTTTGGCTTCTTTACGCAGGTTGCTCATCATCGCTTCGAAAGCAATCTGGGCATTATTCTGGGTAATTCCCTGAACCATGGCCTTCTTCTGCGCGTCTGGCAGCGTGCCGGCTTTGACTTCATCCAGCGCCAGAATCACCACGTTACCCTGCATATCGGTCGTGGTGCCAAAGACAGGTTTGTCTTTCGCCGGCAGGCTCAGACCAAACGCCGCCTGGCTGACAGGATCCTGACCGGTACGGCTCAGCGTTTTGGCTTCGCCAAAGTTCAGGCCAGCCGCTTTCAGTGCATCGTTCTTACCGGCTTTCAGATCGGCCAGAATTTTCTCTGCATCCAGTTTTGCCTGCTGTGCCGCTTTGTTGTGTTTGACCAGCGCCACCACCTGATCTTTCACTTCCGCCAGGGGCTTCACTGCCTCGGCTTTGTGCTCGCTGACGCGCAGTACGAACGCACGGTCACCGTCAACGGTAATGATGTCTGAGTTGCTGCCCGGCGTACCGTTCTCACCTACCAGACCACCATTGAAAATGGCATCTGAAACCGGTTTGAAGTTCAGTTCTTCCGGCAGATTTTCATGGCTGAACCAGCCCGTCTCAACCGCTTTCACGCCAGCAGCCTGCTCAGCGCCCGCCAGTGATTCGTTGTCGTTGCTTGCGGCATCGCTCACTTTCTGTTGCAGAGCATAGAAGGCGTCCAGCGCTTTCTCCTGCTTCACTTTCGCAGCGATATCATCACGAACGTCAGCCAGCGGCTTGGTTTTCGCCGCTACGACATCGTCCAGACGCGCCACCAGGAAGCCAACGGAGGATTTGATTACACCAGACAGTTGGCCTTTCTCTTTAAGACCCGCATTTTTCAGCTCGTCCGGGGTAGTGGAATCTTCCAGCCAGCCCATATCACCACCGTTTTTGGCAGAAATAATGTCGGTGGATTTTGCTTTCGCCACGGTCGCGAAATCAGCGCCTTTGTTCAGCTCGTCCAGCACGGCTTTTGCTTCTGCTTCCGTTTTGGTC
>OKJV01000027.1_pt1 | contig 165271 bp, 161 predicted proteins | sample 1612551 | NCBI WGS metagenome assembly OKJV01 (sample SAMN04436805, study PRJEB24849) | human gut metagenome | biome: human gut; feature: NICU; material: stool | host: Homo sapiens | place: USA: Saint Louis, MO | collected 2011-05-05 | reverse complement strand
CAGCCTACCGTTCTCATCAGACGCGTCAGTTCGCCAGAATGGTAGGACTGGAGCCTAAACATACGGCGGTACGTAGCCCGGAAAGCAACGGGATGGCGGAGAGCTTCGTGAAAACGATGAAGCGTGATTACATCAGCATCATGCCGAAGCCCGACGGGTTAACAGCGGTAAAGAACCTTGCGGAGGCCTTCGAACATTACAACGAATGGCATCCGCATAGTGCACTGGGATATCGTTCCCCACGGGAATATCTGCGGCGACGAACCAGTCATGGGTTAAGTGATAAAAAGTGTATGGAAATATAGGGGCCAATCCAACGACGGGGGATATGGATGCACTGGAAATACGCATTCCTTATCTGGAGGGACGCTCGCTTCAGCCTGGTGAAGAGTCTGTCTATGACACGCCGGTCATCAGCGGCACCGAAGAGACACTCTGGTTACACTGCGTCAAAGCTATTCACTATGGACTTCGCTTCGGGGTGCATGGCCTGCCGCTGATGGGGGCTGGTGACTGGAATGACGGGATGAACCGGGTGGGTATCGAAGGCAAAGGTGAAAGCGTCTGGCTGGGCTTCTTCCTGTACGACATTTTGCAGCGGTTTGCAGCGCTGGCGGAGCGCAGGCTGGATGAAAGCGTCGCCGCGATGTGCCGTTCACAGGCTCTGCGCCTGCAAAGTAATCTCGAAGCCCACGCCTGGGATGGGGAATGGTACCGGCGCGGGTATTTTGACGATGGTACTCCCCTGGGATCGAAAACCTCACAGGACTGCCGGATTGATGCGATTGCGCAGAGCTGGTCTGTATTGTCCGGCGCCGCGAGCCCGGGACGGTGCGCAAAGGCCATGCAGGCGCTGGATAAGCTCCTTGTGGATAACGAAGGAGGGCTGATCAAACTGTTAACGCCTCCTTTCGACGGACACGGTCCAAATCCGGGCTACATACAGGGGTACCTGCCCGGCGTGCGGGAAAACGGAGGGCAGTATACGCATGGCGCCATCTGGGCAGTGATGGCCTTTGCCCGAATGGGGAATGCCGAACGAGCCTGGCAACTCTGGTCAATGCTCAGCCCTATAAATCATACCCTGAATGCGGACTCTGTCGGGATTTATAAAGCTGAGCCTTATGTCATGAGTGCTGATGTCTACAGCGTCGCTCCCCATACCGGACGTGCAGGGTGGAGCTGGTATACCGGTTCAGCAGCCTGGGCCTGGCGTTTACTTACCGAGGAATTACTGGGGATAAAACGTTCCGGCACTGACTTTAGTGTTCATGCCAGGTTACCGGATGAGTGGTCGTCTTTTTCTATGGCATATCAATATGGTGAAAGCCATTATCAGATTAGTGTTTCACGCGGCGATGCAGAATATTGCGTGACGCTGGATGGTGTTCTCCTCCCTGATGACAGAATACCGCTGAAGGATGATGGACAAAACCATACGGTTGAGATCATTCAGAACTGACACTGATCCCGGAGGTGCATTAACGTCTGCCGTTAATGCGCTGATTATCCCTGAGAACATCAATCGCAGTCTGCATGGCGATTTTGTCATCCCGCCTTTTTTGTTTGTCCTGCATGACCTGAAGGTATTCCAGCAAGGTGCGGGTATTAATCGGTCGGCCCTGTTTACCCACAGCCAGCACGGCTTCTCCAAGAATAATTTTCACAGGCGGTAATTGTGCCGGATACCAGTCAAGGGTGTCTTCTGATTTCATCTTAAATTTCTCACGGAAGGGTAGTGTATCATAAATAAGACGTTCAATTTTCAATATCTGATATCCTGATTCAGACACAACTTAACATAACTTATGCCAGTTATTTTTATATTAAAGCGTATAATAATTACTCTATTCCTCAGAGAATTATTTATGTCTTATACAAATGGGCTCAGGTATTTTAAAGAAAGACCGGTTCATGTTGCCTGCCCGGTATGTGCACACAGAGCCGATCAGAAAGCAGGTAAACTAAGAAAAGATGCGGTTCTTGAGTGCCCTGCCTGCGGACTGTTGTTCAGACCTTCAGAATGCTGGTGTATCGGCGGCTGATCAGCTTCTGCCACTTAACGTCAGTGATGTCGGAAAATGACAACATTCCTCCTGTACTGCTGTTGTCGAGGGTATGATAATGAAATCTAAAAAATCTGTTTTTATTGAAGGGCATATCATGTCGAACAGCTGTCACGGACAGGCTGGCCAACCTTTCTGTATTCACCGGGTCAGGTTTAGTAATGGTAAATATGCGATTATTCGGGTGGCATCCGGGATATGTTTCAAACCAGGCGAAATTATTCAACGAAACGATTGTGAGTGGTTTTATAAACTTACCAAAATTCGGCTTCTTTCTTTTGAGTACCTTGATGATGATGAATCAAGAAGACAATTTCTTGAGTATCAATGATAAAACATGGATTTATAACAGAATAACTTTGCTGGCTTACAATTCATTCCTGACTCTTTAAATTCTTTACCAGTCATTGCAAAGTTATTTTTTTCTGAATTTAGATGACTTTAAATTGTCTAAAACAGAATGTATCGCTAAAGACGAATTGCTTCATTGTTTTCCTTTTGCGTTATAACCTTCATTAGCATTAAGGAAATTTATGGCACAGACTTTTACTCATAATTTACTTCATCCTCGCCACTGGCTTACCTGGTCTGGTTTGGGTCTGCTGTGGCTTCTCGTTCAACTTCCTTACCCGGTTTTACATACTCTGGGCTCTGGCCTTGGAAAAATATCCAGACCCTTTCTGAAACGCCGGGAAGGAATTGCGATTAGAAATATCGAACTGTGCTTTCCCGAGATGACACCGTTTGCCCGGAGCCAGATGGTCAATAAAAACTTTGTTTCTCTCGGGCTGGGACTGATGGAAACAGGAATGGCCTGGTTCTGGAGCGATGCGAGAGTCAAAAAATGGTTTGATGTCGAAGGGCTTGAAAACCTGACCGGCGCGACAAAAGGAGTAATGGTTGTCGGGATTCATTTTATGTCCCTTGAGTTGTGTGGAAGAGTAATGGGGTTATGCCATCCTATGATGGCAACGTATCGCCCACACAATGATCCATTAATGGAATGGGTACAGACAAAAGGGCGTATGCGTTCAAATAAAGCTATGATTAATCGACGTAATTTATCTGGTTTTGTTCATGCGCTAAAAGCTGGTGAAGCCGTTTGGTTTGCACCAGACCAGGATTATGGGGCTAAGGGAAGCGTTTTTGCACCTTTTTTCTCGGTAAAAAAAGCAGCCACGACGAACGGAACGTATGCTCTGTCAAAACTCGCTGGTGCACACTTGATCACACTTAGCATGATTAGACGTAGCGATAAAAAAGGTTATCACATGTATATCAGCAATCCTTTGGCAGGCTATCCAGGGGAAGACAAGGTCGCCGCAGCGGCTTATATGAACAAGATCATCGAGCGTGAAATTCTCCGTGCCCCCGAGCAATACCTGTGGATGCATCGCAGGTTCAAAACGCGTCCTGAAGGCGAAGTCTCTTTATACAAATGAACCACTCTACTTGTCATGAGCCAGAATCTATCTTTCTTGCCAATGCGTATTTGTAAAAAATGCAATAGGGAATTTTCGATCGGCTTCATGTTAACGATGGCTCAACTGACAGCCAAGGTTAATCAATTGAACCTGTTCGGATTTGAAGGTCCACTTATAGCTGCCATTCAAAGCGATAATAATTTTTGTATATTTTCTATTCCACATGATGTCAGTTATCGGGAATGGTTTGACTATCCAGCAGGCATAGCATCCTTTACAGCTCGACAAACCGAACGCTCCGATAGGGTATTCAGGCACACGGATGGCATGTAAAGCAGAGTAAAAAAGATGTTCGATTAAACCGATCGATTGGTAAAAATTGATCTGCAAAATGAATTATCCGGCCCGGTAGTGCCTGTGCTAAATTCTCAAAAATTCATTTAATGTATTCTTTATTAATTTATTTCCTGTCTTCTGGTGGGCGGCGTTCTTTTGTCCTACGAGCTCGGCAACGGAATGCGACAGCAGGTGATGGAATGAAAAGATGTGCCAGATGTAACAAGAAAAGAGGCGTTCTGGACCGGATTTTCGGGCTTGATAAAGAATTCTGCGATGACTGTCTGATGGTGGTTAACCAGGAAATCAGAGAAAAACGAGTGGTGTCCGCGCCAGCACAAAAATCACCGGAGCGTTCTTCCTGATAATGCATCTTACCCGGCAGGTTATTGCCTCTGATGGGGTAACAACGCTGAACTTTCCCTCTGTTTACATTTCCTTTGTTCAATGAAAAACAACATCGATATCAGCGTCATTATTCCTGTCTTCAATGCAGCTGACAGTATCGGGGGTCTGATCCATACACTACTTGGCGAAACAACGCTGAGTTCTGAAATCATTGTTGTGGATGACGGCTCAACCGACGAAACATGGACGGTACTCAGCGCTATTACAGATGAACGACTGATCCTCATTCGGCAGGAAAATCAGGGAGTGTATGCTGCCCGTAATGCTGCACTGGCGATTCACCGTGGCGAATGGGTGGTGTTCCTGGATGCAGATGACCGGGTTGCGGCAGATTTTCTGCAGGAAAGGCTGCGCACAGCACGCGAAGCACAGGCTGATATCGTCCTTTTCAATGCCCGGCATACAGACAGCGCCGGACATCTTCGGCATCCCGTTCACCGCAGACAGCCTTACGGTCAGACACTGACGGGTCAGCAGTGGATACACCATTGCGTCAGTCAAAGGGAATGGCCGCATTATCTGTGGCTGCAGATAATCCGTTCAGCGTATATTCGCGAGCACGACCTGCGATTCCAGGAAGGGAAAAGCCACAAGGATATTCTCTGGACGATACAGCTTGCCGCCGCAGATGGCCGGTTTTATTTCTCTGACAGACAGGATTACCTGTGGGTGAATAACCCGGCGTCAATTACCCACTGCCCGGATTATTACGATATCCGCGCGTTCAGCTATAGCGACGTGATTGCAGATATTCTGGCACTCAGTACACAGACGCAGTACCGGTCTGTCAGACGAGCGCTGGTCAGGCATGCGCTGGTGGAAAGCCGTCACTTTCTGGGCCTGTACCGGCGCAGGGTGAGTGACCGGCAGGCGGTCCGGGCGCGTTTTCGTACGCGGGTAGCCTTTCGCCATCTGGTAACCGGCGTGAGCAACCTGAGCGATGTCTTTTTCCTCCTGAAGCTGGTCCGCAATATTTATCTGCCTGGTGTCCGCAATACTCCCGCAGCCGTTTCGCAGGTGCGGCGTTAATCCATGGATATCTCAACGCTTCTGGCGCGGTCGTGGCAAACGGCGATAACGGGTGATGACTCCATTCGCTCTGTCAGGGATATCGTCGAACGCTGGTATGACAAAGGCGGTGACCTGACCCGACGAACCCGGCGATTTATGCTGCGGGAATGCCTGTGGATAGCAGCACATTACCGGGACACCGAAGCGGTACTCACCCGACAGTTCCGGCTGCTGGCCGTGTTACTGTATCTGGGCGGTTATTTTCCGAAAGGGAATACCGATGGTATGCTCCCGGAGAAATGTTTCATTTTACTGAACGCCCCGGAATTAAGCTCTCTCCTGGTAGATGATACGGCCCCTGATGTTCTGGTGGCGTCCTGCCGCACTCTATTCTACTGCAGACAGATATCTCCGCTAAGGTGTTACCGCCATACCCGGTGTCTGAGCGAACATCTGTATCAGCTGATGGAGATCTGATAAAAGCGCCAGTCGTTGTACTGGCGCCTGAGGGACTGATCGCTGACGGTGCTGTCGTCAACGATCAGGGTTAACGTCATTATTTCCCTCCGCTGAATCTGCCACTGGTAATGTCAGTAACGGTTTGATAGCCCTTGCGGGGCATCAGCCCGGTAGCCTTGCGGGCGCGGAGCATATCAATGCTGCCGATAAACGGAGACTGCTCTTTCACGCTGAAGCCGTGACGGTCAGTACGCACCAGGTCGTACTTTTCCACGATAAAATTCACCGCGTCACACAGTGAGATACCCGCATCAATGTGCTTCTGGATCACACTGTCGTTGCAAAACGGTGTGTTGTTGAGGGTAAGGCCGTAGTGTTGCTCCAGCAGATACTCCAGTAATTTTTGCCAGATTTCGACTGATGACAGACGTGACGATGCCGCCCTTTGAGGGGGCAGGGATTGTATTTGCATGGTTTGCGCTCTTTGTTGGCTGGTTTGACGAAGGAAAAGCGTCCGGGGTTTATGCGGTTGTTGCAGATGTCGGATAAATTACGATGTAAAGATAGCCACAGGAGCCGAGCGTATCGGCCTCACATATCAGCCCTTTTGCGTGGAACGTGATGCAGCGCTGAATGTGGGGCGTGAGTTCGTTGCTGGTCAGCATGAGCTCCATCTGCTTCATCACTACCGGAAATGCCTGGTCCAGATGGCGTAAATCTGCGTCGCTGAATGTCCCAGCAATGCTGGCGCGGTCAGCTAGGTAATGCAGGTGGTTACCCTCCTGTACAAGCCGGGCACCAAAACACGGCGTGATGTTGCGTCTGAGGCCCCACCAGGGTTCCGCGATATTATGGTTGATTACACGGGTTGCTTTCTGCATGTAAGTACTCCTCAACGGTGAGTTAATTCAGGGTGACGCTTCGCAGGATCACATACGGACCGTTGCGGTCCTGTCGGCGTTCAGCAAACACGGCCAGCACACCCCGGATATCCTGCACTTCCCTGCCGTGGTAATGGCAGATACTGCCGGACCATTTATATTTCCCGATACAGAAGCGAAACAGCCGGGACTCAGAATGCTGGCGGTATATCGCCATTGCCTGACGTTTACTGATGATTTTCATCGTTATTCTCTCCCTAAAGCCAGCCACGCTCGGCAAACGAGACGATGTCCATGCCTCCCACGACCAGGTGGTCCAGCAGGTAGATATCCACGAGTTTAAGTGCCTGTTTCAAATGGTCAGTGATAAGTCGGTCAGCATGGCCGGGTTCCGCATAACCTGACGGATGATTGTGTGAAAGCACGATGGCAGCCGCGTTGTATTTCAGTGCTGCCTTTATCACTTCGCGGGGATGTACCTGCGTATGGTTGATGGTGCCGGTGAAGAGCGTTTCATGGGCAATAAGACGATGCTGGTTATCGAGGAAGAGTACCATGAAGACTTCACGCTCCAGCGTGGTGAGCTGCAGACGGAGCCAGTCGCGGACCGCCTGACTGGAGGTGAATGCCTCGCCGGGTTCGCGTAACTGGCGTTCCAGGAGGGTCAGTGCGCGTCTGATAGTGCGCTGTGCGACGGGAGATATTCCCCCGCGGTCAGGGGGGAACGTGGTGGTATTCATTTGCTTTTCCTGTCTGTTGACGTATCCGGGACGGATGTGTTGTACGGCTTCACGGCAACGACGAACCCGTCGTGCAGGGATTCAAACCATGACCAGATATGGAAGAGAGGGGTACCCGTCGGGAAATGCAGGAAGGGTTCGTCGAACACAACGTCACCGTCCTCATCCCTGGCCGTTGTTTTCCCCAGCGCATCCCACAGGGCATTCAGGTGAGACAGTTCATACGGCATAGCGGGACACTCAGTCGATAATGCGCATGATGGCGCTGCATTCCGGGTGATGCAGCGCATAGTCACGCAGACGCCAGTAATGTTCCGTCATGGCATCGCATTCTGTGCGGCATGCGTGATGACTGTAAGCGACAAGACAGACTGCAATCCCTGCAGCTTCGGCGCTCATGTCTGCGGCGTTGCCATTCATGGCGTTGAACAGCGACCAGAAGGCATCGTTGTCCGTTCCCGGAACCATGAAGGCCCCGCCGTTGCTGAGAGTATAAAAATTCCAGATACCACCGCTGTAGTCAGCGCAGAACCGGTCCATCCACGCAAAGACCTGCGGTTCAAGGGTTATCCACTGCGGGATGTTACCAAAGTGCTGCGGCCAGAATTCCACACGCAGTTCGTCCGGTACGGGCGTGGCTGTCAGAGCAGGTGCAGAACCGTTATCGCCAGCCTGCAGAGGTCGCTGATGGTTGTCGTTAATATTAATAATGTCGGTCATGTTAATTTTTCCTTATGCATGTAGATGTCGAATGGAGGTCTCGGGCCGGGGATTGATTTCGGTGGCGGGGCGCGGGTGATTACCTGTCCAACAGGTTCAGCATGTTCTCCGCCATCACCCAGAGCGCACGGTTTAACTTAACGTCGCCATCAATCCCGTTTACTGGGCGGGTGTGGGTACGTTTCCCCTGCGCGGTACGGCCACTTAGCCCGCCTTTCAGCAGGTTTTCCTGAATGCGCTGGTAAGTGGTCCACAGGTCATCGCTCTCGTCCTGCCAGCGTCGAGGAGCAAGAATTTGCGATTCAGTTACTGGCTGGTACTCTTCCCCAAAACGATATGTGAGCGCCGCTTTAGCCAGTGCATGTTGTGCGGGTGACGGGAGTTGCACGGACTGCATGGCTTCACGTTTCTCTTCCACCCGCTCAAAGACGCTGAGAACCTCATAGGCCCCCTCAATCACCTTCCCGACAACGTCGCCCCTGTGTGGCACGCGGATCTCGCCAAACGACTGTCCGCAAACGAGCGAATTGGTGCAGACGCTTCGGAACATCCCCGGCAGTAACTGAAAACTCGATGCGCCATCGTGCGAATTCAGAATGATGATTTCCGGCACCTGCTGACCGTTTATTTGACCGGTACGACGCAGTCGGAGCATATGCTTTGTATGTTCCCGTCGGCTCTGGTCGCGCACTCGTGACTGACAGGCAAAGAATGGCCGGAACCCTTCGCGTTTAAGGTTCTCCAGCAGGGTGATCGTGGGTATGTAGGTGTACTTTTCGCTTCTGGAGTCGTGCTTGTCTTCCCCGAAGACGCTGGGGACATGCTGCATCAGTTCTTCGTGGGTTAAGGGACGGTCACGGCGAATCTGGTTCACCCGACCAAAACGGCTGGCTAATCGCATAGTTGATTCCTCATCTGGTTAATCTGAAGGCATAAAAGCAAAAGCCCCTGCTCCGTGAGGAGGCAGGGGCTGGATGTGTTGTTCTCAATGAACGGATAGGGCGGGATTACAGCGTATCCAGAATCTTTAATATCTGCGCCATCAGAGCGGCGATAAGTGCGTTGACCAGCAGCGTGACCGCTTCTCTGGCGGCATCAATGCTGTCGTCATCGTAGCCAGCCTGACGGAAGCGGATTTCAATATACTGCCGGGCCTGATGTCCGCCGCACCAGGTCAGCACCTGACCTAAGGCAGTGATGAGCATTTTTAAAAAGGGCATAGGAAAGCCTCAACGCCACCGTGAGGTGGCATGCAAAACGAAATCCAGGGGAATGTGAGAGCACCCGTTTCAGACGAAACGGGTGCTGGGACGGTGTATGGAGTTGATGCTAATCCGCCGTGAGGGAGGTGCAAACTGACATATCAGCAAGCACCTTATGAACATCACTGGCTGAGGGTGTGAAACTGGCTACTTTTTTGTCGTTAACCCAGACTTCAAATGATGTTGCTTTTTTGACAGCATCAATGAATGATACCCAAGCATTATCCCCATTACGCCAGCCTAGGGAAGCAGGCACGCCATACTGTTCTCCACCGGTGACGAGCGTAATAGCGGTACCGTCATCCTGTGAACTGAGGGTGCGGCCATCCGGCAGGGTGACCAGTACGCTGTGCTGGAGCACCTGGTTCTCATCGGGATTACTGGTACAACTGATGTTGAGTCCGGTATGCTGCGGGCTGGTGATGATGTACTCGGACACGCCCATGCCGAAGCCTGAATGCCAGATATTGCGAACGGCAAACGCTGTGGGTACAGCACTCAGTATCACAGCGGTGAGTGTAACAGAGAATAATATTTTCATGGTTTCTCCTTAATGATTACCGATGATTTAAATACGTAATCACAGCATTTAAACTCGGTTCCTTACGCCTTTCTTATCGTGTGCGAAACATGGACATTATATCGACAGAATAAAAATCATTTAATGCCAGCTCTCCCCCCTGAGCAGCATAAATCCTTGCCACCGGGCGTAATAACTTATCGCCAACATCCTTAATTGTCTGACTGTTCTCCGGCGTATTACCGACTTCAGTGACAGGATGTCCCTTTGACTGATAGAGGTTATACTCTATCGTGCCTGTGACCTGTCTGGTTCTTGCCATATTCATTGCTGCTTTATTCACATTTGCAATAAATCCTTTATTACTCTCGTAGCCGGGCTCGCTCTCCGCCCTGTGGGTAATGTCATCAATCCTTTGTTTTATACGGCTGGTTTCATCATCAGATAACATAGCGGTAAAACGCACCTTACAGGTTAACGATTTAGCATTCGGATTGCTGTCAATAGTGAGGGGGGTATCCCAGGCTATCATCACTGCCTTGCCTGTCAGGCCTGACTGACGGTATGGGCGAAATGTTCTGAAGTCGCGTTCATTTACAGCGTTACTGACTATAGCCTCATTAACTGATTTTAATACCTCTTCGTTTTCACACGAAAAATTATCCCCACACCCTGTCAGGATGGAAACGATAATAATAAATATCGCTGATTTGTACATTTTCATTTCAGATTCCTTCGTATTGGTAAATGAATTTTTTAATGTGGTCGGGTGAACAGACATTTTTCACCTTGTTATTTAATGCGACGTCAGAGAAATAAACTCATTTATGAATAATTCCGCTGATGTAATTAAAATGAGGAAGCGCACGCATAAACCTCGGGTCCTGCATGATGCGGTCGATATGTCTGTTCCGTACAAAACTGCTGACTGTAATCACCACATCGGTAATTGCTGAGAGGGTAAAAACCTGAATGCGATCCTTCGAGACAGCCACAAGATACCACTCTCCGTCCTGGCAAATGAGTCTGTAAGGTGCGACTGATGGCTGCTGGCGTTCCTGATGCAGGAAGTGGATAAGGCGATGACGGATGATGGCCTGAACGATGATCTGAAAACCGCCAAATAATGCAGGGGCCTGTTGCGGAGGATCATTCCAGATGATGCAGGGAGAGTCCTGACCACTATCAAGGAGTACTGAAAGCAGCTTAGGGTCAAGAGCCGGAAAATAATGTGCAACGCTGGTTATTCGGGCAAAACGCAGGATATCATTGTTGGTGCGAAAAGGTCCTCGTGCATCACGGAGGCTGACGTTACCGTCGATATATTCCGTGTCGATATAGCGCAGGCGTTCACGCAGGTCTCGTTGTACAGTGCGCTCAGAGACGCCAAATTCCTGCGCGAGTTGCCTGACACTGAGCGTTTCGCCCATAAAGAGGCGGCTGACCAGTATGGCGAGACGACTGGCTAACCGGTCATAACGGTGTTCCTGTTCAGGCATGGTAACTGCTCCCTGCAGAAAATAGCCGGACCCGCCATCGGTCGGCCAAAGTGGATTAACGGGAAATATGTTGCTGACGGAGCCAGGCCACGATCATGCAGGCGGGGATGGTTACCCGGTAGGCCGGACCGGTAATGTCGGAAATCATCCATGCAGAACTGAGTGCAATGGCAACGGGACCGGCAATGACAGACAGAGCCCTTGACGCCACGACCACAGTGCCCCAGGTAGCAATGCCACCCAGTGAGGTAATGATGCCTGCAGACATCACAGTAGCAAGCTCCAGGGCCGCCAGAGAGGAAGTCCGTATCGCTGCCTGTATCGCCATGATGATGAGCTGAGGCGTCGGGTTGGTCAGGCCAAGCTGCATCGTGCGGGAAAAAGCAGACAGCTCTTCCTGCGTCATCTGATCCAGACTTTTCTCCAGCACCTTCATTAACAGGGCGAGTTCAATGGTTTCAGTAGTGCTTTTCGGGTTGTAGTTAACATCGAGTTTGCTGCAGACATCTTCGAGAATTTCCCGGTAAACCACGCCTTGCCCCAGACGTGCCATACTCATTAAGGTATTCGCGCCATAGCGCTGAAGCTCAGCGGCTATCAGTTGCCAGTAGCGGCGATGGTCTGGTGCCAGCAGACGGTATTCCGGAGTGCTGGTCAGGCTATCTTTCCAGCGGGTGTCGCCGTCGCGTGGGTCAGTGGTCAGGATGGAAATCAGCAATTGCAGCTCTTCATTGCTGCACTGGCCCAGCAAATGTAAATCTGCATCGTTGCGGTAGACAGCCATTATCCGCCCTCAGTCAGTATGATATGAAGTCACACTGTAAAAGGGACTGCTGCACGGATGTGTCACCGGAAATGGTTAATATATACTCCATGCTAATGGATACGGACAGGGTGTGTCTTGAAATATACAGGATTACACCAACTAGAATAATTTTTTGTATCTGGGTATTGTCAATATAATGCGGGTGGTTTTTTTGATTTTGGTTATTTTCCTTCTTTGTACTGGTTCATGGTAATTATATATTTCTGAAATATTAATGAGTTACCCTGAGTGTTATTGTGTGCTTTTTGGAGATGTCTGGTAACCCATATCTTTTAGGCTGGTCGTTAACGTAGATTTAAATTTCATTGCGATAGTTCATTTGTTATTGTATAAAGGAAATATAAATGCCAGATCTTGCAAAGTAAAATTCCAGGCAAGTACTCATCTGGATTAAGTGGTAAAGCACGTGACGATGTCGCTGCCCGAATTTGTTAAATCTGGCTTCTTTATGTTAACAACAGGTCGGTTTTGTCTACTATTTCGTTGAAATAAGGCCGGTTTTAGCTATCTGCACCGGGAGACCAACTCCTGATCCCCGCTTAGCATCAGAATTGAGGAGGTATAACCAAAGCCCCATCTTTATCAAGTGGTGGTGCTGTGAAAAATGTATTGTAAAATAAAATGCAGGCTTCCTGATTACTCAGGTCAAGACCAAAATAGCGAGCCATATAATCATCAAGTGCGTTTTGGTAATATGCATGAATCAATCTTTCTTTTCGCCTGGCTCGTTCCGTTACGTCTTCGTGCAGCCCGGAAAATATCTCAAGTAAGTTATCTGTATCCCCATTTAACATGGCATGAAAAGTTGCGACTGCAAATAACTCATTTGCAGGGCCAGCTGACAGCCAGTGACTACTTTCAATATGATTAATAGATTCCCTTAAATCCCAGAGCTCCAGGCGCGATGATTCCTCCTTTAAAAGTTTCAATAAAGGTGGATGAGCATAAATATCTGTGCAAAACAGCCTGCGTGGTATACCAGGATCAGCAAATGTCACATGCTTTACAGGAGATAATGCTTCCTGTATTTCAAATGCTCCATATTTCTCTGTGAGTGCTTTCAATAGCGTTGATTCAACAGGCAGGGATAAGCCTGCCGCTTTTATGCCGCTGAATGTTCCTCTTGTGGTACAAACAGGCACTGAGTCTTTCATCATTCTGTTAATCAGTGACGGAGCGATAATGATGTTGCATGTAGTATTGGCACCGCCTTTAGAATTAGGGTAAATATGGCACAGTTCTAACTCCAGCCAGGGCGTTAAGCGTTTTATTGCCAGCCCCTTTGAGTCTGTCACCCTGCGGCCATTGATCGTGTTATATGCTTTCTGGTGAGCTGCTTTACGCTCGTATAACCTGATGAGTTCAGCGATGTCATCAGGGCAGTTGATACTCCTCAGCCCGAGGGGATTATTCTTCAGCATTGATTCTACGTTAATCCAGTAAGAATGTTTTACCAGACTGACAATGGCATCGTCATCTATAAGTCTTCTGTCTTTGTTACGATGCTCAATACAGCAATATCGCTGATTGCGGGTACCAGATAGGCTAATACCACAGGGCGGGTACTGGCACGTCAGACCCAACCTTTGGGCTCTTTTAGCTGCATTAGATAGCTTACCCTGATAATGTTTTGGGCATAAGCGCAATTTACGCTCATCTGGTAAATCACCTATTGAGAGATTACAATTATTTCTTTTACAAATAGCCATAATAAGACTCTTATTACAGTCAATCTTGTTGGATGATAAATAAAGAGTTACTCACTAATCATGAGCATAATTGATAGTGTTTTTTAATATATCGTTAGTAATTAAGATATATTTGTCTCAAATGAGACTGAAATACACTAGCAATTTAATGCATTAGATTAATGCATTGTTAATGCTCTTATTTATCAGGTATTTTTGCTAAGTACACAGCAGGTAACACTGCCTTTATGGATGTTCGGCAATATCTGTCGATGATGCCTGATGACGTTTTAACAACCATTCATCCAGTTCCGATTCAAACCAGCCGACAGATTGCATGCCCAGTCTGCGTTGCTTTGGAAAGGTTGCGTCGTAGCGTGGTGACTTCGGATTGATCCAGTCGTAAATGGTTGAACGAGCTATGCCGAGTTTGTTCACAACGGCGCGGATGCGTAGTACCTTGAGATTTTGTGCAGCCATGTATGTTTGTCTCTCTTTGTCTCAGTATGGATGCGATCTTACAAGGCAGGAAAAGGGGAGAGTATATCCGTAGTGAAGGTATTGGAAAAAATCTTTTATTACAATGTGGTAGAGATTTATTTTGGGCGATTTTCACCGTTTTTTGTTGATACCAGACCTGTTTATTTGTGAAAGTTGTAAATACTTGACCAAAAGCTGCCTTGTATCTGGTTCGATGAGTTCAGGGCCGGGGTTTTGGCCCTGAGATATCTACCATGTCAGAGAAGACAATCTGTTTCTGCATGAAAGCTATCATTCAGAAGCTGGGAGTTATGAATGGCTAATGTTAAAGAAAACCTTTTATTTGAAGAATTATTAAGCAGATATCGGAAGAAAAAAAAAGCACTGTGCTTTCATCTTGGGATCAAACAGAAACATATTGCAAGAACAAGGGTGACAGAAGATGTTGAACTTGTTGTGGTGATAAACACAGGGAGGCAAACCAGCTCTAAAGATTTAGCACAGGCACTGGCCTGCCAGCAGGGAGAGAAAAACTGGCGGCGCTACCTTAAAGTATTCAGTCGTTCTGCATGGGTAGAAAAAGGCATCAGGGGCAATCTGGCTGATGCTCAACAAACCTGGGCGCAAGGGAAGGCGATTCTGGAATCGGATCCCGATCATGCGGTGCAATTGATGCAGAATGCCATTGCTCTTCTGGAGTGTGGTCTGAAACGCTGTACAACTGCAGCAGCAAAAAATCTCAAGGAGCAGCATAAACTAAATTCTGCTTTAGGCGGGAAAAGGAAAGCGGCACGTTTTAACGGTATTAAAGAGGAGGTGATAAAATTACTGGAAGCGCGACCCGGGGGATGGAAAACGAAGACGGATGCTATAAGTGACCTCATTAAAGATTTACGTCCCTATATTGAGGAACATGGGTGGCCTTCTGTTCAGGATGAAGACGACTCGCTCGATGAGGCAGAAATCGAGGGGAGGTTTGGTGATTTGTTGCGGGAATGGTCTGTCCCCAGTGGAGATAAGTGTGTCAGTGCAGCGTTTGCAAAAGCAGTAGGAAAACGCTGAGGTAATCAATGGCACCTGTAAGCTATTTTGAGTAACAGCTCCCCTGTTATAGTTAGTCGCTCAGGCGTTCACATGGCTCGATGCCGGACAGTATGTCAAACGTAATCCCGATGGCTGGTTCTGAGCGCAGGGTAACCGCCCGGTGGATAACAACAGGGCGAATAAAACAAATGGCCTCTGGCTTCAGGGGGCGGGCGATTTGTCCGCTGACTTCTATCACTACGAGCGTATCGGGCAGCATCACTTCCTCGGTCTGCATGTGGCCAATGGTGGCGCTCAGGGCTGGTACGAATTCCGCAACGACGGCCATGCCTACACCAACGGAGCCTGGAACAGCAGCTCCGATGCCCGCATGAAAACAAATGTTGAGAAAATCGACAATGCGCTGTACAAACTCGGCAGCATCAGCGGTTACACCTACCTCAAACAGGGCGTACCGGAAGCCGGGGTGATTGCCCAGGAAATCGAGACAGTACTGCCCCTGTCGGTCACGCAGACCGAGCTGACGCTCAATGAGGCAGCGTCCTACCCGATGCACGCAGTATCAATATCAACGGCGTGGTGGCCCTGCTGGTTGAAGCGCTGAAAGAGGAGCGTCAGGCCCGTCTGGAAAACCAGGCGCTGTTGCTGAAAGAACAGGAAGCCCGGCAGGAGCTTGAGCGTCGCCTGGCTGCACTGGAGCGCCTGAAAGGACAGGAGGCTGGATTATGAGTGGCGGTGACGGTCGCGGTCCGGGCAAGCGGGATCGTTATTACAAGCTAGTCGGCTCAACAGGGAGTAATGCGGGTGGGTGTGGGCAACGGTCAAAAAAGGCGCTCAAAGAGCGCCAAAAACCTACAGCAAACCTGTTCAAATGCTAAATACCCACCTCGCTTTTAACCCACGCGCGCGCTTTTTTTACTGTCTCCAGAGGCGGTGCTTTTTCTGGATCCTGTTCGGCTTCAATGATAATCCAGCCTTCGTAGGTTGAGTTTTTAAGGAAATGAATAACCGGAGCGTAATTAACTATCCCCTCGCCAGGGACAGTAAACAGACCTGCTCTTACTGCATTATTGAAGCTCAGGTTATTATTAATGACGTTATTGAGCACTTCACCACGCACATCTTTTAGATGGACATGCGCCACGCGGTTGCCATAATTTTCCAGCACCCAGTTGATATCCACGCCTGCCACGGTTGCATGCCCGCAGTCCAGGGCGATACCGACTAAGTCATTGGTTGCTTTCAGGAAGGCTTTCAACTCATCGTCGGTTTCAACAACCATCATCAGATGGTGATGATAAGCCAGACGTAAACCATAGTTCTTCAATAAAGACACTGCCAAATTATTCACTTTTTCTGCGTATTGGGGCAGTTCAATATGCCCTAAGGGTGGAGATTTCGACAGGGGCTCATCGAGTGGTGTGAGGCCGGGCATCGCGCCGCACTCACCATATACCATGACTTTTGCCCCCAGTGATTTCAATAACATGGCATGATCGTGTACCGCTGCTAACTCATCCTCAAAACTTCGTTTAGCCAGCAGGCCATTATACCAACCGGACGCAAGCTTAAGCTTTGCCTGATTCAGTACTGGCGCAAGAGTGTCGATTGTTCGTGGAAACTTTCGGCCAAGTTCAATTCCTTCATAGCCTGCCTCCGCCGCTTCTGCCAGGCAGGTTTCCAGTGGGATATAGCCACCGAGATCTTCCAGCACATCGTTAGTCCAGGAGAGCGGGCTAACGCCAACATGAATACGTGTTGATACGTTCATCGTTCTATCCTTCACAATAAATGCATCGCTTCCTGACCAGCTTAGAAGCGATGCAAAATGAGCCCCTAAGGATGTTAACGCTTATAGCGTGAACGCTTCGCGGAAAGCTTCAAGCGCGATGACAGAATCACCCGATGCCCAACCTTCCATCGCGACCACACCTTGATAGTTAATCCCTTTCAATGCGCGGGCTACAGCCTTATAGTTGATCTCACCGGTACCTGGTTCCTTACGGCCCGGAACATCGGCAACCTGAATTTCACCGATATGTTTCTCGCTTTTGCGGATAAGCTCGACAAGATTGCCTTCACCGATCTGCGCATGATAAATATCCAGGTTCATTTTCAGGTACGGACTGTTCACCGCGCTCACCAGGGCCATGGTTTCCTCTGCTTTAGCGAAAGGTGTTCCCGGATGATCAACGGCGGTGTTCAGGTTTTCCAGAGTGAATACCTTGCCCGCCTTCTCCCCCATAGCCGCAAGGGCATCCAATGTCTTCTTCGCTTTCAGCCACATTGCACCTGTTACAATTTCAACAGGCTTCACCGGCAGACCAACATTGTTCAGCCCGGTGCCGTGCAAGTTGAGAGACGGGCAGCCGAGGCGGCGAGCAGCTTCAAGTGACTGACTGGCGCTGGAAAGCAGGTGATCAATTTCTTCATCATCGGTCAGGTTTCCCGAGATATAGCCCGTCATTGAGGTAAAGCGGGCACCGGTTTTCGCCAGCGCATCAATATCTTTTTGGGTCCAGTCCCAAATCTCCACGCCGAAGCCCATGGCGTGAATGCGTTCAACGCGCTTGATGAATGGCAGATCAAGGAATACCATTTCAGCGCAGACAGACAGTGAGTAAGTAGACATATTTTTATCCTTAGAGCTTAATCGGCTGGGACTGTTGAACAGATGCGATACATGCCAGAGCGACTTCCAGCGCATTACGCGCATCTTCACCGGTCGTTTTTGGCGTGTCGCCTGTCGCAACGCAACGTACGAAGTCGGTCACTTCTGCAACATAGGCATCATGTAGCAGATCGGTATCACGACGCGCGGTGTCAATAGAGATACCGTCAGCGGTGTAACGCACACAGTTATTCACATTGATATTTCCTGCCTGTAGCATGCCTTTACTACCAAAGACCTCACCGCGAACGTCATAGCCGTACACTGCCTGGAAATTAGCTTCAGCCGTGGCGAACGCGCCATTGTCGAAACAAATATTCACGACTGCGGTATCCAGCAGGCCGCGATCTTTAAAATCGGGGCGCACTAATGCATCGGCAACCGCATAAACGCGGGTGGGTTTCGCGCCTGGATTCAGGTGCAGCAGGATGTCAAAATCGTGGATCAGTGTTTCAAGGAAAATAGTCCAGTGCGGGATCGGTGTTGGATCGCCCAAACCAGGGTCACGAGTCGTTGAACGTAACAGTTGCGGTACGCCAATTTTACCTGCTTTGATCTCTTCGTACGCTGCAGAAAAACCGCTCACGAATCGACGGTTGAAGCCTACCTGTAGAGCAACCCCGGCTTTTTTAGCCGCATTAATGGCTTTATCTGCATCTTCCAGAGTGACCGCCATTGGCTTCTCACAAAAAATGGCTTTACCCGCTTTGGCTGCGGCGACGACCAGTTCGGCGTGAGTACGCGCCGGAGATGCGATCACGACGGCATCGATTTCAGGATCGTTCAGCAACTCCTGCGGATCGGTATAAGATTTTTTCGCCCCCAGTCTGGCGGACAGCTCCTCGGCTGCGCCCGGAACAGGATCGGCAACAGCAACCAGCGTTGCGCCCGGTATACGCTGAGCAACGCTCTCACCGTGAAAGGTGCCCATACGACCTGCGCCAATAAGACCAACGCGAACAACGTTTTTTACTGACATAAAATTCTCCTTAGATGTAGGGTATTGATTAATTATTTTTGCGAAACAGATTCTGGCGTGACGAGCATCTGCTGCTCGCGACCAAAACGGCGGGATTTTGAAAGCATTAGCGGTTCAATATTTTCCAGCGAAACACCCTTGGTTTCCGGCAGGAAACGTCCAACAAACCAGAAAGCTATAATGCTGAATCCACTGCATAAAAGCAGGGGGAAAGCCCCATGGAAGTGCTCCATCAATACAGGGTTACGGTTCATCATCGGAAAGCTCTGGGTGACAATAAAGTTCGAAACCCACATAGAGCAAAACGCATAACCCATGGCAACAGCACGCATGCGATTCGGGAAGATCTCGGAAATGAGCAGCCAGGCACCAAGACTCCAGGACATACCGAACACAAAGATAAATCCAACTAAGCCGACAATGGGAAGGTAGCCTTTAACTTCATTCATAAAGGCCCAAGAGGTGAATAACAGGAAAGCGGCACAACCTAATGATCCCCAGCGTAATAATGGGAGCCGTCCGATACGATCGAAGGCGACCAGTGCAATACTCACACCAGCCAATAGCGCGAGGCCGAGGAAAATACTCTGGAACATGGAATCCTGTGTGTTTCCAGTAACGTTTTGCAGAAGTGAAGGTGCAAAGTACATCAGGATATTGATGCCGGAAACCTGCTGTAATACGGCGATAGCACAGCCGATCCACAGGATGTAAGACGATTTTTTATCCCTCAGAATACCGCGCGGTGTTGGTATACTCAGCAAAGCAGAATCGGTAGCGATGGAGGTACGAATTTCAGCATATAAGCGCTCGGCATGTCCTGGGTTAGACAGAGAGGTAAGTACTTTGAGTGACTTTTCTTTCTGGTTGCGCATCGCATACCAGCGCGGCGATTCCGGCATAAAGAAAACCATCACAAGGAACAGCACGCAGGGAATTAGCGCAGATGCCAGCATCCAACGCCAGCCTATAGATACTACCCACTCATGGGCCATGCCTCTGGCAATCAGGTAATTCACGATATAAACCACTAATTGGCCGCCAACCATTAGCATCTGCTGCATGCCCAGCATCCGCCCACGAAGATCTTTTGGGGATACTTCCGCGATATAGAGTGGAGTGACAGCAGATGCCATGCCCACGGCCAGCCCGCCAATCATGCGATAAACAACAAACCAGGTCAGATCGTTGGCTAGTGCTGATCCGATAGCGGAAATTGCGAAAAGGATGGCAGTGATGATCAGGGTTGCTTTACGACCAAAACGATCGGTAAAGCGCCCAACACCCCAGGCTCCCACGATACATCCCAAAATAACGTTAGAAACTGCCCAACCACTTTGTGCTGGTGTGAGCGACAGATGTTCGGTAAGCGGGTCGATGACGCCTGAGATAACGGAGGCATCGTAACCAAGGATGATCCCGCTAACGGATGCGATGGCACATATGAATATGAGGTAAGGCACGTTGCGCTTTCGTGTAGACATTTCATTATTTCTCCATGTTGGTTTTTTTAGTTTTTGTCTTTGTAGGGAAGACATCTTTTAAAAGCAACAGTCGTGCCAAATCACATTTCTATGTTTTATAAGGAAATAAAAAAAGACAATGATCACAAAGTGTTTATAAAAAAGACATATGATCACAACATGTTCATAGAATGAACACTTCCAAAATAAAATAGAATGAAATTTATGAATCATAATTATGGCGGTGTCTGGGATGAAGAATGGGAGCTGATTGCGAGGCTTAACTACGAACACGGTTTTGCCCAATACACTGATGAACTAGGCTTGGCCTGGAAAGCATTTGAGCAGGGGCAAATGCCCAAAGGTTTGCGATCTGCTATTCATGCGTCATGGCTACGTAGCCACACCGATGGTATTGATGCTTATCGCTTCGAGTATCAGTTTTGCGAACAGAGTGAACTGCGCAGAATAATGGCGCATAATTCACTGCTGATCTCCATCGCGCGCGATATCATGCGCAACCTGCTAGCCTATAACCCTGACGGGCATATCAACTTGACAGATGCTAATGGTGTGATCGTGCATTTTTGTGGTCAGGATTTGACGCCAATTGGTAGCATTCTTTGCGAGGCCGTACAGGGGACAAACTGTACCGGACGCTGTCTGAAAGAGAACAAACTCGTCTATTTGCTGAGCGCAGAGAACTATAAAGAAGCGTTACGTTTACGCGGCAAGCACTGTGCAGCAGCGCCGATCAGAGATGAAAACGGTGTGATGCTAGGGGTTCTGACGCTGACGGCTAATCCTGGTTGTTTCCACTATCATACGCTGGGCACGGTTCAGGCCGCCGCGGAGGCAATATCTCAGCAACTGATTCTTCGTCGTTTGGTGAACGAGCAGGAGTCGGTGATGGAATCGCTAAATGAGGGCGTGCTGGTCATCAGCGAGCAAGGTTCTATTCGCCAGCTAAATTGTTATGCCCGCCAGGTGTTGGGTATTCAGGAAGATGTCCGTTTTCGTGATGCTGATGAAGTATTGCGCCCGGACGGATGTTCTCTTAAAGAACTACCGGCCTGCAAAGATCGTTATATCACGCTCTGTCCCGTTGCTGATTCACGTATTTCATGTGTGATCTCTGTTGTCACTACTCCTGAAGGTGGCCGAGTGATCTCGATGCGTGATAACCGACGCGTGCGGGATATGACTCACCGTGTTATTGGCAGCAGTGCCAGTTACAACTTCGATATGATTCTTGGCCAGTCACGTGTGATGCAGGATATGCGTAATAAGGCGCGCAGCGTCGGACGTAGCGATAGTACCGTACTGCTGACCGGTGAAAGCGGAACTGGAAAAGAGCTTTTTGCTCAATCTATTCATAATGGCAGTCATCGTAATGCGGGACCTTTTCTTGCTGTTAACTGCGGTGCAATTCCGCGCGATCTAGTACAGAGTGAATTGTTTGGCTATGAAGATGGGGCGTTTACTGGTTCAAGGCGTGGTGGTGTCGCAGGTAAATTTGAACTGGCTGATGGCGGGACGTTATTTCTTGATGAAATCGGGGATATGCCGCTTGAAGCGCAGGCTAGCCTGCTGAGAGTTTTACAGGAAGGTGAAGTGATGCGCATTGGCGGCAAGCGTCCGTTGAAAGTTAACGTGCGGATTATCGCAGCGACCAACCGGGACCTGAAGAAAGATATTGAACATGGTTCCTTCCGCCGTGACCTCTACTTCCGTCTGAACGTAATCAGTCTGCCAATTCCACCATTGCGGGAGAGAAAAGAAGATATCAAAGAACTGACGGACTGGTTCTGTGAAAAAGTATGCCGGGCGCTTGGTCGAAATCGTGCGTTATTTTCTGATTCCGCTCTGAAAGTGATGGAAAGCTATGACTGGCCGGGCAACGTTAGAGAACTGGAGAACATCGTCGAACGCACTATAAATCTCACTGAGATAGAGGAAATCAGGGACAAAGATCTGCCCGAGGAATTACACCTGCCTACCTATAGTGATTCGGAGATACCTGGCTGGAGCACTAAAAATTACTGTCTGAAAGATAGTGAAAAGACGCTTATAGAACGCTGTCTGGTGGAAAAACAAGGTAATCTGCGTCAGGTTGCTATCGCGCTCAATCTCTCGCGTGGAGCGCTTTACAATAAACTGAAGCGTTACGGTATTGAAGCTAATGAATACCGCAAGCTTGGCTATGATATCTGAACAGAGGTAAGGGTGGTCCAGTGGTACTGTAGCGTACATGCCGCAGTGAACGCCTCCCAAGGGGTACACTATGAGTTGTGTTCGCCTGCTGGATGCTGATTGGCAAGAATACGTTTTAGTTTTTCAACGGCTGTTTGAGGACTGCTTAAAACTTTGCATTTTACTACAGGACCACCAATACCAGATCCGAAAGCACCTCCGGCAATTACAGCTCCTGTCGTGACAACATCGCGGCCAACCTGAACCCAGTTCACATCACCAGCTCCTGAGACTACTGTTAAATCCTGAGAAGTAATTTCAATCATTTTATTACCCTTTTGTTAAAAAAAGGAAATATCAGCATAAGAAAAATTGTCAGTACTGAAACTGCCACTGTCTGAACATATACATTTAATTCAAAATACCTGGTGGCAGCTCCACAGGCTATTCCCGCAGGAAGTAAAACTAAAAATATTTGCCACAGTTTTAGCTCTATCAGCATGGGTTAAATTTCCATAAAAAAATCAGCAAGTAAAAGATACGCATCTGTATCAAAATATTATCCTGAGGGATAAGATGAGACACTAAAGGGAACTCATGTAATGTAGCAACAGATATAGATGCTAACTCACCTTACATCAGGGGGCATTGCATTCTCTTTTTGATTTTTCATGCAAAAAAGAGAACTCTTTACTTACTAAATAGTTAGGCAATGATATAAATACTTATGGATAAAGTAATTTCAAAGAAGGTATTCCTTTTAAGAAATAAAGGAAGTATTTATCCTAAAGGTAACGTATATTAAAAGTACAGAGCGTGAAAATACCATAATGATCGTTTTTCTTTTGGCAACAATCCATTTAGCACAGGCTCCCTCAACTGTATCTATCTTTTAATGAGAATACAGGTAGCTTATTCTCTTATAAACGAATGATATGCATTCTCATCTTTGAGGGTGGGTCAATTGATCTGCCCCCAGTATTAGATACAACCGTCGGTTAGTAATGTCGGTTTGTTTATCTTCACATTTTCATTTCGCCTCCGTGCTGCAAACTCTGATTGTGTCTGATAATTTAGTGCCGAATGTGGACGATGTTCGTTATAACCCTGCCGCCAGTCATTAATGATTCTCTTGGCGTGACCGATATCGCTGAACCAGTTTTCATTCAGACATTCATCGCGAAATCGTCCGTTAAAGCTCTCAATAAATCCGTTCTGCGTTGGCTTACCTGGCTGGATAAGCCGTAGTTCCACACCATGCTCAAAGGCCCATTGATCCATTGCGCGGCAAGTGAACTCCGGCCCTGGTCAGTTCTTATTGTTGCCGTAATTCATCAATGATGATGGCTTTTACGACAGGCTTCGAGATTTGAAGAAAGATAACAGGAACTTCTTTTTTGTATGGAAGTAATTAGCTGATGCAAAGGGAAGAATGAGGTAAAAAACGCCCCGTAAGGCGCTGAAATAATTTTATGTCACTACTGAAAATACGTAATCAGCCCATGCCTGCATCATAGGGCGACGTTGTTCCAGCAAATCCGTCCTATGGTAAGCGGCCTCAACTTTACTCTGAATAGCATGGGCGAGTGCTCTTTCAGCAAGATCTCGTGAGTAACCATGTTCGCTGCACCAATCACGAAAACTTGAGCGAAAGCCATGTGCAGTGGCTACTCTATCAGGAATATCACTTGAGGCCTCAACGCGACGTAAAAAAGAGGTGAGGGCCATATCGCTAAGAACGGTTTGCTTACGCACGGACGGGAAAACCAGATCTTTATGTCTTCCTTTCATCTTCAGGATTATCTTTATCGCTTGATTTGTCAGGGGCACACGGTGCTGAATGCCACCTTTCATCTTCTCGGGAGGAATTGTCCATATTTGTTGTTTTTCATTAATTTCACACCATCTCATGGCTCTGACCTCTCCTGAGCGGCAGGCGGTTAAAATCACAATTGCTAGCAGAGCCCGACTGACGTCATATGCGTTGTCGGAATGCAAATGGTTAGCGAAAAACAGAGGGATAGCCTTCCATGGCATAGCAGGAAAGTGCCTGGCTCGTGTTGCCAGTTTGTTTTGCTGCGGCAGCAAATGGGCAACCACATCAACGGGATTTATTTTACAGTAACCTTGCGCCAGCCCCCATTCCATCACGGTATAAATCCGCTGTTTAACTCTTTTCGCCGTTGCCGGATGAGAGAGCCAAATAGGAGAGAGAATTTCAGCAATATCAGCAGCATTGATGGTATCTAATGTTTTGACTCCAAGAATGGGAAAAGCGTGAGTTTGTAATGTGGTTATCCACTGTTTTCCATGCTTAATGTTTTTCCATCCCGGAAGCAGAGTAGGGTGAAGTGTTTCTGCGGCTGACTGAAATGTTGGGATAGATGCTTTCCGTTTCTCATTTTGTTGTTGGATACTCTTCTCTTCAAGAGGGTCGATGTTCTTTGCCAACTGCTCACGCATTGCTGAGGCTATTTTTCCTACCTCCGCGATGCTGATTTCTGGATAAGTCCCGAGACTGGCCTGGCGCCGTTTTTGTGTCACAGGGCTAACGTAACGAAAGATCCAATAACCCCGGCCTTTGTTTGCTCTTGTGGGATTAAGTGTAAGCCCAATCACTCCACCGTGAGGCAGGGCTTTGTCGCCGGGCTTGATATGCCGAGCTTTGGTGTCGGTCAGGATTGCCATGTGGGGCCTCATATCATTATCTGCAGGCACAACAAAAGTGTTGTGCCATTTGTTGTGCCATTTATACTGAGATACTACAGGTTTAGGTTGGAATGAATTGGACCAAATTCACAAAAAATATCTATAAATCAATATAGTTATGGTTTGTATTGGATTGCCATGGATTTGAGTATGGCGGACTACGCTTCCGCCAAATTCTAAATAAAATCAATAGCTTGAAGAATGGTTTTGATTTTATAGTGCATAAAGTAGTACAAAAAAGCCCGTTTATACGGGCTTTTTTTACATCTAAAGTCCGTCCTTTGCTCAATAAATATCCTTTCAAATACTCATCGTTCAGGTGAGGGCTAATGCATTTCGAAGTGGGCTCTGTAAAGACGTCAGTGAATAATCCTCCCGGCGTTGAGTCATTTAACACGCTCCGAGCAGATAAACAGGGGAGTATATAAATATACATCACTGCCAATAGAGTGTTACGTTACCCATAATATAGACAAATATTGAGAAAAGGATAGGTTCCATGCAAATAATTTACCCAAGTGATTACTTTAATCTGAATAGAGTTGATGAAAATTATGAGAATGAATTCAACTGTGCAAGTGATAACGGAGTAAAATGTGTTTTGCTATCATCACAGCATTTATTAGATAGCAAAATTAAACTTTCAGGAAACCTTGAGGCGCATGCGCCAGTTATTTGGCGAGGCTGGATGCTTAAACAGAAAGAATATAAAACATTATACAATACTGTTAAAAGCCATAGTGCGGAAATGTTAGTTTCTCCTGATGATTACGCTTCTTGCCACTATATTACGGGCTGGTACGGAACATGTAGTGATTATACACCTGAAACTATTTTACTTACTGAGAATGATGATTTCGAAAAAATTACATCCCGATTAAAATGGCCTTCATATTTTGTTAAAGACTATGTTAAATCACTTACGACATCGCGTGGTTCGATAGCGAAAAATGCCGAGGAAATACAGGGGATTTTAGCCCATATTAAACAATATCGCGGAGAAATAGAGGGGGGTGTCGTGCTTAGAAAGGTTGAGGACCTAAAACCCGAAACAGAACGTAGATATTTTTCATTCTATGGAAATGTCTACTCTGCTGATGATGTTATCCCTGCTATTGTTCATGAAATAGCGAAGCATATAAGCTCCCCTTTTTTCTCAATAGATATGGTTGAGACAGCTTCATCCAATCTTCGTTTGATCGAAATCGGCGATGGGCAAGTTTCAGATATTAAAGAATGGGACGTCCAAAAATTCGTTAAGATGATTGTAAAGGCCAGCGTGTCTGGATGAGTATGTTTTAATATCAGCCTGGTTTTAAGTCTTCAGGATATGAGGCTCAAGGTATGAATAAAGTTAACAATATATATACTTGTTTTTTTAAATTGCTTGGTAAAAAAATTATCAAGTATGAAACGGCCGAGATTTATTTTGATGACTGGGAACCCTGGAATGATTTACCCATAAGAATCTACTTTGATGGTGGTGAGGTAATCTCTATTGCCTGGTCTAAATTTGATGAACTATGGTTAAGTAATGATCTAACACTTCCGTTTTCGATTGAGTATAATCAAGTTCGCTGGGTGACAAATAGTCCAAAAGAAATCAGTGGATGTCTAAATAATAGGATATCATCGGTAAAACTTGGTGTGGATTATTTGGTTATTGAAAATAATAAAATAGAAGTATTTACACATTTGTTGGTTTATACAACTAACGGAATTTTGGATGTGTTTAATAATCTGGATGAAAATGGTTATTCTTTGACCTCAGGTTTTGATGACAAAACAATGGATATTGTATAGAGTGCTTATGTCATAACTTGAATGTTGTTATTAAAGTTGCTGGATTTAATATGTTCATGCTTAAAAAGGAATGTTTGATTATACTGCGCAGTATTATGGTTTTTAATCCTTTAAAAGTATCAATGTAAGGCGTTATTATAAATAATGTACTATGACAAGGTCATGAACTTATATTTAAAGTAATTAATATCATTTCACTAGCAATGCCCCCGTTTCAAGTAAGAGGCATTGCTGTAAGTCGATACCTATGGTAAAGATACTTCGTTATTAGTGCCCATCAGTATGCTACTTTGTGATGATAAAAATTCCCCTTTATTTTCATCTCTTCCTTGTAATAATATTTTTGCATCATCTTTATTATAGTCACGAACGGCTTTAGCTGATAACTCACCGATAATAGTGTCAGATGCGCGTAGCCGATTAATAATAAGAACACACTTTGTGTCATTAAAGTCGGACATCATGTTTTGATCTCCTTCGCTATCGCCAGCAACTAATATTGGCCCGGTATTTTTGTAATGTTGTTGTATAAATTTTTTTATGGTTTCGGTTTTACCTTTACCTTGCGTCTGGGGATAGTATGGATCGAGGCTGTGAGTCAATCTACCTTCTTTATCATATAAGGGATGCATTGCATAGACATGAGACTCAGGAACAGAAAAACCATATTTTTCTGTAGTAACGATGCTTTTTATCACATCTAAAGCAGAAGCGGAAATGACATAAACATCAACTCCTGCCTGCTGTAGGTTTTTATATAATGTCTGCATTTCTGGGACCAGCCTAAATCCATTTTTCCATGTTACTGATACGATACCAGCTCGGCCAGCCATATCTGCTGGGCTTACCCATGTCACCTTTTCGATAGGCTGGTTATTTTGCCACTCAATAGTATCGTGCACTAAATCAGCTACTTCTTTTTTGGACATGCCAGAAAAAAGATACGTCACCCATGGATAAGATACCTCATGGTCGAATGACCCACCTATTGCATCATATAAATATCTCATTTTCACTATAAAATTCATATAATTAGAATCTTTCTTAATTTCATCAAGCGTTTTATTACCCGCAAATCCGCTGTAATTATTGTATAGCCATGTGTAGCTATCAATAATGTCTTGACCAATGAGGTTTATATTAACCGGTTGATGATTTTTATTATTATAATCCGAGTTAAAGTCTGAAGGCGGTATATCTTTATAAATTATCTCTTTCAATGTCTCAGGTTTCATCGAAAATTTAAGGTTTTCTAGTTGATATATAAGCGTTGCCTCTTCGATATCCAGAAAAGCTGTTGTGTTGTCAAAATCAAAAACAGCATATAAAGAATGCGCTGGCTTCTGCTTTGCTTCTTGAATGAGTCTGTCAATTTTTCTTGAGTTGAACTCGTCCCAATTGCCGATAACTATTTGCTTTTGTTGGGGAATTGCAGTTTCTAAATTTTGTGACACTTGATTTGTGTTACTGGCACTGGCCGTTGTTCCATATACTCCAAAAAATACGGATAGTAGTGCATATATTATTGTCATTTTCATGATTAATTCCTTTTTTAGGGTGCATTACCATCTGTAGCAAAAAGTAAAAGCCAGCTATATCAAAAATTGGCACCCTGATCATGAATGTGATGGTTATCATATTTTATGAATATATGAAAATGGTGAGGGAGTAAGCCAGAATTATCTACAGAGAAATGTTTAGTATGACAAGGTAGCAGGTCAAAAACAGTTCGAACTATCTCCGAATGTTATTTTAATGTCACTTATCTATCTACGGCTAGTCCTGATGGTTCTTTTGCTTTCTTCGGCATCGTGCAATCCTGTCATACAAACCCCGAGCTATTTAATCGCTCGGGGTTTTTTCTTATGTGCCGCTATTCAGTATGCCATTCGGTTGAGTAACCCGCTCTGGCCGTTTGAAGCTGACAGGTGCGGTTCCCTTCGCAAAGTCCCCCCTCATGCGCTGTTGAGGGGGCGCGGACTCAGAAGATATTGATGCTGTAGCCGACGATAAACTTCACGTCGTTACGATCGGTTTTATAGTTGCTGTCTGTCGCCCGGAAGAGCGCCGGGAGCAGGGTAAAGGAGAGGCCTTTCGCCATGCCGTCCGCCACCAGATAGCGAGCGGAAAGATCGAACGACACCATGCTCCCGTCGTACTTTCTCGCCGAACCGGTTTTACTGACATCGCTAACCACGTGCCAGCCGTAGGTTCCGGCACCGCCCAGGGTTAACTCCGGTAGATTCAGATCGGCAAAGTTATAACTCACGCCAAAACGAACCGCGCGGGCGCCGGAAACGTTAAAGTCTTCCAGCTGCGACAGCGTCGGCTGATAATCACGCTTATCGGAGTTCGCCCACGGGGTTAAGCGGAAGTTGTAATCTCCGGTGTTCGGGGCGTAGTTCTGGCTATAACCAAGGGACCACACGGTGTTGTCGTGGCTCAGGTTAAAACCAACCCCCACATAATATTCCGTTGCAGGATCTTTTATTTTCGACAGATCTTCAATGTAGCGCGCGCCCTGGTAGAAGAGCTTACTCTGCAGGGAGACATCCTTTGTCAACGTATCGTGACGCTCTACCTGTGCCTGCCAGTTGCGACGGTAGCCTTTACCTTCGCCATAGCCCACGTCAAGCACGGTACTGCCAAAGTTATAGACTGCGCCCACCGTGTGAATGTAATCGATGATTGCACCGGCTTTAATGGTTTTGCCGTTGTCATCGAGTCCGGCGGCGTTGTTCTGGTGCCAGGCCGTGGTCATCGGTTTAAAATCACGGCTCCAGTCGTTCTTGAAGCGGTCGGCCCAGGCGTAGGTCAGCCTCAGTTTGTCGAGGGTCAGGGCACTGTCAAACCCGCGAAAAGCGTGAGGGTTGAGGCCCCAACTGCTTTTTACGGTACCGGAGTTAATGGGGGTATAGCCCGCGGCCAGCTTGAAATTGGTGCCTGCATCGCCAAGGTTGAGCTTGAGTGCGGCAACCGACACGCTCATGTAGGACCTCTCGCACGGGCTGAACTTGCCCGGCTCGCCGCAATCGTAGTCGTAGTAAAGGATCTCCGACTGACCGACGGTATGCCCGAGTTTAATGTTGGCGTTGCCCCAGAAATCAAAGCCAATAACGTCCTGGTAATAGCCTGAAATATAGCTAATCGCCACGTTACCGGTCTGGTTCTGGATCCCGGCTGGACCCAGTCCGTATTTACCGGTCGTGGAGTCTTTTACAGCACGATGACGAATATATAGTGAGGTATTGAGATTTAATTTGCCTTCATCATAAAACGCTTTCTCAAACTGAGAAGGCGCTTCATAATCCGTTTCTTCTTCCGCAAAGGCATCTGCGGCAATAAAAAGAAACAGCGGTGTACACAGAGAAACTCTGAGTCTATGAGTTGTCATTATTATATACCTTATAAAACCATGTATTATAGGGCGAGGGATGTACTGTTTATTTAAAACTCGTGTTATTTATGAGCTCCGGGATTTGCGCACCGTATTTTTCGAGAAGATATTCATTATGTTTTGCGGAATTCGCAATGTTACCGCTCAAAAATACCGGCAGAGATTTATTTTCACTCCCCAGGTTCGCTATGATTTCCGCGAACAGGGTATGCATAATAAACAGTCCGGTCATTGAGGAAACCGGCGCGAACGGCGTTGCATGCTCTGTAAGGGAAAGCACCGCATCACCGATTGGCACCTGGTTATCAATGGCGACATCCACGCAGTCCCGCAGCTTAAGGCCAGCCTTGTGCTTCGACGGCTGGGTCTCGGCATACAGAAAGCTGGTCAGCGCCAGGGTAAATGCCCCGTGCTGTTTTGCCCAGAGTGCTGCATCGACCGGAGCGGGGTTAATCCCGGAAGTTGAGATAACAATCAGCGCATCTTTACTGGTGATCGAGAATCTCTCCAGATGCTCAGCAATATAGTCATTCTGTTTTTCATAATATGATGAAGCCGCCGCCCCCTGATGTAACATTAAAGGTTCGATAAATATTGGCCGAACCGGGGCGATACCTCCGGCACGATAAAATACATCTTCAGCGAAAATATGTGAGTGGCCGCAGCCGAAAATATAAATTACACCTCCCTGGTTAATGATTTTTGCCAGTTCCACGGCGGTGGAAGTGATTTTATGGCTTTGCTGTTGAGTAATGTCGTTAAGTTTTTTCTGGACGATATCTAAATAGCTCTGAATCATTGTCATAACCAGTATCCTGACCATTGTGGTTGGTAGACTCGGTATAACGCTTCCATATAGAAGTAATCTCCCCAGAGATTACATTCATCGATGCCTTTACCGAGGGCATAGGCGTAAACACCGTGTTTAAGTAAGCCTTCGCAGACATCATCCTCGCGGGCAGACGCGCCGCGCATTAATGCCAGCAGACATTGACGCGCCAGTGTCTGGTAACCGGCATCCGGAAAGTGCTTATGCGCTTCCAGCAGGCCGCAGACCGCAATCGCCAGCGCGGAGCTGTCTTTCGGGGCGTCGGGATCTGCAGCCAGCAGCAGATCCCAGGCGGGAACGCCGTCCTCCGGCAGGTAGCGGAAGAAATACTCGCAGGCCTGCTGCCACCGTTCGTAGTGGTCGGTTTCGCCGGTGGCCGACCAGTGAAGCGGGATGCCGAGAATGGCCCACGCCTGGCCGCGGGCCCAGCAGGAGTTATCGCTGTAGCCCTGAAAGGTTTTCCCGTGCGAAGGCGCACCGCTTGTCTGGTCAAAATAGAAGGTATGGAAAGTGGAGCCGTCTTCGCGAAAAATGTTGTTGATGACCGCCGCATAGTGGCGTTCAGCCACTTCCCGATAACGTGATTCACCGCTGATCTTTGCTGCCACGTGGAGCAGGGGAAGGTTAATCAATGAATCGATAATAAGCCGGTACTCCTGCGGGTCGTTAAGCATACCCCAGGCCTGGATAAAACCGGCGCTGTGGTGAAAACGGTTTACCAGCAGATCGGCCGCCGCCAGAATAAGCGGGGTTAGCGCTTCGCGCTCCGTCAGTTTCCAGTACGCGACTGCCGACAGGCTATAAAGGAAGCCGATATCGTGGTGATCGAGGACGTAGTGCGCCGCCAGGCGGGCTTTAAAACTCGCCACGTTGCGTTCAACGCCGTCCAGGTATGCGCGATCGCCGCTGAACTCCCAGGCCATTGCCTGCATCCCGGTCCAGAATCCGTTGGTCCAGTCGTTATTCTCTTTCAGAACGTAGCGATTATTGAGCGTGCAGGCTGAGGGGAATTTCTCGCCGTACAGACCCATGTTACGTGCGATCCGCCGCGCGCACGCCGTCAGCTCATCCCGACAGGCGTCGGGCGTGAGGGCAGGAAAGGGCAGCGGTGTGAGGCGATTCGACAGACTCTCTTTCATGATTTTTCCCTACAGCGTGAATACGCGCTCTTTGTACTGACTCATCAGCATGTCGTTGTATTCTTTACCGCCGGGCAGATTGATGCTGCGCATCACCGGCGGCGCGATACCTTGTTCCAGCAGCATCTCGATGCAGCGGATCACCACGTTATTGATGATGAAGGCCGCAGACAGCGAGGACACTGGACCGGTCATGATGTTGCCGTTATCCATACTTAGCGTGCAGTCACCGGACGGGCAGCCGTTATCGAGAATGACATCGGCATAGTCGCGGATGCTCTCGCTCGTTGGCGTCGACTCACCGGCGTAGCGGGTGATAACCACCAGCTTCAGCCCCCTCTCTTTGACCTTGCGTGCCAGCTCAACGTGCAGCGGTTTAGTGCCGGAGTTGGAGATAATCACAAAGCAGTCTGACTCGCGCAGATCGAGCAGCCCGGAGAAGATGTCGCCAATCCCTTTCAGCGAATCAAACCAGCCGGTTGGTCCATAGAACTGGTCAATGGCTTTGGTATTGACCAGGCCGCCTGCACGACCGGCCAGCTCAACCGCCGCGGCAAACGAGTGGCCGGAGCCAAAGCCGTGAATAATGCCGTTGGCTTTGACGCACTCGGCAAACAGCGCCGCCGCCTGCTCAACTTCAGCGCTCTGAGTAAGAAACACCTGATTCAGCGTTGCTAAAACATGCTGATAATACTGCTGCTGATGTGGTGACATCCCTTATCCCTTATCGGCTTTTAAAAACGTGGTGATACAGGCGTTCGGCTCTTCCGGCGTCATCTGCGCCGTCACCGCCACGCCTTTTTCCAGCAGCGCGTTGATGGCCGCGATCTCAGCATCGTTGACGCTGACCGAGCGTTTGATCTGGCGGCGATCGTCTTTGTTGGACATATTGCCGATATTGAGCTGGGGGAGGGCAATCCCGGCGTTCATCAGCTTCAGCGCCAGCTCCGGGGTCTTCAGCAGGATCAGTACGCGCTGACCGTCGTAGTTGCCGGCGAGGATATTGGCGCTGGCTTTCTCAAAAGAGAGAATAGAGGTGTTGCAGCCTTCCGGGGCTGCACTGCGCAGCAGCATTTTCTCTACATCGTTTGCAGCTACGGCGTCGTCAATCAGCATAATACGGTTGGCGTTGAAGTGGCTTACCCAGCGGGTGGCCACCTGGCCGTGGATCAGCCGGTCATCGACACGAATATGCACAATACCTTTCATGATAAATTCCTTAAATCAATGTGTTACTTAACCGAGAATATTCAGGTTGTAGCCGATAATACCTAAAGCAATCAGGACAAAAATGACGCGAGTCGAGTTCATCTTTTTGAGCCCCAGCAGCCAGTAGGTGAACCCCACAACCAGCAGCGGAATAAGCCCGGGCATAATCTGGTCGGCAATGCTCTGCAGCTTGAGCGACACTTCGCCGTAGCTGAATTCGAAATTAAGATTCGCCTTCACCACCGAGGGGATAAGCGCCCCGATAACCGTCAGCCCGAGAATATTGGCTGCGCGGGTAATTTTGTTGAGGCTATTGGTCAAAGACCCCAGCAGGTTGACCCCTTCCTGATACCCCGTGCTGATGCTAAAGCGCATAAACAGCATGCGAACCAGGGCGAACAGTAGCCAGAGGACAAGCCCCACCGGGTTGCCCTGCAGCGCGAGGTACGAAGCGACAGAACCGATAATGGTGGTCGGAATAACAAAGAACAGCGTATCTCCGATGCCCGCCAGCGGTCCCATCAGACCGGTTTTGATTCCGGCAACCGCATCTTTGCCCGCAAGCCCGGTCTGTTCTTCCAGGGCGATGTTCACCCCGAGGATCCCCGGCGCCATGGTGTTGTTGGTGTTAAAGAACTGGCTGTGTACCTTCGCCGCATCCTTCAGCTCTTCGGGTTTTGCGTACTTTTTCTCAAGGAACGGATAGATGCTGTACAGATAGCCCAGACCCTGCATTTTTTCGTAGTTCCAGCCAGACTGACCGAACAGGAACCAGCGCCAGAACACGCGTTTTAGTACTTTATTCATCGCCCATTGCTCCATTTGCCGGGGATTCGGTAGTTTGCGTTACCTGTTTTTCTGAGTTGAAGACGTAAAGCGCAATTGCCAGGCCCAGCAGCGCGGCGCCCAGCACCGGCACTTTCAGATAGGCCGCCAGGAAAAAGCCCAGAATAAGAAACGAGATGTTCTTCTTAATCGGTAAATAGCGCAGCAGGATGGAGATACCCAGCGCAGGCAGTAGGCCACCGGCGACTTTAAGACCGTTCATGATGGACGCGGGGATCCAGGTCACGACGTCATTAACGAAGGTTGCCCCGAGGATCAGCGCCAACAGTACCGGCAGCATACGCGAGAGCGAAATAGGCACCTGGCCCAGCAGGTTCATCCTGGCCGCCGCCTTCACCTGACCCTCTTCAATCAGCCTGTCGGCCTTATGATGGATAAAGGTGTTGCTGAAGCGGGCGAGGATATCCAGCTGTACCATTAAGAGACCAATCGGCACCGCAATGGTTGCGCCAAACGCCGCGCCCTGGCCGCTGATAATCGCGAAAGTGGTACCCAGCACCGCACCGGTCATGTAATCCGGGATCGACGCGCCGCCGAAGTTGCCCACGCCCAGTACCAGCAGGTTCAGGGTGCCGCCGACGATAAGCCCGGTGGTCATATCGCCCATAATGAGACCGGCAAAGAAGCCCGCCATGCTCGGTTTCACTAACCCAAGCGTCGTGTTGTTGCCGTCGTATATCGCCAGCCCTGAATAAAGCGTCAGTAACGCTATCTGCCAGACCGCAATGTGCTCCATTTTTTACTCGTCTCCGTCATCTGTGTGGGCGGCAAGCGCTGCCTGCTGTAAATGGTAAATACCATCACGCGCCGTAGTTATTATTTCATTCAGCGAGGCTGGCGAGTGACTTTCATCAATTGCCATCGCCATTTCCAGAATTAAGTTTAAATTCATCCCAGAGAGCAGGGTGATATTATTCCATAGGTTGTTAGTGACAATAATCTCCATTGCGGAGTTATATGGCGAACCACTTTTTAAATCAGAGAGGATAATAATTTTGGATTCTGCTGCGCTAAGGATGGTGATTTTATCGAGAAGTTCCTGTTTAAATACTGCTATCCCTTTCTCACCATCCAGTTCAACTACATGAAGGTTTGGCTGCGCTCCGAGTATTAATTCTGTGGCCTGTCTGGCACCGCTGGCGAAACCCCCATGAGAGATTAATAATAATTGGTTCATCCTGCCCCCTTATCTGGCGTTCTTATTTCAATATAAAATGATTCTAACCGTTTCCAGGTCTCAATATATTCAATCACCTGACCTTGCTCGTCGTGGGTGTAGCGTTTCATCATGATAACGGGCTGGTGAGCCGTGAGCTCAAGGTGCTGCAGGACTTCTGGCGCAGCATCGGTCAGGGCACAGATGGTCTGCCGATAGGGCATGGTGTACATATCAAGACCATTGTTAACCTTAAAAGCCTCATAAATAGAGCTGAGTGCCGAATTCTTAATCGTCAATTGACTGGCGAAGTAGCGGGCCGGAATATGCGAAATCTGTAATGCATAAGGTTTGTTATTATCAAACTTTAAGCGCGCAATATGATAATATTTTTCATCATCATTTAACCCGAGTTTTTCTTTAATACACGGATCGTTTTCCAGTTCACAGGCGATAACTTTAACCGACTGCATGCCTTTTAAATCGTTATCTGATTCTGAGAAAACAATGTTCTCATTTCGTTTGGCTTTCGAAACAAAAGTGCCTTTACCCTGATAACGAATCAGGTAGCCTTCATTCACCATTTCGTGAATAGCGCGAATAACCGTGGCGGAACTGACGGAGTAACGCTCTTTTAATTCCGACTCACTGTAGAATTTTTCCCCGGGTTTAAAAGTACCGTTTCTTATTTCATCTAACAGTGCTGCCTTTATCACCTGGTATTTCGTTGACTGTGCCGTTGCTTTCATTGTTTCGCCAGTTTCTGTTTACATTTATTTTATTTCGTAGGCTTACGATACCCGTACCTGATTGTCCGATCAACCTCTCAACTCAACTTAACCGGTTAACCTGTTAAGTTATTTCCTGGACTGTGATGCATTTCGCAATTTCGCCCCGACGGAGGGGGCAGGGGCGAGGAATTTTTGCCGCACCGGCCGGGCGTGAACGCAAACTGATTGCCGCGCTATTGCGCTGGCGAGCTGAGAAAACGGAGCGCCCGCATTCAACAACCCCGGCCAGTACATCGCACGGGGTTTTCTTTTTATAGGGCGCCATCGTGGTGCTTGCGTGCCCTAACGCAGCTGCGCGCAGGCCCCGGCAATCCGCTGGCAGGCCTGCGCCAGCAGCCCATCTTCTACCGCGTAGGCAATACGTAAATATCCCGGCATTCCGAACGCGGAACCGTGTAACACGGCCACCTGAGTGTGTTCTAGCAGCCAGTTCGCCAGCCCGCTGTCGTCGCGGAGGGTTTCGCCGCCAGGGGTCACCCGCCCAATAAGCTGCTGGCAGTTGGCAAAGACATAGAATGCGCCCTGGGGGATGCCCGCGCTCAGGCCCTCGGTGGCGGCAATCATCCCCAGCACCTGCTGGCGACGTTTATCCAGCGTCTGCAGCCAGCCGTCGAAGAAATCCGCCGAATGGTTAAGGGCCGCGACCGCCGCCGCCTGCGAAATGCTGCTGGGATTGGAGGTGCTTTGTGATTGCAGGATCTGCATGGCGGCAATCAGCCACTGCGGCCCACCCGCATAGCCCAGACGCCAGCCGGTCATGGCGTGGCTTTTGGAGACCCCGTTCACCGTCAGGGTGCGCGAAACCAGCTGCGGCGCGGCCTGAGCAAAAGTGATAAACGGGACATTGTCGTAACGCAGCGGCTCGTAAATGTCGTCGGCCATCACCAGCACCTGCGGGTAATCCGCCAGGACCTCTGCCAGCGCGCGCAGTTCCCGTTCGCTGTATATCGCCCCGGTCGGGTTACCCGGCGAGTTGAGAACCAACCAGCGCGTTGACGAGGTGAGGGCGGCGGCCAGTTGTTCCGGCGTCAGCTTCCAGCCGTGTTGTTCATCACACGGCACAATCACCGGTTCACCGTCGGCCAGAGAGACCATATCCGGGTAGGAGACCCAGTAGGGGGCGGGAATAATCACCTGCTGCCCGGCGTCCAGGGTTGCCAGAAAGGCATTCAAAATGAGCTGCTTGGCGCCGCTTCCGGCGATGATCTCCTCCGCGCGGTAGTGCAGCTGGTTGTCGCGCGCGAACTTGGCGGCAATCGCCGACTTCAACGCTGCGGTGCCGGAAACGGCGGTATACTTAGTCTGGTGATGCACGATAGCTTCAATGCCCGCATAGCTAATATGGGCCGGGGTAGCAAAATCCAGTTCCCCTTCGCCCAGGTTGATAACCTGCTTGCCTGCGGCTTCCAGCGCCCGTACCCGGTCAGAAATGGCCGCCGTCGGTGAAGGGCGTACGGAAAGCATACGACGGGCGATTTGACTGTTATTCATAAATCCTCTTTTGTATCTCATGATTCAATTAATACAATTAGGCACCCAACATCAGCAGGAAACTCGCCGTGTCACCGATCTTTATTCTCGATAACAGCTCCGTCCCCGCCCGCTACGGTATCACCGCCAGCCTGTGGGCTAATCGTCTTGGGTTGCCCCTCTGGAGCCTTCGCCCCGACTTCGCCGGGGACGTTCCCGATAGTCATCAGCACGTCATTCGCGCAGGGTACTGCGTGACCAGCGGTCTCTGGCGCAGCGATACGCTGCGTGAAGAGGTGCGCGATATCGCCAGCCTGCCGCCATCAGACGCCGTTATTGTGCTGGCGTCCTCGCAGGCGCCGCTCATCGCCGACCTGCCGGGCCAGCGGCTTTACAGCGATGACAGTAACCACCGCCTGACGCTCAGCGACGGGCAACACACGCTGTTAGCGCTCACCCCCGACCGCTATGGCCGCTGGGATGCCGGGAGACCGTCGTCCGCCAGGGCGTCCTTGCGCATCGCGCTGATTGGCCGCGAGGCGGACCACCGTCTGGTCTATCCCGCCACGCTCGGCTCACTGGGCGATGCCGCGGCGTCGCTGGGGCTGAACCTGGATGTCCATGTCTTCGCGCCGGTCAGTCTGTCCGCCGAGTTACACGAACTTCACCTCTTCCAGGGCGTGGTGCTGCCAGGCGGTTCCTCAATGGCGGCGGTCAACGGACAAATCCGCGTGGCGGAAGATACGCTTAACCGCGGGCAGCCAACGCTGGGGTTGTGCCTGGGAATGCAGAGCATGATGACTGCTGCCGTGCGCCGGAGTCCGGGTTTCGAATCGGCCATTCCCGCGGAAGTCGCTCCGCATGAGGCTCTGCACAGCTTTGTTCCCTTTGCCGATGGTCGTCATCGCTGCGGTGTATTCCCTTTTTCCTCGGGGCTTATCCCCGGCGATGTCCGCGAAATGCACTACAACCATCGCTACTGCTTCAACACCGACTTATTGCCGGCGCTGTCCCCCGGCGGGGTCAGCGTGAGCGCGCAACGCGACGGTATCGTGGAGGCCGTTTCCCAGCCTGAGCTGCCGTTCTGGCAGGGGGTTCAGGGGCATCCGGAACTGATGTCCCGCCCGGATGCGCCCCATCCGCTGTTCGTCGCGTTTCTAAAGGTGGCGCTTAACGCGCCAGCGTAACCCCGCTGCGCTGGTCGCTGGCGAGCGCCTGCATGACGCGGGTTAGCTCTGCCAGCGCCGCGTCGCCGATCGGTTTTAACGGTGCGCGTACTGTGCCGCCGTTAAAGCCGCGCAGCGCCATCGCCGCTTTCACCAGCTGCGGCTGCCCGTATTTGCGCGCCAGGGCTCGATACGCGTACCACAGCTGATGCAAATCGCGGGCAGTGGCGGCATCGCCCCGTTCCACGGCGCGGAACGTATTGACGATCAGCTCCGGCAGCGCGCCGCTGTTGGTCGTGCTGATGCCGTCAAACCCGGCCATCATCGGTCCGAGGAAAGCCAGATCGGAGGCGCAGAACAGGCGCAGACGCCCGCGCAGGCGGTTGGCAATCTGGTCGATGGCGGTGGGGTTGAGATCGCCCTGTTTGATGCCGACCACATTCGGGATCTCTGCCAGCCGTTCCAGCAGCGTCGGGGAGAGGGTAATGCCGATGCCCGGCGCGTTGTACACCAGAATGCCGGTTTTGGATAACGGTGCCATCTCATTGAAGTAGCTGATGATTTGTTCGTCAGTGATTTCGCTAACAAAGGGCGCGGTGACCATCGGCAGGCCGCCCAACTCGCTTGCCAGAACGGTCAGCTCGCGGGCGTCGCGCGGATCGGAACTGGCGCTGCACAGCATTACCGCCACGCGGTCATCCACGCAGGCCATCACTTCATGAAACAATTCGCGGCGCTCTTCGACGGTCATTACCGGGAACTCGCCGTAGGTGCCGCCAATCAGCAGGCCGTCATAGCCCAGACCAATCACGCGTTCGATGTTTTCACGCAACGCCGGGTAGTCGATCGCGCCGCTGGCGTCGAACGGGGTGACGGTGATGTTGAAAATACCGCGCAGGCGTTCGCGACACTCATTGATATCTTTCATCTTTCTTTCCTTAAAGCAGTGTTAATGGGCGAGGCAGGGAACCCAGCTGGCGATATCCGGTTTCAGTCACCACCACGGTTTCGCTGACGCCGACGGTGAATTGACCGTAGATACGCAGGGCCGGTGGGATGTGGAAAGTCATTCCTGGCTGCAGCTCGGTGGTGACGCCGCTGTAAAGGCTAAGGATGCCGCCTTCGCCCCAGTCCGGCGCAAAGGCGATGCCGATGGAGTAACCGGTGCGTTTTTTGAAATTTTCAGTGAAACCGGCGCGGTCGATCACCTTCTGGCAGGCCAGGTGCGGCGCTTCGCAGGTAGCGCCCGGACGAATGGCGTCGAGGGAGGCCTGCAGGGCTTCCTGACAAACTTTTTCCATTTCGATGGCGATAGCGGGCGGGCGGCCCAGCCAGGCGGAGCGCATCATCGCGGCGTGGTAGCGATCGTGGGCGGCAGACATCTCCAGAAAAACCGGGTCGTTATCCTGCATCACCCGACGTCGCCATGTGCCGTGCGGCACGCCGCTTCGCGGGCCGGTTGAGACCAGCGGTTCCATACCGACATACTCGGAACCGGCGGCAATGGCGGCCCCCATCATCGCCGAGACCAGTGCGTTTTCGTCTGCGCCGCTGCGAATCGCCGCCATCCCGGCGCGCATACCCGCATCGACATAGCGGGCCGCGGCGGCGATTTTTTCCACCTCCGCGGCCGACTTCACCGCGCGCAGCGGTTCGATGACGCCAGCCGTATCGGCAATCGCGCCGAGCTTAGACTGCAGGGCTTCATACACGGCAATCGGCAGGAACCAGCCGCGTTTATCCAGTCCTATGCGCTTATTGAGCCAGCCGCGCTGTTGCAGCATAGCCACCAGAAAATCCACCGGGTTATCGCCATCCTGGTAAATAGCGGCATCTGAAATAAAGGTGTTGGCGATAAAGTTAAAGTATTCGAGCTGACGAATCACAAAGACCGGATCCCCTTCTACCGGCAGCAGCAGCGCCTGAAAGGTGTAATATCCCGGCGTTTGCTGACCGGTAAGCCAGAAAATGTTTTCTGGTCCGGTAACAATCATGACGTCCACGCCCGCGCTGCTTAAGCGTTCGCGGGTACGTCGAATGCGTTGCGCATATTCGTCAGCGCTAAAGGCGGACTCACTGCCCTGAATCACATTGTTAACATCTTGCATCGTTAAACTCCTGGAGTAAGTTGGCCTGCGCGGCATTGAACTGCACGCCCAGACCGGGAGAGTCGTTGACGGTGACCCGTCCATTGCGGTATTCCAGCCCGCTGACGGGATCATCCGTTAAGCCATCGGCGCCATACAGTTCGGCAAATGCCGGTTGCACCACCCGGCAAAGCTGGAGCGCGGCGGCGGTGGCGGCATGGCCTTCATTCATCTGACCAATCATGAACGGCACGTCGGCGCGCCGCAGACGGCGGGCGGCGGCAAGCGTCGGAGCGAGGCCGCCCAATTTCACCAGCTTGAGATGCCCCCACAGCGCGCCTTTGGCGGCGATCAGCCGGGTGATGGCTGCGTCGCTATTGAGACTTTCATCGAGCATGATCGGGATGCCGTAGCCGTACAGTTCGGCAAGCTGGCTGTCGTATACCGGGCTTAACGGCTGTTCGATGTAGCTGAGATTCAGCGCTCGCAGAGAGGGGAACGCTGCGTGAGCCTGCGCCAGCGACCACTGGCCGTTCACGTCAATCGCCAGCGAAATCTGCTGGCCAAACCGCTGACGCAGCCTTTGCAGGCGGGCCAGGTCGGTGGCGAAATCCGCTACGCCCGTGCGTAACTTCAGCTCGGTGAAACCGCGATCGACATAGCGTTGCGCCTGCTCCAGCATCCGTGACTCGCCGCCCCAGAACAGGGTTTGATTGGTGCGCCAGGCGGGCAGGCCAGCTTGCGCCCCCAGCCAGGCGGCAACGCTTACCCCCTCCTGACGCGCCAGCAGATCGTGCAATGCCATATCCAGCACCATGCGTGACGGCGGCAGCAGCGTGGGGTCCTCATCATGCAGCGCGGCAAGTAGCGCCGCGGGCTGCCGGCGCCAGTCCCAACGGCTGAGGATTTGAAGCAGGTTGTTCAGCACCTGCTCTTCGCTATAGCCATGCAGGTAGCGAATATTGAGCCGCACTTCGCCAATCCCCGTCACGCCCTGGTCTTCCAGACGCAGCCAGAGGGTGTCGAGCGCCGTCACCGGGCCGGAGGCGGCGGTATGCAGCATCACACCGGCATAATGCAGTTCTCCGCGAAAGAGCTGCGCTTTCATAAACCGGGCTCCGGCGGCAGCATGGCGAGCGCAATATCGAGATAGATATATGCCGCGGCGATAAATTCATCGACGGGGACGAATTCATCGGGCTTGTGCGCCACGGCCAGCGAGCCGGGACCGATGACTACGCCCTTTGCGCCCAGCGAACGGAAATGCACCAGGTCGCAGCCGCCCTGAAAACCAAACGGGCCAGGCTCGCTCTGTCCGTGACGGCGGCAGGCGGCAAGGCTTTGCTCGACAATGGCTTCGCTGCTGTCGGTTTGCGTCGCACCGCCGGTGGTGGGCTGCCAGGCGATAATTTCGGCCTCCACGCCCGCATGAGCGTGCGCGTGGTCGAGCAGCTGTTGCAGTTCGGCCTTGACGACCGCTTCGTCTTCACCCGGGACCATGCGGCGGTCAAGCAGCAGCTCACAGCTGTCGGGCACCACGTTGTCCGCATGGCCGCCGTGGATGCGGGTCACCGTCAGGCTGGCGTTACCGACCAGATCGTGGCAGCGGCAACGCACCTGCTGGTGGTGGGCCTCTTCAATCAGCCCTAAAAGGCGCGCGGACTGGTAAATCGCGTTAACCCCCAGCTCCGGCGTGCCGGAGTGCGCGGTGACGCCTTTTACCCGCACGCGAGGACGCAAGCTGCCTTTGTGAGCGGAGAAGGTCGCATTCGATGTCGGCTCGCCAATCACCGCGAAATCAATCGCCGGTGGGTTATCACGTACGTAGAATTTCGCCCCTTCGCTGGCGACCTCTTCATCGGCGGTGAACACGCCCATCAGCGTGCCGGACCAGCGCTGACGATTGGCGGCCAGCAAACGCAGGGCTTCAACCATCGCCACCAGTGGGCCTTTTGCATCGCAGGCGCCGCGCCCGTACAGGCGCCCGCCGCGCTCGGCGAGCGTGAAGGGATCGCTGGTCCAGCCGCTGCCCGCCGGAACGGTGTCGATATGGGTGTTAAAGGCGAAGCACGGCCCCGGTCCATTGTGCAGGACGGCGATAACGTTGGTCCGCCCCGGCGCGTATTCGCTAAAGGAGAGATCGAATCCGGCGGTCAGCAGCCAGCCTTCCAGACATTCGGCGGCTTCACGCTCATGGCCCGGCGGATTCTCCGTATTGATGGCAACCAGCGTCGCTAAGTCCTTTTTCATACGCGCGCTGTCAACCTGATAACTGAACATAGGGACTCCGTGATTAATGTAATATTTGCGTCAGGAAGCGCTGCGCGCGCTCGCTGACGTTGCCGGCGAAGAAATCGCTGGTGCTGGCGCGATCGATAATTTCGCCGTCTTCCATAAAAAGAATTTTGTTAGCGGCCCGGCGGGCGAAGCCCATTTCGTGGGTCACCACCATGCTGGTCATTCCTTCTGCGCTGAGCTCCGCCATCACTTCCAGCACCTCGCGGATCATCTCCGGGTCGAGGGCTGACGTGGGTTCGTCGTAGAGCATGAGCTCGGGCTTCATCGCCAGGGCTCGGGCAATCGCCACGCGCTGCTGCTGGCCGCCGGAGAGCTCGTCAGGAAAGTGGTCCGCGCGTTCGTTGATGCGCACCTTCGCCAACAGGTTGTCCGCCAGCGTACGGGCATCAGTGCGGTTCATCCCCAGCACCGTCATCGGGGCCAGCATGATGTTTTCCGCCGCCGTCAGGTGCGAGAACAGCTCGTAGTTCTGGAACACCATGCCAATACGCTGCCGCAGTTTGTGCACCGGCACTTCGCCCCGGCTGATGTGCTGGCTGGCGAAGAACACGTCGCCGCTGTCGGCAGGGGAGAGCATGTTGACGCAGCGCAGCAGGGTGGATTTCCCCGAGCCCGATGGCCCAATCAGGACCACGGTTTCCCCGCGCTGCACCTCAAGAGAGCAGTTCTTGAGCACGGTCTGGCGGCCAAAAGTCTTATCAATACCGATCATCTCCAGCAGCGGTTTCTCGCTCATGGTTCCTCCCGGGCGGGTTTTGGTAATTTAAACAGGCGGTTCAGCCGCTTCTGGCTTTTGCTGCGGCGCTGTTTGGGATCCAGCACGCTTTCCAGCCACGACTGGAAGACCATAAACAGGCTGGTGAGCAGCAGGTAATAGATGCCTGCGGCGCATAGCGCTTCGAAGTAGCGGAAGCTGGCGCTGGCGGTCTGGTTGGCGACCAGCAGCAGTTCCTGAACGGCGATAACCGAGACCAGCGCGCTCGATTTCAGCATGCTGATCATCTGGTTACCCATCGGCGGCAGAACGATGCGTGCGGCCTGAGGCAGCACGATTTTTCGCATGATCTGCCCGCTGGTCATACCGAGCGCCATGCCGGCGGTGCGCTGGCCGCTTTTTACGGCCTGCAGGCCAGAGCGCAGAATTTCCGCCATGTAGGCGCCTTCATTAAGCGAAAGCGCCAGCACTGCGCAGGTAAATGCGGAGAAGCGTAAGCCGAAGCCTGGCAGCACGTTGTAGACAAAGATTATCTGGAACAGCACCGGCGTCCCGCGAAACAGCCACAGGTAGAAAAAGGCCAGCCCTTTCCCGGCGCGAAACGGCGCTTCCTGCAACAGCGCCAACACCAGGCCCAGCACCACGCCACACAACAGTGAGCAGAGGGTAATCAGTAGCGTCATCCAGGCACCCTGAACAAACTCGGGTGAGAGGAAGTACTGCCACATAAGTTCGATCGACATAGCGTTCTCCGGTTAATGGCGAGACGGGTTAGAAAAGGGCAACGGAGTCAGGGAAGTTCCATTTCTTTATCAGTTGCTTGTAGGTGCCATTTTTGACGAGGCCCTGGAGACCTTTTTCCAGCAGAGCCTGGGTTTCGCTATCGCCTTTACGCACGGCAAACGCGATGTGGGTATCTGCTTCGAACTCATCGCCAACCGCTTCGAACATGCCCGCTTTTTCGGTTAGCAGGGCGACGGTTCCCGGCGTGGAGAGGAATTCGGCATCGGCGCGACCCTGGGAGACGGCAACGGCGGAGTCGGTAGCGGCGGGGAAGGTCATGACGTTAATGGCCGGTTTTTTGGCCTCCAGGCAGCGCTGGTTGTCTGCCCGGGCCTGGCTCTCTTCGATCCCGCCGAGCGTCACGGCGATATTTTTGCCGCAGAGGCTCAGGTCGCGTCCGGTGATTTTTGCCGGATTACCTTTGCTCACCACCACGCGGCTGCCGATCTTCAGGTAAGGCACGAAGTCGACCTGCGCGGCACGGGTCGGGTTGACGTACATGGCGGAGTTGATGATATCGAGACGTTTCCCCTGCAGCGCTGGGATAAGCCCTTTGAACTCCATCGGCATCGGCGCAGGCGTCAGCCGGATCTCTTTGCTTAGCGCGTTAATCAGGTCGATATCGAAGCCGGTGAGCTTGCCCTCTTTCACGAACTCAAAAGGCATAAACGTCGCCGCCGTGCCGTAGGTCAGCTTGCCCGGGGCGATGGTTTCCACCGCAGCATGGCCCACCAGCGGGAGGGCGGTCAGCGCGAACATCAAGGTACGCACGTGGCGAAACAATAAAGAATTGCTGGACATAGTCGTCTCCTGGTTAAGGTCTAAATTGAATTTAATGTGTCAATAAATACAATTATACGTGTGAAAAAAACGTCTCATTCTGGTGCGTATTGCACGTTAATCGTGCAGTCCTTGCTTTGTTTTGCTGCGTTTTGTTGTGCGTGATATTGTATATATCGACCACAACAATGCATTCCAGGGAAGCGTTCTCCATGCAGCCTGACTCCACTGCGAGCAGTCGCCGGATAGCCCGGCAAATACTCGACCTGATATCTGAAGCAAAATTCGATCCAGGTCATCATTTACGCGAGCAACATCTTGCCGATGCGCTGGGGGTTTCGCGTACGCCGGTGCGCGCCGGGTTAAAAGAGTTGACCCGAATGGGGGCGGTTGAAGCGCGTCCAAATCAGGGTTTTTTCCTGCTTAAACGCAGCAATGAGCTGGAGCTGCTGGAGATTGAGCAGTCCAAGAGCAATGACCAGAAGCTTTACGAACAGCTGGTCCATGACCGTATTGCGGGCGTGCTGCCGGAATCGTTTACCCAGACTGAAATCAGTCAGCGCTATGAGGTCGATCGCGGGGTGCTGACCCGTACGCTGGTGAAGCTATCGGAGGACGGCCTGATTGCGCGCAATGCGGGGCACGGCTGGCGCTTTCTGCAAACCCTCAACTCCGATGTCGCCCTGCGCAACAGCTACGGTTTTCGCCTGATGATTGAACCGACGGCGCTGCTGACACCCAACCTGCATGTGGACAGGCAGATGCTTAAACGCCTGCGCGCCCAGCATCTGCGCCTCATCACCCACCCGGACATTACGCAGGTTCCGGCAAAAGAGATTTTCGAAACCGACGCTTTATTTCATGAGTTGCTGGCGGAAGCCAGCGGCAATCTGTTTGTGGTACAGGCTATCCAGCAACAAAACCGGCTGCGCCGTCTGCTGGAATTTGGCAGCTATCACAATAAGCGCCGCGTAAAAGAGTGGTGCGAAGAGCACGTTGCTATCATCGATGCCCTGCGAGAGAACAAGCAGGAACAGGCGGCGGAATTGATGAGAAAACACCTGCAATACGCGTTTGACCAGGTCAATGTTAAAAACGGTCGCGCATAGCTGGCATCGCTCTTGCACATATTGCTTCTGAAAATACAATCAGGAGCATTCATGGATTTGCAGATACAACAACGAGTGGCGCTGGTGTGCGGTGCCGGAAGCGGCCTTGGGCAGGCTATTGCCCTTTCGCTGGCGCAGGAGGGCGTGAGGGTGGCGGTCACCGGCCGCAATGCTGATAAACTGGCGCAAACGGTGGAGCGTATCACCCGGACGGGCGGTACTGCCCGCGCCTGGCCGTTGGATCTGGCCGCCCCGGAACGGTTTGATTCGGTGATTGCCGATATTCGCCAGCAGTGGGGCGATATCGATATTCTGGTCAACAACTCCGGTGGCCCGCGGCCCGCATCGGCGCAGGGGACAGATGGCGCAGTCTGGCAACAGCAGTTTTCAGTGATGGTCGCCTCGTTGATTCAGCTCACCGATAAACTCCTGCCCGCCATGCGCAGCCGCGGCTGGGGACGCATTATTACCACCACGTCATCCGGCGTAATTACCCCCATTCCTGGCCTCGCCCTCTCGAATGCGCTGCGCATGAGCCTGCTCGGCTGGTCGAAAACCCTCGCCAGTGAAGTGGCCGGCGACGGCGTGACGGTGAACGTGATGGTGCCAGGGCGCATCGCCACCGACCGCGTGGGGCAGCTGGACGCACTCAGGGCGCAACGGGAAAACAGCAGTGCGGAAGCGGTCGCCGAAAAGAGTCGTCTGAGCATTCCGGCCGGGCGCTACGGTGAACCGCAGGAGTACGGCGCCGCCGCGGCGTTTCTGGCAAGCCAGCTTGCCAGCTACATTACCGGTGCGGTGATTCGGGTTGATGGCGGATTGATCGGCGCGATTTAGTCAGTGAGAATGCGTCATGTCGGTCGGCTTCGCAGCGGACCGGCATGACTGCCTAACAGCTGCTCCGAATGGTTTATTTTGCAGGCAACGAAGTCCATTTCTGCAAATTTAATCAGCAGGCTTTGGGATCGGGTCTGAAAGCGATAAATTTTCTGATTAAACTTTTATTCTTCCTGCGTTGTTAAAACGGAATGATTTACCATAAAAAATGCGCAAAGCGCGAGCAGTACGGCCCCAGCGGTAAGTATCCATCCGGCGTGGTGAAAGGCGGTTAAGCTCCCATTAGTCGGAGCGAATCTAATGTAGCTCGCGGTAATCAATGCCGTTCCCGCCATCGCGCCAATACGCTGGAGGATGTTAAGAATAGGCGCGGCATCAGCGACATGACGGCTGCCAGCCATCGCCATGCCCGCTGCCATAGCGGGTACCGTCGCCAGGGCTAAACCGAACCCTCTGACGGCGATTGCTCCACCCACAAGCGAATAGCGACTTTGCGCATCAATCATCCCCAGCGGCAGGGTGGCAAATGCCGCGAGTAAGCCGCCAACGATCAGCACCGCGCGTGGCCCCAGCTTATCAGAAAAGTAGCCTGCCACCGGAAATCCTATCGCCGAACCGATTAACTGAGGCGTAAGCAGCAAGCCCACTTCAGCCAGCGTTTTATGGCAAACGTCGCGAAAATATAAAGGAAGCAGGAACTGCCCGCCAAAATTCACCGCGCCGCCGATAGTCATCAATACGGCAGATAAAGTGAAGCCCCGATGTTTGAAAAGTCCGAGATGCAGTAAGGGGGATTCGATGCGCAAAGAGCGATAAATAAACAAGCAGGTGAACAGGGCGCCCACGCTCAGCATGATGACGTTCCAGCCATATTTACCGTTATTAAGGCTGAGCGCTTTCATGCCTTCCATCAGCATCGGCAGGCTGCAAAAGACCAGCGCCAGTCCCAGCCAGTCCAGCGAGAGGGGCCTGTCATTTTTTATTGTCGGACGGGGAAGCAACTTCCACCCGGCGAGATATGCACACAGGCAGAAGGGCACGGTGATCCAAAATAACCCTCGCCATCCGCAGCTTTCAAGCAGGAGTGCGCCAAGCGATGTCCCCAATAAGGGGGCAATGACGATGGCGACGCCAATCGTGCCAATGACCCGCCCCAGGCGTTCGCGTCCGACGACCAGGCCAAGAATAGTTTGCCCCGCCGGTACGAGTAATCCCCCTGCCAGACCTTGCATCATTCTTGCGGCAAGCAGCACCTCGAAACGTGGGGAAAGGGCGCAAACGGCCGAGAAAATCGCAAATAAAATCAGCCCATAGAGCCAAAGCTGCGTAGCGCCAAACCGCCTGACGGCCCAGGCGCTCAGCGGAACGCCTGCCGCAAGGGCCATAAGATACGCTGTTGCTATCCATTGTATTGCCGAGTCCGGCACCCCCAGGCCGATGGCCATGGCGGGCAGCGCAGCGCTGAGCATCGTTGATGAAAGCATGGTGGAAAAAGCTCCCAGCGTGATAATGGCTGCCTGCATCCACAACACTGGCGGTATGGCATCTGTCGGCCGCGTATTGTTTGTTTTCTTAACGTACTTGTCTCGATCGATATTCATAAAAAGACCCCTAACGACGATGAGCGAAGAAATCTATCATTGATCAATTTATTTATCATTGATAGAGTAATTTGCATTAAAGATTCCGTCAGGCGTCGGGTTCAGACAACGTGTCTCTTCACCGGCCGCTGGCCCGGGTAAATGGATTAACAACAGGATCAATATCATGGCGAAAATTCAACGAGATCAGGTGATTGAGGCAGCATTAGCTCTCTTAGATGAAGTCGGTCTGGAAGCGTTGACGACCCGCAAGCTGGCACAAAAACTGGGCGTGGAATCCGCGACGTTGTACTGGCATTTCAAAAACAAAGCCAATTTGCTGGAAGAAATGGCTTCAGCTGTTTTAGCCAAACACCATGCGCTACCTGTGCCCGAAGACACTTCGGAATGGACAAGCTGGCTGGCGGATAACGCACGTAGTTTCCGCCGCGCTCTGCTCGCCCATCGGGACGGCGCTCTGTTACATGCAGGGACATCGCCGACCCGGGTGGGAGGAGAAACCTTTTATCCAAAACTGGTTTATCTTGTTCGAGCCGGTTTCACTGAGGCAGAGGCCGCAATGATATTACTCGCGATTAGCGAATACACTTTGGGGTGCGTATTAGAGGAACAGTCGCGAACGTACGGTAATGATAATAAAATGTTATCAAAAATACCGGCAGAAATTGCCCATATCGAATCGTTGGTCAATCCACATCCGGATACCGCTTTTGAGTATGGTCTGTCTTTGATAATTAAAGGATTATCAATGCCATCAGCTTAATATTGTGCTTATTACAACACGAGTAGCATCAGAGGCTTTAGCAAAAATTACCACAGAACCACCTTGATAATACCGGGAGAATGCATAAGGAGGAGACCCCATGTTTATTTCTGAATCCGTGATCGCCGTTATCATTGATTGGATCGACGATAACTTACATAAACCACTGCGTATAGAACAGATAGCTCATTATTCAGGTTATTCAAAATGGTATCTGCAGCGTTTGTTCCTGCAATATAAAGGAGAGAGTCTGGGGCGCTACATTCGTCATAAAAAGCTGGATTCAGCTGCCCGCGATTTACGCGAAACCGATGAGAATATTTACAGTATTGGCTTGCGCTACGGCTATGACTCGCAGCAAACCTTTACACGATTATTTACCCGGCATTTCCATTTACCCCCCGGTGAATATCGCAAGAAAAACAAAACAGCGTATTTGTCCTGAACGCGTCTCATCAATGAGCGTATGCCCCCGAGGCGCTTGTGGTCTTCAAAAGCGCCGTAGTTGATTGATGAGAGTCGAGCCGAGATGACGCAGGCAAAAGCAGCCCTATAGCGGAAACGTCTTTCACCTATCCGGATAAGGCTGAATCGACTTCTTCTTTCCGTTAACACTATCAAGATATATTGCTGCCAACGTAGACCGTTAACGTTGCGCTTCCGATCCGAATTCGCCTTTTATATTCGATAACGATACGTCCTGCGCGGGTTGCCCGGTAGCTCGCCGTACCTTACCGCTCAGCGCGAAGGCTGAAATAATGGTAAACAGCAACGCGGTGCAGCCAAGGATCAGATAAGAGGTTTTGAAACCGTAAGTGACGTACATCATCCCTGCCGCGTAGGACATGCCGATGGCTGACAGCTGCTTAAAGAAGCAAAACCCCCACAGATAAATCGATGCGGAGAGATTAACGTTAAACTGGGTGGTGATGTATTTGAAAATGCCTACCAGCAGAAACGGAACTTCAAACATATGCAGGGTCTTCAGGATAATCACCTCCGTCACAGAGTCGGCAAGGGAAGAACCGATGATCCGCGCCGACATGATCATACCGGCAATCAGTAGCGCATTTTTGCCGCCAATGCGGTTAATGATCGGTGGGGCAAAAAACATAATAAAAGCGTTAAGAAATTCACCTAGCGTGGTGACATAGCCAAACGCCTGGGTACCGGTGTGTCGGTCGCGGAAAAAGGAGGTAAAGAAGTTAGCGAATTGCTGATCGAAGACGTCATACACGCACGCCACCCCGACGATATACATCACCAGACACCAGAATTTGCGCATTTTTAACAATCCCAATGCCGCTTTAAGCTTGATGGGTTTTTGATTCAGCGCCAGGCCATCCGCTACCGCCAGAGTCGCGTTTTCTTCCGGTTTAAACAGATACAGCAAACCGGCCAATACCAGCGAGAAACTCGACGCCAGCCAGAACGCGAACTGGTTATTAATAGTAAACATATAGCCGACAATGGAGGCGCAAATTGCCCAGCCGATACAGCCAAACAGGCGGGCGCGGCCATACTCAAACTGGCTGCGGCGGCTGACTTTCTCAATATAGGCCTCAATGGCTGGCGAGCCGCCGCTGCAGACCAGTCCGAGATAAATACCGCACAACAGAGCCCCCAGAAAAAAGTGGCTTTGCAGCAGCGGTGAGAACACGTAGATAAACAGAGGAGCCAGAAACAGCAGCAGGAAGATAATCATCCACAGCAGGTGTTTCTTTAGACCAAACTTGTCTGTAACAAAGCCAAAAACTGGCTGGAATACCAGGGCAAACAGCGCCATGCTGGCAAACACCAGTCCGGTTTGTCGCTGATCGAGCTGGTTGACATCATGCAACCATATCGGAAAAAACGGCAGTACCGCGCCCATGATAAAGAAATAGAAAAAGCAAAAGGCACCGAAAATCCAAAAATTCCTGTTTTTTAAGTAAAACATAGCTCACCTTCCTGTTGGTAACGGCGCGGAGAGCTCCGCGCCTTGTGAGTTATAAGGAGGTATCAGGTCAGTAGGCGATTAATGGTAGGCTGGAAGCCAGTTGCCATGCGCTTCAATCAGTTCATCGCACAGCTTGCGGATGTCATCGATCGACAGTTCGGCGGAAGTGTGCGGGTCGAGCAGCGCAGCATGGTAGATAGCTTCGCGCTTGCGCGTAACCGCCGCCTCGACGGTCAACAGCTGGGTATTGATGTTGGTACGGTTCAGCGCCGCCAGCTGCTCAGGCAAGTTGCCGACGTAGCATGGCGTGACGCCCTGGCCATCCACCAGACAAGGTACTTCGACGCAGGCCTCGGAAGGTAAGTTGGCGATCAAACCGGTGTTGAGCACATTACCGCCAATTTTATAGGGCCGATCGGTTTCCATCGCTTCGATGATATAAGACGCGTATTCATGGGTACGGCTGTGGGTCAGGCTGGTGTCATGGGTCAGCGCCACTTTCTGCTGCTGCCATTGTTCAATCTGCTCAATACACCGGCGCGGATATTCATCCAGCGGAATATTGAATCGCTCGATCAGTGCCGGGTAGTTGCGTTTGATCCAGTAAGGCATGTATTCGGCGTTGTGCTCTGACGATTCGGTAACGTAATAGCCGAAAGTTTTCATGATTTCATGGCGCACCATATCATCATGCTTGCCCTGCAGGGCGCTGGCCCGGCGCTTAATTTCCGGGTACAGATCCTCGCCGTGGCGGCGAATGTCCAGCAGCCAGGCCATGTGATTAATACCCGCGATATGAAATTGCACGTCGTCGGTTGGCATATCCACGCTTTTCAACAGCGTTTCAGCGCAGACCTGAACGCTGTGGCAAAGTCCGACCGTTTTCACCTCCGTATGACGCAGCATAGCGCCGGTTATCGTGGCCATAGGATTGGTGTAGTTGAGTAACCAGGCATTCGGGCAGACGGCTTCGATATCCCGTGCGAAATCAAACATTACGGGTATGGTGCGCAGCGCGCGGAAGATACCGCCAATCCCCAGGGTATCGGCAATCGTCTGCCGGAGACCATATTTTCTCGCGATAGTGAAGTCGGTAATGGTGCAAGGGTCGTAGCCGCCGACCTGGATGGCGTTCACCACGTAATGGGCGTTTTTCAATGCCGCACGGCGGTTCTCAACGCCAAGGTAAGCGGCGATCTTCGCTCTGCCCGCATTGGTATTGCTGTTGATATTGTTCAACATGGCGAGAGATTCATTGAGACGCGCGCCGTCGATGTCGTACAGCGCAATCTCCACCTCTTTCAGCGTCGGGGTCGCCATAATGTCCCCGAGTACGTTTCTGGCGAAAATGGTGCTGCCCGCGCCCATAAATGTCACTTTAATCATGGTATTTCTCCGTTCCTGCTGTTTTGGTCAGGCAGAATGTACGCTGCGGCGTGACCCGGAAATATGGCTAAATGTGATATTGCTATGGCGAAAAATGATGTCACAAAGAAAGTGTGAGCCAGCTCTGAATCTGACTGAACCGGGGGACTTTACTGGCGGTATCTCTGATAATGTGATGGGAAAAAAGCGCGAGTTACTGATGCACAAGACTTTTACCCTCAATCATACCGACAATATCGAATTGAACTTGTACCAGTACGGCGAGGAGAGTTGTCATAAGGGGCACCGTTATGGCCCCGCTGTTCGCCAGCATTACCTATTTCATTATGTGATAAGTGGAACCGGCACCTTTTACAGTGAATCCGGCGCTTTTCCTGTCGTCGCGGGGGAGGGGTTTTTGATCCACCCCCATGATGTGACCACCTACTGCGCGGATAAAAAAGATCCGTGGCATTATATGTGGCTTGAGGTCGATGGGCTGATCGCCGCCAGAATTTTCGCGGAGTGCCATCTGAGCCGGCAATCACCGATTTACCGGCCCAACCTGAATAAAGACAACGTCAGCGCCCTCGGCTACCTGCGGCAAATTGTCGAACATGGCGATGAACACCGGCTGAAGGTGCAGGGGCTGTGCTATCTCTTCTTTTCGACCTTAATCAGCAATACGCATGATCAAAGAGCTCCTCTCCGGGATGACAAGACCAGGCACCTGCAAAAGGCGATCAAAAAAATTGAAAATCGCTACCACGAACCTCTGAGCGTTGAGAGCCTGGCCGCATACTGTAATATCAACCGCAGCTACCTTTGCCGATTGTTCAAAAGCGCCTACGGTATAGGTCCCAAGGCGTATTTGCTCAATTTCCGGATGAGCATCGCCCTCAGCCTTCTCAAAAACAGCAATACGGCGATTAAAGTGGTGGGCATTTCCGTAGGCTATGAAAATCAGCTGCATTTTTCTAAGGCTTTTAAGAAAATGCACGGCGTATCTCCGGCTAAATGGCGGCAAAAATACCTTTCTGAACAGCAGGCGGCGAGGTGATGTTTACCGCTTATTCAAATCTGTGGTGTGGTTGAAATAAAGTTGTATCGGGGGGAGCCGATGCTTTTGTTGGCAGAGGATTTTGTCTGATACAATTTTGCACGACCTTGCATCAAGCGAAATTGTGGCTGAATGATAAAATGGTCACTATTTGTCAATCAAAGACCATCACGTTAAGCTAACAGAATGACTAAGAATATGAACGTACCATCAGCACGTGGCCCACTCGATCACAGCGTCCGGGAGCAAATCGTCAACGCCGCATTTGAGCATTTCGGGCATTACGGCTACGAAAAAACCACCGTAGCGGAATTAGCTAAATCTATAGGTTTTTCAAAGGCCTACATCTATAAGTTTTTCGATTCCAAACAGGCTATCGGCGAAGTTATTTGCGCTAACCGCCTGGAGACGATCATGACGGCGGTACTTGCAGCGGTGGCGGATGCGCCATCAGCCAGCGAAAAATTACGCCGCCTCTTTCGCGCGCTCACCGAAGCGGGAAGCGAACTGTTTTTCCACGATCGTAAGCTCTACGACATTGCCGCCGTCGCCTCGCGGGATAAGTGGCCTTCAACGGAAAGGTATGCGGAACGCCTGTTAAAGCTGATTGAAAGCATCGTTGTCGAAGGCAGGCAGGCCGGCGAGTTTGAGAGGAAAACCCCTCTTGACGAGGCAACCTATGCGATATATATGGTGATGTGCCCCTTCATTAACCCTGTTCAGCTGCAGTTTAACCTCGAAACGGCGCCGACGGCGGCGGTCATTCTCTCCTCGTTGATTCTCAGAAGCCTGGCCCCCTGAATGATGACCGCTCCTTTTTTTGGTCACGGGTCTGAGTATTCGGGAGCTGATTAAGGGTTTCCCATGCTCAGGCTTTTTGCCGTTTGTCGTCCGTACCGGGATTTGATGGCCCAGCTGAAGCATTTTTTACAGTCATGGCGATGCATATCTACTCAAGAAAAGCGTAAATCATCAGTAGCCAGAGTAGGGCGCCGACGATAATTATCATTTTCAGAAGGACATTGTTGGCCGGGAAAATATATACCGGCGGTAGGGCGGAACGCCTGGCATTAATGAGTAAATAAGGCGGCAATAATATACTCCATAGCACCAGTGAAATGCCGGCAAAGGCCAGAGCAGATAAAAATCCTTGCGGGGCGAAAATACAGGCCAGGGCGGGAGGGAAATAGGTCAGAAATATTGCCAGCGGACGCGATCCCCGGCGGCTGATTTTATTCAGTATATCCTCAAGATAATCACTCAAGCCGATTGAGGCCGACATCAGTGAGGCTAAAACGGCAATACACCCAAAGGAGACCAGCGTCATACGGGTCGCCGAGGTGGTCTGGTGGATATTAAGGGCGGTAATAAAGGCCCCGATGTTCCCGCCCTGGTCGCTGACATGCTGGATCGCCTGAGGCGTGAGTGCGCCCATGGTCAGCGTCAGCCAGAAGGCGTAGACGATCAGCGAAACCGCAAAGCCGTAATAGAGAGAGCGGGTAACCGCGCGATGATTATCCCGTCTGTACATTCTGCTCAGGGAGGGCACGCTGCCATGAAAGCCAAAAGCGATAATACAGACCGGCACGATCGGCAGGTAATACCCGAGCGGCGTGCTGGCGGAGATGTCGAACAATCTGAGCGGCTTTACGCCACCCGCGGCACCGGCGAACAGCAGAAAAAACAGGGTGAACTTGGCGGCGATAAGGCCTGAAAGGATATAGCCGGGTAATCTGCCGCCTGCCCACAGGATCGCCGAGGTCGTCAGCGACAGCAGAATTATCGGCAGCCAGCTGCGGTCCCTGGCAGCGGGCGGTAAGAGATCGCGTAATATTGACGCGGCGCCTGAGATGTACGCGTAGGTCAGTAGGTAGAGCACAAAGCAGAAGGCTATCCCGATGATAACGCTAGCGGCGGGGCCGAGCAGCGCGTTGGTGAAAGTATGAAAGCTGGCGCCGGGAGGAAATCGCATCGTGATGTCAACGAGGATTAGCCCCGTCATCAGCATCAATATGCCCGTCGCCGACAGGATCAGCAGGCCTTTTAAAAACCATACGTGGACGAACGCGATCGGCAACGCGAACATGCCGCCGCCGATAATGGTCGCCACCATGAGAGACGTTCCGCGCAGAGGGAACCCTGTTCCTTTCATATGAATGAGTGTCCGTAAGCGGCCTGACGAAGCAGGCCGGCAGCAGCTATTTATCTCGTGGCTTCAGCCAGTGACTCTCTGAAGTTTCGATAGAAGTCGTCGATTTGCCCGCTCTCGTGGAGAGCAGACAACGCGCAGCGCAAAATGGCGTGCCCTTCTTCAACGGTCGGATACATCGCCACGGTCGTCGCGAAGCCGCGATCGTGCAGCTTTTTGCACATCGTGATGGCGAGATCTTCGTTACCAATCAGGATCCCCCGAATCGGCATCGTGGTGCCCCGGTTAACGATTTCGGTCTTGCCGAAAACTTCGTCAAAATAGCGAATAACGTTCTGTAGCTTCTCCTGGCGGGCGGCGACGGTGCCGTCCAGGTGGAGGTCGGCGGCGGCTACGCAGGCGGCAATCCCTGGTAATGACGGCGGTCCGCCAAAGGCGTAGGTTGTGCCGTAGGTCTTAATAAAATTGATGGTCTCTGCGGCGTGACAGGCGATAAATCCGCCGTGCGAGCCAAATGCTTTAGACAGCGATCCGGCGATAATAATACGCTCGTCAAGCCGATGGCCGAGGCATGCCATCACATATCCCGAACCGTAGTCGCCGTAGATAGAGGTGCCATGCGCATCGTCTATATATGCGTAGCCGTCATACTGATGCGCCAGGCGGACAATCTGCGCGACCGGGGCGACTCCGCCCATGGAGCCTACGCTGTCTGATACCGAGATCGGCGTCAGTCCCTGGCTGGCGGCATAGCGAAAGGCCTCTTCGATCCGCGCCGTATCCTGGAAATCAATTCTGACGACGTCCCCGAACTGCTGTAAAAGACCACGGTTGATTTGCAGCGTCGCGTGGGCGGTCTTCTCCATAATAAAATAGGGTTTTTTACTGAACGTAAAATGCGGCAGCGTTCCGGACGCCAGCAGCGGTAATACCGCGATATGGCAGGGCGTCACCGCGTTAAACGTCAGGGTATGAGCTCCATGCATGATTTGGTTCAGTCGCGCTTCCAGCTGCGGGAACAGATCGACTTTTACCCGCGTTCTGGCGACGGAAACCTGCACGCCAAAACGCTCAATCGCGTCGATAACCGCTTTTTTCAGCGTCGGATGAGTCTCCAGCCCAAGATAGGAACATGAGACAAATTCCACCATTTTTCTGCCATCGTCGAGGGTAATGACCTTGCCATCCCTTTTGGCTACCACCAGTTCATTAATATGTTCAGAGAACACCCTGGTTTGATATTTTAGCGATCTATCTATTTTCCTTTTTTGCCAGTTTTCCATTGCGTTACCTTCATTGTCGTGACTACCAGAAGAGATAAAATTGCCAGCGTTAACGTGCTCGTGCCGAGGGTTCTGTCAAACCCCAGGCCGGTATCCGTGAGTTTTACAGCGAAATAGCTGATGGCGCCGGCGCAGACTGTTTGAATAAAACCGGTGACTGATGCCGCAATACCGGTTTTAGTACCTTTGATTTGCAGTGCGATAAAGTTGGCGGTCGGGTAATAGGCGCCAAGGCTGAAATTAAAAATCATCGATCCAGCGATGCATAATATGAGTGAGTGGCAACCGATAATAAATGGAGAGACCGCCAGCGCATTCATGATAAACAAAATCCAGGGATTATTTATGCGCTCAAATTTTGAGAACTGATTGCCAATAATAAAAAATAAAACGGAAGCGGAAAACAGCAGTGAGTAGTGCATTGTGCTCAGCCCAAGCTGCTGCATAAAAATGGCTGGCGACAGCGAGATATAGCAAAACAGCGAACTCAGGATCAGTGAAACCAGAAGTGTTCCCTGGATAAATGCCGGCGTGATAAACCCGGAAGAAGAGGGCGCCGCAGCGCTATCGCGATGCCCAAGGCGGCGCGGAGACAGCAGGAGGGTAACGACGCTAAACAGGGCCATAACGAGGAAGATATGGTTCCAGCTCAAATGGCCGAGGATCGCGGCGCCGGCCAGCGGTGCAATAAGCGGAACCACCGCGCTGGCGGAAGAAATATCGGAAAGGGCGCGCTTGAGCGTCAGAGGAGAAAAAGTCTCTTTGGCGATGGCTTTAGACAGAACCGGTCCTGCCCCGGCGCCCACGGCCTGTAATGCCCTACCGGCCAACAGCATTGATAAACTATCGGAAATAAAACAGAGGAGGCTCCCTGCCAGGAAAAGCAAAAAGCTGGCCGTCAGCACGCGTAATTTACCCAGTTTTTCGCCGATAAACCCTGATAATAATTGGCTACAGGCGTATATCACCAGAAAACCGCTAATGGTTAACTGAATAGATGAATAATCGCTGTGGAACGCTTTTTGTAACAGGGGCAGCGCCGGCACGATCATATCTGTTGCCAGCGCGGAAACCGATGCGGCGAGAATAAGGTATAAGTATATCCTGAGCATGTTAAACTCTTCGGTTAATATTGATTAAAACGTGGTGTTATTATTAATTAATGTGGCGCTGTTTTTTTAGCAAGTGAACAAATAGCGATCCCGGTCAAAATGAGCAGCGTGCTCAGTAAGTGATAGAGGTGCGGCTGGGTGTGTAAAAACAGAATGCTTAATATGCCGCCAGACAGCGGAATAATATGGGTATAAATTTCCCCGCGAGTGGCGCCAATGGCCGCGATGCCTTTATTCCAGAATAAGTAAGCCAGCCACGAGGGGAAAATAACCAGGTACGCCAGTCCGGTCAGGAAATAGATATCGTGGTAAGAAGCGAATGAGGTAGCGGGATGCCGCCACAGCCAGAAAATCACCACCGGAAGCAGAATAAGGGCGCCGAGAAGCGAACTGACGGCGACGAAGGCGTTGGCGGGGATACGACGATCTTTGTTACGTAACAGAGAGCAATATACCGCCCAGCTCAGCGCGGATCCCATTGCCCACAGATCGCCCTGGCTAAAGCCTTTTAGCCCCTCTGCGTTGGTCAGGTTGCCGTGCAGAAGCAGCAGCAGGACGCCTGCGGTGCTAAACAACACCCCCCACCAGTTACGCGCCGACACCCGGTCACGGAAAATCAGCCGATTAATAATAAGCACCATGCAGGGGGTCGCAGACATGTAAATCGCTGCGTTCAGCGCCGAAGTCGACTGCAGGCCAATATAGAGAGTTAAGGGAAAACTTACCTGCCCGCACAGCGTTAAAATCAGCAGCGTTGGCGCATTTTGGCGGAACAGCAGCCGACTGTCGCGGATTTGCCGCTGATAGAGCAATACCAACAGTATCGCGGTCAACGCCCATCTCGCTTCGGTCATCAGGATCGGGTCCGCGCCCTGAACGAGAATATGCCCTACGACATAATTCCCTCCCCAAAACAGGGCCGCCAGCGTGAGTAACAGGTAAGGCATGCTGATTCCTTGCATCGCTTCGAACTGTACTAAATGGTAACTTTATTTTTTTTAATATATCAATTAAATTTTATTATTATTTTGGGTTTTTGCTATTTTTTGTTTTAAAAACAAATAATTAAAAATTTGTTACGCATGTGCAAAAAATCTGATTGCAGCATATATATCTGTACGATAACGTATCTATACCATGCATTATACAGGGATAAATCGATGCGTAAGACAGAAAATGGTTTCACCGGGAACGAACAGCATTCCGCAATGGCCAGGCTCTCTCTGGATGACATGATTGACCAGCTTCTCCACAGCAACGCGCTTTCACTAAAACTTACGGCTAATCCGCTGCTGGCCGACAGAGTCTGGTATCTGACTGAAAACACCTGCATCAAGGCTTTTACCGCCAACGACCCGCAGGCGAAAAAGCGTGCCCACGGCGCGCTGTTTAAACTGTACCAGGCTTGGCTGGCGGAGCCGCTATCGGCGGCGGCAAAAAACCAGTTCCATCCCTTGCTCTGCGGGATTAGAAACTACATCGAATCAGAATGGCTACGAGTGGAAAAAAAACGGTTCGCTTTCCCGATACCCGCGCTTAACGCCGGCAATATCGTTGAGGAACTTCGTGACCTCTGTCAGAAACACCCGGCCTCGCACCATCCTCTGTTTGATTTTCTCGCTTCTTCCGCTTCTGCTACGCAAATCGACTATTTCTTCAAAAGCGATAGCGCGCTGAATCTGCTGTTTTTCGATCTGGTGGCAATGGGGCTGGTCGGTTCTCTGCCGGAAACGCGCGCAGAGATTGCCCAGAATCTCTGGGATGAAATAGGCCAGGGCAGCCAGGAGATCACGCACGTTAATCTGTATAAGGATTTACTGAAGCGAAGGGATATTGCGTTGCCTGAAAATCATTTCGCCCATCTGTACGACTGGCAGGGACTCGCTGGCTACAATGCGTTTATGTTGGGCGGCGTTAACCGTCAGCATTACTACAAATCGCTTGGCGTCATGGCGATGACGGAACTGTTGGATCCGCCGCAGTACCAGAAGCTGGTGACAGGTTGCCGCCGTATTGGGCTATCGGATCGCGACGTCCATTATTACTCAGAGCATATCGAGGTTGATATCGGCCACGCGGATGGATGGCTGAATAACGTTATCGTGCCGATCGGCAATAAAAATCCGGCTGCGCTGGAAGAGGTCTACTCTGGCGCAGCGCTGCGTCTTCAGACTTGCTGCGATTATTACGATTGTCTGCTGGAGGCGTTACGCACGCTCGCTGACCGCGAATCAGAGAGTACCGCCCTCTGAATAAATAAGCGCTTTTGCCGCGCTCCAGGCCGTTATACCGGGAGGGATCTCCCGGCATTCCGATGACTCGGCCTGTTGGGCGGCAATCGCGCCATCAATCAGCATAAGCATCATCATCGCCACCCGTTCCGCAGGCTCTGGTTTTAATAGTCCGATGAGGATGTCGCGGAAAAACTGGTAGAGGCGCGATTTAAACTGTGAACATATCGTCCGGATAGCGGGAGACGAGGTCCCGTATTCAAACAGGGCGCGGGTGAACATGCAGCCGTGAAAATCCGCACAGGTGAACCAGTTATTGTAGTATTCAAAGACGGCAAACAGCTTTTCACGCCCCGTGGGTTTATCCGCGGTAATGTCCTGCAGCGCCTGCATAAAATCACACTCTTTCTGCTGTAAAATATCAAGAATGAGCGCCTCTTTATCCGGATAGTAGCGGTAGAACGTCATTTTGGAGATGCCCGCATTCTCCGAAATCCGGTCAATACTCGGCGACTGATACCCCTCTTTGTTAAACAGGGACATAGAATGGCGGATAATTTCCGCTTGTTTTGGCTTCATACTGTTTCCCGTTGAATGCAGTAATACAGGGGGGCTCTGGTAGATAGCAGTCATCATTTGATATGGCGGGCGGGCATCGCAACGATGCAGGCGCAATGTTATCCCGATAGCCAATATCCATGCCCCTGCGGTGGGCGGCATGAGTGAACGCGTTGACCCATCAAAAACGTTCGTCGATTCTTACATCCGGCCTCGAAAAAAGCAAAAATCCTCAGTCCATCTCAGTTGAGCATGAAGCAGAAATGCGCAGGCGTCGCTATTTCATGTCCCTTATGCCCTTCACGTTGCGCTCGGGACGGATAAAGAGATACCGGGGAGAAGTTAGCATCCCCCCCGAACAGGGGGTGATGTTTTTGTGATGCAAGTCATAAAATAACGCTCGGTTATTGTGATGTTATTTGCAGTCAATGGATTTGCACTTGAATCGACCCGCGCTATCTCTGCGGGTTTTTTTTCGTCCAGCGATTGTCGGCGGGCGGCGACTCCTCCTGCTGTAAATAGTCCTGATACCAGCCGCTGATGCGTTGGGTCACGGGATTTTCGTTGAGGTCGAAGCGCCTGCCGTCGAGCCTGCTTACCGGGGTAATACCTGCCAGCGTTCCGGTGACAAAAGCTTCGTCCGCAGTGAATGCTTCGGCAAGGGTAAAGGATCTTTCCTGTACGCCGAGGCCCTGCTGGCGCCCCAGTGACAAGATCGTGCGGCGGGTAATACCGTTAAAGCAGTACAGGCCGTTTGAGGTCCACAGCTCGCCCTGGCGTATGATAAAAAAGTTGGTGGAATTGCAGCTGGCGACAAAACCATGAGGGTCCAGCATCAGCGCTTCATCTGCGCCGGCATCCAGCGCCTGCAATAGCGCCTGAATCAAATTCAGGCGGCTGTGGGAATTAAGACGCAAATCGAAAACATCCGGCGCGCTGGTACGATAGGTCGAGGTGAACAGGGCAAGGCCGCGCCGTTTGGCTTGTTCATCAACAACCTTATATTCCGCCACGCAGACGATAGTGGCGCCGCCGAGGATAAAGCGCGGGTCCTGATTTGGCGTGCGCTTTTTGCCGCGGGTGATCATGAGCCGCAGATGGGCGCCGTCCGTCATACCGTTGATCTTCAGCGTGTTGTACATAATATCGGTTAGCTCCTCAGGACTATGGCCGATATTGAGCTGGATAGCGGCTGCCCCGGCAAACAGGCGATCGAGATGCGCCTGAAGGGCGATCAGCTTGCCGTTTACCAGCCGCAGCCCCTCCCAGACCCCGTCGCCGCAGACGTAGCCGGAATCGAAAATGGAAACCGTGGCGCGATCGCGATGAACGAATTCGCCGTTGACGTACACTTGCACATTGTCGTTGCGCGTATCCTGCAGGTACGCCTGACTGCTTTGACCGGAGAGAGCTAAACTCATCATGTTTCCTTGCGGTTAAAATGCCCGTTCAGCGAAACGGGAAAGGAAGGCCTGGGTGCGCGGTTGGCGCGGATGGCGCAGCACCTCTTCCGCGGTGCCCATTTCATGAATCACGCCGTTTTCGATAAAAATCACCCGATCGGCGAAATGCCAGGCAAAGCCCAGCTCATGAGTGACCAGCAGCAGCGTCCGTCCCTCATCTGCCAGTTCACGGATGGTATGCAGGACTTCCCCCACGAGTTCAGGGTCGAGGGACGAGGTGGGCTCATCGAACAATATTATCTCTGGCGTCATTGCCAGGGCGCGAGCAATCGCGACGCGCTGCTGTTGACCGCCGGACAGGCTGCCGGGCCAGGCCTGATGCTTATGGCCGAGCCCCACTTTTTCCAGCTGCGCGCGGGCAATGCGCATCGCCTCTTCGCGACGCATCTTTTTCACCGATATCAGGGCTTCGCTGACATTTTGCAGTACCGTCAGATGCGGGAAGAGATTAAATTGCTGAAACACCATCCCCACGCGCTGGCGAACATCGCTCAGCTGTTTTTCGCTATAGCGCCGCTGACCGCGGCTGTCGATTTTACCGAGGGTAACGCCGTCCAGTTCTATGGTGCCAGCGCTGGGTATTTCCATAAAGTTCAGACAGCGCAGCAGGGTGCTCTTACCCGAGCCGCTGCCGCCAATGATGGCGATTTTCTCACCGGCATAGATATCTAAATCGATGCCCTGTAACACGCTTTGCGCACCAAAGCGTTTGTTCAGGGCGCGTATCCGCATGACAACTTTTTTCTCTGACATGGCCTTTCTCATCAAATTAAGGATGTGGACGGTAGCGGCGCTCCAGTCGTGCCGCCAGGTAACTTCCGGGCCAGATCAGCACAAAATAGAGCAGGGCGACGACGGTGAAAATCTCCACCGGGCGATACCAGGTACTGCTTAGCAGCCTGCCCTGATACATCAGTTCGTTAACCGTGAGAATCGAGGCCAGGGAGGTCACCTTCGCCAGTTCAATCATGCGGTTTGTCAGGGCTGGCAGCATACGGCGAAATACCTGCGGCAGGATGATGCGCCGTAGCATCACGCCCGGCGGCATGCCTAAGGCTTTTGCCCCTTCCCACTGCCCGCGTTCGATAGACTGTAGCCCGGCGCGAAAAATCTCGGTGCTGTAGGCGGCGGTATACAGGGTTAACGCCAGCGCGGCGGCGCCAAAAGTGGAAAACTGAATGCCCACCAGCACCGGAAAGGCATAGTAGAACCAGATGAGCTGGATAAGCACCGGCGTATTGCGGAACACCTCGACAAAGGCGCTGGTAAGGGGATAAAAAAAGCGCGGCCCGCGGGAACGGACGACGCCAACGGCAAGTCCGAGCAGCGTGCCGACAATTCCCGCCAGCAGCCATAGCTCCAGCGTAACGCCCAGTCCTTTCAGCAGTACCGGCAAGTTTTGCCAGACAAGGGAAAAGTCCCACTGATAATGCATGGTTGTTCTCTCGTTAACGTGTGTCGGAGACGGCAAGGCGTCGTTCAAGCAGCTGGCTGCCCTGGCTGATAATCAGCAGCAGGGTGAAGTACATCACCGCGATGAGCGAATACACTTCCAGGGGCCGGTAAGTCTGACTGTTGATTTGCATCGCCTGATACAGCAGCTCGCTGTATGCCAGAGACGAAGCAAGGGCGGTGGATTTGAGCAGTTCGAAAGAACGCTCAAGGAAAGGAGGAATCATTCTGCGCAGCGCCTGAGGGAAAATAACCCGTCGGAGCGCGGTGGCACGCGACATGCCCAACGCCTTCGCCCCTTCCCATTGTCCGGCGCCGATCGACTGGATGCCGCCGCGGTAAACTTCGGCATAAAACGCGGCCGACTGGGCGGAGAGCGCCAGTACGGCGGCAGCAAACGGCGAGAGCGTCAGCGGGCTGACGATTGGCAGAGCGTAGTAGATCCAGAAGAAGTGGACGATAGCGGGAGTATTACGATAAAAGCCGATCAGTATCAGCGCCGGAATACGGAAGAGCGTTAGCGGCGAGGCCTTCATCAACGCCAGCGCAATGCCGGCCAGCATGCCGAATAAAATACTGGTGACGCCGATCTGAATGGTACCCCACAGCCCCTCCAGCAACAGCATGCGATATGGCCAGATGGCGGCAAAATCCCATTGATACGACATAGTTCTGGCACCCCTGAAAAACGCAAAACGATGGTGATGGTTTTAGAACGACATCATCTTAGCAGTAGCGAAATGTGATAATTAAATAATAAAAACCATTGCTATTATCTCTTTTGGTTATAAATATTTACGCGAGAAAGCAATGCCAAACTTTGATTCTTTAACCGCTACGCTGGCGCGTTTTGCCGGCGAACTCACTCCGGCTGCGATACCGGCGTCGGTGAAAGCCAGGATCGCTCTGCATTTTATCGATAGCCTGGGCTGCGGCATTGCCGGCGGCGAAGACAGCGTGCTGCGTAAAAGCGCGCGGGTTATTCGGAGCCAGTACGCGACGGGCAGAAGCGTGGCGCTTGACGGTGGAACTCCGCTCTCCGCCAGCGGCGCCGCGTTCCTTAACGCCGCTGCGATAAACGCGCTGGATTATGACGATGGTTTTGAAGTCGCCGGGCGGGGGATGGGGCATCCCGGCGCCACGCTGGTGGCCGGGGCGCTGGCCGCGGTGGGCCAGGGTGGGCCGGTCAGCGGCGGGGCGTTGCTGACCTCTCTGGTGGCGGCCTGGGAAATCAACAGCCGCGTGATTATCTCTCAGCAGCCGAGTCCTGAAAGGTTTCAACAAGTGTATGGCGTGTGCCAGCACGAATCGCTGGGGGCGGCGGTGGCGTATGGTTTACTGCGCGGCTGCGATGCCGCGGGGCTGGAAAATAGCCTGGGACTGGCCGCCTCGTTAACCCCTTTGCCCACGTTGCATAAGTACAACTGGCAGGCGCGTCCACTGGTTTCGTTTAAGGATTACAATGCGCCGGCGGCAGAGGCCGGCGTACGCGCGGTGGAGCTACACCTCGCGGGAATAGTGGGGCCGCGCGCGATACTCGATGGCGAACAGGGGTTCTGGCGGATGTCAGGCTCCGACCGCTTTCAGCCAGAACGGCTGACAGAGAATCTGGCGACGCACTGGCAGCTCAGGCACGCCAGTTTCAAAGACTATCCGGTATGCCGTTGGATGCATACGGCGCTGGCGTCGTTTGAGCATCTGCTGGAGCGTATTCCGTCGGCAGAGTCGATTGAGCGGATACGCGTCTATGGGAGTTTCACCCTGGCGCGTTTTTTCGCCGACGCGCGTCCCGTCAGCAATACCGATGCGCAGTTCAGTCTGCCGCTGGCGATAGCCTGCCTGGCTTTTAAAATCGCGCGTCATCAGTGGAGCAGCGATCGGACGCGCGGCGCGGCGCCACTCCTTGCCTTTGCTGACCGGGTTGAAATTATCGCCGATGAGACCTTTGAACAGCTGATGCTGCAGCATCGCCGTCCCGCCGCGCGCGTGGAAATTGTGCTAAAGGGAAGGACGATCGCCGGAGAGCGTATCGACTTCCCGCCGGGGTGCGCAGAAAATCCGCTGCCGGAACAGCGGATCGTTGATAAATGCGTGGCCAACCTGTCATCACGCCTCAGCGCTCCGCGGGCAGCGCGGCTGATTGACGCTCTGCTGGATATGGAACGCTGCGCGGACATTGGCGCGGCAATCGCGCCGCTTCTGCCCGCGCCAGGAGATTAATCGCTCATTTCCACTCTTCTTTAATCACCGAGGGCACTTTGCTGATATCCACACCGCGTAGCTTAAGGGCGTCTTCATAAAACTGTTTGCTCTGTCCCGACTGGTAAATTTTGGCAAACTCTTCATTCAGGAAGTTGCGGAAGCGGGGATCGCTCTCTTTGCGCAGCGCGCCGCCGGTGCTGATGGCAATAATCGGTTTTGGCAGAATCAGGTTGCCTTTGTGCACTTTTGCCTGCTGCAGCGCTAGCGCCGGGTGAACGTACGAGAGGGCGTCGACGCGTCCGGCGTAGAAGGCTGCGACGCCTTCATCCATATTGGTAAAGCGCACCAGCTGCACTTTGGGTAATTTTTTGGTCAGTATCAGGTCCGGGCTGCTGCCGAGTGTGACGCCAATCTTAATATCCGGGCGATTAAGATCTTCCCAGCTCTCGGCCTTCACGCCGTCGCGGATCAGGACCCCCTGCGCATACCAGAGGAAGGGCTGGTCGGAAAAGTCGGCGGCTTTGCGGCGTTCATCGGTGGGGTCCAGCACCAGCATGGTATCAATCTGTCCGGCCTGCAGCGCGGCGACCGCATTCCCCCAGGTGGTTTCCACCGGCACCAGTTTTACGCCTAAATCTTTTGCCAGTACTTTACCTACGTTATAGCCAATGCCGTTCCACTGACCGGTGGCTGGATCTTTAAAATACCACGGTTCCCCCTGCGCGACTCCGATGCGCAGTTCGCCCGATTGCTTAATATGATCCCAGGTGGACTCTTCGGCATGGCTGAAAAAAGGCGCGGCGGCGATCGCCAGCGACAATAGCAATCTATGAATTTTTCTTGGCATATTTTTACCCTGATGAGAAAGTCATTTCTGAAAAAAAACGTATTACGCGAACACGATAACGGAGTTTGTTATCAGTGCATTATTATTTTTTGGTTTAACTCATGCCTGAATGTTATTTACTGATACCTAAGCTGTTTACTTAAATCATGGCGTGTTGCACATATTATTCATAACTTAATGCGCTATTGTTCTAAGGTGTTTTATTTCCGTCGCCGAATTTAAAAATTTCGACCTGGTGGGAGTCATAGTTTGCGGGGGCGTTAAAATGGGGCAAGCTCGTTAAACAAGGTGGGGAAGATGAATTTCGTTGATTCAAATAGTGAAATAAAGACGCATTGTGATTTGGTCAGGAATTTCATCAGCGGCAGCCAATACAATAACCATCGGTTTTAACCCGCGGGATCCGTTGCCTCGCGACACAACGAAAAAACCCCGACATGATGTCAGGGTTTTTGAACTGGCGTGAGTCCATCATCAGCAGCGAAGCTGAAATCTACCGCCAGTGAATAAAGCGCAGCTTAGATGGCGTAGACGTTACCCGCTGAAGGGCCTTTCTGGCCATCTTCAATGGTGAATTCGACTTTCTGGCCTTCGTTCAGGGTCTTAAAACCGCCGCTCTGGATAGCAGAAAAATGTACAAACACATCTTTGCTACCGTTGTCCGGGGTGATGAAACCAAAGCCTTTCGACTCATTAAACCATTTTACTAAACCAGTCATTTTATTAGACATTGATAATACCTCAACATATCTGAGCCTTACGGCGAAAAAAGGTTTCGCACAGAATCTAATTAATAACGATAAGGAGACTCAAAAGGAAGAATTATCAACGGATAACACTTGAGATGAGGACTGCTTTACTAAACCGCTTTATTATGTCTGTGTACTTAACCGACCAATCATTAGTCACATACTTCACCGCGGATAGCAAGACTTATTTCAATTGATATTGCCGGGACGGAGACTAATACGGAAAGAGGGGGGAGTGATTCGCCAGCGCCTTGTTGATGGTTTAATGATAATAAAATCCATTATTTCATTGGGTTAGCCAAGGTTTTGGCTATGGTGACGTGGATAAATCTGGAGGGATGTTCTGTTATTTTTCCGAACAGGCTCACGCGGCGGTGAAGCTATATCATGAGTCGCAGCGCAATAAATTTAAGGCCATTTCTCATTATTTTATCCCCAGCGGGGCATCTGGACGGCTAAAATTTCATTTGCTTATTAATGGTATTTATGCATTAATGAAATTATTAATCCGAAAAAACGCATGAGCTTAAAAATTTTACCGGCCCGTTCTCATTACCAGGCGCTATCGCTGATACCCCCTTTCTTTTGAGTCCATACGTTTAATCCGACACGTTTTCTGTCAATTACCTGATGTGCAACTGGAGTCAGTATGTCCTCAAGAATTAAAGGTCTGGTCAAGTGGTATAATGAGTCAAAGGGATTTGGTTTCATTTCACCTCTCGATGGCAGTAAAGATATCTCGGTCCATTGCTCGGCGCTTCGTGGTGATAATTTTAATACCCTGTTTGAAGGCCAGAAAGTTGAATATGCCATACTCCATAGAGATGACAAGGGCCCTGCTGCCACCCACGTCACCCTGTGCGATAAATAACGATTTATAGCGTTACGGCCGCGATAGCGAAAGCCGTGCTGGCGATATCGCGACGGCCTGCCCCTGGATTATTCCTGCCTTATTCCATGTCCTGTCCCTGAGCACAACGATCGTCGCGTCGCGTACGGTTTTTCTTATCCGGCGATGCGGCAGAAATGCGTTCAACGGATTCTGGAAGCGAGTACAATTCACCTGTTTTTAGTCAGTGTTTAAATCCGATAACAGGGGATGGTGATGGTCAGACGCTTTTTGGTGTGTTTCTTCATGCTGTGCGCATGCTCAGCCTATGCCGCTAACGGCGGTAATGGCGGCGACGGCGGGAATGGGGATAACTCGGATGGGGGCAATGGCTCTGATGGCAGCGCGACCGCGTCTGGGCGCGATGGTTGCCCCGGCGGAACGCAGCCTGACTCGTCCGGAAAATTTTATCTTCCGGATACAAAAGAGCCGTGCAATCCGGGCAGGCAGGATGCCATGAAAAGCGCGGGCCATTAGCCAGCCGCTGTTTAGCGACTGGCTAATGAATGATGACAAGACCGCCGAACGAGTGAGGCAAGTCAGTTTCTTGTAAAATAAGGATATCGGTATGAGTCAGATAGTACGAAAAAATTACCCTGAACTGGGCGAGGTCAAGGCGCCCTACGTTCATTCGGTTAAGCACGAAACACGCTTTATATTTCTGGACTCACCGCGTTCGGTACCCGAGCGCAGCACGACGGTATTGCCGCCCAGGCGGAGGAGATTTTTACCCAGATACGAACCGTTGCCCAGGCCGAAGGCATCGATTTTTCGTCTCTTATCAAAGTCACGATCTTTATCACTTCTTTTGATGAGCTCGACGAGCTGCGCAAAGTGCTTTACCGGAACTACGGCGATTGCTTACCCGCCAGCTCGCTCGTTGAAGTCAGCCGCCTGTTTTCTGCGGATCTCAAAATTGAAATTGAGGCGATGTTCGGCCTGTGAACCCGTGTTTATCGCCCGGGCCGCGGTCTGTGGCGTCGCGCAGACTCAATCAATTTATTTGAAGCATTCGGTTAAACAAACGATATTTATTCTCACCTGGTTATGCGTAGAGTAGAGGCATAACGCGGCAGACACGTTTCATTATGCGCCACCTGCCGACGACCTCCCCGCCAACCAGGATACCCACGTCATGAAAAAGATTGGCTTTTTGTCATTTGGTCACTGGACGCCGTCGCCGCAGTCCGGGACGCGCTCGGCCGCTGACGCGCTGCTGCAATCCATCGATCTGGCCGTTGCCGCCGAAGAACTGGGCGCGGATGGCGCCTATTTCAGGGTGCACCATTTCGCCCGCCAGCTCAGTTCGCCATTTCCTCTACTGGCTGCGGTCGGGGCGAAAACCAAACGTATTGAAATAGGCACCGGCGTTATTGATATGCGCTACGAAAATCCCCTTTATATGGCCGAGGATGCGGGCGCGGCGGATTTAATTTCCGGCGGCCGTTTACAGCTGGGTATCAGCCGCGGCTCGCCGGAGCAGGTGATCGACGGCTGGCGCTATTTTGGCTATGTTCCCGGAGAAGGCGAAAACGAGTCCGACATGGCGCGCCGCCACACCGAAGTTTTGCTGGACGCGCTGCGCGGAGAGGGGTTTGCGAAACCTAACCCGCAGCCCATGTTCCCCAATCCGCCGGGCCTGCTGCGGCTTGAGCCTTATTCTGCAGGGCTGCGCGAGCGAATCTGGTGGGGCGCCGGTTCGAATGCGACGGCAAGGTGGGCGGCAAAGCTGGGGATGAATCTGCAAAGTTCGACGCTGAAAGACGATGAAACCGGCGAACCGTTCCATATTCAGCAGGCGAAGCAGATCCGCGCCTATCGCGAGGCCTGGGCAGAAGCGGGCCATACGCGCACGCCTCGCGTTTCGGTCAGCCGCAGCATTTTCGCGCTGATGAACGATCGCGACCGGATGTATTTCGGTTCAGGCCGTGACGAGAGCGATTCGATAGGTTTCCTCGACGAGAAGACTCGCGCCATTTTTGGCCGCAGCTACGCCGCGGAGCCGGACAAGCTGGTCGAACAGCTGAAGCAGGACGAGGCGATTGCCGAAGCGGATACGCTGTTGCTGACGGTGCCGAACCAGCTGGGCGTGGAGTATAACGCCCACGTGATTGAGTCCATACTGAAGCACGTTGCGCCGGCAATGGGCTGGCGCGACGCTTAAACCCGCGCTGAGCGACGCCCCGCACGCGCGGGGCGAAAGGGTTTTACGCTGCGACCTTCGGCTGTAGCTGATAGATCCAGGCGGTCACGCGCTGACCGTCTTCGGTGGTAACGTCCACGGCAACGCGATCGTAGCCCTCTTCAAACGCATCCAGCATCGGCCAGTGGACGCTAAGATTCGCGGACAGGAACAGATAGCCGTCGACCCGAGGCCCGTTGTTGTCGAGCACGATCCCCGGAAAATCCGCCGCCGCTCCCCAGCCGCGTTCATAAAACAGCCCCTTCACATAGCCGGGCTGCCACTCACCGCCAATGTTGTCCATAATATGGGCATTCGAGTGGCCCGGACGCAGCGTGCCGTAGACAAATAAGCGTTCCATTATTCCTCATTCATTCAAGCGTTGAATGCCCGGACGGGCAGCGTAAGAGTAAAAATACGCAGTCAGTCCTGGGTTAGCAAGGCGCCCCGCGGGACGCCCGCTCTGCATCAGGGCTCAGGCCCGAACATCTCCACCAGCTGCTTCTTATCGGGCATGCCGATCACCTGCTGGAGCTCGTTCTGTTCATTCATGTAATAGATAGCCGGCGTCGCGCTGGCGCCCAAATCATCCATCAGCTTTTGGTTATGCTGAAGAAGATTAAAGGTTTCGCGCGGCGTCACGCCGTCAAAGCGCGGGAGTTTTTTGCCGCCGGAGAGTTCATACTCTTGCCAGGCGGCTACCGGATCTTTGGCATTCAGGATTGCCGTGGCGTATCGGCCGCTTTTCGGGTTAAGAAAGGCAACCAGCAGGGTATTCAGCTGGACCTTACCGGCTTTTACCCACGGCTGTGCCGCTGACCAGAACGACTTGCAGTAGGGGCAGAACGGATCGGCGAAGACAATCACTTTTCTGGCAGCGGAATCAGCGCCTTCCTTGAGCGGCCGGGCATCGTACAGCTTCTTCCACATTTCGCGGCCTAACGGGGTATAGATCGCTTCTTTGAAGTACCCCTCGCTGAGGTTTTGCCCTTTATCATCGTAAAGATACCCGGAAATAACGTGCTTCCCGTCCGGCGTCAAAAACAGGGTCACCCCCATATCCTGATACTGACCGACCCAGCCTTTCACGCCGCCGGGGGAATCTATCTCCTTAATAATTTTGATCCCTTGCTGTTCACCAAAATTTTTAACTATCTGGGGGATAGCCCCCTCGGCAAGCGCCAGGCCCGGCATCATCCAGGCCGCCAGCAGTAAAAAGTATTTCATCATATCGCCTCGCAATGCAGGGGGATCGCTCCCCCTGACGTGGGTTACTGTTTTTTCAGCGCGTCGCCGATTGTGGCATCAAATTGCTCCCAGGGGATCCAGCCTGAGAGCATCTCATCGCCGATAAGCGTGGCTGGCGTTCCCTGAATGCCAAGCTTTTCGGCGACAGCAAAGCTGCGCTTAATCGTCTCCAGGCTTTGCGCATCCGGCTGAGCCACAATGACCCCCGCCTTCTTTTTCGCCTGCTCAATGCTGGCACTGTCGTGATACCCCTTTTTCGCCATCAGGATATGGTTAAATTTAATAAACTGTTCAGGGTGCGTGCGCCACAGGGTGAGCGCATCCCTGGCCGCGGTCATTGAGCTCTCGGAGCGCCAGGGCAGAAACTTAAAGATCACCGCAACATCCGGGTATTTTTCCACAATTCTCTCCAGATAGGGGGCAAACTTTTTACAATACGGGCAGTTATGATCGGTAAAGACGACCAGCGTCAGCTTCGGATTTTGCGCGCCAATTCGCGGTGAGTTGGGGTCGTGAAAGATAAACTCGCCGTCCTGCGACAGCACCTGCTTTAGCGATTCCTGCCCGGCCTGGGCATTCTGCCGATCGAGCTTCTCGGCCGCGGCGATCAAAATTTCAGGATGGCCGATGAGCGTCTCCTGAACCAGTTCCTGTACGCGGGCCTCCTGCGCTGGCGTAAGGGGCGAAGACGCCGCAGCCGTCAAAGATGCCGGGAGGAGAGCGAGGGTGAGCAGCGTTTTTTTCATCGTTAATTTAACCTTTGGCATGATTGAGGGCCTTGAGGACGGTTTGTTGATCGAGCAGCGGCGGCAGTATTTCTCCCTGCGGCTGGCCCGGACCGTAGACCTGGTTGAAGGGTATGGCGTAGCGATTTCGGCTCTGCAGGAAACGGGCGATCGGCTCAGAAGGCTTGCTCCAGTCGCCGCGCAGCGCCACGACATCGGGCTGAGCCAGCGCGCGGATGATGGCGGGCTGATTTAACACCCGGTGTTCATTCACTTTGCACGTTACGCACCAGTCGGCGGAGATATCGACAAACACTCGTTTGCCCTCAGCCCGCGCGCTGCGGATGGCCTCCTCGCTAAGGGGCTGCCAGCGAATTTGCTGAGCGTTAGCCTGCGGCAATGAGACGGTGGAACCCTGCGTCAGCAGACCGCGAACCTGAAAACCGCCATACGCCGCCAGGGCGATAACCACCAGCCAGAAGGCGGGAGTCGTTCGCTGATGGGCGACTAACAGGGCGATCAGGGCTGCGACGGTGAGAGTCAACGTCATCACGACGCTGGAGGTCTCGCCGAGGTGAACGCCGAGCAGCGTCGCCAGCCAGAAGCTGGAGGCCAGCATCATGACGCCAAGCGCCATTTTCAGGCTGTTCATCCAGCGGCCGGGGCGGGGGAGCAGGGCGGCGGTTTGCGGGAACAGGGCGACGAACAGCCACGGCGCAGCCATCCCCAGCCCGAGCACCATGAAAACCAGCCACAGCTCTTGAAGTGGGGCGGCAAGCGCGAAAGCGACCGCCGTGCCCAGGAAGGGGGCCGAGCAGGGCGTTGCCAGCAGGGTGGCAAAAACGCCCTCGCAGAAGCTGCCCGCCATCCCGGCGCCGCCGGCGGTCGCCATCCGGCTAACGGCTGCCGAGGGAAGCAGCATCTCGACTACCCCGAAAAGGTTCAGCGCGAAGAGAAAGGTGACGGCAACCATTACGCCGATAAACCAGGGATTCTGAAACTGGATCCCCCAGCCCAACGATGCGCCGGTGAGCTTCAGTATCGTCACCATCAGCGCCAGCAGAGCAAACGAGGTTAGAATACCCGCGCTGGTGGCCAGAAAACGCAGCCTGACCGGGCCCCGATCGGCGCCGGCCTGCAGCACTGCGCTGAGCTTCATGCCCATTACCGGCAACACGCAGGGCATCAGGTTGAGGATGACGCCGCCGATCAGCGCGAAAAGCACTATTTTCCCGAGACTAACCGTCGCCGTTGGCGCGAGATCCGCGCCGGTCGTAAGGTTTATCTGCTGCGCTTTTTCGCCATTTGTCAGCACCAATGACAGCGCTTTTCCCGCCAGCGTGGCGGGTATTTCTCCCCATTCATCGGTGACCGGCACCGTCACCTTGAGGCGGTCGCCCTCGGCGCGAATCTCCGGATCGCCGGCCACAATCCCCCCGTCCATAGGGTCAAAATAGACCCCGGGATTTTTCCATTCGCCGGTCGTGGTCGCGGTGATGACCAGCTGGCTACCGACCAGATGCGCGGCGAGATCGTTCGTCACCCCGTTATCCGCCGGGACAGCGCGCATGGCCCGGGCAAAGGCGTTCCGGAACTCGCCGTCCGCGGGCTGATTGAAATCGAGATGCAGCCGGTAGTCGGTCAGCAGACAGACGTTGCTGCAGGTCGACAGCGTAAGCGTGCCTTCCAGCACGTCGCCGGGGACGGCGGCGATCGTCATCGGGATCGCCACCCGGTCGTGGTAGCCCTGGGTCGTCAGGCCGGAAATCTTGAATCTTGACGGGGCAGGCCAGTACCACCGCGTCCGTTCGCCGTTGTTCCAGATTATTTGCGGGGCGACGCCGCCTTCACCCGGCGAGCGCCAGTAGGTTTTCCAGCCGGAAGCCAGCTCAATAGAGAGCAGTCCGTCGATGCGATCTTTGCCTTTTTCCGCCTGGAAGCGGATCCGGGCGTGGTCGTGTTGCGGGGATGTCAGCCATCCTGTGTCCGCCCCGTGGGCAACGCCCGCGCAGGTCAGTAACAGGAAGACGAAGCCCCTGAAGATATTCAGCATTTTTTTCTCCGTGAATTAAAAAACTAATCGTCTAAGAACGATTTTTTCACTCACGGAAAACGCAGTTTTTGAGATGTATTCGCAGCGTGGGCGGACGAACGGGATCGTCCCGCAAAACCACCGGACGGCCCGCGGCGAGCAGCTGAAGCAGGGTAAGGAATAAAAGAACGGCCGGTAATGCGCCATCAAAGAAAAGCGGCTGCGTGCAGAGCAAGGATTTGGCGCTCAGCTGGCAGGGCGAAGGCCCTTGCTCAGCCTCCTCTGAAGAGGGCTGCTGGGCCTGTGCGCTGAGAACGCTCTCCTGCGCCTGGGCGCTGGCGTCCGCCAAAAAATGGTGCAGATAGGCCGCCCGCTGAACAAGGCAGAATGCCATGACGAAGCAGGTCAGTATCAAAAACCATTTACCAGGGAGCCGACGGTTGCGCATAGGGTACCAGGACATTTCAGAACCCGAGGATCATAAACAATCCTTATCAATGTACAAGGGTCTGGCGTGTAAGGTTTTGTCTGCATCCTCAACCTTGCCCCGTATCGGCCGGCGCTGAGAGGGACGATTCAGATATTTCGTACATTTATATTATTTACTCCGTCCAACCGACTGGCTAGTATTCGCGTCGCTAATTGGTATCGGCACGCCACTGCTGAACTTTACTGATTAGCGCCTGACCGCCATTAGCTCATCTGGAAGAGCGAACGACATACGTTGTAGGGAACGGGGTTCGAGGCCTCGATGGCGGCCCAATATCGACTTAGCGCGTTAACAGAGCGCTTCCCGCTTCCGCACAATTTTATTTCGCCCACCGCCTTCGCCTCCTTCCGGCTATTGCTGCATATACGTGACTATTTTCTGTGAAATAATTTCTATTCTTTAGCCCCTATGAGTCATGGAAAGTTATTACCCGGTTTTAGACTCCCTGTAGCGGCAAAGGAATATCGGCGTTCTGCCTGATTCGCGATTTAGCTAAGCCCAGGCGAAAAATTTTAATGAGAATTTACTTATTAGGATTAAGTCGCGTATTTTTCAGAAATTTCATCACTTTTTATATGGTATTCTCCGCTGTTCAAGGAGTGAACGAAGGAAAAATGAATGCTTTACCGCTATGCCGTTTTCTCCAGAAAACATAATACGTTTCATATTCTTCTGCTGTTTACCATTTTGATAATAAGTTTCATACATTTGAGCGTGCTGCTGGAAACCGATAACACATGGCTGCTGGGGCCGATGGTGATTTATCTGCCTATTTTTTTCCTTTGGCGAAAGGTCTCAGTGTTACGCAGCAGAATCGCTGATTAATGTGCTGGTGGAGTTCCCTACATGAGTGAAAATACAACATCTAAACCAACCTCTGAACCGAAAGTCCTGCAGCCGGTATTGCGCAAAGTCGACCTCAACCTGCTGACTATTTTTGATACCGTCATGCAGGAACAAAGCCTAACCAAAGCGGCGCAAACGCTGGGTATGTCTCAGCCTGCGGTTAGCAGCGCGGTCTCTCGCCTGAAGGTGCTGTTTAAAGATGAACTGTTTGTCCGTAACGGCCGCGGCATTAAACCGACAGAGCGCGCCTTTCAACTCTTTAGCTCGGTTCGACGCGCGCTGTCGCTGGTGCAAAATGAGCTGCCGGACACGCTTTTCGACCCGCTGGACTGCGAACGTCTCTACACCCTTTGCGTCTGTAGCCCGCTGGATAACTACCTGACGCCGCTTATTTTTAACAAAATCAGCGAGATTGCTCCCAGGGTCAGTCTGTCCTTTAAATCTTCGCTAAGTCAGCAGGTGACAAATCAGCTGCGCTATCAGGAGGTGGAATTTGTTCTCGACTACAACAAATTCAATCATCCGGAGTTTACCAGCATCCCGCTGTTCAACGACAAAATGGTACTGGTCGCCAGGCGCAACCATCCGCGTATCGCATCGCCGCTGAGTGAGGAGGATATTTATCGCGAGCAGCACGCTACCGTCGCGCTGGATCGCTACGCCTCCTTCAGCTCCCCCTGGTACAGTTCTGAAGAGCAGCAGGCGTGCGTCGCTTTTCATGGTAACGCGATGGTCAGCGTGTTGAGCGTTGTGTCGCAAACCAATATGGTGGCTATCGCGCCGGAGTGGCTGGCGCAAGAGTTTGAAGAGCAGTTTGGGCTGCAGCTGCTGCCGCTGCCTTTAGAAATGGACAGCCGCACCTGCTATCTCTCGTGGCATGAAACGGCGGGCCAGGAGAGAAGCCACCGCTGGATGGCGGAACTGTTGATAAAAATTTGTCAGCGCTAAATCCACCTCATAAATACCTGGTCAGACGCCAGGTATTTTATTATTAACGATCAACTCCTGTCCTGAAAATTAATTAAATACCCCATTTTATTCTTGTTCATCAGACAATGAAGACCGGAATAAATACGCTGTATTACTAAAATTAACCCGCCAGAATTTCATTAAAATATCTCTTTGCAGAAAATCGCGCATTTCTCCGGCAGAGCCAATCGGCGGTTTCTATACTCTTATTATCCAGCCGGGCCGACGCCTGAACCAGGGGATGATGTTGATGCGCAGAAAAATGATCAAGCCTGCGGTGGCTGCCGCCGCGCTATTGATGTCGTCGACGGCCCTACGGGCGGATGAAATCAACCTTTATTCGGTTAATACCGGCTCCTGGATATACCACCTGTCGAATAACCACGGGCAGTACACCGAAGGTTTTGACAACCAGTTTGCCTCCGTTGAACGTAAGTTCTCCGAAGATTCTCCTTACAGCCTGCTGGCCGGAACGATGAAAAACAGCTTTGACGATCGCTGCATCGCGCTCGGGGTACGCCGCGACTGGGCCTCGCTGGGCAACGGCTGGGTATTTAAGGGGATTTATGGCTACGTTGGCGAGTTTTTCTTCTCGGCCTTTGAGCACTGCGGCGACCATGGTTCTTACAAGGATTTTAAAGATGCGACCGGTATAGGCTTTTCTCCCTATATTTACCATGGTTTTCAGTACAACTTTACCGATTATTTCGGCGTGGAAAGCGGAATTATTCTTCCCGCTGTCTTTGTGGTGAGCGTGCAGTGGAGTTTTCGCTAACGCCGTGGCCAAAGTCCGCCCGCAGTGGGATTTTGAAGGCAGTGTAAAATAAAATTAAGCTGTCTTAAGGTTATTTTAATGTTCATCGCGGCGGTTATTTTTTTATAGCATTTTCCCCGCCTGGTGCCGCCCGCGCGCAGTATATTTCTCTTTTTTCATTAGATGGTAATTGTTTGCATTATCATTCACATTCCTCTGTGATTTAATCCCTGCCGACCGGCTGCCAGTTACCCTTTGCCCACCTCTATTAAGGATTAGCGTATGCGTTTTCGTCTGGTGTCTTATTGCTCCGCTGCATTGATGGCTTCTTCCGCGTTTATTGCTCCGCAGGCGCTGGCGGCGGCCAGCAGCGACGGGATTGTGGTCTACAACGCGCAGCATGAAAACCTGGTTAAGTCATGGGTTGACGGTTTTACCAAAGAGACCGGCATTAAAGTGACGCTGCGTAACGGCGGCGATAGCGAGCTGGGGAATCAGCTGGTGCAGGAGGGGACGGCGTCCCCGGCGGACGTCTTTCTGACGGAAAACTCCCCGGCGATGGTGCTGGTGGATAACGCGAAGCTATTTGCGCCTCTGGCGGCCGAGACCCTTCAGCAGGTCGCCCCGCAGTACCGCCCTGAGCACGGCCGCTGGATAGGCATTGCCGCCCGCAGCACCGTATTCGTCTACAATCCGGCGAAAATCAGCGAAGCGCAGCTGCCGAAGTCGCTGATGGATCTGGCGCAACCGCAGTGGAAAGGGCGCTGGGCCGCTTCGCCATCCGGCGCGGATTTCCAGGCCATCGTCAGCGCGATGCTGGCGCTGAAAGGCGAGCAGGCCACCCTGGCATGGCTTAAAGCGATGAAAACCAATTTTGTGGCCTACAAGGGCAACAGCACGGTGATGAAAGCGGTGAATGCCGGTCAGATTGATGGCGGCGTTATCTATCATTACTACCGCTTTGTCGATCAGGCGAAAACCGGCGAGAACAGCAAAAATACCCGTCTCCACTACTTTAAAAACCAGGATCCTGGCGCCTTTGTCAGCATTTCCGGCGGCGGCGTTCTGGCCTCCAGCAAACATCAGCAACAGGCTCAGGCCTTTATCAAGTGGATCACCGGCAAGCAGGGGCAGGATGAGCTGCGCACCAATAACGCCTTTGAATACGCCGTTGGCGTCAACGCCGCGTCTAACCCGAAGCTGACGCCGCTGCAGGCGTTAGAGGCGCCGAAGGTTGAGCCGTCTTCGCTGAACAGCAAAAAAGTGGTCGATTTGATGACCCAGGCTGGCCTGCTGTAATCGTCCGTTAAAGTGAATACGCTATGTCTTCTCTGAGTTTCGCGCTCGGAAAAAAAGCCCAACGCCTGCCCAAGCGCAGGCGTCCTGCTTTTCCGATGATCGCGTTAGCCGTTCTGTTTTCTCTGCTGGCGCTCTTGCCGCCGGGTTTTGTTATTGCCGTGGGGGTCGATACCGGCTGGGAGACAATCCGGGCGCTGGTCTTTCGTCCGCGCGTCGCTGAGCTGTTGAGCAACACCCTGTGGCTTATCGCGCTGACGGTACCGCTGTGCATTGCGCTGGGCGTTGGCCTGGCCTGGCTGACGGAGCGCACGCTGCTGGCGGGGCGGCGGCTCTGGTCTGTGCTGGCGGTTGCGCCGCTGGCGATCCCGGCCTTTGTGCAAAGCTACGCCTGGGTCAGCGCGGTGCCGGCAATGCGCGGCCTGTCTGCCGGGGTGTTTCTTTCGCTGCTGGCCTATTACCCGTTTATCTATATGCCGGTTGCCGCCGTTCTGCGGCGGCTGGACCCGACGCTGGAAGATGTTGCCGCCTCATTGGGTACGCCGCCGTGGCGGATCTTTTTCCGCGTGGTTTTGCCGCAGCTCAGGCTGGCGATATGCGGCGGCGCGCTGCTGGTGGCGCTGCATCTGCTGGCGGAGTTCGGCCTGTTCGCGATGGTCCGTTTCGATACCTTTACCACCGCCATCTATGACCAGTTCCAGTCAACCTTCAGCGGCCCGGCGGCGAACATGCTGGGCGGGGTGCTGGCGCTTTGCTGCCTGGCCATTTTGCTGCTGGAAGGGGCGTCGAGGGGGAAGGCGCGCTATGCCCGCATCGGTTCGGGCGCCGCGCGCGAACAGCAGCGGCAGCCGCTGGGCCGGCTGTCGGCGATCCCTCTTCAGCTCGCGCTGCTGACGCTGGTGATGCTGGCGTTGGGCGTTCCGCTGATGGTGCTTTGCCGTTGGCTCTGGCTGGGCGGCGTGGAAAACTGGATGAGCGCCGACCTGTGGCTCTCCCTGCGGCAAACGCTGCTGCTCGGCGCGGTGGGCGCGCTCCTCACCACCGCCTGCGCAATTCCCATCGCCTGGCTGGGCGTTCGCTATCCGCAGCGTTTTTTTCGTCTGCTGGAGGGGTGTAACTACATGACCAGCTCGCTGCCCGGCATCGTAACGGCGCTGGCGCTGGTGACGGTCACCATTCACTATGCGCGTCCCATCTATCAGACCGAGGTCACGCTGCTGCTCGCCTGGCTGCTGATGTTTATGCCCCGGGCGCTGGTCAACCTGCGGGCCGGGATCGCGCAGGCCCCCGTCGAGCTGGAAAACGTCGCCCGCAGTTTAGGCCGCAGCCCCGGCCGGGCGCTGTGGAGCGTCACCATGCGGCTGGCGGCGCCGGGCGCGGCGGCGGGGGCGGCGCTGGTGTTTCTCGGCATCACCAATGAATTGACCGCCACGCTGCTGCTCTCGCCACTCGGCACCCGCACGCTGTCGACCGGCTTCTGGGCGCTGACCAGCGAAATTGATTATGTCGCCGCCGCCCCTTACGCGATGCTGATGATTCTGCTTTCGCTGCCGCTGACCGGCATTCTCTATATTCAGTCGAAAAAAATCGCAGGCCTGTAAATGCTCGAACTCTCCTCAATCTCAAAATCTTTTTCCGGTACACGGGTGCTCGAAAACCTCAATCTGACGGTGGCCGCAGGCAGCCGTACGGCGATCGTTGGCCCCTCCGGCTCCGGTAAAACCACGCTGCTGCGGATCCTCGCGGGTTTCGAAACGCCGGATAGCGGGCGGATTGTCATGCAGGGGCGCACGCTGTTTGCGCAGGGGACATTTATTCCCGCCCACCTGCGCGGGGTGGGCTACGTGCCGCAGGAGGGCGCGCTGTTCCCCCATCTGAACGTCGCGGACAATATCGCCTGGGGGCTCGATGGCAGTCGCCAGGAGAAATCCCAGCAGGTAGCGGCGCTGATGGAGAGGGTCTCGCTGGACAGCCAACTGGCGAACCACTGGCCGCACGAAATTTCCGGCGGTCAGCAGCAGCGCGTAGCCCTGGCGCGCGCGCTGGCACAGCGGCCCGCGCTGATGCTGCTGGATGAACCTTTTTCCGCCCTTGATACCGGACTGCGCGCGGCTACGCGTAAAGCCACCGCCGATTTGCTGGCGCAGGCCGGCGTCGCGTCGATTCTGGTCACCCACGATCAGAATGAAGCGCTCTCCTTTGCCAGCCAGGTCGCGGTGATGCGTCAGGGGCGTTTTGCCCAGGTTGGTACGCCGTATGAGGTCTACAGTCACCCGGTTGATGAAGAGACCGCGCTTTTTCTCGGCGATGCGCTGGTGCTGCCCGCCGAGCTGCGCGGCGGCCGCGCGCGCTGCGCGATAGGCGAACTCTTAACCGACAATCCGCAGGCCGTCGGCCAGGGAAGGGTGATGCTGCGCCCCGAGCAGCTGGTTATCTCTCCCTGTCCGGCGGATGGACAACCGCTTACCGTACGCGATGTGGACTTTAGCGGCCATCTCTCGACGTTAACTCTGGCGATGCCCGGCCAGAAAGAGCCCCTGATCGTCAAAACCGTCAGCCAGCCGTTATGGCGGCCGGGGGCGGCGGTACGCATTGAGGTGGTGGGCGAGGCGCGGGTTTTCGCCCGCTAGCGGCGCCGGTCTATAAATCAATGCACAGATTCGCCGATCGGCTGCGCGAGCAGCACAGGGCGATCTGCTGCGCGCTGGCGGATTTCTCCGCCTCCGACTGTACGGTGTCGCGATGGTCGACAACCCCCTCGATAACCGGCGTCAGGCAGGCGCCGCAAATCCCCATCTCGCAGGAGAGCGGGACGGCGACGCCGTTTTCCTGGAGCACCTGGGCGATAGTTTTATGCGGGGGCACCGGCCACCGCTCTCCCGAGGACGCCAGCGTCACGCTAAAGGTTTCTCCCTCCTCAGCGCCGGCGGGTATAGCGATGGGCTGAAAGGCTTCGCTATGGATCAGCGTTTCCGCCCAGCCCCGTTCCATGGCGGCCCGACGCGCGGCGGTCATAAATCCCTCCGGCCCGCAGAGATAAATCGGATATCCGGTATGCGTATTGTTCAGCGCGGCGGCTAAATGTTGCCGGGCGCTGTCTCCTTCGCAAGAGCAGTGAATCACCACGCTTTCGGCGCTGAACCGCCGCTGCAGTTCGCGGACAAACGCCCCCTGCGCGCGGTTTTTCAGGTAATAGTGCAGGGTAAACGGCACGCCTTCCGCCTTAAGCCTGAGCGCCATCGCGTACAGCGGCGTAATGCCGATCCCAGCCGCCAGCAGCGTCACCCGCTCCGCTGTGCGTAAAGGAAACAGATTGCGCGGGGGAGAAATCAACAGCGTCTGGCCGGGGCGCAGCTGCTGATGGATATAGCGCGAGCCGCCGCGTGACGCTTTCTCCAGCGCCACGCAGATCAGGTAGCCGTCGTCAGGGCCGTCCGGGCCGGTCAGCGAATATTGGCGGATAATGCCGCACGGCAGATGCACATCAATATGCGCGCCGGGTTGCCAGGCGGGGAGCGGTCGGCCGTCCTGCGCCACCAGCCTGACGGCGAGGTTCTGGCTGCCCTGGCGCCAGATACCGTCAACGATAACCTCCATTACATCGCTCATAATGGCTCTCCGCTTAAACGAGGAAAAAGTCGCCGAAGCCCATTTTTTTCAGCCCGCGGCGATAGGCGATGGAGCTGCGATCGGCGGGGATATGCGCTTCGAGCGTTAAATCCAGCGGCAGTCTCTCCGGGCGCTGGGTCTCCACCATCAGGCGATCTTCCTCAAAGACGCGCAGGTTAAAGGCGTGAACATCCTCTACCGGCACGTGCAGATCGAAATTACGCGCGATGGGCGCGAACATGCGGGTGATCCGCGAGGAAACCGGTGAGGCGGCGTTCATAATCACCAGCCGGGCCTCGCCGGGAAAATGAATCGTCAGGGTTGCGGTAAACGGCAGATGCATCTCGAAATGGCGCAGCCACTGGAAGCCTTCCGGCGCGCGAAACTCGGAGCTGGCGGGATAGTTGCCGACCGAACTCCAGTAATCGGCGATAAAACCAAACGCCGTCTCCTGCGGATTGTAGTTCGGCACCACCTGGTTATCCGGGTCGGCGAAGGTATCGGTGTGGATCCAGGCGAAATGGGCGACGTCCAGAAAGCCCTCGACCTGGCGGCCCGCAAAGCCGTTAACCTCAAAGGCCGGGCAGTTGATTTGCTGAAAGCCGTCGTCGTGCCAGTGCGGCATCACCGGCAGCGGCATCGGGTTCTCCGGGTCGAAGGCCAGGCAGGTCCAGATCAGACCATAGCGTTCTTCAACCGCAAAGCTGGTGAGGTTGAGCTTCGCCGGTACCGGCTGGTCGGGGCTGGACGGGATACGGTTACAGCGGCCATCTTCGCCGAAGCGCAGGCCGTGGTACGGGCAGACGATCCCTTCTTCGTCGTGAAAACCGAGCGTCAGCGGCACGCCGCGGTGGGGACAGACGTCGCGAGCGACCACCACCTGGCCCTTGATACGATAGATAACCAGCTGTTCATCAAGCAGGGTGGCTTTTACCGGCGCGGGGCCGATATCGCAGGCGCGCGCGACCGGATGCCAGCATTTCGCCAGGCGCAGCCAGTCCTCGGGCTCAAAGGTGCAATGGGCGGGCGGGGTGGGTTGTGGTTTGTTCATGGCTTCTCTTCCTGCTCACAAAAACATTTGTTTAATTGTTGTGAGTTTATTGTTGCCATATTAGGGTGTTGACATCCATCAGCAAGAATTCACCCAGCCGTTGCAAAAAAGAGAACAGGTCGCCGATGAGCCCATTTTCACGTTTCGCTATCTATTTTGCCGAAGTGGCCCGCAGCGGCAGCCTGCGGCGGGCGGCGGAAAAGCTGCATATTTCCGCTTCGGCCATCAACCGGCAAATTTTGCAGGCGGAAGAGGCCTTCGGCACGCCGCTGTTTGAGCGCCTGCCGGAAGGGCTGCGTATGACTACTGCCGGGGAGCTGCTGTATGACAATCTGCTGCGCTGGCAAAAGGAGTTTCATCTGACGCGGCAAAAGTTTGATGAGCTGCAGGGGCTGAAGCGCGGCAGCGTCAGCCTTGGCATGGTGCAGGCGCTGGCGGAAGGGAGCTTTGCCGCCGCGCTGGCGGACATTATCGCCAGCTGGCAGTGGCTGGAGCTGAATCTGCAGGTGGCGGATAGCCATACCATCAGCCAGAAGGTGCGGCAGGCGGATCTCGATTTCGGCCTGATTCTGGATCCTGAAGGCCAGGCGGGGCTGAGCGTGCTGGCCTTTGCTGAGCTGGAGATGGGCGCGGTAATGCGCCCGGATCATCCTCAGGCGCAGGCCGTGATGCTGTCGCCAGGGGAGCTCAGCGAGGAGCGGCATATTGTTCCCGGCGCGCCGCTGATCGTCCATGATCGGGTCGCGATGCTTTATCGCCATTATGATTTTTCTCCGGCCAACAGTATTAGCTGTAACGATATCCGGCTGATCAAATCGCTGGTGCTGAAAGGCGGCGGCGTGACGATTCTCAGCCGTCTGGACGTGCTGGAAGAGGTGAAGCTCGGGCAGCTGGCGTTTGTCCCGCTACGCAACAAGCTGCTGCGTCCGCTCACCCTGGCCCTGTGCACCGCGCCGTCGCGCCAGCTCTCCCGCCCGGCGCAGATGGCGATCCAGAAGCTGACCGCCGTGATGGAGGAGATGCAGGCCGGGGCAGCGGGTTCACCCGCGTCTGCGATCCGGTAGCCGGAGAGGCGCATCTCGCCGCCTGCGTGAATGTCCCCGGCCTGAAATATTCTGCGGTTTGCTTCCCCGGCGGCGCTGCGCTGACCGGGCTACGGGTTCCCTGTCGTCTGCGGGCCGGAAATGTCCCCGGCCTGAAATATTCTGCGGTTTGCTTTCCCCGGTGGCGCTGCGCTGACCGGGCTACGGGTTCACCCGCGTCTGCGGGTCGGTAGCCCGGCTAAGGCGTTTACGCCGCGAGCCGGGAAGGGCGCTGATGCCAATATTTTTACCCCAGCGGGCCGCCCTGAATGGTTTCGCACAGGCCGTTGATAATCCGCTCTCCGGTCTCGGTTTCCAGCTCCTGATACCAGGCTTGCGTCAGCGCCATATCTTTACCATGGGTCACGTCGCAACGTTTTCGCGCCTTCAGCACCAGGTCGCGGACCCGATCGCAGCGCTGCGCTTCGTACTGGCGCAACACCCCGGCGATATCGCGGCTCTCGCGGAACAGATCCCCCAGCACCACCGCATCCTCCAGCGCCGCGCAGCCGCCCTGGCCGATATCCGGCGTGGTGCTGTGCCCGGCATCGCCCAGCAGCGCCACCTTGCCGCGAACCAGCCGCTCAAACGGTTCAATATCATGGATTTCAATGCGGTTGGTGGTCTGGGGATCGAGGGCGGCGATCAGCTTCTGCACCTGCGGCGCCCAGCCGCTAAAGTAGCGGCTGAGATCCGCCCGTAGCGTGCTGCGATCCTCGGCCAGCCCCGCCGGCAGCGGAACATCAAAGAAAAAGTAAAACCGGCCATCGGAGACCGGCATCAGCGACACCCGTTTCCCCTCGCCGACGAAAGTGGTCCACTGGTTGCCCGGCGCAATCGCCTCATCAATCTCCACCAGACCGTTCCAGTTAACGTAACCCGCGTAGCGGCGCTCAGGGGTATAGCCGAGCACGTACGGGCGCAGCGCGGAATGGCTACCGTCGGCGGCAATCAGAAAATCTCCCTCCGCCATCGACCCGTCGGTAAACCAGACGCGAACGCCGTCGGCGTGTTCTTCGCAGCGGGTGACGCGTTTACCAAACTGCACGGCGTCGCGTCCCCAGAAGTCGAGCATCTCGCGCTGCAGTTCAGCGCGGGAAACCGGACAGGGGCGGCCGCCGGTACGCTCTACCAGCGGAGCGAGGCTGAACTGGGTCAGGTCCTCCCCGCGCAGATAATCCTTATAAGCGAGAAAATGCATCGGGCCGCCGTAGCTCTCGATAATATCGCCCATACCTAAATGCTTCATGCACTTCACGCCGTTAGGCCAGATGGAGATGGCCGCGCCCACCGGTTTGATTTCTTTCACCGCTTCAAAGACTTCGCAATGGATACCTGCATTTTTTAACCCCACCGCCGCGCTCAGGCCGCCGATGCCGCCGCCGATAACTAATGCTTTCATTTGCTTCTCCTTTACATACGTCGTGATTGGCTTGAGCAATTTGCGTACCACTTTGACGCAGGCGCGGATTTCGCCGATTCGGCCTCCCCACCATCGTGCGGTTGCACAATCGTGGTGCGTGATGGGGGTTTTGTTGCCTTTTTATGAATCAATAATTTCTATATTAGGAATCGAGAATCTAAAGTTTCACCGCGGCGGCCCGCGCAGGCGCACAGGGGTTAACCAGGAAGATGATTTATCTCTTTGTAAAATTGAGGAAAAAATAAATGTTGCGCAAGTGTGAGCGAATTTGGCCTGTTTTGTGCACCCGTTCCCGCACGCTTATTCGCAACGGGATGAAACGACCATGTTAGATGAAAAAAACGGCGGCTTACTGTACGGCCTCGAGCAGCGGATCCCGCCGCTCCCGGCATTTTTTAGCGCTTTACAGCACGTACTCGCCGGGCTGGTGGGCATCATCACGCCGCCGCTGATTATCGGCGCGGCGCTGGGGCTGGGGGAGTGGCTGCCCTATTTAATCAGCATGTCCCTGCTGGCCTCCGGCATCGGTACCTTTTTGCAATCCAACCGCGTTTGGGGAATCGGCGCGGGCATGATCTGTATGCAGGGCACCAGCTTTGCGTTCCTCGGCGTCGCCATTGCCGGCGGTATGTGGGTAAAAGGGCAGGGCGGCACGCCGCAGGATATTATGGCCATGCTGTTTGGCGTCAACTTCGTCGCCGCGCTGGTGCCCTGTCTCGTCAGCCGCTTTATTGAACCGCTGAAGCGTATTTTTACCCCGGTGATTACCGGCAGCGTGATTGCGCTGATCGGCATTAGCCTGATTAAAGTCAGCGTCATTAACTGGTGCGGCGGCGAGCAGGCGAAAGCGTTTGCCAGCATGAGCAATATCGCCCTCGGCGCGGGTACGCTGGGGACCATCGTCCTGCTGAGCTGTGCGAAAAACCGCTGGCTGCGCCTCTCTTCGGTGGTGGTGGGGATTGCCGTCGGCTGCGCGGCGGCGGCGCTGAGCGGATCGTTCCAGCTTAAAGGCGTCGGCGATGTCTGGTTCCGCTTGCCGCAGCTGTTTCCGTTTGGTTTTCAGTTTAACAGCGCGATTTTTATGCCGATTGCGCTGGTGTCACTGGTCTGCATTCTTGAGGCGGTGGGGGATCTGACGGCTAACTGCCTGATCTCTCAGCAGTCGATAGATGACGAGGCCTTCCGTTCCCGGCTGAAAGGCGGCATTCTTGCCGATGGCATAAGCTGCATGGTGGCGGCGATGCTGTGCGCGTTCCCCAATACCACCTTTGCGCAAAACAACGGCGTGATTCAGATGACCGGCGTCGCCAGCCGCTACGTTGGCCGCTACATTGGGGTGATTTTGATTCTGCTGGGCCTGTTTCCGCCGTTCGGCGAGATACTGCGCCAGATCCCGGCGCCGGTGCTGGGCGGCGCGACGATGGTGATGTTTGGCTGCGTCGTGGCGGCGGGGATCCGCATTATCACCCAGAAACCGCTGACCCGCCGCGATATGCTGATCGTTGGCCTGGCCTTTGGTTTTGGTCTCGGCATTGAGGCGGTCCCGGCGTTTCTGACCCACTTCCCGCCGATCGTGGGTAACCTGTTCGGCTCGGCGGCGACCAGCGGCGGGCTGGTGGCGATTGTCCTGAATCTGATTATCCCGGAAGAGAAACCGGCCGCGGCGGCGGCCACAAGGAGCACCGATGATCGCGCTGAATCACTTTAACCAGCTGAGCGGCGAAGAGGCCGTTTCACTGCTGGCGCCCTGCGTTGCCGTTCCTGGTTGGGCAGCGGCGCTCGCCGCCGGCCGGCCCTGGCGCAGCCGCGCTGATTTGCTCAACGCCGCGCAGCGGCTGATGGCGGCGTGGGGCGAAGCGGAGCTGGCCGAGGCGCTAAGCGCCCATCCGCGTATTGGCGAAAAGCCCGCCGGGTCTCAGGCGCACGCGGCGCTCTCGCGTCAGGAGCAGGGAAGCGTTGATGAGCGCGATGCTGCGCTGGCGCAGGCGCTGAAAGCGGGCAACGCCCGCTACGAAGCGCGATTTGGCCGGGTTTTTTTGATTCGCGCGAAAGGGCGCAGCGGGGATGAAATCTTAGCGGCGCTGTCGCGTCGCCTGCAAAACAGCGAGCGCGCAGAAGTTCAGGACGCGTTGGCGCAGCTGCGCGAAATCACCTTATTAAGACTGGAAGGAGCAATTGGCGAATGAGTACCTTAAGCACCCATATTCTGGATATCTCTACCGGCCGACCGGCGCAGGGCGTGAAGGTTGTGCTGGAGCGCGAAGGCGCGCTGATTGCCCGCGGGGCCACCGATGAGAACGGCCGTATTGGCGAACTCGGCGCCGGGCCGCTGGCGCCGGGGCGTTACCGGTTGAGCGCGGAAATCGGCGAGTGGTTTACCGCCAGCGGGCGCGAGACGCTCTACCTGAGCGCGCAGATTGATTTCGCCATCCGCGAAGCGCCTGGCGGGCACTATCATTTACCGTTTTTAATTGCCCCCGGCGGCTGGTCCACCTATCGCGGCAGCTAAATGTCCTCCGGAGGCGGCGCTGCGCGCCTCCGGGAAAGGGACTACTGCGCAGCCGCATCTCCCCATACGCGCTCGCCGTTTACCCACGTCTCGCTAATATTGCGTTCATCGCCCAGGGTCATCAGCACGAACAGCTGCTCATAGATATCTTTGCAGCGCCCGCTGCGTAAGCGCTGCAGCGGCGTGACCGCCGGGTCGATAACCACAAAATCGGCCTCTTTGCCGGGCTGGAAATTGCCAATCTTCTCATCAAGGCGCAGGGCGCGCGCGCCGCCGAGGGTCGCATGGTAGAAGGCTTCGCTGGCGCGCAGGCGATAGCTTTGCAGCTGGCTGACCTTATACGCCTCGCCGAGGGTGCGCAGCATACTGAACGTAGTGCCCGCGCCAACATCGCTACCGATGCCCATCCGCACCTTGTTCTGCCAGCAGACCGGTAAACGAAACAGCCCGCTGCCGAGGAACAGGTTTGAGGTCGGGCAGAATGCCAGCGCTGAACCGGTCTCGTGCAGGCACTGCCACTCGGCGTCCGCCAGGTGAATGCCGTGGGCAAACACGCTGCGCTCGCCGGTTAACCGATAATGATGGTAGACGTCGAGATAGTGCTCATGCTCCGGCCACAGGCTTTTAACCCACGCCACTTCGTTGAGGTTTTCGCTCAGGTGGGTATGCAGCCAGGTATCGGGAAACTCTTCCCGCAGCTGCCGCACCGCCGCCAGCAGCTCTGGCGTCGAGGTCGGCGCAAAGCGCGGCGTAATGGCGTAGCCGAGACGGCCGCGCTGGTGCCAGCGTTCAATCAGCTCGCGGGTTTGCCGGTAGCTCTGCTCCGCGCTTTCGCTCAGGTAGTCCGGCGCGTGGCGATCCATCATCACTTTCCCGGCGAGCAGGCGCATATTCAGGCGCAGCGCTTCGTTAAACAGGGCATCGACCGATTGCGGATGCAGCGTACAAAAAACCAGCGCGGTGGTGGTGCCGTGGCTTAGCAGCTGGTTGACAAAAAATTGCGCGATCTCGGCGGCGTAGTCGGCATCGGCAAACTGGCTCTCCACCGGAAAGGTATAGGTGGTGAGCCACTCCAGCAGCTGCTCGCCAAATGCGCCAATCATCTCGGTTTGCGGATAGTGGACGTGGGCATCGACAAACCCCGGCAGCAGCAGCTTACCGCGCAGGTCGCGATAGCCCTTCTGCGGGTGCAGGTACCGTTCGCCCTCCTGCCATGGCAGCAGCGCCTGAACGCGTCCGTCGCGAAGAAACAGCACGCCATCCTCCAGATAGCGCGCATGGCGGGCGATATCGTCAGCGCTATCGGCAACGGCGGCGATATCGAAAAATGCGCCGCGAACTGCGGCATGGTAGTCAAACATCATAGCTGCCCTGTGGGTTAGCGAAAGGATAGGTTGATTGAGCAAGATTAATGCCAGTTTGCGCAGGCGGAGAGCCGCCGCGACGTGACGCCGCGGCGGGGATGCGGGGTTACTCTTTCTGGGCGAGGGCGCTGAAACCGGCCGTCGCGCCGACGCGCTCGTCGCGGGCAATCCAGCGGTAGGCCGCGCCGCTCAGGAAGACGCCAATAAACCAGCTAAAGTTGGCCACTTCGTGCAGGGCCGGAATAAAGCTGATGACCAGGCCAATAGCGACGGAGGGTATCAGGGCGGCGATCGCTTTCGGGTTAAAGCCGTTGCGGTACCAGTACTGGCCTTTTGGCGTGTCGTCAAACAGGTCGTTGACGGAAACTTTACCGCGCTTAATGATGTAAAAATCCACAATCAGGATGCCGAACAGCGGGCCGATAAACGCCCCCAGCACATCAAGGGTGTAGTGGATAAGCTCCGGCGAGTTAAACAGGTTCCACGGCGTCAGCAGAATCGACCCCACGGCGGCAATCATCCCGCCGGTGCGGAAGCTGATTTTCTGCGGCGAGCAGTTAGAGAAATCGAACGCCGGGGAGACAAAGTTGGCCACGATATTAATCCCGATGGTGGCGGTGATCATGGTCAACAGGCCAATGGCGACCGCCAGGTCGTTGCCCACGCGGCTCACGGTCTCAATCGGGTCGGTGATCATGCGGCCAAACAGCGACTGCGTTCCGGAGACAATCACCACGGTCACGATGGAGAACAGCAGGAAGTTAAACGGCAGTCCCCAGCGGTTGCCGCGGCGGATTTCGCCCATGCTTTTGCCGTAGCGCGAGAAATCGCCAAAGTTGAGCAGCGGGCCGGAGAAGTAGGAGACCACCAGCGCGGTGGCGGTGATCATCTGCCAGGTTTGCTCCCCGGCGCTCAGAGACTTACTGGCGAGGGTAAAGGAGATCCCGTCAAAACCGGTCTTGTATACAATCCAGCCCGCCAGCGCCAGCATCACCACGTAGACCGCCGGGCCAGCGATATCAATAAAGCGCTTGATGGCGTTCATTCCGTGCCAGAACACCATCGCCTGCAGCAGCCACATGGTGGCGAAGCAGAGCCAGCCCAGATGCGACAGGCCAAGGAAGCTGGAGGCGGTGAGCGTTGATAGCGAGGGCCAGAACTTCAGCAGCACCAGCATCAGCGCGTTGGCGGCGAGATAGGTCTGAATGCCGTACCATGCGAAGGCGATAAGCCCGCGGATCACCGCCGGAATATTGGCCCCAAAGACGCCAAACGCCTGACGACAAATGACCGCGTAGGGCACCCCCGCCATCTGGCTGGGCTTCGCCACCAGGTTGGCGCACAGCTGAACGATGCAAATCCCCACCAGCAGGCACAGCAGCACCTGCCAGCTCGCCAGACCAAGGGTAAAGAAGCTCGCCGCCACCACGTAGCCCCCCATGCTGTGCACGTCCGACATCCAGAAAGAAAAGATGTTGTACCAGCTCCAGTTCTGGTCGCGCGTCGGCGCCAGATCCTCATTGCAAAGCCGTGGGCTGTATCCAGCGTGGGGATCAGCGGCCTTAACCTGATGTGTATTTTGTTGATTTGGCATGAAACCTGCTCCTGTAAATGAACACCCGTTTAAATGGATTGCTGAGGCTGTTGCAGGATTTAGGCCAAAGTAGTTATTTTTGTATGCAATAATTAAATTTTATGTATACGATCCGATATCAAAAAGTAAAACCGGAGTGGTGAATGAGCAACCAACATCGTCTGCAGGCCGCGCCAGAACTGCAGGATAAAGACGAATCCATCTATCAGGCGCTGATGACCGCGATCGTCGAGCATCAGCTGCCGCCGGGGAGCAAACTGCCGGAGGAGGCGCTGGCGGAGGTGTTCGGCGTAAGCCGCACCGGGATCAGAAAGGTGCTGCAACGACTCGCGACTGTGCAAATGGTCGCCCTGACGCCCAAACGTGGTGCACAGGTCGCCAGCCCGACGGTCGAAGAGGCGCAAGAGATCTTCCGCACCCGCGCGCTGCTGGAGGTCGCCAACCTGCCGGATGTGCTGGCCCGCTATCAGCCGCCGCATCTGGCGGCGCTGGAGGCCATTATCCGTCAGGAGCAGCAGGCCCATGAACGCTATGACGGCCCGGCGGCGATCCGCTACTCCGCCGAGTTTCATATTCAGCTGCAGGCGATCTCCGGCAATCAGGTGCTCACCGAGATGGTGACCCGCCTGAGCCAGCGCTCTTCATTAGTTATCGCGGCGTGGGGATCGCCGTGGCGTCAGGGCTGCCGCTGCGACGATCACGAACGGCTTGTCCAGCTGCTGCGCGACAAGGCGCTGCAGCCGCTGAGCGATGCGTTAAGCCACCATTTTGAACATATTGTCGCCAGCCTTTGCTTTGAGCGTTCTGGCGTGACCCTGCCCGATTTTGCCCGGCTGTTTGCCGGTTATAAGGAGCCGTAATGGCCGCTGTTTGTATACAAGTGATCAATCCCAACACCAGCCTGGCAATGACGGAAACCATCGGCGCCGCCGCGCGGGCGGTCGCCGCGCCGGGAACCGAGATTCTGGCGGTCTGCCCCCGCGAAGGCGTCCCATCGATAGAGGGCCACTTTGATGAAGCCATCGCCGCCGTGGGCGTGCTGGAGCAGATCAAAGCCGGTCGCCAACAGGGGGTAGACGGGCACGTGATCGCCTGTTTTGGCGACCCCGGGCTGCTGGCGGCGCGCGAGCTGGCGCAGGGGCCGGTGGTGGGCATTGCCGAAGCGGCGATGCATATGGCGACGCTGGTGGCCACCCGTTTCTCCATCGTGACCACGCTGCCGCGCACCCTGATCATCGCCCGTCATCTGCTGCGTCAGTATGGTTTTCATGACCACTGCGCGGCCCTGCACGCCATTGATTTACCGGTGCTGGCGCTGGAGGACGGCAGCGGTGTGGCGCAGGAGAAGGTGCGCGCGCGCTGTATCCAGGCGCTAAAAGAGGACGGCTGCGGGGCCATCGTGCTGGGCTGCGGCGGGATGGCGACGCTGGCCCAGGAGCTGACCCGCGAGCTGCGCGTGCCGGTGATCGATGGCGTCAGCGCGGCGGTCAAAATGGTTGAGTCGCTGGTGGCGTTAGGCCTGTCGACCAGCAAGCACGGCGATTTAGCTTTTCCCGAAAACAAGGCGTTGAGCGGCAAATTTCAGGCATTAACCCCGTTTTAAATGAAAGAGGTGGCAGATGGCATTTTTGGCAGACGATTACCCGCGCGACCTGCGCGGCTACGGCGGACAGCCGCCGCATGCGCGGTGGCCGAACAACGCGCGCATCGCCGTGCAGTTTGTGCTGAACTACGAAGAGGGCTCGGAAAACCACGTGCTGCACGGCGATGCCGGTTCTGAACAGTTTCTGTCCGATATTATCGGCGCCGCCAGCTACCCTGACCGGCATATGTCGATGGACTCCTTGTATGAGTACGGCAGCCGCGCAGGTTTCTGGCGCATCCATAATGAGTTCAGCAGGCGGGGACTGCCGCTGACCGTGTTCGGCGTTGCTATGGCGCTGGCGCGGCATCCCGAGGTGGTCGAGGCGATTAAGTCGGCGAACTATGACGTGGTCAGCCACGGCTGGCGCTGGATCCATTACCAGAATATGCCCGTCGAGCAGGAGCGGGAGCATCTTCATAAAGCGGTGCAGGTGTTAACCGATCTGTTTGGCAATCCGCCCACCGGCTGGTACACCGGGCGCGACAGCCCCAATACTCGCCAGCTGGTGGTGGAGCACGGCGGTTTTGATTACGACAGCGACTATTATGGCGACGACCTGCCGTTCTGGAGCGAGGTGGCCTGCGGCGACGGGACGCGTAAGCCGCACCTGATCGTGCCTTATACCCTCGATGCCAACGATATGCGCTTCGCCACCGCCCAGGGGTTTAATACCGCCGAGCAGTTTTACACCTATCTGAAAGACAGCTTTGATGTGCTGTATGAAGAGGGGGCCAGCGCGCCGAAGATGATGTCCATCGGTATGCACTGCCGCCTGCTGGGGCGTCCGGGCCGCTTTCGCGCGCTGCAGCGTTTCCTCGATTATGTGCAGCAGCACGACCGGGTCTGGGTCTGCACCCGTCAGCAGATCGCCGACCACTGGCGCGAGGTTCATCCGTCTGGTGGGTAAAGTCGTTCCCCGGGTCGCGCCGCAAGCGGCTTACCCGGGCTACTGGCCTGCAGGCGCGAGTTAACCCGTAGCCTGGGCAGGGAAGCGACACCGGGGAAGCAAACCGCAGAGCATTTCAGATCTGGCACATTCCCGGAGGCGATGCTGCGCATCTGTCCGGGCTACCGGCCCGCAGACGGCGGTGGACCCGTAGCCCGGTCAGCGAAGCGCCACCGGGGAAGCAAACCGCAGAGCATTTCAGGTCTGGCACATTCCCGGAGGCGATGCTACGCATCTGTCCGGGCTAGCGGATCGCAGGCGTTTACGGACCCGTAGCCCGGGCAGGCGCCCGGCGCCGCCCCCGGGAGCATAGCGCAGAGTGGCATCATTTCCCGGAGGCGATGCTGCGCATCAGTCCGGGCTAGCGGATCGCAGACGGCGATGGACTCGTAGCCCGGGTAAGCGCAGCGCAACCCGGGGGATTCCCTTAACTCATTAAACTCACCTGGGCGGCGACGATGCGCCAGCCGAAGGGGAAGCGCACCCAGGTTTGCTGCTGTCGGCCAATGCGTTCGCTGCCTTCGCGGGTGAATTCGGTGCTGCACACCGCGTAATCCTCGCCGAAGGTGGTGATGGTGGTGTGCCGCAGCTCGCGCGCTAATCCGGCGGCGGGACGGGCGGCGCGAAAGGCGCGGATTTCGTCGATACCGTAGAGATTTTCCCCGGCCCCCAGCCGCACCGTGCGCTTATCGTGCCAGAACAGCTCATCCAGCACCGCGATATTATTGCTCACCAGCGCTTCCTCATAGCGGTAAAACGCCGCCGTCACCTCGGCGAGGATCCGCGGGCGATTAATATGCTCTTGCGTCATCATGCTGCTATCTCCACCGGGCGGGCGTCGGTCACGCCCGTCTCTTCCAGCGCCCGCGCGACCCGCAGACAGGCTTGTTCATTAAAAGGCGCGGCAATCAGCTGCAGGCCGATCGGCTGCCCGCTCGCCGTGCGCAGCGGCACGGTGACCACCGGCAGGCCAAGGAAGGAGATGGGCTGGGTCAGCATCCCCATACTGGCGCGGATCGGCAGCGGCTGGCCGTTGATCTCCATGTTCTGCGCGCCGATGAGCGTCGCGCTGCACGGCGTGGCCGGGGCGATCAGCACATCCGCATGGGCGAACAGGGCTTTAAACGCCTGCTGTGCGTGGCGGCGGAAGCGCTGGGCCTGAAGATACCAGGCCGACGGGATCATCGCGCCCGCCAGCAGGCGCTCGCGTGAGTTCGGCTCAAAACGTTCGGCCTGGCTACGCAGCGCGGGCAGGTACTGGTTGCCGCCCTCGGCGGCGCTGATAATAAACGCCGCCGAGCGGGCCAGCTCCGCCTCCGGGAAGATCAGCTCCTCATGCGCCGCCAGCGACCCGGCGACGCGAGCGACGGCCGCGCGGGCGTCGTTATCGCACCATGTCGTAAAATAACCGCCGAGCGTGGCGCAGCGCAGGCCTTCGAGACCGCGCGACAGCAGATTCGCCGTGCGCTCGCTGGCCTTGTCGGCCTGAAAACCATCGCCCGGATCGCGGCCCTGCAGGGCATCGTAAACTGCGGAAAGGTCGCTGACGCAGCGGGCAAACGGACCGATATGGTCGAGGCTGGCGACGAAAGGATGGCTCCCGGAACGCGACAAGCGGCCAAAGGTCGGCTTCAGGCCGAAGATCCCGCACAGCGATGCCGGGACGCGAATGGAGCCGTTGGTGTCGCTCCCCAGCGAAAAATGCACCAGCCCGGCGGCCACCGCCGCCGCCGACCCGCCCGAGGAACCCCCGGCGATCCGCGAGAGATCGTGCGGGTTACGCGTCGCCCCGTAATGGCTGTTTTCGGTGGTAAACCCGTAGGCGTAGGCATCCATATTCAGCATCCCGGAGAGCAGCGCGCCCGCGCTGTGCAGCTGGCGCACCGCCCAGCTATCGGCAACGGCGGCGGGGCGATCGCTCAGCAGCTGCGCCCCGGCAAGGGTCGTGTGTCCGGCGACATCGAAAAGATTTTTCACCGCATAGGGAACGCCTGCCAGCGCGGGCAGAGGTTTTTTTTCCCGCCGCAGGGTATCGATATTCTCCGCCTCAGCGAGCATGCGTTTTTCGCTGATGTGGGTCCAGGCGTTGATCTGCGGGTTAACCCGCGCGATGTTCTCCAGGGTGTGGCGGGCGATCTCTTTGGCGCTGAGTTCGCCGCTGGCCAGTGCGCGCTGGATGTCGTGAATCGTCATTTCAGGCAGCTTCATGCTTTATAAACTCCAGCGATTTCGACGCGCTCGTCGAGGGGAAAGGCCAGCAGCGGCCCGGCCATGGCGGCAATGCGGCTAAACTGCACCCGGAGCTCTGCGCGCCGCGCATCGTCCAGCTCCAGCGCCAACAGCTGTTCCATTTGCGTGAGGTAAGCGTCCCATTCGTTGTGCGGTGTGTTCATCATCAGCTCCTAATATCCGGCGGCGGAGCCGTTGCTGCGCGGATCGCTGGCCCCCTCGAACAGACCGTTGGGGTGGCGAACGATCGCCCCGGCGTGGCCCATGGCTTCGCTGAAATCGGCTAGCACTTCAACGTCATGCCCCAGTTGACGCAGGCGGGCAACGCATTCGGCGCTGAAGCGGCCTTCGAGCTTGAGCGAGTCGGAGGTTTGCCCCCATGTGCGTCCCAGCAGCCAGCGCGGCCGGGTGATGCTCTCCTGCAGCGGCGCGTTTTGCAGCACGTAGCGGGTGAAAATAGCGGCCTGGGTTTGCGGCTGACCGTCGCCGCCCATCGAACCGTACACCATCACCCGGCCATCGTTCAGCCTTGCTGCGGCGGGGTTGAGGGTGTGAAACGGCTGTTTGCCGGGCGCCAGCGCCAGCAGGTGGCTCGGGTCGAGGCTGAAAGAGGCCCCGCGGTTCTGCCAGACAATTCCGCTCTCCGGCAGCACCACGCCGCTGCCGAATTCGTGATAAAGGCTTTGAATAAAGGAGACCGCCAGTCCGCTTTTATCGATAACCCCCATCCATACGGTATCGCCAGGGCCTTTGCCCGCGCCCCACGGGGCAGCCTGCTGGTCGTCGATGTTATCCGCTAGCGGCTGTAGCGCCGCCGCCGCCAGCAGGCTCTGGATATCGACATCAAGGTGGCGCGGATCGGTGATATGCGCGTCGCGCAGGCCGAAAGCCAGCTTGGTCGCCTCAACGATGCGGTGGACGGTCATCGCATCGTCGGCGTCGGCCATCGCCAGCCGGTCGGTGATGCCGAGGATTGCCAGCGAAACCAGCCCCTGGGTCGGCGGCGCGAGGTTCCACAGTTCCCCGTGCTGATGCTCAAGCCTGAGCGGCAGCGGGCGGCGGGCGCGATGCTGCTGCAGATCGCTGAGGGTCACGGGCAGTCCATACTGTTCCATACCGCGGGCCAGATGCTCCGCCAGCGGCCCGCGATAGAAGCTGTCCAATCCTTCCTCGCTTAACCGGCGCAGAGTGTTCGCCAGCGCCGGCTGCAAAAAGCGGCTCCCGGCCTTCGGCGGCTGGCCGTCCACCAGAAAGGTTTCGGCGAAGCCGGGCTGGTCGCGCAGTTCGCTGAATTTCCCGGCGGTGGCGCTGGCCTGCGAGGCGGTAACCGGGATGCCGCTCGCGGCGTAGCCGATGGCATCTTCCAGCAGCCGCGACAGCGGCAGCGATCTTCCGCTTAACTCGCGCGAAACCTTCAGCGCTTCGTCCCAGCCGCTGACGGTGCCCGCTACGGTGAGGGCCGCCTGCGGGCCCCGGTGGGGGATCTGCGCCAGGCCGGCGTAGGCCTGCGGCGTCGCCAGCGAGCCCGCCGCGCCGCTGGCGTCAATGGCGATGGGGTCGCCTTCGGGCGGCACGATAAGCCAGAAGCCATCGCCGCCGAGGCCGTTCATATGCGGGTAAACCACGGCGATGGTGGCGGCGGCGGCGACCATCGCTTCTATCGCGCTTCCGCCTTCGCGCAGAACCGCCAGCGCGCTCTGGCTGGCCAGATGATGGGGCGCGACCGCCATCCCGTGGGCGGCAACATGACTTTGCATGGGGTGTCCTCAATTAACCGAATCGTCGCCAGAGGGTTGCAAAAGCTGTTCCATGTCTGAACGCAAAGTTTCAATCGCTGCTGGCGATGGGCGTTTTTTGCCGAACTGGCATGCATTATGAAAGGCGTTAGCGGTATAGTGCGGTGAAACGAAAGTTACAGAGGTCTTATGCAACAGCTTGATGAACGACTAAAAGAGCAGTACCCGTCTTTATCGCCGCAGGAACAGCGGGTGGCGGATTTTATTTTCGATCATTTTGATGACCTGATTAGCTACAACAGCGCAGAGCTGGCGCAGCTTAGCGGGGTATCGAAAGCCACGGTCAGCCGTCTGTTCAAGCGCCTGGGCTATGAGAAATATAAAGATATGCGCGATGAGCTGCGCACCCTGCGCCAGAGCGGAATGCCGCTGACCGATAATCGCGATGCGGTGCAGGGCAACACGCTGCTGGCGCGCCACTATAAACAGGAGATGGCCAACCTGACCCAGTGGGTTAACGCCCTTGATGTCCAGCAGTTCGCCGAGGCGATTCAGGCGCTGGTAAGCGCCCGGCGTATTGTGATTATCGGCATGCGCAATGCTTATCCGGCGGCGCTGCATCTGCGCCAGCAGCTTCTTCAGGCGCGCGGGCAGGTGCTGGTGCTGCCGCAGCCGGGACAAAGCTTAAGCGAGGAGCTGGTGGATTTAACCGCTGACGATCTGGTGGTGGTGATGGCGTTTCGCCGCCGCCCGCGCATTATTCGCCCGCTGCTGCAGCAGCTACGGAGCAGCGGTATTCCGGCGCTGCTGATGTGCGAGCCGCAGGCCCACGGCCTGTTTCCGCTGGCGCGCTGGCGGCTTTGCGCGCCGCTGGATAGCGTATCGGCCTACGATAGCTACGCGTCGGTCAATAGCCTGATCAATCTACTGTCGAACGCGTTTCTGCACGAAATTCTCGATAAAGGCCGCCCGCGTATTCACGATATTGCCACCCTCTATCAGCAGCTGGACGAGCTGGAACAACGATAATGGGGCGCCAGCGTGGTGCCTTGCATGATTTTGGTGCGACAAAATAATGGGGAAACGCGCGGTCGTTTCCTCTTAATTCCTCACTTCCCCTTGTTTTACCTTCGCTTAGCCAAACGGCGGACTTACCCGATGTGCGGCGATTTATCTGGCACATTAGTTGCAAAAGTGACTTTAAAGAATCTTTTGTTTCATGCTAACGTAACGGGTAAACACCATGAAGAAACTGTTGATCGCACTGGCCGGGGCCGCTTGTCTGTTAACCAACCTCTCGGCGGCGAAGGCTGACCAGCTCCAGGATATTGAAAAGCGCGGCACGATCCGCATTGCGGTGCCGCAGGATTTCCCGCCGTTTGGCTCGGTGGGGACCGACCTTCAGCCGCAGGGCTATGACATCGATATGGCGCGCTACCTCGCCAAACAGATGAAGCTCAAGCTGCAGCTGGTGCCGGTCACCAGCGCCAACCGCGTGCCTTATCTGCAAACCGATAAGGTGGACCTGGTGATTTCCAGCCTCGGTAAAAACGCCGAGCGCGAGAAGGTGATCGATTTCAGCCGCGCCTACGCGCCGTTCTTCCTCGGCGTATTTGGTCCGAAGGGCGCAGAGCTGAAAGACCCGGCGGCGCTGAGCGGTAAAAGCGTTGGCGTGACCCGCGGCGCGGTGGAAGATATGGTGCTGACCAGCGTGGCGCCGAAAGAGGCGCAGATTAAGCGCTACGAAGACAACAACACCACGCTGTCGGCGTATCTTTCCGGCCAGGTGCAGTACGTCGCTACCGGAAACCTGGTGGTGGCGGCCATCTCCCGGCAGAACGCTGACAAAGCCCCGGTGCCGAGCTTTATGCTGAAAGACTCGCCGTGCTTTATCGGCCTGAAGAAAAATGAACCGGCCCTGAAGGCGAAAGTGGATGCGCTGATTGAGCAGGGGGTGAAAGACGGCACCCTCAACGGGCTGTCAGAGAAGTGGCTGAAAGCGCCGCTGCCTGCCAGCCTCGGCGCCTAAGGTTCGGGCATGACGGAGCAACTTCATTTCTCTGAGCTCTGGCCGCACTGGCCGGAGCTGCTGGCGGGGCTGTGGGTGACTATTCAGCTGACCGTGCTGGCGACGATAGGCGGCCTGACGATTGGCATTTTCGGCGCCGCCGTTCGCAGCGGGCGTCCGACGTGGTTCAGCCGGATATGGGGCGGGTATGTCGAACTGATTCGCAATACGCCGTTTGTGGTACAGCTGTTTTTTATCGTCTTCGGCTTACCGAACCTGGGGCTGAAAATGACGGCGGGCGAGGCCGCGCTGCTGGCGATGGTGGTGAACCTCGGGGCCTACAGTACCGAGATCGTGCGTGCCGGTATTCAGGTGACGCCGAAAGGGCAGTGGGAGGCGGGGCGCGTGCTCGGGCTGACCCGGACGCAGACCTTCATTCAGGTCATTCTGCCGCCCGCGCTACAGCGCATTTATCCGGCGCTGGTGAGCCAGTGCATCATCGTCATGCTCGGTTCGTCGGTGGTGTCGCAGGTCTCTTATGAAGAGCTGACCTTCGCCGCCAACCTGATTCAGTCGCGCACCTTCCTCAGCTTTGAGGTCTATCTGGTGACGACGGGGATTTATTTAGCGTTGTCGATAACGATGCGCCAGCTGCTGCTGGCGGCGGGACGTAAATGGCTGGGGGTACAGGCATGATGACCACCTTTACCGATTGGGACATTGTCCGCAATCTGCTGCTGGCCGGGCGCTGGACGGTGCTGTTGTCGCTGGTGGCGTTTCTCGGCGGCGCGCTGGTGACGCTGCCGCTCCTGCTGCTGCGCATGACCGGCGGGCGCCAGGTAAAATGCCTGATCCGCGGCTATATCGAACTGTTCCAGGGGACGCCGCTGCTGATGCAGCTGTTTCTCGCCTTTTTCGGCGTGGCGCTGTTCGGCATCGACGTTTCGGCGTGGACCGCGGCCTCGCTGGCGCTGACGCTGTACACCAGCGCCTTTTTGCTCGATATCTGGTTCGGCAGCATTCGCGCCCTGCCAAAAGGGCAGTGGGAAGCGTCGCGCTGTCTGGGGCTGAGCTTTGGCCAGACGCTGTATCGCGTCGTCGCGCCGCAGGCGCTGCGGATCGCCATCGCCCCGACGGTCGGCTTTGCCGTGCAGGTGATCAAGGGCACGGCGCTGGCGTCGATTATCGGCTTCGTCGAGCTGACCAAAGCGGGCACCATGCTGACCAACGTCACCTATCAGCCGTTTAAAGTCTTTGCGCTGGTGGCGCTGGGCTACTTCATTCTGTGTTATCCGCTGTCCCGCTACAGCCGTTATCTGGAGAACAAATTCAATGCCTCTCATCACCATTAATCAGATGCAGAAGTATTACGGCGATAACCACGTGCTCAAGGGCGTCGATCTGGATATCGATATGGGCGAAGTTATCTCGATTATCGGCCGCAGCGGGTCCGGCAAGAGCACGCTGCTGCGCTGCATCAACGGGCTGGAAGGCTATCAGGAAGGCAGCATTAAGCTCGGCGGGATGACCATTACCGACCGCGACTCGCAGGCGCGTGAGATCAGCCGCTCTATCGGCATGGTGTTCCAGAACTTTAACCTGTTCCCGCATATGACGGCGCTGGAAAACGTGATGCTGGCGCCGCGTCGGGTGCTGAAGAAGAGCGCCGCCGAGTGCCGTGAACTGGCCCAGCGGATGCTGGAAAAGGTCGGATTGGGCGACCGGCTCGATTACTACCCGTCGAGTCTCTCCGGCGGCCAGCAGCAGCGCGTGGCGATAGCCCGCGCGCTGGCGATGTCGCCAAAAGTTTTACTCTGTGACGAGATCACCTCGGCGCTGGATCCGGAGCTGGTGGGCGAAGTGCTCAAGGTGCTGGAGCAGCTGGCGGCGGAGGGCATGACGCTGATTCTTGTCACTCATGAAATGAATTTTGCCCGCGAAGTGGGCGACCGCGTCGTGTTTATGCATCAGGGACGCGTCTGGGAGCAGGGCGACAGCAAAACGCTGTTCGCTAACCCGCAGACCAGCGAACTGAAGCAGTTTATTTCATCCGTGCGCGGCCTCAATCAATAAGGACTTAAAGATGGATATCACCCAGTTTCCGCAACTCAACCCGCCGTCGCGCCTGCTGATGGGGCCCGGCCCGATTAACGCCGACCCGCGCGTGCTGCGCGCCATGTCGAGCCAGCTTATCGGCCAGTACGACCCGGCGATGACCCACTATATGAACGAAGTGATGGCGCTGTACCGCGGCGTATTTCGTACCGAAAACCGCTGGACGATGCTGGTGGACGGAACCTCAAGGGCCGGGATTGAGGCGATCCTGGTTTCGGCTATTCGGCCGGGCGACAAGGTGCTGGTACCGGTATTTGGCCGCTTTGGCCATCTGCTGTGCGAAATCGCCCGCCGCTGCCGGGCGGAAGTGCATACCATTGAAGTGCCGTGGGGCGAAGTGTTCACCCCGGACCAGGTGGAGGATGCCGTCAAACGTATTCGTCCGCGCCTGCTGCTGACGGTGCAGGGCGATACCTCGACCACCATGCTGCAGCCGCTGGCGGAGCTGGGGGAGATCTGCCGCCGCTACGACGCGCTGTTTTACACCGACGCCACCGCCTCGCTGGGCGGCAACCCGCTGGAAACCGACGCCTGGGGACTGGATGCGGTCTCGGCCGGGATGCAAAAATGCCTTGGCGGCCCGTCCGGCACCTCGCCGATTACCCTCAGCGCGCGCATGGAAGAGGCGATTCGCCGCCGCAAATGCGTGGAAGAGGGGATCCGCACCGATGCCCACCGCGACGGCGACGAGGAGATGATCTACTCCAACTACTTCGATCTCGGCATGGTGATGGACTACTGGGGGCCGGAGCGCCTTAACCACCATACCGAGGCCACTACCGCGCTGTTCGGCGCCCGCGAATGCGCCCGCCTGATCCTCCAGGAAGGCCTGGATTACGGCATTGCCCGGCATAAGCTGCACGGCGATGCGCTGGTTAAAGGCATCCAGGCGATGGGGCTGGAGACCTTCGGCGACCTGAAACACAAGATGAACAACGTGCTTGGCGTCGTCATCCCGCAGGGCATCAACGGCGACCAGGCGCGCAAGCTGATGCTGGAAGATTTCGGCATTGAAATCGGCACCTCGTTTGGCCCGCTGCACGGCAAGGTATGGCGGATCGGCACCATGGGCTATAACGCGCGGAAAGATTGCGTGATGACTACGCTCAGCGCCCTGGAGTCGGTGCTGAACTATCTCAAATTCCCGACCACCCAGGGCGCTGCGATGCAGGCCGCGTGGGACCACTATCGCAGCGAGCGCGCGCAATGAGTCAAACACAACGCCAGCAGGCGGATATGCAGCAGGCCGCGGCGCGGGTGATGGCCCGCGCCGACGAGCTGGCGGCGATCAGCGAAACGCCGGATGCCCTGACCCGGGTTTATCTCTCTCCTCAGCATCTTGCGGCCAACCAGCGGGCGGCGCTGTGGATGACCCAGGCCGGGATGACCGTCTGGCAGGACAGCGTCGGCAATATTTGCGGCCGCTACGAGGGAGAGCAGGAGGGAGCGCCCGCCATCCTGCTGGGTTCGCACCTTGATACGGTGCGCAACGCCGGGCGCTATGACGGTATGCTCGGCGTCCTGACGGCGATCGAGGTGGTGGACAGCCTGCATCGACAGGGGCGTAGGCTGAAAAAGGCGATCGAGATTGTCGGCTTTTGCGATGAAGAAGGGACGCGTTTCGGTATTACGCTGCTCGGCAGCCGCGGGCTGACCGGCACCTGGCCCGAGAGCTGGCTGGCGCAGGCCGATGCCGATGGCGTCAGCGTGGCGCAGGCGATGGTGCTGGCCGGGCTGGATCCGGCGCGCATTCACCTGGCCGCCCGCAGCCAGCAGGAGATCGCCGCGTATCTGGAACTGCATATTGAGCAGGGGCCGTGCCTGGAGCAGGAAGGACTGGCCTTAGGCGTAGTGGAGGCGATTAACGGCGCGCGTCGCCTGAACTGCCGCTTTACCGGCGAGGCGGGACACGCCGGGACCGTACCGATGAGCCATCGGAAAGATGCGCTGGCCGCCGCCGCCGAGTGGATGGTGCTGATAGAGACGCTGACCCGCGAACAGGGCGGAAACCTGGTCGCCACGGTGGGGACGCTGCGCTGCGCGCCCGGCGCGGTTAACGTCATTCCCGGCGAAGTCGCGCTGACCCTCGACATTCGCGGGCCGAAAGACCAGCCGCTGGATGCGCTGCTGGATACGCTGCTGACGGAGGCGCAGGCCATTGCCGCTCGTCGCCAGCTGCGGTTCAGCGCCGAAGAGTTTTACCGGATTGCCGCTACCGCCTGCGATAGCGGATTGCAGCAGGTATTGAGCGAGGCGGTGCAGGTGGTGCAGGGGCGTTCGCTAACGCTGCCGAGCGGCGCCGGGCATGACGCCATCGCCATTGCCGAACGCTGGCCCTCAGCGATGCTGTTTGTCCGCTGCAAAGGCGGCATCAGCCATCATCCCGCAGAGTCGGTCACCGCCGACGATGTGGCGCTGGCGATAGACGCCTATTCGCGCGCGGTGTCGGCGCTGGATGCCGGGAAGTAAGCGCCGGGCGGTCCGGCGCGTTACTGTCCCGTCGCGGTACGGTCCCCACCGGTGGCGGTGAGGGCCAGTTTTATTTTTTGCCGTTCGGTTTGAGCTGTTCGCCGGGTTTAAGGCGGAACAGTTCGTCATCGCGGGTAGAGTAGCGAACCGTCCCGTCAGCCATCCGATAAGCACCCTCCGTGAATCCCGCGCCGTTCAGGAACGGCGCCACCGCGTCCGGCGTATTGCGGAAGGCGGCTTCCAGGGCGAGAAGCGCATAGGGGGCGATACTATCGATACTGGCATATTCGGCCTCAGGGTCATCGACAAAAAAGCCGTTGATGCGCTGCTTGTTGATGATGTTAGCGCCGATACGATCCGCCAGCGTCAAATAGTCCTGCTGCCCGGTGGCCTGCCACAGGTCGATAAGCGCAAAAATCGCATACGGCTGATGATTCTCCGTTTGGCTGTTCAGCCTGCGGTTCGCGCCGCCGGGTTCGCCAATATCACCCAGTCCCTGGCCTTTGGCGATACCGCGGGCGACTTTCCAGATGGCACGATCCGGTTCAAGCGTCCAGGCGCGGGCATAGGAGAGAAGAAATTCATTTCCCGCCGGATAGGCTTTCAGCACCGTGCCTTTTTTCCCGTAATAGCCGTCGCGTTTTAACACATAGCCGGAGAGGTCCGTGCCGTTGGCCAGCAGAGGGCGGAAGGTATTGTTCTGCTCATCGTAAGCGTAGGTCGCGAAGGCCTTGAGGCCATCAAGGGTCCATTTTTTGAGATCGTCGCCGGCGGTGCCCAGCGATTTAGCCAGGGCAAGCTGCATCAGCGCATTTTCTGAGTAGAGGGTGCTGGTCCGGCCCTTCAGCAGCATATTGCCTTCCAGCGCATCGGGCCCCAGTTCGGGACCAAACTGACGCTGCGCGCGGTCGCCGTATTTCGAGTGCGTATCGCTATCATCGGTAGTGTCGGCGCGTTTTAGCGCTTGGGTAAACTGGTAGACGCCGAGCCCGGTCTTCTTATCGCGCGGCAGAACGTACTGTTCGGCCAGACGCTTCGCCCACGTCAGCGCGCCTGCGTCGCCATCGTATTTATAGAGCAGCGATGCGGAGTAGATAAGGTCGTTGCCGGCATTGAGAAAGCTCAGGCCTTTGGTGGCGAAAAACGGCGGCTGTTGGACAAAATCATTTTGCCAGAGCGCGCCCATCGCTTTGCCGTACTCCCCGTGACGGCTGGTTTCCAGCGTTTTCCAGTCGTAAACATGGGCATTCCAGAACGCTTTGATAAAGCGCGCGGTGGCCTTGTCATCGACGGCAAACATCATGTCGTAATAGGGGTACGCGTTCTTAAGTTCATGGACCATCTCCTTTTCGCTCGGGCCTTGAGGCTGCAGCGTTTTCAAATCAACAAAGCGATGGCCTCCCCACAGCAGCAGCCCGCTGGCGTCCTGATAGTGGTCAAAGTAGTAGCGAATATTCTCCGCGACCCGCTGCTTATATTTTGCTTCGCCGGTCAGGTTGCTTAACCCTACCAGCACCCGCATTAAATTTTGCTGGGCGGAGAAGTTCGACAGCACGGTAACTTTACCGTCCGGAAAAACCCATTCCATTTGCTTGCCGGTGCGAGGATCCACGCCGTTTGCCAGCAGAGGAGAGTGATGGCCGTACCGATCCCCCGCTTTATCCAGCACGACCTCGGCGAACTGCTTTACGCTGCTCAGACGCGCGTTCTCCTGGGCGCCAGCACTCAGGGAAAAGAGACTCAGAGCGCCCAATGCCAGGGTGATTTTTGCAATCTTCATTATTTTCCTCTTAATGAAAATAAGGGTTTAATGAAACCCTTATTTATTTTTATCTGGCTGACAGGAAGTTATCAGAAGGAGTATTTCACGCCAACGCGATAACGCGTCTGGCGTTCATCGGTGGCTTTACTGCCGGAAACATTCGCTATTGCCATATAAGGCGACCAGTTTTTATCAAATTTATAGGTCAGCTTAAAATCATGGGTCCAGTCGTAGCTTTCGTTATCCGCTAAAATAACCCCTGCGGAGTTGGCTTTTTTATAGTCCAGTTCATAATCCAGCTGATAATCTTTGAGGAATTTCCAGGAAATAACGCTGGTCAGGTTATAACCGTTCTCCGAGGTGTCTTTAGACGTGCCGATATTGCCTGAATTGCGCTTGTAGTAAGGGCGGTAACGCAGTGAGGCGCTGAGGTCATCTGTCAGGTTGGCTTTGCCGCGCAGATAAGGGCGGTAGCTATTTGAAGACGAGCTGGTATCCAGAGAGAAGCCAGGCTCAATCTGAAAGGTTTTATTTATTTTATGCACATAGCTCGCCACCACTTCGGTGCCGTTACTAACGGTTTCATCATAGGCTTTATTTTTATCCTGCGAACCTTTCCATTTCCCTTCCAGCGACAAGCCAAAACCATTAGCAAAACGGTGAGACATCAACAGTCTGTCTTTATGATTATTGCCGGCTTTGTCATTGGTTTCATGACGGTAATCAAAGGTCACCGCGTGGGCAGCAATACTGATAAAAGGAATCGTGACTAATAATAATGAGCGAAACATAGAGTGCCTCTACTTTTTATATTTTCCAAAGGTACAAGAAATTACCTGCCGTAAAGCAGGCAGAACGATACACATTAAATTATTAGAGGGTGGTGTGGTGCCGGGTGCCTCCCGGTGAATCAGGCGCTGACTTCCTGATTCGTCAATAAAAACGAAACGTAGATGAGGGTATTCCTCGATTCAGCTTGACCCCGCCGCTTAGGGGGATTCACCACACATTATTCTTTATTCCCTGTTGATGGCTAATTCGCACTGCTTGTAATTTTATTGAAAATAACTTTTACACAAAATGAAATGATGTTTTGAGATCGAGATCTGAATATTAAAAAGAGAGGGTAAATATTTTTTATGTTATTTATAAAGATAATCCTAATTCTATATTTTCCATATGTATCATAGTGTTGTGTATTTGTTTGTGGTTTTTTGACGCCGTTTTATGCGTGAATTTAAGCTTTTCTTTGAATTGGCAGTAATCGTATTCCTATATTTTAAAGCGCTCAATTTGTTAAAACTTAAAAAATACTCCGTCGGTTTCAATGGTTAAACTGAAGCCCATGCTTCCGATTCCTTTAACCTAAACGAAAGCTAAACGGAAAAGATTGCGCTATTGATCTGCCAGACTGACGACATAACACTCTCAGAAAAGCATCCATATGGAAGGATAATAAAAGACAGTAACCTCGGGACTTCAAGATGACTATTCATGGAAAGGATCGTGTATTTATTTCTGGCGTAGAGACTCTATTGCAGGAGCTGAACGATGGCGCGGATGCAGGGTTAAGCAACTGCGTGTATGTCACCTGCGGGATGGATATCCAGGAGATATACGCTTTGTTCTTTCGCCATCCGCCGGAGCACTACGCCATCTTCATCACCTCTGAGCGCCATTTTGAGGCTATCAACCGGCTGTTTCCGGGCCTGCTAAAGCTCTGTTTGTCAGAGAGGTTGACGGTCGAAGAGCTGCGTCAGGCGTTAAAAGTGATGGGCCTGTTTTCGGCCCAGAACCAAAGCGTTGCTTATCTGCCCGATACGTTTAATTTTACCCACGCCGAGCAACAGATCATGAGGCTCAGTTTACGCGGCCATTCTCTGGATGATATTGCCCGTATCCGCGGGGTCAGTCCGTCCACGGTCAGCGTCCAGCGTACCCGGCTGATGAAGCGTATGGGGACCAACAGCCTGCAGGAGCTATGCTCGCTGTATGCGGCTATGCGTACCCAGCGACCACCGCTGTCCGGCTAAGCTTTATCACTAACAAATACGCGCGTCCGCGGATAAAAACGAAAGGTCGCATCTGCAGCTCGCCGCCGGCATCGGCTTTGAAGAAAAGCTGGCCAACGCTGCCTGAATAGACGCCAGGCGTGGAATCGGGCGAAATTTATTATATCATTCCGATCCTATGTACTAGTTTGGAGGTTCAAGTGATGACGTTTTCCACCCTTGCCGATGTCAGAAGCCAGATCGATTCGATTGATAGCGAATTGGTTAGCCTGATTGCTCAGCGCGCTACGTGTGTTCAAGCCGCCGCCGCATTTAAAACAGACCACTCAGCCGTACGCGCGCCAGAACGCGTGCAGCAGGTTATTGATCGGGTTCGCGAAAAAGCGGCTGCGGCAGGGTTGCCCGAAGTGATTATTGAGAAAGTATATCGGTCCATGATAGATGCCTTTATTGAGTATGAGCTTGAGCAGCATAATCAGCTACAGCGGCAAAAAAGGTAACGGATTATCGCGACGCAGGCCGGATATACCCGGAGGTGGCGCACACCTGCCCGGGCTATCCGACCCCGTGCAATACCCAAAGCGTTGCTGTTACGGGATTCAGTACGCGGTAAGTTTTTTCCGGGTTGAATCAGACTGGCCGCAAAAAGAAAGTTGTGGGTGTTTTGCCATTTCCACTGGCTAGTCGTTGATGAGGGACTGGTTTTTGATTATCGGCAATGAGCATTATGTCGTTACCTTCGCATTCCAGCACCAGATAAATATGATCGTAACCGTGGTGCGCTACGGGACCGCAGGTGGAACCGACATCGCCGGGCTGTTGATCACCCACAGAAATGACTTTCCATTGTCGTTTATCACGAAGATAGTTACCCAAAGCTAATGCCTGCGTAATATCGGGAACGGCAATCCCTCCGGCCTGTAACAGGTTAGCCAGGTTCAGGGCGCAACCATCATGCGGCCACTGCTCATGGGCTAATTTGAAAAGCTCAATCGCAGCGATGGCCTGAACTTTTTCATAACGATCCGGCGTTGTGGCAATATTGACTACGTCGAGCATTTTTTCTTTGTCGCTCAGCGGCGTGATGCTATCGGCAAACATCACAGGAGGCGTATGTAGCGTAACAAATGTCTGGAATTCTTCCACGGCATCGCGTCGCACGTGAGAGATAACCATCGCGGGGTTTACGATGGTACCGCACCAGCTGGTGCTGAAACGCAACAGTCGGGCACAATACTCTATCGCCAGCGGGTGGTCTGTTTTCATTTTTGTAATGAATTTTTCAGCTGTATCAATGCCATGCTGTTTAGCAAAATTCAGGAGTTCCGCCTTTCCATTGCCGATGCTGTCAAATGACACCTGAAACGCCCCGGTTTCCTCGCTTTCCATGTGAGCCATTGAATGCGCGTTTTCGGAATCAACGCCGGCATCCCAGCGCCAGTCTGATTCAAACCCCGCCTGAACGCGAAGCACTTCACACATGACGGCTTTACGGTGTAAAAGGCTGGTGTAAGGCCCCAGAGCCCCTTTCATTACGGCATAGATATCATGAAGCTTATTTTCAGCAAAAACCTCATCAGGTAAAGCATTTAAAGTATCGACTAACTGTTCTAAAAACGCTATCGGTGGGCGACCATGCTGCGTGCTGACAGGATAGCGAGTCGCGATGAATATACGCTTGTTGATAGTATCCATAAAACTCTCCTTCATGACGGTGACGAATGTTGAGATAGTGTCTTAGGTCTATTTACTCGAGGTTAAGCCCTGAAAGAGAGAAGAGACTTTATTTACCAGGTAAGGCGCAAATAATGTCATTCCGGCTATCAGGAATTTAATGATTTCACTCAGGGCGTCAGGGTTGGATATTTTTCCATTGCGGCCAAAGTCAAGTAGCAATAACGAGCCGAAGCCAATATACATAAACAAAATAACCAGCATGCCGATTAGCGCAATGAGCCGGCTCGAACTGGCTTTCATTTCTTTGACCAGCCGCGGCCTGCCTGCATCGTCATAAAGAGGCTTCTTTGTCACGGTATCAGTGCCGTCCCTGGTGGCTTTAACCTCTTCGGTAGCGGATAATTCAACATCTTCAGAAAGCGCATCGGCTAAAGACCACGCTTTAGGAAGTGAATTGCGGATAACTAAAATAGAAAGCAAGGTACCAAAGATAACGATGAAAAATACAAGGTAAATTAAATATTTGTTGACATGCTCACCGCAGGACTGCTGAGCCTGGCAGGAGGCTTCATTAGCGTGAGCGGCGGCAGAAATAAAAAATAAAACAATTACTAATGCGTGTGTTTTTAGTAAAAACATAAATGCGCTCCTCGCCAGGATAAAATTATTTTATGCCTGGCATGCGAAGATAAACTAATATACGCAGGTATTTCTATTTACAACAAGGGGTCATCTTATACCCACGGGGTTATACTGATACGCATCCCCGCAGATAAGGTTCAGTATAGTGGTGGTCATGGCATCCACATTCATTCAAATGAATGAGTGGGTAAAATAAATTAGCTATGAATAGCCCTGATAATGAGCAGCAGCTCGGATTGATTACGGGTATGCGTTTTCCGGTACAGCGCACTAAGATGGGTTCTGACGGTGGTGATGGAGACGCCGAGATGCAGGGCGCATTCATCCGGGGTCATCCCTCTGACCAGCAGTTCTGCTACCGCATTCTCGGCGGGTTTGACATTAAAGAGCTCCATGAATGCGCTGCCGGTGAGGAAAGGCTCGGGGATGATAATGCAAGCCGCACCGGGAATGCTGGGGGACGGGATGACCAGGATCGGCTTTGCTTGCCGCCCGGCGGTGTAGCATAATCCTGCCCGGGGGCGCGCCTCCGTCCGGGTGGCCTGTTCAATGGCATGCCGCAGTTTTTTGCTGTCTGTGTTCAGGCTCAGCGTGTCAGCGCCGACAGACCAGATCGCGCTATGGCTCGCGCGGTGGTAATTTTCAGCCCGGGTGTTGGCGTAAAGGATTTTACCGGCATGACCCACAAGCCAGACCGGGTAAATACCGTTGTCCATGACGGCACCCTGATATTTAATCGTGTCACTAAGGTGTTCAAATCTGGCATGAAGCTGGCTGGCGGTAATTAACGCGGGGATGAGGCGCCGGAACAGGTCAAATTGCGTGGGCTGTGGATAGGCCGCTTCATTAGCCGTCATCAGCGATAAATAAGTGGCATAACCGTTGACGGTACCTAGTTTGACGCTGGTAAGATAGTTTAAATCATTAGGGTGATGAAATTCATTATAATAAATACTATTAGCAATAAATTTATCTCCTAAAAATTCCCTGTCTCTGTATATCTGCCCTACAGGCAACCCCGTCAATATTTTTTCGGCAGGATCGATTGCCAGAAAAACATCCCGGTAGGCCGTAAAGACTTTTTCATCAAAAAGTAATGAATCCGTCATAAGATGCGCATTACCTTTGTCATAATAAAGCAATGCCGCGTACTGATGTCCTGTCAGTAACGACAGTTTCTGCAGCGCGGGTTTCCAGAATTGAGAATCCAGCGTAGCCAACAGAATAGTCTCCAGAATTTCTATATATAATAGTTCCGGATCAATGGCCATAACGACACCTTATATTTATCGCTTAACCCGCAGGGCATGACTGATGAGGCTGGTGCTATTAGCATAGTCCTGGGAGATAAATGATGGCAATCCCCGCTCAGCCAGTTGGTAGGGAAATGCGCAAAGGGCGCTGAATTCCTTATTTTGCGGCGGACTTCCTGCGGTTTATGAAATTTCGCCCTGATCCTGGCGTGGTTTTGATGAATATTCTCCCACCGCCTGTTGATTTAAACCTGTACGTTTAGACTACCGCTTTTGCGCGAACCCGCTTCGATAACAATTTCATCTAATACGCAACGCGGGATAAGTGGAAATCCGCTCCCTGTCGCCCGCCCGCGCGCCTTTACAGTTCGCGCAAACGCTTTCCGCTGTTATGCTAACGCCCTGGCAAGCCGCGCTGTAAAGAGACCTGACCATGGCCGAACGCGAAAAAAACATCCATATTCAACCCTCGTCTTCTATTTCCCGAACCCATATCTTTCCGGCGCTGCTGGCGATCGCCGCCGTATCGGGTCTGTGCGCGTTCGTCTCGCCGCCGCTGGGACCGTGGCGCGTGATTTTGTCTAATCCCGGTATGTATATCGATCTTCTGGCGCTGCTTTTTCTGCTGTTTATGCTCTGGAGCTCAACCAAGGTGCGCATGAACCACGTGGCGGTCAACTGGGTACGCTACGGGCTGCTGCTATGGATTGCCGGAGGCACGTTCGATCTGATGGACGAAATCTTCCGCCAGCCGCGCTGGATGGGATACTACTGTGAAGATCTGCTGCGTCTGACCGGCATGCTGCTGAGCGCGGTCGGGGTCTACAAAATCATTGAGCGCATCAATCTCCTGTACGTCGACGCGCGTTCTCAATCGCTTAAGGATGAGCTGACCCAGTTGCCAAACCGCCGCTTCTTTATCGACACCGTCCGCGAAAAGGCGGGGAATACGCAGGCGCTGATGATTGTTGATATCGACTACTTTAAGAAAATTAATGACACCTACGGTCATCTGGTGGGGGACGAAGTGCTGTTTGCCCTCGGCAAACAGCTGGCGAAACTCACCAGCGATAAGGTACTGCCGTCGAGGATTGGCGGCGAAGAGTTTGCCATTATCGTTGATGGCCTGTCGGCGCAGGAAGTGGATGAACTGGCGCAGTCTATTCTGCAAAACGCCCGGGCAATCCTGATCAACCACGACAACCCGCTGTCGATTAGCATTGGCGTTGGCCTGCGGCATAAAGACGAGCCGCAGAATCAGTTTATTAAAAAGGTCGATGACGCGCTCTATAAGGCAAAAAATAACGGCCGCGGGCGAGTGGAATGGGCCGTGTGAACTATCCCTGCTGCGCGCTGCGGCAGTGGCGGCGATATTCGGACGGCGAGCGCTCGGTATAGCGTTTAAACACCCGGCAGAAATAGTTGCTGTCGACAAACCCGCAGTTGTGGGCGATCTCTTTGACCTTAAGGTCGTAGCCGCGGAGTAGTTTTTTCGCCTTTTCCAGGCGGACGCTGGTGAGAAACTCGTTAAAACCGACGGAGCCGGATTTCTGGAATATATGCGAAAGATAGTTGGGCGTAATGTGAAAGCGTTTCGCCACCGACTCGCGGGTCAGCGGCTGGCTGAGATGCTCTTCGAGATAATCCTGTACCGCCAGAAACAGATCGCGGCTGCGGCTGACGCGCATCTCCAGCCCGACCAGCTGCTCAAGGCAGTGGCTTAACAGCGCAGAGACGACCAGCCGGGCGGTCACCGGGTCCGGCTGCAGGCAGATTTCATTGAGCGACAGCAGCAGGTAGGAGCCCACGCGCGGCCCCAGGCGGGCGACGTTCTGCTTTTCCGTGCGCAGCTGCCTGCCGTCCCAGTGCTGAACGCAAAACCCCAGCTTCTGGCGGCCAAACAGAATGCTTAACGTCGATGCCGGCGCGGTCCATTCCGGCAGCGTCCATTTACCCGCCTGAACGTAGAGTACCTGCGAGGCGGAGAGCATCGTCTCCGACAGCGGCAGCCCGCTCTCCTTAAGCTCACCCTCGAGCACAATTTCCAGCCGTGGAAAGGGCACCTTAAACGCCAGCGCGGGCTCGGAGATATCCGGGTCGGGGAACCTGACGTGCAGATTATCTTTCTGATTTACTAAACGATTTAAAATATCCGCCAGATCGTCAATCATTCCGTACGCCTTAGAAGAGAGCAATTATCCTGTTGATTATAATCTATTTTATCTGCACAGGTTTGTTCTGTATCAGGCGACTTCGCGAATGATGGCCCTGCAGGAAGGCGGAAAAGCTGGATTTTGATGGCCATCACACTTTTTTCTGCCGCGTACGCTTGTCCAGTTTTTCGTAGTTTTGGCCTCATGTATTCCCGCCCGCCGCAGATTAGAGTTTGTTTTGTGTTATCGATAAGTTAAGGAATATAAATATGGAACAACAATCTGCGGTTTATCTGGATGCGCTGGGGGCGAACGTTGCGCTGAGCCCGACAATGAAACAGGAGCTGGATACCCTGGGCTACACCGTCGTGCATAACGTGGCGGACGCGGAGTGGCTGGCGGCGATGCGCGCGCTTATCGACGCCATCGTCGAGAGAGAGGGCGATAATCTGGCGATGGAGCACCACCAGGAAGCGACGGCAACCCGCATCGCCAACCTGATTAACAAAGGCGCGATTTGGGAAAAGGTCTGGTCCCACCCGCTGATTCTCTCCGCCTGTCGGCATGTTTTTCAGGGCGATTTTAAAGTCTCCAGCCTGAACGCGCGGGAAGCGTTGTTTAACGGCGGCCATCAGCCGCTGCATGCGGACTGGAAAAAGCCGCGTCCCGATTTTCCGAAAGTGCATCTGGTGAATACCATTTGGGCCATTGATGACCTGAGCGCGGAAAACGGCGCGCCGCGCATTATTCCCGGCACGCATCTTCGCCCGGAGCTGCCGGAAGAAGTGCTGGACGACCCGGAGCTGGCGCATCCTGATGAGGTGGTGTTCGCCGCGCCGGCGGGCAGCGTGATGATTTATAACGCCCACGCCTGGCACGGCGGGACGCGCAACCGCGTCGGCAGCAGAAGGCGCGTGCTGCACGGTTTATATATCGACAGGGCGGATACCGCACAGCAGGATCAGCAGCGCTGGCTGACGCCGGAAACCGCCAGTCGCTTGACGCCCGCGCAGAAATGGCTGCTGGACGTGGAGTAAGAATCGCGTGGAATTGTAGCCCCGGTAAGCGCAGCGTGACCGGGGAAAACCTGAAACTGCCGAAGTGTTATTTCCCCGGGCCGCGGCGCAAGCGCCTTGCCCGGGCTACAAAATCACAGGTGCGCTCACGGGATCTCAATATACACCACCGGTTTTTTCATAATGCATTTCACCGCCTCGACAATCTGCTGCGGCTGCAGCAGAAAGGTTTTAATGCTGGTCTTAATGGTGCGGATGCCGTGAAAACGTTGGGCATCGTCAATTTCAATATCCGTCACCAGCAGAACGACATCGACGTGGGCAATATCCTCAGCGGTGATTTTGTTCTCCACTCCCAACGCGCCCTGGGTTTCTATTTTGATATTCCATTTCTCCTGGTGGCCGACTTTTTCCAGCCGCTCGGCCGCCATATAGGTGTGAGCGACGCCGCTGACGCAGGCCGTGACGGCAACGATAGTGAAATCCATAGCATCCTCCAGGCGTTATCCGCCGACGGTCACGCTAAAACCGGCCCGTTCGGCCAGCGTCTTGAATGGTTGAATCTCAGATTCCGCGGGCGCTTTAATCATCGACATCGACCATGTTTTTCCCAGTAAGTGATATTTGGGTTCGCCGTACTGATGGAACGGCAGAAGATGAATTTCGGGCAGCTTAAAGGGGGCCAAAAAAGCCAGAATCTGGCGGAAATTCTCTTCGTTAAGCGTGAACCCCGGAATCAGCGGCACCCGGGGGATCACGTGAATATGCGCGTCCACCAGACGGGCGAAGTTATCCAGCACCCGCGGCATATTCATCCGCAGCTGCTCGCGGGCCAGCGCTTCATCCATGATTTTCAGATCGAACAGCACTTCGTCGCACGCCTGCGCCAGCGGAAAAAAACGGCTAAAGGCGCTATCGCCCGCCGTTTCAATCGCCGTTCTCACTCCCCATTCGCGCAGGCGGCGCAGAAAACGCGCGGCAAACTCGGCCTGCATCAGCACCTCGCCGCCCGACAGGGTGACGCCGCCGCCGGAGGCGCGGAAGAAGACCTCATCCTTCAGCACCTCTTTAAGCAGATTATCCAGGGTGACGTCGCGGCCAATCTGCTCCCACGCGCCGGAGGGGCACTCGACCACGTCCTGCTGGCAGCGGGAACAGCGCAGGCACTTGCTCTCACGGCGTACGGTCTGAATTTTCGGCGAGATCGATTCCGGATTGGCGCACCACGGGCAGGTGTGCGGGCAGCCTTTAAAAAACACGACGGTGCGGATCCCCTGACCGTCATTCAAAGAGTAGCGCTGGATGTTAAAAATGCGCGCCTTATCGGCGCGCGTTTCCATCACCTCACAGCTGATGCGCGGTGCGGCGGATAATGTCATCCTGAATCTCCTGCGACAGCTCGACAAAAAAGGCGCTATAGCCGGCGACGCGCACCACCAGACCGGCGAAGTCCTGCGGCCGCTGCTGGGCTTCGCGCAGGGTGTCGGCGTTGACCACGTTGAACTGAATATGCTGTAGCTTCAGCTTGGTGAAGGCCTGCAGAAAGTCGGCCAGCTTATTGAGGCCGCTGTCGCCGGCAAGGGTCGCCGGGGTGAATTTGACGTTCAGCAGCGTCCCGTTGGAGAGCAGAAAGTTATCCAGCTTGCTGACCGACTTGAGCACCGCGGTCGGCCCCTGCACGTCCTGGCCGAGCATCGGCGACAGCCCGCCGTCCGCCAGCTGCTCCCCGGCCAGGCGTCCGTCCGGCGTCGCGCCAACCACCGACCCCAGCGGCACGTGGGCGGAGACGGTATAGGAGCCCGGCGTGAAATGACCGCCGCGCGGGTTCTGATACCGCTCAACCTCTTTGCAGTAGAAGCGCAGCAGATCGGCGCTGATGTTGTCCACTTCGTCGATATCGTTGCCGTATTTCTCGAAGCGGTTGATCAGGCGCGCGCGGATCTTTTCCCCTTCCGGCGTCTGGAAGTTGGCTTTCAGCACCGCGATCAGCTCGGCGAAGCTCAGGCGTTTTTGCTCAAACACCATCCCTTTGAGCGCGTGCAGCGAGTCGCTGAGGTTGGCGATGCCGATACCCTGCACCCCAGAGAAGTTATAGCGCGCGCCGCCTTCGGTAATATCCTGGCCGTGCTGCACGCAGTCTTCAATAAAGGAAGAGAGCAGGGGAACCGGCGCCCAGTCGCGGTGGCCGATATCGCAAATATTGCTGCCTTCGACCATAAGCTTAATGTAATAGCGAATCTTGTCGCGGATTTGATTAATCAACCCATCCCAGGTGATATCAGGATTGCTTTCGTTTTCCAGCATCACGATTTCCATCACCTTCAGCAGGTTAAACATGGCGATATCGTGCAGGCCGTAGGTGCGCCCCGGGATCGACAGCTCAACGCAGCCGACCACCGAATAATCCCGCGCGTCTTCCAGCGAGACGCCGCGGTTGAGAAACGCCGGGATCACCACTTCATCATTAAAGATTTGCGGAATGCCGGTGCCGAGGCGAATGGTTTCGGCGGTTTTGCGCAGGAACGGACGGTCGATCAGCTCGTTGACCCGCACGCCGAGGTTCGGCTGCGGCAGGCGCACGTTCTGGTAGGCGTCGAGGGATAAAAACGACAGGATATTGACCGCGCTGCGTCCGGTCTCGGTCAGGCCGCCGAGCAGGGCGGTATAGCCGGTCGGGAAGCCCGCGAAGTAGCGCGCGCTGCTGGTGGAGCGCAGCAGGACGATATCGTTGCACTTCACCCACAGCGACTCCAGCAGCTCCTGAAGAAACTGCGGATCCTGGCCGCGATTCAACGACGCCTGATAGTACGGCAGCATGTACTGGTCAAAGCGCCCCAGCGAAATGGAGCTGGCGTTGGATTCATACTGCAAAATGATGTTCATATACCAGAACAGCTGGCAGGCCTGCCAGAAGTCTTCCGGGCGGTGCAGCGCGTTATGGCGCGAAATTTCGCCGATGGTTTCCAGCTCTTTGCGCCGCTGCGGGTCAACGCAGCCGGCGGCCATATCATCGGCCAGCGCGGCATAGCGCAGAATATGGCGCTGGGATGCTTCCAGCAGGATCAGCACCGCCTGATAAAAACTGTTCTGCGGGTGCTGCTTATTCAACGCCTTAAGCTCCGCCACCAGCGCGGCGAGGCCGTTTTCCAGCAGGCGGGGGTAGTCGATAATGATATGCCCCTGGCCTTTATCGGTCTGGTTAACGCTAAAAATCTGCGTGCTGACGGCGGTCTTCACTTCATCGGTCATCTGGCTGTTGATGAAGTCCTTCATCGAGCGATTTTCCCAGTAGGGGAACAGCTCTTCGCGGTAGATGCGCTTATCTTCTTCGCTAATATTGAAGCGGTCCTGCGGGCGGGTCGGGAACTGGTCCAGCTCCTTAAGCAGCCAGTAGGGGTCCATTTCCGGGGACATAATCCCGGCGCGCGGCTTGATCGTGCGGTTACCGGCAATCAGTTCATCATCACGAATCGAAATCTGCACATGGTCGAGAACCCATGCGGTCGCTTTCGCCCGGCGGATCATCACCGGCTCTCCCTCGGTCTGTTTATGGCTGGCGGTGTAGAGCAGGGCCCGCTCGAGGGAGATTTCGCGCGGGTTGGCGAACAGACGGTCTTTTAAGCGTTGAGTGCGATTAGTCATGACAAACTCCATGTTATTTTGCGGGGCGCAGGTCGCGCCCCGTGCTTTCGGTCAGGCATTCTGTGAAAGGTGGCTGTCGATTTTGTTCATAATGGCTTCGGCGCGCTTCACGGCATCGCTGATGTTGACGCGCACGATGGTTTTACCGGCAAAACGCTCTTCGAACTTGATGCCGATATCTTTAGTCAGGATCACCAGATCGGCGCTGGCGACGTCTTCCGCCGTCAGTTCATTCTCAATACCGATGGAGCCCTGAGTCTCGACTTTGACCTGCCAGCCTTTGGCTTTAGCGGCGCTCTCCAGCGACTCGGCGGCCATATAGGTGTGGGCGACGCCAGACGGGCAAGCGGTAACGGCGATAATTTTGGTCATACAATATTCCTTCCACTGTTTCAGTTAATTTCGAAATCAAGATCCATCTCGTCATCGGCTTTGGCGTCTGACGTTTTCTTTTTCGCCAGGGCTTTGAGCAGGATGACGCAGGCGGCGCTGACGATGGCGCCCACCGCCAGACCGGCAATAAATCCGCCTTTACCTTCAACCACCGGCAGCACGATCAGCCCGCCCCAGCCGGCGTAGCACTGGGCGCCGAGCAGCGCGGCGGTGACGCAGCCGGCGGCTGCGCCGATCATGTTGGCCGGGATAACGCGCAGCGGGTCGGCGGCGGCGAAGGGGATCGCGCCTTCGGTCACGCCAACGCAGCCCATCACCAGCGCGGCCTTACCGGTTTCGCGCTCTTCCGCGGAGAAGTATTTACGTCCAATCAGCGTTGCCAGGCCCATGCCCAGCGGCGGCACGGCGATGCCGACGGCGGCGATGGCCACCACGCTGTAAACGCCCTGGGAAACGCAAATCAGCATGAAGGCGTAGGCGACTTTATTCACCGGACCGCCCATGTCGAAGGCCAGCATCAGGCCCATAATGATGGCGAGAATCACGATGCTGCCTTCGCGCATGCCCTGCAGCCAGCCGGTCAGACTGGCGGTCAGCGCGCCAATCGGCTCGCCGAGACCCCACATCATGATCCCGGCGGTTATAAAGGTGCCGATAATTGGGATAACGAAGATGGGCATCACCGAGCGCAGCACTTTGTGCACCGGGATCTTCTTCAGGTAGTAGACCACCAGCCCGCCGATGATCCCGGCAATCAGCGCGCCGAAGAAGCCGGCGCCGAAGCTGTTGCCGACCCAGGCGCCGATGGCGCAGGGGGCCAGCGCCGCGCGGTCGGAGATGGAGTAGCCGATATAGGCTGCCAGAAACGGCACCATCAGCGTCAGCCCGGCCACGCCGATATCAAACAGTTTTTTCAGGTTAGGGTCGGTGGCGGCATCGGGCACCGCGCCCTTGCCGTACAACATGACGGAGACTGCCAGCAAGATCCCACCGGACACGACAAACGGGATCATATGTGACACCCCGGTCATGAGGTGCTGGCGTGTATTTTTTAATATTTGCACCAGTTCATTCATTGTTTTTCTCCTGAGCGCTGCGTGGCCCGTGACTGAGTTGATGTCTCAACCTTAGAAAAAGGGCGGCGCATAAAATAGTAGAGAAAAAGTGCATTTACTGGATATTTGTAAGACGAGAAGAAAATTGCGATCCACCTCAAATCTTAGTTCTGGCGGGTTTTTGACGCCGTTAATAGGGCGATTTGTGACCACGAGCATAAAAAAGAGTCTGGCATACAATTATCCAGTAATTACCACTTTTATCACGTAGTGGCGGGCGGCTTCTTTCTTTACCTTTTGGCTAATACGCATTATTCAGGAGGAAGGCGATGGCTCTGGTAATTGAATTCATATGTGATTTGCCCAACGGCGTACATGCGCGCCCGGCAAGCCTGGTCGAAACGCTGTGCAATACTTTTTCGTCTTCGGTCGAATGGTTAAATATCCGCACGGAAGGGCGCGGGAACGCGAAAAGCGCGCTGGCGATTATCGGCACCAATACCTTGAAGGGGGACCGCTGTGAGCTGATCGTCAGCGGAGAGGACGAAGAACAGGCGTTCGCCGCGCTATCGGCGTTTATCCGCGACGAATTTCCGCACTGCGATGCGCCGCTGCCGACGGCGGAACAGAGGGATGTTCAGCCGGTTCCTGAATCCCTCTCGCGCCTCCATCCCACGCTGTTTCACGCCTTACCGGTCTGCGCCGGCAGCGCGGGCGGCAGGCTCACCCATCTTAAGTCCCTCGATCTGCGCGATTTAGGCGCGCTACCGACGGCGGGCGCCATCGAACAGGAGCAGGCGGCGCTGGATAAAGGGCTGACTCTGCTGGTGAAAAACATTGAGTTTCGCCTGCTGGATAACGACGGCACCGCCAGCGCGATCCTGGAAGCGCATCGCTCCCTGGCCACCGACGCTTCGCTGCGCCAGCACCTGCTGGACGGACTGCTGAGCGGCCTGAGCTGCGCCGAAGCAGTGGTGGCTAGCGGCGAACATTTTTGCGCCCAGTTCAGCGCGTCAGGCAACAGTTATTTGCAGGAGCGCGTGCTGGACGTCCGCGACGTCTGCTTCCAGCTGCTGCAGCATATCTACGGCGAATCACGTTTCCCGGCGCCGGGTAAGCTGACGGAAGAGGTCATCTGCCTCGCCGATGAACTCACTCCCAGCCAGTTTCTTGAGCTGGATAAAACCCTGCTTAAAGGCCTGCTGCTGCGCAGCGGCGGCACCACTTCACATACGGTGATCCTCGCGCGTTCGTTCAATATTCCCACTCTGGTAGGTGTCGATATGGAGGCGCTGCTGCCGTGGGTCGATCGGCGAGTGCAGATTGACGGTAACGCCGGGCTGGTGGTGGTCAATCCCGATCAAGCGGTGGCGCGCTACTATCAGCAGGAGGCCTGGGTGCAGGCGCAGATCCGCCGCCAGCAGCAGGCCTGGCTGGATAAAGAGGGGCGTACGGAAGACGGGATTCGTCTGGAAGTGGCGGCCAATATCGCCCATTCGGTAGAGGCGACGGCGGCCTTCAACAACGGCGCGCAGTCGGTAGGCCTGTTCCGCACCGAAATGCTCTATATGGACAGGCCCAGCGCGCCCTCGGAAAACGAGCTCTACAACATATTTTGCCAGGCGCTGGAGCCGGCTAACGGGCGCAGCATTATCATCCGCACTATGGATATCGGCGGCGACAAGCCGGTGGCCTACCTCAACATTCCGGCGGAGAACAACCCGTTTCTCGGCTACCGGGCGGTGCGTATTTACGCAGAGTATCAGGCGCTGTTCCGCACCCAGCTGCGGGCGATTTTGCGCGCCTCGGCGCACGGCGCGCTGAAAATCATGATCCCGATGATTTCCTCGATGGAGGAGATTCTGTGGGTGAAGGAGCAGCTGGCGGATGCCAAACAGTCGCTGCGCAGCGAACATATTCCGTTTGATGAGAAGATCCCGCTGGGCATTATGCTCGAAGTGCCATCGGTGATGTTTATCATCGATCAGTGCTGCGAAGAGATTGATTTCTTTAGTATCGGCAGTAACGACCTGACCCAGTATCTGCTGGCGGTCGATCGCGATAACGCCAAGGTGACGCGCCACTACAACAGCCTTAACCCGGCCTTTTTGCGCGCGCTGGATTATGCGGTTCAGGCGGTGCATCGCCAGGGGAAATGGATCGGCCTGTGCGGCGAGCTGGGGGCCAAAGGCTCGGTGCTGCCGCTGCTGGTAGGGCTGGGGCTCGATGAGCTAAGCATGAGCGCGCCGTCGATCCCCGCGACCAAGGCGCGTCTGGCGCAGCTCGATAGCCGCGCCTGCCGTCAGTTGCTGAATCAGGCGATGCAGTGCCGCACTTCGCTGGAGGTCGAGCACCTGCTGGCCCAGTTCCGCATGACCCAGCAGGACGCGCCGCTGATTACCCCTCAGTGCATTACGCTGAACAGCGACTGGCGCAGTAAAGAGGAGGTGATTAAGGGCATGACCGACAATCTGCTACTGGCCGGGCGCTGCCGCTATCCGCGTAAGCTGGAAGCCGATCTGTGGGCCCGCGAAGCGGTGTTCTCCACCGGGCTGGGCTTTAGCTTCGCCATTCCGCACAGTAAATCGGAGCATATCGAGCAGTCGACCATCAGCGTCGCCCGCCTGGCGCAGCCGGTAGCGTGGGGCGACGACGAGGCGCAGTTTGTGATTATGCTGACGCTGAACAAACATTCGGCGGGCGATCAGCATATGCGTATTTTCTCGCGGCTGGCGCGGCGCATTATGCATGCGGAGTTCCGGCAATCGCTGGTGACGGCGCAGAGCAGCGAGGCGATCGCGGCGCTGCTGCAGCGCGAGCTGGAGCTGTAGTTATCTCCCCGGTGGCGCTGCGCTTACCGGGGCTACCGTCCGGCAATCGCCTGACAAATCGCTTCGCCCACCTGCTGGGTGGAGGCGGTGCCTTGCATATCCGGCGTCTTCGGTCCGCTGGCGATGGTTTGCTCAATCGCCGCCAGAATGCCGTCATGGGCGGCCTGATAGCGCGCGTCGCCGTTGCCGAGGAAGTCGAGCATCATCGCGCCGGCCCAGATGGTGGCAATCGGGTTGGCGATATTTTTGCCGTAGATATCCGGCGCGGAACCGTGCACCGCTTCAAACAGCGACGGGAAGGTGCGGTCCGGGTTGAGATTCGCCGACGGAGCAATGCCGATAGTGCCGGTACAGGCAGGACCGAGGTCGGAGAGAATATCGCCGAACAGGTTGGAGCCTACCACCACGTCAAAACGCTCCGGCTGCAGCACGAAGCGGGCGCACAGAATATCAATATGCTGTTTATCCCATTTCACCTCCGGGTATTCCTGCGCCATCGCTTCGACGCGCTGGTCCCAGAAGGGCATGCTGATGGCCAGACCGTTGGATTTGGTCGCCGACGTTAGCGTTCTGCGCGGGCGGCTTTGCGCTAATTCAAAAGCGTAGCGCAGAATGCGGTCAACGCCGCGGCGGGTAAATACCGACTCCTGAATCACCACTTCATGTTCGGTCCCCGGATTCACATGCCCGCCGAGGGCGGAGTATTCCCCTTCGGTATTCTCGCGCACCACGTAAAAATCGATATCGCCGGGCTGCTTACCCGCCAGCGGGCAGGGGACGCCGGGGAACAGGCGCACCGGACGCAGGTTGACGTACTGGTCAAATTCGCGGCGGAACTTCAGCAGCGAGCCCCACAGGGAGATGTGATCCGGCACGATATCCGGCCAGCCGACCGCGCCGAAGTAGATCGCATCGAACGTTTGCAGCTGTGCGCGCCAGTCGTCGGGCATCATGGCGCCGTGTTGCGCGTAATAGTCGCAGCTGGCCCACTCAAAGTGCTCGAAGCTTAACGCCAGCCCCCAGCGTTCGGCGGCGGCCTGCAGCACGCGGACGCCTTCCGGCAGCACTTCTTTACCGATGCCATCGCCGGGGATGGCGGCAATACGTAAGGTTTTATTCATCATTGTTCTCAGTTTCAGGTAAGGGAAATTGACTTCATCTCTATCCTATAATTGACTGATTCATAATTAATCCCGCCAACTGGTGAAACATAAAACACGAATCATGAATAATCTGCCGCTGCTGAACGATTTGCGCGTCTTTATGCTGGTTGCCCGTCGCGCCGGTTTTGCCGCCGCCGCTGAAGAGCTGGGGGTCTCTCCGGCTTTCGTCAGCAAGCGCGTGTCGCTGCTGGAGCAAACGCTCAACGTCCAGCTGCTGCACCGCACCACCCGACGCGTCGCTATCACCGAAGAGGGGGAGCGCATCTACGAATGGGGGCTGCGCATCCTGCAGGACGTCGATCAGATGATGGATGAGCTCTCCGATGCGCGGCAGGTGCCGCAGGGGACGCTGCGGATTATCAGCAGCTTTGGCTTTGGCCGGCGGGTAGTCGCGCCGGCGCTCTCCGAGCTGGCCCGTAGCTACCCGCAGCTGGAGATCCGTTTCGACGTCGCCGACCGGCTGGTGGATTTAGCCAATGAAGGCGTCGATCTGGATATTCGCGTCGGCGACGACATCGCTCCTAACCTGATTGCCCGCCAGCTTGCTACCAACCATCGAATTCTCTGTGCTTCGCCGGAATTTATCGCCCGTCACCCGGCGCCAAAGCAGCTTAGCGACCTTGCCGCCTTACCCTGCCTGGTGATCAAAGAGCGCGACCGGCCCTTTGGCGTCTGGCAGCTGCGTGATAAAGAGGGCGAGCACGCCATCAAGGTGACCGGGCCGCTGTCGTCAAACCACGGCGAAATCGTCCATCAGTGGTGCCTCGAGGGGCAGGGGATCGCGCTGCGCTCGTGGTGGGACGTCAGGGAAAATATCGCCAGCGGCAACCTGGTGCATCTGCTGCCGGAGTATTACCAGCCTGCCAATATTTGGGCGGTATACGTCTCGCGGCTGGCGACCTCGGCCAAAATTCGCACCACCGTGGAGTTTTTACGCCGCTACTTCCGCCAGCGCTTTCCGCAGCAGGACGACGAGGCAACATTGCCGACGGCAGGCGCCGTCGGCCGGGGGGATTAAACGCCGAGCCTGTCGCGCAGGCTGTAGTAGGCCGCGCCCATGGCGGTAAATGGAATGCGCAGGCTGCGCCCGCCGGGGAACGGATAGTGCGGTAGCTTCGCAAAGGCGTCGAAACGTTCGGCGTCGCCGCGCAGCAGCTCCGAAATCAGCCGTCCGGCGAGGTGGGTACAGGTGACGCCGTGGCCGCTGTAGCCTTGCATATAATAGATATTGTTATCGAGGCGGCCAAACTGCGGCATCCTTGAGAGGGTCAGCAGGAAGTTGCCGGTCCAGCGATAGTCGATTTTCACCCCCTGCAGCTGCGGGAAGGTTTTCAGCAGCTTCGGCATAATCAGCCGCTCAACGTCGTCCGGATCGCGCGCGCCGTACACCACGCCGCCGCCGTACAGCAGGCGGTTATCGGCGGTCAGACGGTAGTAATCCAGCAGGTAGTTACAATCCTCCACGCAGTAGTTTTTCGGGATCAGCGAGCGCGCCAGATCCTCAGCCAGCGGCGCGGTGGCGACCACCTGGGTGCCGCACGGCATGCTGCGTTTCGCCAGCTCCGGCTCGAGCTTATCGCCGAGATAGGCGTTACCGGCGACGATCACGTAGCGGGCGGTAACCTGCCCGCGTTCGGTGGTCACCACCGCCGGGCTGCTGTGCTGAATGCGGGTGACCGGTGATTGTTCGTAAACCCGACCGCCGTTCAGCCGAATGGCGTCCGCCTCGCCAATCGCCAGGTTCAGCGGATGAATATGGCCGCCGCTGTGGTCCAGCAGGGCACCGGCGTAGCGGTCGCTGTCCACTTCGCGGCGAATGGCGCTGGCATCCAGCAGCTCCAGCTGGGTATTGCCGTAGCGCTCCCAGTTCGCCTTCTGCTCTTCCAGCGTCTCCAGCTGTTTATGGTTCAGCGCGACAAATAGCCCACCGGGGCGATAGTCGCACTGGATTTGATAGCGCTGGATGCGCTCGCGAATAATGTCGCCGCCTTCAAACATCATGCTGCCGAGCATTTTTGCCGCGTCCGGACCGTAGGTTTTTTCGATAACGTCGATATCGCGACTATAGGAGTTAACCAGCTGGCCGCCGTTACGCCCGCTGGCGCCGAAGCCGATGCGCGCGCCTTCCAGCAGCACCACATCGTAGCCCATTTCGGCCAGATGCAGCGCCGATGAGAGGCCGGTATAGCCGCCGCCGACGACGCAGACGTCGCAGCTGATTGATTCGTCCAGCGTCGGGAACGGCTCATAGCGGTTGGCGCTGGCGGCGTAATAGCTGGTGGTATGTTCGCTCATGATTAAGACTCCAGGGCAATCCAGATAGTTTTCAGTTCAGTGAATTTTTCCAGCGCGTGCAGGGACTTATCGCGTCCGTTGCCGCTCTGCTTGTAGCCGCCGAAGGGCACGGTCATATCGCCATCGTTGTAGTTGTTCACGAAGACGGAGCCGGCTTTAAGACGGCGGCTGACGCGGTGAGCGCGGGAGAGATCGCGGGTCCAGACCGCCGCGCCGAGGCCGTAGCGGCTATCGTTGGCCAGCGCCAGCGCCTGCTCCTCGTTTTTAAAGCGGGTCACCACCAGCACCGGGCCGAAGATCTCCTCCTGGCTGAGCGGGGAGGCGGGGTCGACGTCGACGAAGATGGTCGGGCCGACCGCCGCGGGCCACGGATTTTTGCGCCCGTCCAGCAGCAGCGTGCTGTGCGCTTCGCCGGCGCGAATAAAGCTGTGGACGCTATCGGCATGGGTGTTGTCGATCAGCATGCCCATAGTGGTATTCGGGTCGAGTGGATTGCCCGGCTGCCAGCCCTTTGCCTGCTCTTTCAGGAGATCGAGAAAGCGGTCGGCGATGCTCTCTTCCAGCAGCAGGCGGGTACCGGCGATACAGACCTGGCCCTGGTTGTAAAAAATACCGCCGGCGGTCGCGTTGACTGCTTTTTGTAGATCCGGGCAGTCGGCAAAGACGATATTGGCGCTTTTGCCGCCCGCCTCCAGCCAGACGCGTTTCATATTACTGTCGCCCGCGTCCTTCAGTAGTTGTTTAGCGGTGCGGGTGGAGCCGGTAAAGGTAATCACTTCGACGTCCGCATGCAGCGCTAGCGCCTGACCGGCTTCATGGCCGAAACCGCTCACCACGTTAAATACGCCGTCCGGCAGTCCGGCCTGTTTTGCTAAGCCCGCCAGACGTAGGGCGGTAAGCGGGGATTTTTCCGACGGCTTGAGCACCACGCTGTTGCCGGACGCCAGCGCCGGGCCAAGCTTCCAGCAGGCCAGCAGCAGCGGGAAATTCCACGGCACCACCGCCGCAATCACGCCAATCGGTTCGCGGACGATCATGGCCAGTTCGTTGCCGCCGGTGGGGGCGACTTCGCCGTAGACTTTATCGATAGCTTCGGCATACCAGCGGATCGCACGGGCGGCGCCGGGGATATCGTCGCGCAGGCTGTGGCGAATCGGCTTGCCGGTGTCGAGGGTTTCCAGCAGCGCCAGCTCTTCGCGATGGGCGTCCATCAGGTCGGCGAATTTTGTCAGCACCGCTTTGCGCTGGGCAGGAGACGCCTGCGACCAGTCGCCGCGATCGAAAACGCCGCGGGCGGCCTGGACCGCGCGATCGACGTCGGCCTTTTTGCCGCGCGCGACCTCGGCAAGGGTCTGCTGCGCTGCCGGGTCGATGGTGGCAAACACGCTATTATCGGCGGCGGCGCTGTATTCGCCGTTAATAAATAAGCGTGTCTCAATCGTCAGTTCGTGTGCTTTTTGTTGCCAGTAAGCCAGGTTGTGAAAATCCATCATGACTCCTTAATAACGTAATCGGGAAAAGATAAAAATTGGCTATTTCTGACCCTCAGGGCGCAGGGCGTCCCCGGGGTTGAGTACCGTGTAAATTGCCCGTTAACGGGCGTGAATTATCCGGGGCCAGCGGAATACCTTTTTCCGCATTGCGCAAGGTGAACTAGCGTTTTCTTCGCGCCGCCGGAATGAATCTCCGGCGGCGCAGGCCTGAAGAAAGCCTGAGAAAACCTCAGGCTAAAAAATCAGAATGTGGTGGGAGTATGGGCGCTAATGATTCGGCAGATACCCGCCGAGGTGTTGCTGAAGCTATGCGGTATGCCGGTGTTAATGGCATAGCTTTGCCCAGCCACCAGGTGATACGCCTGACCGTTAATGGTCAGCACGACTTCACCCTCCAGTATGGTGCCTATCTCCTCACCCTGATGCTTGATCCTCTCCCCGGTTGTGGTTCCAGGCTGGTACGTTTCAAAAATCATCGCCAGCGTGCGGTTCGGATTGCCATTATGAACCAGCTTCATCGACACCCCCTGACTGCCGATTTCAATCAGATCGTCCTGATTGATAACCACCTGGGGTTCAGCCGGTTTTTCTGGTTCAGAAAAGAATTCCGAGAGCGACAGCCCGTAGACTTTCAGCAGCTTTTGCAGCGTACTGATGGCAGGACTGACTTTGTCCTGTTCTATGGTGCTGATGGCACTATGTGTTAACCCAGACAGTTCGGCGGCACGACGCTGTGAGAGACCCAGCTGTTGGCGGATCTCTGACAGACGTTTCCCTGGCGCCAGTCCGTCATCGCTCATATTTGCATTTCCTTAACGGTAGTGGTCAGAGTCGCTGTTTTTCGGCGACATAGTTCTGACAGGCGGTGATAAAACCCTCAAACAACATTCGCGACAGGGCGTATTCGCTACTGTTCCATTCAGGATGCCACTGCACGCCGAGGGCGAAAGGATGGTCGTTAACGCTGACCGCTTCCGCCAGCCCGTCCGGAGAACGCGCCTCCACGCGCAGCCGTGGACCCGTGGTTTTCGCTCCCTGTCCGTGTAACGAGTTTACCCAAAACGTGTTGCAGCCCGGTATTAACTGAGAAAGTAATCCTCCTTCCTGAACCTGAACTTCATGCGAGGGCGCATATTGCTGCTCGACGGGAAGTTCGGGGTCCTCGCGGTGTTCAAGAAGCTCAGGCTGCTCGAACAGACGACGATACAGAGTCCCGCCGGTGGCGACAACCAGTTCCTGTAGTCCACGGCAGATGGCGAAAATGGGGATGCGCCTTTCGAGCGCGGCGTCGATCAGCGCCATGCTCAGAAGATCACGCCCGGGATCGGCGTCAGGCTCATCGCCGTTTTCACCATAGAGGTGCGGCTGTACGTTGCTCGGGCTGCCGGGCAGATAAATACCATCCAGTTTTGGCAGTAGCGCGGAAAGCAGTTCCGGCTCCGCCAGCGCGTGCGGCAGGGCAATCGGCACGCCGCCGGCGTTAACAATCGCGTTCAGATACTTCTCTTGCAGAGTCTGGGTCTGGTGACCCTTAAGCCTGTTTCGACACATCACCACGCCAATAACTGGCTTGTACATTATATTTTCCATGATCGCCCTCACAAAGTGGACTAAATTATGACCGGATTAGCGGGTAAAACGGCCATTTCGTTCAATATTTTCTCAATCTAGCAGTGGATATAGCCCTTTGCAAACTTAATTTAACATTTGACAAACAATTTGTTTGCATACACATTCGAAGAGTGGACATTATATTTAACAGTGCCATTCAGGGTCCGAAACTAAAACAACGGCGGTGAATCATGGAAACCAATATCGTAGAAGTTGAGAATTTTGTTCAGCAGTCGGAAGAGAGACGGGTAAGCGCGTTCACCTGGGAAGTGAAGCGCTACCTCGAGCGTTACCCCAATACGCAATACGTAGATGTACTGTTAACCGACCTGAACGGCTGCTTCCGCGGTAAGCGGATCCCGGTGTCCGGCCTGAGCAAACTGGAGAAGGGCTGCTATTTCCCGGCTTCGGTGTTCGCGATGGACATTCTCGGCAACGTGGTGGAAGAGGCGGGACTCGGCCAGGAGATGGGCGAACCGGATCGCACCTGCGTACCGGTGCTGGGAACCTTAACGCCGTCAGCGGCGGACCCGGAATACATCGGTCAGGTTCTGCTGACCATGGTTGATGAAGATGGCGCTCCCTTTGACGTTGAGCCGCGGAACGTTCTGAACCGGCTCTGGCAGCAGCTGCGCCAGCGCGGGCTGTTCCCCGTGGTAGCGGTAGAGCTGGAGTTCTATTTACTTGACCGCAAGCGCGACGCGGAAGGCTACCTGCAGCCGCCGTGCGCGCCGGGAACCGGCGATCGCAATACCCAGAGTCAGGTTTACTCCGTCGACAACCTCAACCACTTTGCCGACGTGCTGAACGAAATCGATGAGATCGCCCAGCTCCAGCTGATCCCGGCGGACGGCGCGGTGGCGGAAGCCTCTCCCGGTCAGTTTGAAATCAACCTCCACCATACCGATAACGTGCTCGACGCCTGCGATGACGCGCTGGCGTTAAAACGTCTCGTGCGTTTGATGGCGGAGAAGCATAAGATGCACGCCACTTTTATGGCCAAACCCTATGAAGAGCACGCCGGTAGCGGGATGCATATCCATATCAGCATGCAGAACAACAAAGGCGAGAACGTGCTGGCGGACGCGGACGGCGAAGATTCCGCGATGTTAAAACGCGCGCTCGCCGGGATGATTGACCTGATGCCGGCGTCGATGGCGCTGCTGGCGCCGAACGTCAACTCGTATCGTCGTTTCCAGCCGGGAATGTACGTGCCGACCCAGGCGTCGTGGGGGCACAACAACCGGACGGTGGCGCTGCGCATTCCCTGCGGCGATCGGCACAACCACCGCGTCGAGTATCGCGTGGCCGGGGCGGACGCCAACCCGTACCTGGTGATGGCGGCGATTTTCGCCGGCATCCTCCACGGTCTGGATAATCCGCTGCCGCTACAGGAAGAGGTGGAAGGCAACGGCCTTGAGCAGGAGGGGCTGCCGTTCCCGATTCGCCAGAGCGATGCGCTGTGGGAGTTTATGCAAAACGATCACCTGCGCGAGCGGCTTGGCGAACGTTTCTGCCACGTTTATCACGCCTGTAAAAACGACGAATTACTGCAGTTTGAGCGGCTGATCACGGAAACCGAAATCGAGTGGATGTTGAAAAACGCCTGATTGCCGCCCCGCAGGGGGCAGCTTAGCGTTATCACGAGTAGCATCATACGGCCTGAGCGGAGCCTGGTCGGACGTTTTTGCTGGGAGCCCAGCCATTCCCGGATGCCGCGTTAAGGAGCGCAGGCGGCAACGGGGCTTCAGTTAACGACACAGTGTGTAACGAGGTAGGAAATGATGCAGATGTTTAAATATCCGCAGGGAGAAGGGGGCCGTCATGGCCGCATGGAGTGCGCCGCCACCGCTCGTCGGTTCTTTTTACCTTTTGATTTGCCATTAACCCCGTTGCGAAGCAGGTTGGTTTCCCGGTCTCTACGACCGCAAACCCGGATGTGCAGCGGGGGAAATGGCCATGGCTATTAACACCTCTCTCGATAACGCCTCTGAAGCGGGCAAACCGCGGCTGCGCAAGTCTCTCAAGCTGTGGCAGGTGGTGATGATGGGCCTCGCCTATCTGACCCCGATGACGGTTTTTGATACTTTCGGCATCGTTTCCGGCATCAGCAACGGCCACGTTCCGGCCTCCTATCTGCTGGCGCTGGCCGGCGTGCTGTTTACCGCCATTAGCTACGGTAAGCTGGTACGCCAGTTTCCGCAGGCGGGATCGGCGTATACCTACGCGCAGAAGTCGATCAGCCCGCACGTCGGGTTTATGGTGGGCTGGTCTTCGCTGCTGGATTATCTGTTCCTGCCGATGATCAACGTTCTGCTGGCCAAGATTTATCTTTCCGCGCTGTTTCCGGACGTGCCGCCCTGGGTATGGGTGGTGACGTTTGTGGCCATTCTGACCGCGGCGAACCTGAAAAGCGTCAATCTGGTGGCGAACTTCAATACCCTGTTCGTGCTGGTGCAGATCTCAATCATGGTGGTCTTTATCGTGCTGGTGGTGCAAGGGCTGCATAAAGGGGAGGGCGTCGGTACCGTCTGGTCGCTCCAGCCGTTTATTAGCCAGAACGCGCACCTGATCCCGATTATTACCGGGGCGACGATAGTCTGCTTTTCGTTCCTCGGCTTTGATGCGGTGACGACCCTCTCCGAAGAGACGCCGGACGCCGCGCGGGTGATCCCGAAAGCTATCTTCCTGACCGCGGTCTACGGCGGGGTGATTTTTATTGCCGCCTCGTTCTTTATGCAGCTCTTTTTCCCCGACATTAGCCGTTTTAAAGACCCGGATGCGGCGCTGCCGGAGATCGCCCTCTACGTCGGCGGCAAGCTGTTCCAGTCGATTTTCCTGTGCACCACCTTTGTGAATACCCTGGCGTCAGGCCTGGCCTCACACGCCAGCGTTTCGCGCCTGCTGTACGTCATGGGCCGCGATAACGTTTTCCCGGAGCGCATTTTCGGCTATGTCCATCCAAAATGGCGGACTCCGGCGCTGAACGTGATCATGGTGGGCATCGTCGCGCTGTCGGCGCTGTTCTTCGACCTGGTCACCGCCACGGCGTTGATTAACTTTGGCGCGCTGGTGGCGTTCACCTTCGTAAACCTGTCGGTGTTTAATCACTTCTGGCGGCGGAAGGGCTTTAACAAAACCTGGAAAGATCGCTTTCACTATCTGCTGCTGCCGATGGTCGGCGCGCTGACGGTGGGCGTTCTGTGGATTAACCTGGAGGCGACCTCGCTGACGCTCGGTCTGATATGGGCGGGCCTGGGTTTGCTGTATCTGACTTATCTGACCCGCCGCTTCCGTAAGCCGCCGCCGCAGTTTGACGGGGCTAAAGCGGAACAGGCCTGGGAATCGTAACGATTTTTTAGTTCAGACATAAAGGCAGGCCGGCGAGCCTGCCTTCTTTTTGTCATTCTCGTTTGAAATCAGGCGGTCGGGGAGAAATAGCAGGGGCAGAAGGTAAGAATAGTGAGGATGAATTATTTCTTTTTCTTATGAGTTGGCAGCTGTGCGGAGCGCCGATCCTTGACATAGGAGACCAGGCTGTAGATGGCTACTCCCAGCAAAACCACCGCGACGATAAAGAGCAGGATACCTGACATAGATTAACCTAATGTTATGTTTAACATGAAGAAAAAATACCGTGATATCGGGATAATAGCATCGGGATATTTCTTAAAGATGACCCGATGAATCAGACGAGAATAGACTGCCAGCAGTGCACTGAAATTATTATTTACATGAATAAATGTGAAGAGTAAAGCGCGATGATGGTGAAAAAATGAACGAGTAACACTCGTTTAAGCGAATTTACAGACGAGAGCGCGACGGGCTGCTACCCTTGGCCCGCTAAATAAGGGGTGAGAGTCACAAATGTTTAATAAGCAAATCATCGCTGTTGTTGGGCCGCTGCTGGTTCTGACGTCGTTCAATAGCCTGGCCGATCCCGGGAACCCGTCAATTCGCGAACGTATTGTCGATCAGGTTTTAAAACCCTGCGAAGGTAAAAAAGCTGGCGATAAAGTGCTGATCGTCGACCATCGCGGCGGCAAGCATGAAGCTATCTGCACCCTCGCGGCGGTGCCGCTGCCGGAGTAACGCCATCCCTCTGATTTCACTCTTCCTGCGTCACGGCGGAAAGCGTATTTCTTTCCGCACTTTGCGAGCCATTACCCGGAAAAATGTCATAAATTTGTCACAATTAAGGCGATGATAATCACTGACTGAGGGTTAAGGGATGAGAAAAAGTCTACTCGCCGCCGCCGTGGCCGGCGTTGTCTTACTGTCCGCTGGCGTCCAGGCGCAGGAACAGGCCGCACCGGAAGGGTATCAGCTTCAGCAGGTGCTGATCATGAGCCGCCATAACCTGCGCGCGCCGCTGGCGAACAACGGCAGCGTGCTGGAGCAATCCACGCCGAAGTCCTGGCCGGAGTGGGATGTTCCCGGCGGCCAGCTGACGACCAAGGGCGGGGTGCTGGAAGTTTATATGGGGCACTATATGCGTGAATGGCTGGCGCAGCAGGGGCTGGTGACCAGCGGCGAATGCCCGCCGGAGAACGCGGTCTACGCCTATGCCAATAGCCTGCAGCGCACCGTCGCGACCGCGCAGTTCTTTATTACCGGCGCGTTTCCCGGCTGCGGGGTGACGGTGCACCATCAGGAAAAAATGGGCACCATGGACCCAACGTTTAATCCGGTGATCGTCGACGATTCCGCCGCCTTCAGCGAAAAGGCGGTGCAGGCGATGGAGAAAGAGCGGCAGGGGATGCAGCTGGGCGAAAGCTATAAGCTGCTGGAGGCGATAACCGACTACCGCAATTCTCCGTCCTGTAAAGAGAAGCAGCAGTGCTCGCTGAGCGAAGGGAAGGATACCTTTAGCGCCAAATATCAGCAGGAGCCGGGCGTTTCCGGGCCGCTTAAGGTCGGTAACTCGCTGGTTGACGCCTTTACGCTGCAGTATTACGAGGGGTTCCCGAAAGACCAGGTCGCCTGGGGCGAAATCAAAACCGATAAGCAGTGGCAGGTGCTGTCGAAGTTGAAAAACGGCTATCAGGATAGCCTGTTTACTTCCCCTGAAGTGGCGCGCAACGTGGCTAAGCCGCTGGTGAAATATATTGACAACGCGCTGGTGGGCGATGCGGCGAAGGCGGCGAAAGTGACGCTGCTGGTGGGACACGACTCCAACATCGCTTCGCTGCTGACGGCGCTGGATTTTAAACCCTATCAGCTGCATAACCAATATGAGCGCACGCCTATCGGCGGCAAGCTGGTGTTCCAGCGCTGGCATGATAACGGCGGCAATCGTGATTTGATGAAGATTGAGTACGTCTATCAAAGCACCGAGCAGCTGCGCAATGCCGATGCGTTAACCCTGCAGTCGCCGCCGCAGCGGGTGACGCTGGCGCTGAACGGCTGTCCGGTCGATGATAACGGCTTCTGCCCGATGGACACCTTCAAAAAAGTGATGGCCGAGGCGACAAAATAACAGAGCATAAAAAACCCGGAGCAATCCGGGTTTTCGGTTATGGCGGGCGCAGGCGCTCCGCTGATGTAGCCCGAGCAAGTCGCTCTGCGCCGCCCCCGGGAAGCTCATGCAAGAACTCCCGGAGGCGGTATTGCGTACCTGTCCGGGCTACACGTTTTTGCGTTCGATAGTTTGTTCGCCCCAGAACAGGGAGTCTTTATCCGTTTTGGCGAAGGCGAGGGGCAGGACTTCATCGCTGCCTTCCTCCCAGATTTTCTCCGCCAGCTTTTCATCGTAATGGGCTAATTCAAAAATCGCCTCGGCAATTTCAGGAGACGTATTGCGCAGACTTGCCCATTCACCGACGCGGTGGGCCTTTGCTTCTTGATTCGGCATGCTTTCCTCCTGCTGAAGATTAACCGTGTAGTTTTACTGCCAGGCCCGCAACGTGCTCTCCCTGATAGCGGGCAATCGCCAGCTCCTCTTCGCTCGGCTGACGCGAGCCGTCGCCGCCGGCAATGGTGGTGGCGCCGTAAGGCGTACCGCCGCGAACCTGCGAGACATCAAATAGCTCCTGGGCGCCGTAGCCGATCGGCACAATAATCATCCCGTGGTGGGCAAGGGTGGTCCAGGTTGAGGTAATGGTTTGTTCCTGGCCGCCGCCGGTGCCGGTCGAGCTAAACACGCTGGCCAGCTTGCCGTACAGCGCCCCGGATGCCCACAGACCGCCGGTCTGATCGAGGAAGGTGCGCATCTGTCCGGACATATTGCCGAAACGGGTAGGGGTACCAAAGATGATGGCGTCGTACTCCGCCAGCTCCTGCGGCGTGGCGACGGGCGCGTTTTGCGTTTTCCCGCCTGCTTTGGCAAAAACCTCTGCCTGCATGGTTTCCGGCACGCGCTTCACGACCACTTCAACGCCATCCACCTTGTTTGCCCCTTCGGCGACGGCATGCGCCATGGTCTCGATGTGTCCGTACATAGAATAATAAAGCACCAGAATCTTAGCCATTTGCATCACTCCTCGGTTGCGTTATGAGCCAGCCAGTCGACTGGCTATCTTTAAAGATAAGACCTGTGACGAAGAGTGCAAATGCAACAATCATTTATTTGATTTATAACAAAATTGCAAAAAACGAGGACTGTTGCAAAAAGATACATCTTTAGTGGCGCCATTTTAGGCTGTCATAAGAGCCGCTTAGCGCGCGTCCGGCGTAATAGCGGCAGTTCTTATACAAAATCTATTTCAGGATGTGACGATATCCACCCGGCACGGCTTTCCTTCGCTAACCTTAAAAGCACGTGATACGCAACCCGTATCGCGGAGGCTAAAGCCTCGTGTTTCACCTAATGCAGCATGATGTCTAACCTAAATGGAGGTCAGTAATGGCAAACCATCGTGGCGGCGCCGGCAACTTTGCCGAAGACCGTGAAAGAGCATCAGAAGCAGGTCGTAAAGGTGGCCAGCACAGCGGGGGGAACTTTAAAAACGATCCTCAACGCGCATCCGAAGCGGGTAAGAAAGGGGGTAAAAACAGTCATGGTAGCCGCGAAAGCTAGCGTCCCCTGATTGTTTGCTGATGGGGGTTAATCTCCCGGGCCCGACCCCATCGCCCTCGCCGCCGACGTCACGTCGGCGGTTTTTTTTGTCTCTTTGCCGCGGCCGCTGAGCGGGAGGAACTCCCGGCTCGCGGCGTAAACGCCTTAACCGGGCTACGGGTTTACCGTTGCCTGCGGACCGGTAGCCCGGACAAGGCGCGTAAAGCGCCGCCTCCGGGAAGCAACGCGCAACGCAGCTTCCGTTAACGGCGCCCGCTTTCATACTGGGGTGACGTTGGTTTGCCCGGCTTCACGCGGACGGCGGTTAAGCAGAGCGTGCAGCAGAATTGCGCCGAAGGTGGCCGTACCGATCCCGCCGAGGGTGAAGCCGCCGAGAGAAAGCGCGAAATCGCCCGCCCCCAGCACCAGCGTCACCGCCACCATAATCAGATTCGCGTTCTGGCTCAAATCCACGCGGTTCTGCACCCAAATCCGCGCGCCCGCGACGGCAATCAGGCCGAACACCACAATCGATGCGCCGCCGATCACCGGTCCCGGAATGGTATGGATCAGCGCGCCGAATTTCGGTGAAAATCCAAGCAGCATCGCAATCAGCGCCGCCGCGACGAACACCAGCGTTGAGTACACTTTGGTGACCGCCATCACGCCGATATTCTCCGCGTAGGTGGTCACCCCGCTGCCGCCGACCGAGCCGGAGAGCATCGTGGCCAGCCCGTCGCCGACGAACGCCCGCCCCATGTACGGGTCCATATTGCGTCCGGTCATCCCGGCCACCGCCTTCAGGTGACCGAGATTTTCCGCCACCAGAATCACCGCCACGGGGGCGATCAGCATCATTGCCTGGCCGTTAAAGGTCGGGGCGGTTATCTGCGGCAAGCCAAACCACGCCGCCTGCGCAAGTAGGCTAAAATCCAGCGGTTTGCCCAGCCCGAGGCCGTTGGCCAGCAGCGCGTACAGCGCGCAGGCGATAATCAGCCCGACGAGGATCAGCAGGCGCTGCAGCATTCCGCGGGTAAACACCGCCACCAGACCGATGCACAGCACCGTCAGCACCGCCATCCAGCCGTCGAACGGCGTCGCTGATACGCTGCGCACCGCGATTGGCGCGAGGTTAAGGCCGATCGCCATGACCACCGCGCCGGTAACTACCGGCGGCATCAGCCGCTCGATCCAGCGGGTGCCGATTTTCATCACCACCAGGCCAATCAGGGTATAAACCAGCCCGCAGAGAATAATCCCGCCCAGCGCGACGCTGAGGTGCGGGTTAAGCCCCTGGCCGTTGAAGCCGGTGACGGCGATCACCACGCCGACGAAGGCGGCGCTGGAGCCCAGGTAGCTCGGCACGCGCCCGCCGGTAACCAAAAAGAACAGCAGGGTGCCGACGCCGGACATCAGGATCGACAGATTGGGATCCAGCCCCATCAGGATTGGCATCAGAACGGTCGCGCCAAACATCGCCACCGCGTGCTGAACGCCCATCACCACGGTTTGCCCGACCGACAGCCGTTCATCGGGGGCCACGACGCCGGAGGCGGCGGAGGGGGAGGTTAACTGCCAGCGAGGAAAATCGAAGAGAGCCATGATGAGATCCTGGGTTTAAGGTTAACAGGCTGGACGCATCAGCGTGTGGTAGCCGCGGTCGAACCACATCAGTCCGCGCGGTTCCGGATGGCGTACAATCGCCGCCACTTCGCAAAACAAAATATCGTGAGTCCCGACGCTGACGATCTGGCTGATACGGCAGTCGAAGCTGACCAGCGCCGCTTCCAGACGCGGGCAGCCGGTCGCGCCGGTTTGCCAGTCGGCGGCGGCGAAGCGCTCCGCCATCGGCGTTTTACCGCCGAAAACGTTCGAGAGTTCTTCCTGGCCGGCCGCCAGGGTGTTGACGCACAGCGCCTGGTGCTGGCTGAAGATCGGCCACACCGAGGCGGAGCGATTCAGGCAGACCAGCAGCGTGGGCGGCGCGTCGGTGACGCTGCAGACGGCGCTGGCGGTAAAGCCGGCGCGGCCTGCCGGACCATCGGTGGTGATAATGTTCACCGCCGCCCCGACGTGGGCCATGGCGTCGCGAAAGCTTTGTTTATCGGCAATAGACATACGGGCTCCTTATGCCAGCTGGCAGGCATCATCAAAAGGCAGACGCGGCAGGCGGCCGTACAGCTTGCCGGGATCGCCGTAGCCGATATTGATCAGCAGGTTGCTTTTCCAGCCGCCGTCGGCAAAAAACGCCGCATCGACCATTTCGCGGTCAAAGCCCGACATCGGGCCGGTGTCCAGGCCCAGCGCGCGGCAGGCGAAAATCAGGTATGCCGCCTGCAGTGAGCTATTGCGAAAAGCGGTCTCCTCCGCCATCTGCGGGCTGGAGGTAAACCAGCTGCGGGCGTCGCCGTGGGGGAACAGCTCCGGCAGCCGATCGTAAAATGCGCGGTCCCAGGCGACGATAGCGGTGGCCGGCGCCTGCATGGTTTTCTCGACATTGCCGCTCGACAGAGCCGGGCGCAGCTTCGTTTTGCCTTCCGCCGTGCGCACGAAGACGATGCGCGCCGGGGAGCAGTTGGCGGAGGTCGGCCCCATTTTCAGCAAGTCGTAGATTTCACGCAGCTGCTCGTCGCTGACCGGCTTATCCAGCCAGCCGTTGTGGGTTCGGGCCTCGGTAAACAGCGCGGCGCAGGCGGCCGGGCTAATGGCTTCGCTCATAGGTTCTCCTGGGGGACGGGCAGCATCGCGGCAAGCCCGTCGCATAAAATAGGGTTAAAGGCGGCGGTATCGGTGACGTTGCAGGCGTGGCCGCCCCAGGCCATTTCCGCCAGCTGGCTGCCGGGGATTGCCGCCTGCAGCACCCGGGAGCAGGAGGCCGGGACCAGCAGATCGTCAGCGGCGCTGATGATCAGCGTCGGACAGGTTATCGCTGCCGCCCGGCGTGAAAAGTCGGCCTGCTTGAGGGCGTTCAGCCTTTTCAATAGATTCTCTTTGCCCTGGAAATGACTGATGGCGAGCGCGTCTTCGGCCTCCAGCCGCGGCAGGCGCGAGGCCATCCACTCCGCCGGGTAGAGGAACAGCGGCTGCGCCTCCACCCATGCCTGCGCGCCGCCCGCGTGCAGCAGGCGTTCGCGCACCAGGAAGCAGCGGCGGGTATGCGGGGAGAGCGTCAGCCAGCCGTTTACCAGCACCAGGGCGCTTACCGCTGCGGGATAGTCCAGGGCCAGCTGTAGGCCAATCAGCGCGCCCAGGGCGTGGCCGACCAGCGCAAAACGCTCAATCCCCGCCGCCTGCAGCGCCGCGTAAAGCTCCTGCGCCATGGCGGCCATGCTGTAGCCTGTCGGCAGCGGGCCGCCGTTTTCGCCGGTGCCGTTATGGTCATAGCTCACCAGCTGATAGTGCGGTTCGAGCGCCGCCCGCTGCGGTAGCCAGTAGCCGCCCGCGCCGCCGAGCCCGGCGCTCAGAACCACCGCCGGCGCGCCCGGATAAGGCGCCGGGGAGATGTTCAGCTTCATCATGCCGGTTTCCCGATATGCGCGACGGTGGCGATCTCCACCAGCGCATCGGGCTTCACCAGCCCGCACTGTATGCAGAAACGCGCCGGTTTGTCGCCGGGGAAGAACTCCGCGTAGACCTCATTAATCGCGGCGTAGTTTTTCCAGTCGGTGATAAAAATGCTGTTGAAGGTCACATCCTCCATACTGCCCCCCGCCGTCTCGATAACGCTCTTGATGGTTTCCAGCACGTGGCGGGTTTGCGCCTTTGGGTCGCCGATATACACCACGTTGTTTTGCTTATCGAACGGCAGGGTGCCGGAGACGTAAACCACGCCGTCGGCCAGCGTGCCGGGAACAAACGGCGCGATAGGCGTGGTGGTGCCTGGCGGAATAATCACCTGTTTAGGCATAACGTTTCTCCTCGGTAAAGGCGTGCGGCTCGGCGGGCTCAAGGGCGGTACAGAAGCTGGCGACATCGCTGACCCAGCCAAAGAAGGTTTCAATATTGAACAGCGCCGCCTGCTGGGCAAACGCCGGACCGGCCTGATGGGTGGCGTCCTCCAGTACGATGCCGAAATATTCGAGGAAGAAGCCGTCGCGCAGGGTTGATTCCACGCAGACGTTGGTGGCGATACCGGTAAACACCAGATGGCGGATGCCGCGGCTGCGCAGGATGCTGTCGAGCGCGGTGTTAAAGAAGCCGCTGTAACGCGGTTTTGGCAACACGATATCGCCGGGCAGCGGTTTCAGCTGATCGACCAGCTGGTAGTCCCAGCCGCCTTTCGCCAGCAGCTTGCCCTGCAGCTCCGGGTTCTTACGCATGGTTTTCAGCGCGTTGGATTTATGAAAATTCGGCGAGCCGGGGCCGCCTGCTTCTACGTACTGGTCGTCCCAGCCGTTCTGGAACCAGATAATCAGCATCCCGGCGGCGCGCGCGGCGGCCACGGCGAGGTTGATATTGTCGATAACCGGTCGGGTGGCGGAAACGTCAAATCCGGCGAGGTCGAGATAGCCGCCCTGGCTGGCGTAGGCGTTCTGCATATCGACGACGATCAGCGCGCTCTGCTGCGGCGCGAAGGTCAGGGATTCCGGGCGAGCGGGTAGGGTAATCATCAGGCAACCTCTTGAGTCATGGTGGCGATATGGTCGCGGCAGCGCATCAGCGGCTGAATACGCTGACCAAAGGCTTCGATTCCGATCAGGAAATCATCAAACGTCAGCAGCACGCCGTCGGTGCCGGGAACCGCCGCCACTTCGTCGAGCATGCGGGCGACGCTGGCGTAAGAGCCGACAAGGGTACCCATATTGATGTTGACAGCCGAGGTGGGGTCGGCCATCTGGCGCACGTTGGTATCGCTGCCGGAGCGGGTGTCTTTCTGGCTCTGTTCGGTAAGCCACGCCAGCGCCTCGTCATCGGCGCCGGCTTTGTAATGATCCCATTTGGCGCGGGCCGCCTCGTCGGTCTCGTCGGCGATCACCATAAACAGAACGTAGGAGCCGACGTCGCGGCCGGTTTTTTCCGCCGCCTGCATCATGCGCGCGGCGGTGGGGGCGAAGGCGGCAGGGGTATTGACCCCTTTGCCGAAGCAGAAGTTGTAGTCCGCGTGCTGGGCGGAGAACGCCATACCGGCGTCGCTTTGCCCGGCGCAGATCACTTTCATCGGCTGCGACGGCTGCGGGCTGACGCGACAGTCGTTCATGGTGAAGTAGTCGCCTTTAAAGTCGCTGCGTCCGGTTCCCCACAGGTCGCGCAGCACCTGGACATATTCGGTGAGATAGTCGTAGCGGCTGGCGAAGTAGTCGTCGCCCGGCCACATGCCCATCTGCTCGTATTCCGGTTTTTGCCAACCGGTCACCAGATTGACGCCAAAGCGGCCGCCGGAAATGGAGTCGATGGTCGAGGCCATGCGGGCGACGATCGCCGGGGGCAGCGTCAGCGTAGCGGCGGTGGCGTAGATCTGAATGCGCGAAGTGACGGCCGCCAGTCCGGCCATCAGGGTGAAGGACTCCAGATTATGATCCCAGAATTCGGTCTTGCCGCCGAAGCCGCGCAGTTTAATCATCGACAGCGCGAAATCGAAGCCGTAGTGTTCGGCTTTTTGCACGATGGCCTTATTCAGCTCAAACGTTGGCATGTACTGGGGAGCATGGGTGGAAATCAGCCAGCCGTTATTACCAATCGGAACGAAGACACCAATTTTCATACCTACCTCTCTGCATGTCGTTGAACAAGAAGGCGCGCGGCGCTGCATCCTGCATCTCCCTCAATCACCTCGCCTGAAAGATAAAGCAAAGGCGATGCCAGTTTTACAAAGGTTAATGTTATTAGGGTGTTACTGGATGGTTGCCGAAAATAGCAGCAATAAAAGTGGACTGAATGGTCAAAATCGGTGCACGAAAAAACCGCAGTCGTGCGCAATCAGGGTGCAGAGAGTCGTGTCGGCGCTGGGCTTTTGCTATGCTGATGGCGTGAAAAGAAGGAGATGATGAATGGCACAGGGCAGCGTGAAAAAGATCGGCAAACGTTCACTGGCGGTGAGCGCGAAAAAAGAGGCGATCCTGGCCGCCGCGCTGGACGCGTTCTCGCAGTTTGGTATCCACGGTACGCGGCTTGAGCAGGTCGCCGAGCTGGCCGGGGTATCAAAAACGAACCTGCTCTACTACTACCCGTCGAAAGAGGCGCTGTATATTGCCGTGCTGCAGCAGATTCTGGCTATCTGGCTGGCGCCGCTGAAGGCCTTTCGCGAAGATATCAGCCCGCTGGTGGCTATCGGCGAATATATTCGCCTCAAGCTGGAGGTGTCCCGCGATCACCCGCAGGCGTCAAGGCTGTTCTGCCTGGAGATGCTGCAGGGCGCGCCGCTGCTGATGGGTGAACTGACCGGCGATCTGAAAGCGCTGGTGGATGAAAAGTCGGCGATTATTTCCGGCTGGGTCGAGAGCGGCAGGCTGGCGCCGGTTGACCCGCAGCATCTGATCTTTATGATCTGGGCGACCACACAGCATTACGCCGATTTCGCCACTCAGGTTGAGGCGGTAACCGGCGCGACGCTGCGCGATGAGGCGTTTTTTCAGCAAACCGTTGATAACGTCCAGCGGATGATTATTGAAGGGATCCGCGTGCGTTAATTGGCGGGCGGCAGCGGGCAGCTCTGATCGCCATCCTCGCACTGCAGCAGCGAGGCGAGGAACGACTCGCGCTCGACGGTTTTATCGGACATGCACTGGTTGATCAGCATCGGCTGTACGCTGCCGCCCTCAGCGCCGGAGGCGAGGAACTGACAGTCGGCGTCGCGCAGGGCAATCCACGACAGCTGCGCTTTTTTCAGCAATTCCTGCTGCTTGCCGGAGGCGCGCTTCAGCGCTTCCTGATACGTTTCATTTAATTTTTTGTCGTCAGCCTGGTACTGCTCGGCGGTGCACTGGTTCATTTCCGTTTGATTGCTGGCGTTGCTGCATTCGTCCGCCAGCGCATGGGTGCTTGCCAGCAGCGCGGCAAAAGCGAGTAAAGTGCGTTTCATTGGTCAACTCCCATAAAAAAAAGCTCCCGTCCGGGAGCCTTAATTAACCACAGCCTGCGCCTGGTGTCATTAGCTGACGTTGTGCCGTCCGTTTTCCCGGGGCGGCGCAGAGCGCCTTGCCCGGGCTACGGGTACGCGCGGCCTGCGTTGGGGTAGCCCGGGTAAGGCGTTAGCCGCGACCCGGGGAGCGGTCTTAGCCAATCGTCATCAGGCTGGCGTTGCCGCCGGCCGCGGCGGTATTGACGCTGAGCGAACGTTCAATATAGAGGCGCTCCAGCAGCAGATTGCTCTCGCCGCGGGCGAAGCCCTGCACCGAAACGATCGCGCCATCGCGCGCCGCCACCTGTTCGCACAGCTCCCGCAGCTGATCGGAATCGCCGTGGTAGATAACCGCATCGAAAGGCTCGGTCGTCAGGGTTTCCGCTTTGGCGAAGTGGATCCGCTCGCTGACCTCGCGCGGCAGCTTTTTCGCCAGCTCGCGCTGCAGAGGGGCGTCCGGCCACAGCACTTCGCAGCCAACGGCGGTCACGCCCGCCAGCTGGGTGAGCGCGTCCTGCTCGTTATCGGCCACGCACAGCACCCGGTCGCGCGGCATAAAGGTCAGGGTGTTGCGCTCGCCGGTTGGCCCGGGCAGCAGACGCTGGGTTCCGGCCTGTGCCTGCTCGCTGAACTGCTGGCACAGGGCCTGCAGTTCCGGGCGATCCGCCGCCCACTGCTGTAAAGCGACCAGCGGTTTTTCCAGTAGCTTCTTCAGCTGCGCGTCCAGCGGGTACTCCGCGTCCTGACGGGCGAGGGTGATCCCGACGGCGTTCTGCGGGCGGCTGGAAAGCAGTCGGTACAGATACAACGGGCCGCCGGCTTTTGGACCGGTACCCGACAGGCCCTCGCCGCCGAACGGCTGCACGCCGACCACGGCGCCGACCATATTGCGGTTGACGTACAGGTTGCCGACGTTGGCGCTGCCGGTAACCTGAGCGATGGTTTCGTCAATACGGGTATGTACGCCGAGGGTCAGGCCGTAGCCGGAGGCGTTGATCTGTTCGACCAGCCCCTCCAGCTCGTTGCGGTTATAGCGCACCACGTGCAGCACCGGGCCGAAGACCTCTTTTTTCAGCTCGTCGAAGCTGTCGAGCTCAATGAGCGTCGGCGGAACGAAAGTACCGCTGGCCCACTCGCGGGAATCTTCGCCGTTTTCGCGCACCGCCTGGAAGACTTTGCGCCCTTTGGCGCGCAGCGTCTGGATGTGGCGCTCGATATTCTCTTTGGCTTCGGCGTCAATCACCGGCCCGATATCAGTGGTCAGACGCCCCGGGTTGCCCATCCGGCACTCGGCCATCGCGCCGCGCAACATGGTCAGCGTATGGTCGGCGATATCATCCTGCAGGCAGAGTACGCGCAGGGCGGAGCAACGCTGTCCGGCGCTGTCGAACGCCGAGGCGAGAACGTCGATCACCACCTGTTCGGTTAATGCTGAAGAGTCAACGATCATCGCGTTCATGCCGCCAGTTTCGGCGATCAGCGGCGTCGGGCGGCCCTGAGCGTCCAGGCGGCTGGCGATATTGCGCTGCAATAGGGTGGCGACTTCGGTTGAGCCGGTGAACATCACGCCGCGTACGCGCTCGTCGGAAGTCAGCGCGGCGCCGACGGTTTCCCCGCGGCCCGGCAGCAGTTGAATAACGCCCGGCGGCACGCCCGCTTCCAGCAGGATCGCCACGCCCTGAGCGGCGATCAGCGGCGTCTGCTCGGCCGGTTTTGCCAGCACGGTATTGCCTGCCGCCAGCGCGGCGGCAATTTGTCCGCTAAAGATCGCCAGCGGGAAGTTCCACGGGCTGATACAGACGACCGGGCCCAGCGGGCGATGGGTTTCGTTGTCAAAATCGTTGCGCACCTGGCCGGCATAATAGTGGAGGAAATCCACCGCTTCGCGCACTTCGGCAATCGCGTTGCTAAAGGTTTTCCCCGCTTCGCGTACCAGGATGCCCATCAGGGTCGGCATCTGGCCTTCCATCAGCACCGCGGCGCGTTCGAGGATCGCCGCGCGCTCCTGCGGCGGGGTGGCGAACCAGATTGGCGCGTTGTTAACCGCGCTGGTCAGCGCCTGCTGAACTTCGTCATCGCTGGCTTCGCGCACGTAGCCGACGATATCTTTTGGCTCCGCCGGGTTGATGACTGGCTGCATTTCGCCTTCGGCCACCGGGTGCTCCAGCATCGGCAGCGCCTGCCATTTGTGCAGCGCGCTGTTTAATAACGAGGAGGAGAGGGAGGCCAGACGATGCTCATTGGCCAGATCCAGGCCAGCTGAGTTACTGCGCCCCTTGCCGTAGAGATCGCGCGGCAGCGGGATTTTCGGGTGTGGCAGGCCCACCTGACCTTCCTGCTGGGCCAGTTTTTCCACCGCGGCGACCGGGTCGGCAACCAGCTCGTCCAGCGGCAGGGTGCTGTCGGCGATCCGGTTAACAAACGAGGTGTTGGCGCCATTCTCCAGCAGACGGCGCACCAGATACGCCAGCAGCGTTTCGTGGGTGCCAACCGGCGCGTAAATACGGCACGGGCGGTTCAGTTTGCCATCGGCGACCTTACCGGTGACCTGCTCGTACAGCGGCTCGCCCATGCCGTGCAGGCACTGGAATTCGTATTGCCCCGGATAATAGTTTTGTCCGGCCAGCTGATAAATTGCCGCCAGGGTGTGGGCGTTATGGGTCGCGAACTGCGGGTAGATCAGGTTCGGCACCGCCAGCAGCTTTTTCGCGCAGGCCAGATAGGAGACGTCGGTGTAGACCTTGCGGGTATAGACCGGATAGCCTTCGAGGCCGTCCATCTGCGCGCGTTTGATTTCGCTGTCCCAGTAGGCGCCTTTTACCAGACGAATCATCAGGCGACGGCGGCTGCGGGTGGCGAGGTCGATCAGGTAGTCAATCACGAACGGGCAGCGTTTCTGGTAGGCCTGAATGACAAAGCCAATCCCGTTCCAGCCCGCCAGCTCCGGCTCAAAGCAGAGTTTTTCCAGCAGATCGAGAGAGATCTCCAGCCGATCGGCCTCTTCGGCGTCAATGTTGATGCCGATATCGTACTGGCGCGCCAGCAGGGTCAGCGACTTGAGGCGCGGGTAAAGCTCTTCCATCGCGCGGTCGTACTGGGCGCGGCTGTAGCGCGGGTGCAGCGCGGAGAGCTTAATCGAAATGCCCGGTCCTTCATAAATGCCCCGTCCGTTGGAGGCTTTGCCGATGGCGTGGATCGCCTGCTGGTAGGAGACCATATAGGCCTGGGCATCGTCGGCGGTCAGCGCCGCTTCGCCGAGCATATCGTAGGAGTAGCGGAAGCCTTTGTCTTCCAGCTTGCGGGCGTTGGCCAGCGCTTCGGCGATGGTTTCGCCGGTGACGAACTGCTCGCCCATCAGGCGCATCGCCATATCGACGCCTTTACGAATCAGCGGCTCGCCGCTCTTGCCGATAATGCGGTTCAGCGAACGCGACAGGCTGGTTTCGTTATGGGTCGAGACCAGCTTGCCGGTAAACAGCAGCCCCCAGGTGGCGGCGTTGACGAACAGCGACGGGCTGCGGCCGATATGCGACTGCCAGTTGCCGTTGCTGATTTTGTCGCGGATCAGGGCGTCGCGGGTAGCTTTGTCCGGAATGCGCAGCAGCGCTTCCGCCAGGCACATCAGCGCCACGCCCTCCTGTGAGGAGAGCGAGAACTCCTGCAGCAGGCTTTGCACCATTCCGGCGCGGCCGCTGGCGGTTTTCTGATTGCGCAGCTTTTCCGCCAGCTGATACGCGAGCTTGTGCGCCTGTTCGCCGAGAGTCTGCGGCAGGCGAGCCTGCTCCAGCAGCATCGGTACGGCGTCGGTTTCGGCCCAGCGCCAGGCGGCGGTGATTGACGCGCGGGAAACGGACTGCGGCAGGATCTGCTCGGCGAAATCGAGGAAGGGCTGATAAGGTTCGTCAGTCGGGTTACCGGCCTCATCGCTTTCGTTGGCCGCGCCGGACAGCAGCGCCGGCAGCTCCGGCAGCGTCTCGTCGTTTTCCAGCTTTTCCAGATAGTTGAAAATGGCCTGTTTAATCAGCCAGTGCGGCGTGCGGTCAATACGGCTCGCCGCGGATTTAATACGTTCACGCGTCGCGTCGTCAAGTTTTACACCCATGGTGGTGGTGCCCATGTCAGGAACTCCTGTAATAGAACGTCTTCGTGCCAAGATGAGGTTGCGTAGAAATATCTACCATGTTGCAACTTTGTGCAACCTTGTTAATTGAGAATTGTGTGGCAGGTAGTAAAACGCCGGAATTGTTAAAAATAATGACGAAAATAGCAGATATTTATCCCCTGTCTAATAAGGTATTTCTATGCGTCACTTAACACTTTTGCGTGGTGCAACCGCTAAAAACGTGAGAGAGTGCAACCTATAACAAAATGAAGTTTGGTCCCGGAAGCATTTCGTGTAAATGCTGTGTTAAATCGTTTGTGAAAAAACAAAGCTTCCGTCAGGATACGGTCGCCCAATACAACCAATAGGCCATTGCCCCGTTCCGGTAGTGGATAAAACGACAAATTTGGACGCTGTCGACAAAAATTCTGGAGATTTTTACATGGCTATTAGCACACCCATGTTGGTGACTTTTATTGTTTATATTTTTGGCATGGTACTCATCGGTTTTATTGCCTGGCGTTCGACGAAGAACTTTGATGATTATATTCTCGGCGGCCGCAGCCTTGGGCCATTCGTCACGGCGCTCTCCGCCGGGGCCTCCGATATGAGCGGCTGGCTGCTGATGGGGCTGCCAGGGGCGATATTTATTTCCGGTATTTCCGAAAGCTGGATTGCCATTGGCCTGACGTTAGGTGCATGGATTAACTGGAAGCTGGTGGCGGGGCGTTTGCGGGTGCATACCGAAGTCAATAATAACGCCCTGACGCTGCCGGATTATTTTACCGGCCGCTTTGAAGATCAAAGCCGCGTGCTGCGAATTATCTCGGCACTGGTGATTTTGTTATTTTTCACCATCTATTGCGCTTCCGGGATTGTGGCCGGCGCACGTCTGTTTGAAAGCACCTTTGGCATGAGTTATGAAACCGCGCTGTGGGCCGGCGCGGCGGCAACCATTATTTATACCTTCGTCGGCGGCTTCCTCGCGGTGAGCTGGACCGATACCGTCCAGGCCAGCCTGATGATATTCGCCCTGATCCTGACGCCGGTGATGGTGGTCATTTCCGTCGGCGGTTTTGGCGATTCTCTGGAAGTGATTAAGCAAAAGAGTATTGAGAACGTCGATATGCTCAAGGGCCTGAACTTTGTGGCGATTATTTCGCTGATGGGCTGGGGGCTGGGTTATTTTGGTCAGCCGCATATTCTGGCGCGCTTTATGGCCGCGGACTCGCACCACAGCATCGTTCACGCTCGTCGTATCAGCATGACCTGGATGATCCTCTGCCTGGCGGGCGCCGTTGCCGTCGGTTTCTTTGGTATTGCCTACTTCAATAACAACCCGGGCGTTGCCGGAGCGGTCAACCAGAACGCCGAACGCGTGTTTATCGAACTGGCGCAGATTCTGTTCAATCCGTGGATTGCCGGGATCCTGCTGTCGGCGATTCTGGCGGCGGTGATGTCGACCCTGAGCTGCCAGCTGCTGGTGTGCTCCAGCGCGATTACCGAAGATCTGTATAAAGCGTTTCTGCGTAAAAATGCCGGTCAGAAAGAGCTGGTATGGGTAGGACGCTTTATGGTGCTGGTCGTGGCGCTGGTGTCTATCGCCCTGGCTGCCAACCCGGAGAACCGCGTGCTGGGTCTGGTGAGCTACGCATGGGCAGGCTTTGGCGCGGCGTTTGGCCCGGTGGTGCTGTTCTCGGTGATGTGGTCACGAATGACCCGTAACGGCGCGCTGGCCGGGATGATCATCGGCGCGGTCACGGTCATAGTCTGGAAGCAGTTCGGCTGGCTGGGCCTGTATGAAATCATCCCTGGCTTTATCTTTGGTAGCCTGGGGATTGTGGTCTTCAGCCTGCTGGGTAAAGCGCCTTCCTCCGAGATGCAGCGACGCTTCGCCGAAGCGGACGCCCATTATCACTCCGCGCCGCCGGTACGCGCGACCGCCGAGTAAGCTCTGCAACCTCATCAAGCCCGCGCTCTGCGGGCTTTGTTATTTATGCCTCTTGCTAATCGTTTGAAAATACGCTGATATCTCAGCACAAATAACAATGAGGGTAGCGAAATGAGTTTCAGACAGGGTGCAGTGGCGCTGGTGCTGGCAGGATTATTGAGCGGCTGCGTAGCGCCTGCCGCGAAGACCACCCCGGCGGTCGATGCTAGCGCTTGCCCGGCGGATAACGCGATGGTACAAACCACGCTCTATTTCGGCTTAAGCCGTCCGGCCGGGAAGGATATCACCGCTCAGGAGTGGCAGCAGTTCGTTGACCGCGACGTGACGCCGCGCTTTCGCGATGGCCTGACGGTCTTTGACGCGCGCGGGCAGTGGCTGGGCAATGACGGTACCGTGGCGCGCGAGCAGAGCAAAGCGCTGATGCTGATTCACGGTAAAGATGCGAAGAGCGAAGAGGGGATTGAGGCGCTGCGCACTACCTATAAATCACGCTTTGCGCAGGAGTCGGTGATGCGCGTTGACCAGCCGGTGTGCGTACATTTTTAACTTGAATCCGATGACATTCCCGGGTTGCGGCTAACGCCTTACCCGGGATAACAGGCCAACGCGCTGTATTTACAGCACCAGCCCCGCGAAGCTGGCGGAGAGCAGGCTGACCAGCGTTGCGCCATACACCAGGCGCAGGCCGAAGCGGGAAACGATATTCCCCTGCTGCTCGTTCAGGCCTTTAATCGCCCCGGCGATAATGCCGATAGAGGCAAAGTTGGCGAAGGAAACCAGAAACACGGATAAAATTCCCAGCCCGCGCGGCGTCATGCTGGCGGCTATTTTTTGCAGCTCAATCATGGCGACAAATTCATTGGCCACCAGTTTCGTCGCCATAATACTCCCGGCGTTCAGCGCATCGCTAAGCGGAATGCCAATTAGCCACGCCAGCGGATAAAAGACGTAGCCGAGGATCTGCTGGAAGCTCAGGCCAAATATCGTGGCGAAGAGGGCATTAATCGCGCTAATTAAGGCGATAAAACCGATCAGCATCGCCAGAATAATCATCGCGACTTTAAAACCGGCCAGAATATATTCACCGAGCATTTCAAAGAAACTCTGGGACTCATGCAGCTTTTCAAGCTTGATCTCCTCCTCGCTGCCCGGACGCGTCGGGTTAATGATCGACAGCACAATAAAGGTGCTGAACATATTCAGGATCAGCGCGGCGACGACGTATTTCGCGTCGAGCATGCTCATATAAGCGCCGACGATGGAGAGCGAAACCGTCGACATCGCGGTGGCCGACATGGTGAACAGGCGGCGTGAAGAGAGGTCGCCGAGCACGCCTTTATAGGCAATAAAGTTCTCTGATTGTCCGAGGATCAGCGAACTGACCGCGTTGAAGGACTCCAGCTTGCCCATACCGTTAACCTTTGACAGCAGGGTGCCAATCAGGCGAATGAAAATCGGCAGAATACGCCAGTGCTGAAGAATACCGATGAGCGCGGAGATAAAGACGATGGGGCACAGCACGCCAAGGAAAATAAACGCCAGCCCTTTTTCACTCATGCCGCCAAATACAAAATTGGTGCCTTCGGCGGCAAAACCGAGCAGGGATTCAAAAAAGGAAGCAATATTTTTCACTAGCCACAGGCCGCTTTCGGCGTGGAGAAAAAAGAAAGCCAGGGCAACTTCAATAACAATTAGCTGGATAATATAGCGAATGCGGATTTTTTTACGGTCATAGCTGGCGAGCCAGGCAAGGGCGAGGATAACCACCAGCGCCAGCAGGAAGTGCAAGAATTGAGTCATGTCGTTTATTTCGCAGGTCAATAAGGCCGCCATTTAGCCACAGCTGCGCAGCCGGGTAAATATCCACCGCAAAAAATCCCCTTCTCCTGCCCCGTGGGGCCAGGGCTGCGAGATAATCGCGCAAGTCATTATTTGTTCGCGATTAATTTACAAATCGTCATCATTCACTCCACATTTCACTTGTGTTTCTGATTATTGTAATGATAATCACTATCAGAAATATTTACCTATCTTTGCATCAGTTGACTGCGGTTCACATTTAAGGGTGTTGGCATGTTTGTCCCATTTCTCATCATGTTACGTGAAGGCCTGGAAGCTGCGCTGATTGTCAGCCTGATTGCCAGCTATCTGAAACGCACCCAGCGCGGCAGCTGGATTGGCGTAATGTGGATTGGGGTGCTGCTTGCAGCGGCGCTGTGCCTGGGCCTGGGCATCTTCATCAACGAAACCACCGGTGAGTTTCCGCAGCGCGAGCAGGAGCTGTTTGAGGGCATCGTGGCAGTGGTGGCGGTATGCATTCTGACGTGGATGGTGTTCTGGATGCGTAAAGTGTCGCGCAACGTCAAACAGCAGCTTGAGCAGGCGGTCGATAATGCCCTCCAGCGCGGGAACAATCACGGCTGGGCGCTGGTGATGATGGTCTTTTTCGCCGTCGCGCGTGAAGGCCTGGAATCGGTCTTTTTCCTGCTCGCCGCCTTCCAGCAGGATGTCGGGATCTGGCCGCCCATTGGGGCGATGCTCGGCCTGGCGACGGCCATCGTTTTAGGGTTCCTGATCTACTGGGGCGGTATCCGCATGAATCTCGGCGTCTTCTTCAAATGGACCAGCCTGTTTATTTTACTGGTGGCCGCAGGCCTCGCCGCAGGAGCTATCCGCGCCTTCCATGAGGCCGGATTGTGGAACCATTTTCAGGAGGTCGCCTTCGACCTGAGCAACGTCATTTCGACGCACACGCTATTCGGCACGCTGCTGGAGGGGATCTTTGGCTATCAGGAAACGCCGACCGTCAGCGAAGTGGCGGTCTACTTTATCTATTTGATCCCGGCGCTGGCGCTGTACGTCTCGCCGCCGGGAAAAAAAACCACCGCATCCCGGGCAGCGTAGTCGGGCATCGCGGATTGCAATAGTGACAACATACTTATCGAAAGGGATGGTCATGATGAATCATTTTCGTCGTAATGCGCTGCAGCTTACGCTCGCTGCGCTGTTCAGCTCGGCTTTTTACGCCCAGGCGGCCGATATTCCGCAGGTCAAAGTGACCGTCACCGACAAACAGTGCGAGCCGATGAACGTCACCGTGAAGGCGGGTAAAACCCAGTTCATCATTCAGAACCACAGCCAGAAAGCGCTGGAGTGGGAGATTCTGAAAGGGGTGATGGTGGTGGAAGAGCGGGAGAATATCGCTCCCGGCTTTACGCAAAAGCTGACGGCCAACCTGCAGCCGGGCGAATATGATATGACCTGCGGTCTGCTGACCAACCCGAAAGGCAAACTGACGGTGACCGGCGAGGCGACCAAAGATGCCGCCAAAGCCGATGCGCTGCTCAGCCTGGGTGAAGCCATTACCGCCTATAAAGCCTACGTTACCGCCGAGACCGCGGAGCTGGTTAGCGGTACCAAAGCCTTTACCGATGCGGTGAAAGCGGGCGATATCGAGAAGGCGAAAGCGCTGTACGCGCCGACGCGCCAGCACTACGAACGTATTGAACCGATCGCCGAGCTGTTCTCCGACCTCGATGGCAGCATTGACGCCCGCGAGGATGACTACGAGAAAAAAGCCGAAGATCCGAAATTCACCGGTTTCCACCGGCTGGAAAAAGCGCTGTTTGGCGATAACAGCGTCAAGGGAATGGATAACTATGCCGATCAATTGAACGCCGACGTTCTCGAGCTGCAAAAACGCATTAGCGAACTGGCGTTCCCGCCGTCAAAAGTAGTCGGCGGCGCTGCCGGGCTGATTGAAGAAGTGGCCGCCAGCAAAATCAGCGGCGAAGAAGATCGCTACAGCCATACCGACCTGTGGGATTTCCAGGCCAACATTGACGGCGCGCAGAAAATCGTCGACCTGCTGCGTCCGCAGCTGCAGAAAGAGAACAGCGCGCTGCTGGCGAAGGTGGACGCCAACTTCAAAAAAGTGGATACCATTCTCAGCAAATACCGCACCAAAGACGGCTTCGAGACCTATGACAAGCTGACGGATGCCGATCGCAACGCGCTGAAAGGCCCGATCACCACGCTGGCGGAAGATTTGGCCCAGCTGCGCGGGATCCTGGGTCTGGACTAAGTCGATGGCTGAGCAAAAATATGATGTTAATGAACCGTCCCGGCGGCGGTTGTTAAAAGGGATCGGCGCGCTTGGCGGCGCGCTGGCGATAACCGGCGGCTGTCCGGTGGCGCACGCGGCTAAAGACAACAGCTCTCCGGGCACGCTGTCGCCAAACGCGCGTATGGAAGCGCAGCCGTTTTATGGTCCACATCAGGCCGGCGTGCTGACGCCGCAGCAGGCGTCGATGATGCTTGTCGCTTTTGACGTGCTCGCCAGCGATAAAGCGGACCTTGAGCGCCTGTTTCGCCTGCTGACCGGGCGTATCGCCTTTCTGACCAAAGGCGGTCCCGCGGCGGAGACGCCGAACCCGCGCCTGCCGCCGATGGACTCAGGCATTCTCGGACCGTGGATCGCGCCGGATAACCTGACGATCACCGTCTCGGTAGGGCATTCGCTGTTTGACGAGCGTTTCGGCCTGGCTAATCAGGCGCCGAAGACGCTGCAGAAGATGACGCGTTTTCCGAACGATTCGCTGGATGCAGCGCTGTGCCACGGCGATCTGCTGCTGCAAATTTGCGCCAACACCCAGGATACGGTGATTCACGCCCTGCGCGACGTGATTAAGCACACCCCGGATTTGCTTAGCGTGCGCTGGAAGCGGGAAGGGTTTATCTCCGACAGCGCCGCGCGCAGCAAGGGTAAAGAGACGCCGGTTAACCTGCTGGGCTTCAAAGACGGCACCGCGAATCCGGTGAGCACCGATAAGGCGCTAATGGATAAGGTGGTGTGGGTAACCGCCGACCAGGGAGAGCCCGCGTGGGCGACGGGCGGCAGCTATCAGGCGGCGCGGATTATTCAGTTCCACGTTGAGTTCTGGGATCGTACGCCGCTGAAAGAGCAGCAGACCATTTTTGGCCGCGATAAGCTGAGCGGTGCGCCGCTTGGGATGCAGCACGAGCACGACGTGCCGGATTACAGCAAAGACCCTGACGGCGATACCATTGCGCTCGATAGCCATATTCGTCTTGCCAACCCGCGCACCCCGGAAACGCAATCCAGCCTGATGATGCGCCGGGGCTACAGCTATTCGCTGGGGGTGACCAATTCCGGGCAACTGGATATGGGGCTGCTGTTTGTCTGCTACCAGCACGATCTGGAAAAAGGCTTTCTGACGGTGCAAAAGCGCCTGAACGGTGAAGCGCTGGAAGAGTACGTGAAGCCCATTGGCGGCGGCTATTTCTTTGTTCTGCCGGGGGTTATCGACGATCGGCATTATCTCGGGCAATCGCTGCTCGAAGCCTGACGTTCCTGCCCGCGAGGGCAGGGCGTTTTCTGCTGTTTTTCCATTCATTTTTTGTATTTCCTGCCTTGTTTCATTTTTCTGTAATCTTATAGTCGGAAACTCTCCTCAGCTGTGATGAGAATTATTTGTTGTCTATATGTGAAAAATAAGTTGCGCTTAGAATTATTTCTGATGTACTTATTACAGGCGCGGTAGTTCTCGGCAGTAGTCTCGTTTCATTATGGAGATCGCGAATGCCCGATTGCTGTAACGGAAAACGTCAAACCCCAGACCGTACTCATCAGCACGGGAGCCCAACTTCCGGCCGCGATTTTCACACCGTAAAATCCTCCTCTTCTAGTAAAGAAAACCCGAACCCAGGCAAGGTTACCGGTGCGCGTAGCCGTGACCCTCTGCCAATTCGTCAGGCAAGCAATGGCTTACAAGGAAGCCAAACCTCAATCGTTAGTGCGCATAATCGCGTCGATCGTGACGCGTGTGATGTAAACCAACAACGCAAGGTGCTATCCATGGGAAGACAAAAAGCAGTGACCAGAGCTCGTCGTGAGGCCAAACGTGTGCTGAGACAGGATTCGCGAAGCCATAAGCAGCGCGAAGAAGAATCGGTCACATCGCTTGTGCAAATGAGTGGCGTAGAAGCCATTGGCATGGCGCGGGATAGCCGCGACGCCTCGCCAATCGAAGCGCGCAATGACGCTCAGGCGCATTATTTGAATGCCATCGACAATAAACAGCTGATCTTCGCGACGGGCGAGGCCGGGTGCGGTAAGACCTGGATTAGCGCGGCAAAAGCAGCTGAAGCGCTGATCCATAAGGATGTGGACAGAATTATTGTTACCCGTCCCGTTCTGCAGGCCGATGAAGATCTCGGCTTCTTACCGGGAGATATCGCCGAGAAGTTCGCTCCCTATTTCCGCCCGGTTTATGACGTGCTGGTGAGAAGACTAGGGGCTTCCTTTATGCAGTACTGCCTGCGCCCGGAAATCGGCAAGGTGGAAATCGCGCCGTTCGCCTATATGCGCGGGCGTACATTTGAAAATGCGGTGGTGATTCTGGACGAGGCCCAGAACGTGACCGCTGCGCAAATGAAGATGTTTTTGACCCGCCTCGGGGAGAACGTGACGGTTATCGTCAACGGCGACATTACCCAGTGCGACCTGCCTTCTGGGGTCCGCTCGGGCCTGAGCGATGCGCTGGCGCGTTTTGAGGAAGATGAGATGGTCGGTATTGTGCGCTTTACGACCGACGATTGCGTGCGCTCAACGCTTTGCCAGCGCGCGCTGAAAGCCTACTACTGAGTCCTTTTGAGTCTGCAAAGCCCGGGTGACCGGGCTTTGTTTTTAGCGCACTACAGGAGAGCCTGCAGTGAGGGGCTGGCCATCGTTGCTTCAAAAGGAATGATATCGACTTTCGCTACGCCCGATTGCTGGAACGGATCCTGGCTCAGCCGGTTTTGCAGCGCATCCAGATCATCGCCTTTAGCCAGAATCACGCCGCCGGACCTGGGGATTTTACGCCCCGAAGCGAGAAATATTCCGTCAGCGTATCCTTGCTTCAGCCACTCCACGTGCGCAGCAAGCTGGGCGTCTACTTCCTCAAGCGGTTTAACGTAAGTCAGAACAACAACGGCAATGGTGCTCATTTTCTTTCCTTAACATTTAAAGGTAACGCTGCAGAAGTTTATCATTAGCGTGGTCGGGGTTTCTGGTTTTTTTCATCACGTTATCCAGGCCGCTATAAACGAAAATAACGGTAGTTTACTGCTATATAAGGGAATCATTGTCGCTGACCTGTAGCTCAAAATGTCCAGGTGATTGCCGCCGTCACGGTACCTTCATTGCGCCGTGAGACGAGCGGGCTCTCAGCAGCGTGTTCCCCGAGCCAGCTATAGCCGGCGCTGAGTATGGAGCCCCAATGCTCGTTATATTGATGGCTCCAGGTCAGCGCGCTGTCGATGCCGTAAAATCCGCCGGCTGCGCGATAGGGTCGATAGCCGGAACGGATGCTCTGCCGGCGATCAACCCCGTAAAACGTATTGACGTACCGGCTGTCGCCAAACAGCGCGGCGGACTGTAAAGCAACGATATCCTGCGGGTTTTGAACCAGCAGGAGGGTGACGGAAGTTTGATAATACGCGCCCTGGGCGTCGGTGAGCGGAAGCGTAGCCTTGCCTTCAACGGTGAGCCACGGCGTGACCGACCAGCCGACGGCGAAGGCGGTATTCATGGTGGCTTTAATATTACCCATCCCCTTCAGCGTATTAGCCCCATCGCGCCAGCTCGAGTTTTTTTCCGCTCGCCCGAGGTCGTAACCGAGCGTGTGCTCGAAGTAGAGGCCGCTGTCGCCTGACAGGTCGTAGCCTATGCCTTTTTGGCTATCAATAAAGAAAGCGCCTTTCCGCCCCTGCAGTACGGGAACCACCTGCCAAATCTGCTTGTCAGAACCGCTGTAACGAGGCGCGTACTTTCCCCCCACCCCGATAGTCAGCCCGTCAGAAGGCGCGGCGGCTTCATCGGCGCGCGCGCCGGGCGTTATCGCCATTAAAAACGGCACGACCATATACGGCGAAATTTTTCTGGCTATCATACTGTTCTCCATATGGAAACGGGCGCCGTCCGATCGGGGACGCCGCAGAATGCCGCTGCAGTATGGTTTTGCTAAATCAATAAACGGTCGGGATAGTGTTAAGAAACGGTCAAGGTGAACAGATGTTGTCCAGAAGAGTGCTGATAATTGAAGATGACGCCGACGCGGCCGGCGTGCTTGAGGCCTATTTACGCCGGGAAAACTATGACGTGGCGGTGACCATGGACGGACTCTCCGGGCTGGATATGGCGCAGCGCTGGAAGCCTGACCTGATCCTGCTGGATGTGATGCTGCCCGGGCTAAACGGAACCGAGGTGTTGGCCAGCCTGCGGCGGAAAAGCGATGTGTCGGTGATTATGGTGACCGCAATGGGAGACATGCCCGATCGTATTGGCGCGCTGCGCTACGGCGCCGACGATTATGTGGTCAAACCCTACCACCCTGGCGAAGTGGTGGCGCGCGTTCAGGCCGTGCTCCGGCGTAGTCGCAAAGACGACGCCCGGGAAGACATTCTGCGCTGGCAGGGGCTGGAGGTTGATGTCGCGGCCATTGTCGCGACCGTCAGTCACTCGGGGGAACCTGCGTCTATTCTCGACCTGACCCCGACCGAGTTTTCGCTTCTGGCCACGCTGATGCGCGCCCCCGTACGCCCCTTCTCGCGACAGTATCTGCTGGAGCGCTGCCTTCCCGAGAGCGAAGCGCTGGAGCGCGTGGTGGATACGCATATTTATAACCTGCGTAAAAAACTGGAGGCCGCGGGAGTATCCGGCGCGTTGGTCAACGTTCGCGGCGTGGGCTACCGGTTCAGACAACCATGATCAAGACCCGTCACTCTTCTCTCTGGCGCTGGATTTGCGGGCGCATTCTGGCGCTGGCTATCGGCAGCGTGATTGTTATCGCCACCTGTATGTGGCTGCGCTTCGCCGTGCAGAACTACTGGATCATGCATAAAATGCCGCCCGCCTTGCGCGAGGAATTTATCGCGCTCAGCCGCCATCCCGAGGCCAATCCGGCGCGTTTTCATCAGATTGTCGATAGCTGGTGGGGATTGAGCTATTCCACTCCCTCTATCGCATCGGCGGACTGGGTGACCGTCGCGGTGCTGGTGCTGGTCATGATCCCCTTCATTGTTGTGATGGGGCTGCGCTACGCCCGTCCGCTCTCGCTGCAGTTCAGCCGTCTTCGTGATGCGGCGAAGGACGTGACCGGAGGGCAATTTGGCCGCCAGGCGGAGCTGATTGAGGACGCGCCGGCGGAAATGATCCGCTTTGCCGCCGACTTTAACAAAATGACCGGCCAGCTGGCCCGCTACGATAAAGAACTCCGCGCCTCGCATGTGGCGATGGCGCATGAGCTTCGCTCTCCGCTGACGGCGGCGATTGGCCGTCTGCAGGGCATGCTGGATGGCGTTTTTGATACCCAGCCGCAGCAGCTGGAGATGGTGATGAAACAGCTCCAGCATCTGAATCGGCTGACGGATGAACTGCATCTTCTTTCCCTCGCGGATGCCGGCAATCTGGTCCTGGATGACCAGCCATTCGCTCTGGATGAGCTCCTGCAGGAGCGAGCCGCATGGTTAACGCCGCAGGCGGACGCTCAGTGCGTCACGATCGCCATTCAGCCTTCGCCGGCATGCCCCTTTCGCGGCGACGCCTTCCGCATGGGGCAGGTCTTTACCATCGTGATGGAAAATGCCGTTCGCTATGGGCGCAAGGGAGGCCATCTTTCTATTAAACTGCGCCGCGAAGAGGGGGATTACCTCATCGATTTTGTTGATGACGGGCCCGGCGTGGCGCGGCATTTTTTACCGGAAATGTTCCAGCGTTTCACCCGCGAGGAGGCGTCCCGCGCCAGACACTCCGGCGGCAGCGGCCTGGGATTATCCATTGCGCGCGCTATCTGCGCGGCGCACGGGGGGCGTATTAGCGCGTCGCTACCGGCGAGCGGCGGTCTGCTGATTCGCGTTCATCTGCCGTACGACCCCGGCGCGGAAGAAAAGAGCGCATCTTGATAATCCCTTGACAAAACGTCGAGCCATTCTCGATTAATGTGTCATGTAATGGCGCCATTTCCCGAACGGAGTGGCGTTATGTTATATGAGTTAGTTCTTTCCCTTCGTCAGTGCGTGTACGCTTTGCTCGGCGCCGAGCGATCGCTACCCTGGTTTGCGCTGCTGCCGCCGATCGTACTGGCCCTGATGATCGTACCGCTGGTGGGCTGCGGCGATAAAAGCGGCGATAAGCCGGCGCCGGCCCGCCCGGTGCGCTACGTGGTCATCGGCTCCCCGGCAACGCTTCCCTCTCTGGAAAGAACCGGCGAGATCCATGCGCACGATGAGACGGCCCTGAGCTTTCGTACGGCGGGCAGGATGATGACGCGCGCGGTGGATATTGGCGATAGGGTCAATTATGGGCAGCTGCTGGCCACGCTTGACGTTACCAGCGCACAAAACCAGCTGGATAGCGCGACGGCTGACGAAGAGAGCGCCAGAGCGACCGCCCGGGTGGCCGCGCTGAACATTAGCCGGATGCAAAAGCTCATCGCGACAGGGGCAATCGCCCGCTCCCAGCTCGACAGCGCGCGGGCGGACTGGCTGGTCGCCAGCGCCCGGGTGAAGAGCAGCGAGGCCGCTTCGCGCAACGCCAGGGAAAGCCTTGGCTGGACTCGCCTGACCTCGCCGGGTGAGGGGATCATTACGGCGGTCAGCGCCTCTCCCGGTCAGGTCGTCAACGCCGGTGAGACGGTGGTGACGCTGGCGGCCGGGCAGGCGCGCGACGTGGTGTTTGATATTCCGGATCCCGCTAAGGTTGAGGCGCTAAGGGCGGAGGAATTTCAGGTTGCTTTGCTCAGCGACGCCGGGGTGAACGCTTCCGCCATTTTGCGTGATATTAGCCCGCAGGCCGATCCCCAGACCCGGACATGGCGCGTCAGGGCGACCCTCAAGAAACCGCCCGCCGCGATGGCGCTGGGTTCCAGCGTCACGGTAAGGCTGCCGTCATCCGGCTCGGCGGGTTACGCGGTACCGGCTTCGGCGCTGAGCCGTTGCGGAGAAAAACCGGCCGTCTTTGTGATTACCCCGCAGATGCAGGCGCAGCTGCGCGTTGTGGTTCCCGCCAGCTACACGGCTTCTTCCGTTATCATCGCCTCCGGACTTATGCCCGGCGACCGGGTTATTACCGCGGGCGTGAGTAAACTTCGGCCGGGGGAAAAAGTCGTCGCCGGAGAGAAGCAGCCGTGAAAAAAGCGCCGTCAAAAAAAACCTTTAACCTCTCCGCCTGGGCGCTGGAAAACCCGCAAATGGTCAGCTTTTTTATGCTGCTGATGATGGTTATCGGTTCGCTCAGCTATACGCTGCTGCCGCGAAATGAAGATCCGGCGTTCACCATCAAAACGGCGGTAGTCTCTGCGCAGTGGCCGGGCGCATCGGTAACGGACACGACCCATCTGGTGACGGATGTCCTGGAAAAAAAATTGCAGGAAACGCCCTGGCTCGATTATATCGAAAGTGAAACCCGGGCCGGACAGACGGTTATCTATATTAATCTGCGTGATGACACGCCGGCGCAAAAAGTCCCGGCGATCTGGTATCAGATCCGCAAAAAAATGCAGGATATTGCGCCATCGCTGCCCGAAGGCGCGCAGGGGCCGAGCGTGAACGATGAGTTTGACGACACGTACGGCACGATTTATGCCTTTATTCCTGACGGATATACCCTTCGGGAGGTGCGCCAGCAGGTGGAGACGATCCGCCGTGAATTGATGTCCGTGCCGGATATCGGCAAAACGGTTCTGCTTGGCGAACAGCGGGAGCAGATTGCGATCGCTTTTTCACCCGCCCGACTGGCCGGTATGGGGCTCAGCATTCAGCAGGTTACGGATGCTCTGCGGGCCCAGAATGCGGTAGTTCCGGCCGGCGTTCTGCGCACCGGGCAGGAGAAGATGACGATAAACGTCAGCGGGGCGCTCAGGAGCGAAGAGAGCTTACGCGCCGTCACCCTGCGCATTAACGATCGCTATCTTCCCCTGACCGACATTGCCACCATCGAGAGAAGAGCGGCTGAACCGCCTTCTGCGGCGTATCGCGTTAACGGGCGTCCTGCCATTGGTCTGGCGATTTCCATGGCGCCAACGGGAAATATGCTGCGCTTTGGCGCGACGTTGAACTACAGAATGAGCGCCATCGGTGCCGGGCTGCCGCACGGTATTGAGATGGTGAAAGTGGCTGACCAGTCGGCGGTGGTCAGCGGCGCGGTAAGCGGGTTTGTCCGGGTGCTGGTGGAAGCCGTGCTGATTGTGCTGGCGGTTTCTTTTGTCTCCCTGGGATTAAGGGCCGGGCTGGTGGTGGCCGCGGCGATCCCGCTGGTGCTGGCGATGACCTTTGCCGGAATGATGCTGGCAGGCATCGGCCTGCAGCGAATCTCTCTCGGAGCCCTGATTATTGCGCTTGGACTGCTGGTGGATGATGCCATGATCGCCGTGGAAACCATGGTATCCCGGCTGGAGGCCGGTGATACGCGACGGCGGGCGGCGACCTATGCTTTCAAAACCACGGCATTTCCGATGCTGACCGGTACGCTGGTTATGATTGCCGGGTTTATTCCCGTCGGTTTTGCCTCATCCAGCGCTGGCGAATACTGCTTTTCGCTGTTTGCCGTAGTGCTGATGGCGCTGCTGAGTTCATGGATCGTGGCGATTCTGTTCTCTCCTTTGACCGGAGCATGGCTGCTGCCGGAAAAGCTTAAACATCATGCCGCAGGCCCGGGTCGAATGGCGCGGGGATATGGACGGCTTCTGCGAACGGCGCTGCGCCACCGGCTCGCCACCCTGGGAATTGCGCTGGCCGCGCTGGGGCTATCGGTGTATGGCACAACGTTTATGCAGGGGGAGTTTTTCCCCTCATCCGATCGTCCGGAGCTGCTGGTCAGCCTGACGCTGCCGGCCAATGCTTCGCAGTCTGCAACGGAGAAACAAACGGAAAGGCTGGAACGGGCGCTTGCCGGGAATCGCAATATTGACCATTACTCGACCTATGTGGGTTCGGGCGCTATCCGCTTTTACTTACCGATGGATGTTCTGCTGGATAATGAAAATACGGCGCAGCTGGTCGTGGTGGCGAAGGATCTGGCCGCCCGGGACCGCCTGCGGGAACAGTTAAATGCGCTGCTGGCCACGCAATTCAGCGATCTAACCTCGCGCGTTTCGCCGCTGGAGCTGGGGCCGCCGGTGGGCTGGCCGATCAAATACCGGGTCAGCGGGCCGGATTATCTCAAAGTCAGAGAGTATGCCGGGCGACTGGCCGAGGCGATAGGGCGCTCGCCGCTAACCCGGGAGGTGAATCAGACCGCGGGCGAGCCGGAGAGAACCCTCGTTCTGCAGGTGAACCAGACCGCCGCGCGGGCGGCGGGGGTGTCGTCGCAGAGTCTGGCGCAGACGCTTAATACCGTCTGGTCCGGCACGACGGTGACGTCGATAAGGGATGACGATCGGCTGGTTGACGTGGTGCTGCGGGCGAATGACAGCGAGCGGTTGAATCTTGCCACCCTGTCATCGCTGACGGTGGAGGGGCGCGATGGACAAAAAATTCCCCTTGGCGCGGTAGCCACGCCGGTCTGGGGAGTGGACGATCCGGTACTCTGGCGTCGGCAAAGGTTGCCGTTTATCACCGTACAAACCGACCTCGCGCCGGGGATGCGGGCAGAAGGCGTATCGGACGGTTTGCGCCCGACGGTGGATAAACTGCTCGCGGGTCTACCCAGCGGTTACAGCATTGTTAAAGGCGGGGTGGTCGCGGAGTCCGAAAAAGGCAACAGCTCGGTATTTGATATTTTACCCGTCACCCTCGGGGTGATGCTGTTACTGCTGATGCTCCAGCTGCGGCGCTATTCCCGTATGCTGCTGGCTCTGTTCATGGCCCCGTTCGGCTTGCCGGGGATCGTCATGGCCATGCTGCCGAGCGATACGCCCATGGGATTTGTGGCTCTGCTCGGCGCGATCGCGCTGGCGGGGATGATTATTCGCAATGCCGTGATACTAATCAGTGAGGTCGACAATAATCTCGCTCAGGGCATGGAAAGCGACGCCGCCATTATTGCCGCCGCGGAGCACCGGGCCAGGCCAATATTTCTGACCGCCTGCGCCGCAATCCTGGGCATGATCCCCATCTCTCACCAGGCCTTCTGGGGGCCAATGGCGTATGCCATCATTGGCGGGCTGATCGTCGCCACGCTCGTCACGTTAACCGTACTGCCGGCGTCTTTTAGCATGTTGCTGGGGGTGGGGAGATACTGGAAAAGGCGTCACGCCGCTTGATAAAACAGGAGCGCCGGGGGTAACCCCGGTCGGGGCATCTCATCCCCCCGGGGGAGTGCAACAGGCGAAAAAAAAAGCCCGTACTTGCGTACGAGCTCTTCTTCAAATATGGCGGTGAGGGGG